>Ga0075030_100000385_pt1 | contig 37997 bp, 28 predicted proteins | sample LitLauG_LLR_2012_FD_71393 | JGI IMG/M metagenome (GOLD analysis project Ga0075030, IMG submission 71393) | Freshwater sediment microbial communities from Pennsylvania, USA - Little Laurel Run_MetaG_LLR_2012 | ecosystem: Environmental > Aquatic > Freshwater > Creek > Sediment | place: USA...
GGCAACGACCGCTCTGGCCGTCACCCTCGGCCCGTCGACGGTGGCCTCGTCGTTCGCCACCGTCGACGTCGTCGACGGCGAGCAACCGCAGATCAACTCGGCGACGACCGCCCTCCCGCTCGTCGCAGGTGCGCTCAACACCAGCACCCCCACGAGCGGCAACCTGAGCATCGGCTACCTCACCGCGCCCGGCGACCTCGACGAGTGGGCCGTCACCGTGGCGCAGGGAGCGGAGCTGAGCCTGGCCCTCACCAACCTCCCGGCTGCCTACGACCTCGAGCTGTTCGGGCCCAGCACGCAGCCGACGCTTCCGGCCGCGACCCGCAGCATCGGCGGCGTCACCGACACGCTGCCCTCCGTCACGCCCGGCGCCACCACCGAGGCGACCCCCGGCTCCCAGGACATCCCGGTGACACCGCCCCCCGGCGACCGCCTGCTCGCGGTGTCCACCAACCCGAGCGGCCAGAGCCAGTTCATCCAGACGCCGCCGCTGGCCGCAGGGACCTACATCGTCCAGGTGTCGGGCTACAACGGCGCATTCAGCGCCCAGCCCTACCTCCTGCAAGCCGAGCTTCTCGGCGGATCGGTTGCGCCGACGTGCCCGGCGGGCATCCCCTACCTCGGCGCGCTGGGTGGCATCGCACCGGCCCGGGGCCCCGTCGCCGTCCCCGCCGGCGCCAACACGTTGTTCCTGGTCGACACCCAGCGGCTGTCCGCGGCGTTCCCCCAGCAGGCCGCCCAGATCATGACCCAGCTCCAGGTGGTGGCCTCCGATGCCGCCGCGGGGGTCAACGGTGCGGTGATCCCGGTGGACGCCTTCTCGACGGTGCAGAACGCGTACGCCTCCTGGAACGCCGACCCCTGCTCGGTCGACGCAGCCAACTCGGTCGTCGCCGCCATCGCGGCGGTCGTCAACCAGATGCGCGCCGATCATCCGACGGTGCAGAACCTCGTCGTCGTCGGGGCCGACGACCAGATCCCCATGGCCCGCGTCGCCGACGGCACCGCGCAGTCCAACGAGCGCGACTACGGCGCCTCCACCTTCGCGGGGGAAAACAACGTCGAAGCCGACGCGCTGTCGCTCGGCTACTACTTCAGCGACGACCCACTCAGCTCCGCCAACCCGCTCGGCGTCGGCAGCGCCACGCTCTACACCCCCGAGCTGGCCACCGGCCGCCTCGTCGAGTCCGCGGCGGAGATCCAAGGTGCCCTCAACCGCTTCGTCCAGACCACGGGCAACCTCAACGCCACCGCAGGCCTCACGACCGGCTACTCCTTCCTGTCCTCGGGCGCGCAGGCGGTCTCGGCCAACCTGGCCGCCGACGGGCTCACGCCCTCCACGCTCATCAACGAGAGCTGGCTGAGCAGCGACCTCGACGCCAAGCTGGCCGCCACCCCGACGGCGGGCGTCGTCAGCCTGAACGCCCACTTCGACTACTCCCGGGCGCTGCCGGCCTTCGGCAATGCCAACAGCGTCACGACCAACCTGTTCACGACCTCGGACGTGCGCACGCCGCCGGTCGCGACCTCCTACGCCGGCCGGCTCCTCTTCTCGATGGGTTGTCACGCCGGGCTCAGCGTCAGCAGCGCCGAGCTGGGGGCGGGAGGCCTGTCCACCCCCGTCGACGATTGGACCAAGACGTTCGCCGACGCCGGGGCGCTGTGGGTGGCCAACACCGGCTACGGCTATGCCGACACCGACACCATCGCGTACTCCGCCAGGCTCATGGCCGGCTTCGCCGGCGACCTCAACGGCTCGCTCAGCATCGGCGAGGCGCTGGCGGGGGCGAAGCAGCAGTACGCGGCGGGCAGCGCCATCCTCAGCCCCTATGACCTGAAGGCGCTCATGGAGTCGACGTTCTACGGGCTGCCGATGTACCACCTCAACACCGCCGGGACCCCGGTGGCCCCCCCGAGCGGCCCGCCGACGGTCAACAACCCGATCCCGGGCGCGACCGGCCTCACCGGTGCCCCCGTCTCGCTCGGCCTCGGGCAGGGAAATGGCACCGTTGCGGGACAGCTGAGCCTGGTCTCAACGCCCAACGGCAGCTACTACCAGGTCAACGGGACCACCCCGACCACGCCGGGTACACAGACCACCGAGTACCGCCCGATCGAGCCGCTCGTGGCCGTCGCGGCGACCGAGCCCAACCTGGTGCCCCACGGGGCGCTCGTGACCGGGCTCCAGTCCATCGACACCCCCCACTTCCAACCGGCGTACTCGCTGCCCGCCGTCGGATCGGCCAACTCGGCGCCGCCCGCCATCGGCAACGCCGCCTTCCCCGGAACGCTCCAGCGGGTGGCGACGTACCCGACGTTCACCGCGACGGGCACCGGCCAGGCGGCTCAGCTGGACCTCATCGCCGGCCAGTTCCTGCCGGATGCGTCCAACCCCGGCACCGGTACGCAGCGACTCTTCACCTCGATGTCGGCCGAGGTCCTCTACGTCGCGCCGGGCAGCCCGCTGGCGACCGACTACACGCCCCCGACGATCAACTCGACGAACGCGTCGACCGGCGCCAACGGCCTCGGCTTCGCCATCCACGTGACGCCGGCGGGCCCGAGTGCCCCGGTCACCGAGGTCCTCGTCCTCTCCACCGACGCGGCCAACCCCGGCACGTGGGCGCCGCTCCTGCTGAGCTCCACCGACGGGCTCACCTGGACCGGGACGGCCCCGCCGACGTCGAGCGGCAACGCCCAGTACATCGTCCAAGCCGTCGACACCGCGGGCAACGTCGCCGTGTCCAACAATGAGGGCGCCGACTTCCAGCGCTCGGCACCGCCGGCCATCTCGATCAGCCTGTCGGGCAACCAGCTCGGCGGGACCTACACGGGGCCGGTCACGGCGAGTGTCACCGCACCCGCGGGCGCCACCTACGTGCTCGATGGCGCGCCGGCGGCCCCGGTCCCATCCGCTGGGATCGTCGTGTCGGGAAGCGGCGGCCACACGCTCACGGTGACCGACCCTGCGGGTGACCGCGCCACCCGGGGGTTCGCCATCTCCTCGGCGCTCACGACCACCGCCCTCGGTTCCTCGGCCAACCCCTCGGTGGTCGGCCAGGCGGTGACCTACACCGCGACCGTGGCGCCCGCCACCTCGGGCGCCGGCACCCCCACCGGGCAGGTCGAGCTCCTCGACGGCACCACGCCCATCGCGGCCTGCGGCGGCGCCGCCGGGACCGCCATCTCCGCCTCGGGCAGCGCGGCATGCACCATCGCCTACCAGGCGACCGGTAGCCACACGGTGACGGTCCGCTACCTCGGCGACACGACGTTCGCCGGATCCTCGGCGTCGCTCGCGCAGCAGGTCGGCCGCGCACCGACGACGATCTCCGTCGCGTCCTCACCAAACCCGTCCGCGGTCGGGCAAGCCGTGACCCTGACGGCCACCGTCGCCGCGTCCAGCGCAGGCGCCGGCACCCCGACCGGCTACGTCGAGCTCCTCGACGGCGCGACGCCGATCACCGCCTGCGGCGGCACCACCGGCACCGCCCTCAGCACCACCGGCACCGCCACCTGCACCGCTGCCCTCAGCGGCCCGGGCGCCCACACCATCGCCGCCCGGTACGCCGGCGACCCGAGCTTCACCGGATCGACCACGACGCTCAACCAGCAGCTCAGCCAGGCGACGACGACGACGACGCTGACGTCGTCGGTCAACCCGTCGTCGGTCGGCCAGACCGTCACCTTCGCCGCCACGGTCGCCGCGGCGGGCGGCGCGACCGGCACCCCGACCGGTGCCGTCGAATACCTCGACGGCACCACCCCCATCGCCGCCTGCGGCGGCGCCGCCGGCGCCACGCTCAGCGCCACCGGCGCGGCGACCTGCACGACCACCCTGTCCACCGCCGGCTTCCACCCGATCAGCGCGGTGTACCTCGGCGACGGCAACGACAAGGCCAGCACCGCCACGGTGCTGGCCCAGATCGTCACGAGGACCGCCTGCCGGACGCTGGCCGGCTGCCACCTCGACGGCCTCGACCTGCGGGGCGCCAACCTGGGCGGCGCCAACCTCGCGGGCGCCTCGCTGATCCTGGCCAACCTGTCCGGCGCCAACCTCGCCGGCGCCAACCTGACTGGCGCCAACCTCAGCGGCGCCAACCTCAGCGGCGCCAACCTGACCGGCGCCAACCTCACCGGCGCTCTGCTCATCGCGACCAACCTCGGCGGCGCCAACCTCAGCGGCGCCAACCTAAGCGGCGCCACCCTCGCCGGGGCCAACCTGGCCAGCGCCAACCTCAGCGGCGCCAACCTCACGGGCGCCATCGCCGCCGGCGCCAACCTGCGAGGAGCGATCCTGCACGGGGCCAACCTCACCGGTGCCAACCTGACGCTGTCGAGCCTGGTCGGCGCCGACCTGACCGCGGTCACCGCGACCGGGGCGAGCATGCTGGCAGCCGACCTCACCGGGGTCAACGCCACGGGGGCCAACCTGTCAGGGGTCAACGCCAGCGGTGCGAACCTCACGAACGCTAACTTCACCAATGCCAACCTCAGCGGTGCCAACCTCCACGGAGCGAACGTGACCGGAGCCAACTTCACCGGGGCGAACCTGACAGGGGTTCGCCACTGAGCAACCGCGCCCGGTCGCCGAACCCCGCCAGCAGCCTCGCCGCCGCCCGCGACCGTGGGTGAGGGAGGCGGGCTGCCGAGCCCCGACCAGGGAGCCAGCGCGCTCGCCCCGCACCTACCCAGCATCGCCCTGGAGTGGCTGGCCGAGACCCCCGAGGCGGTGCAGAAGCAGGTTGAGGGCACGCTCGTCTTCGTCGATGTGTCCGGCTTCACCGCGCTGACCGACCGGCTGGCCGCCCGCGGCAAGGCGGGCGCGGAGGAGATCGCCGGCGTCATCGGCACCGTCTTCGGCGAGTTGCTCGGGATCGCTTCGTCCCACGGCGCGGACCTCCTCAAGTGGGGAGGCGACGCCGTCCTGCTGCTGTTCCGCGAGCCCGGTTCGGCGGCGCGCGCCTGCCGAGCCGCCCTGCTCATGTCGCGCTCGATGCGCCGCATCGGCCGGATCAGGACCTCCGCCGGCCGGATCTCGCTCAGCGTGTCGATCGGTGCGCACACCGACATGATCGACCTGTACTTGCTCGGCGACCGCCACCGGGAGCTGATCGTGACCGGACCGGCAGCGACGGTGACGGCCGGGATGGAGAAGATCGCCGAGGCGGGTGAGCTGGTGGTGAGCCCCGAGACCGCGCACCGGCTCGATCCCGGCGACCTCGGGCCGCCCAAGCTCGGCGGCTTCCTCGTCCTCCGAGCACCGGAGGCGGCGACCGCCACGTCACCCCTCCGCCGGAGCCCCGCCGGTCTCGACATCGCATCGCTCCTGCCCGAGGTCCGCAGGACGCGCCTGCTCGCCGGCGGGGACGAGGCCGAGCACCGGCAGGCGACGGTCGCGTTCGTGGAGTTCTCCGGGGTGGACGCGCTCAGCGACCAGGGCGGCGCGGCACTCGTCGCCGCCAGCCTCGACCCGGTCATCGCCGCCGCCGAGGACGCGGCCCACCGCTACGGGGTCAACTTCCACGAGACCGACATCGGCGCGGACGGCGGCAAGATCGTGCTCGTCGGCGGCGTCCCCCTCGTGCGCGGCGACGACGCCGAACGGGTGCTGCGTGCGGTGCAGGAGGTCGTCTCGACCCACCCGCCGAGCTCGCCGATCGGCCTGCGCGCCGGGGTCAACGCCGGGCGGGTCTTCGTGTTCTCGCACGACTTCGAGCGGGCCGGCAGGCGGATCTTCTCCATCACCGGCGACACCATGAACGTCGCGGCACGGGTCATGGGCAAGGCCCAGCGCGGCCAGGTGATCGCGACCGAGGCCGCCCTCGCCCGGTCGCGCACGACGTTCGACACCGACGCCCTCGCCCCCTTCATGGTCAAGGGCAAGCCCGAGCCGTTGGTGGCCGCCGTGGTCAACCAGCCCCGCCAGGCCGTGGCAGACGACGCTGCGGACGAGCAGCGCTTCGTCGGGCGGGACGGGGAGCTGTCGCAGCTCCTGCAGCACGCCGACGCCGCGGCGGGCGGTGCCGGCGGCTTGGTCGAGATCATCGGCGACGCCGGGATCGGCAAGTCCCGCCTCGTGTCGGAGGCGATGCGGCGCTGGGACCTGGACACCTTGCGCGTCGCCTGCGAGGAGTACGGCAGCGCCACGCCGTACCAGCCGTTCCGGCGCATCTTCCGCCGGTTGCTCGGCCTGGCCGACGACGCTCCGCCCCACGTCGCCGCCGCGGCGCTCGAGCGCGCCGTCGCCGACCTCGCCCCCGACCTGGCGCCCTTTCTCCCCCTGCTCGCCCTCGTCGTGGACGCGCCGGTGCCTTCCACCCGCGAGGTCGACGAGCTCGATGCGCGCTTTCGGCGGCCGCGCCTCGAGCACTCCGTCGTGGAGCTCCTGCGCGCCCAGCTGCGCGGGCCTTCCGCCCTCGTGCTGGAGGACGCGCACACCGCCGATGAGGCGTCGGTGAGCCTCCTCCGCCGGATGTGCGTCGAGGTGGCGCACCTGCCGCTGCTGGTCGTCCTCACGTCCGGGCGCGACACCGGGTCGCCGCTCGGCGAAGGCATCGGACCGCACGTCGTGGTGGAGCTCGAAGCGCTGAGCGAGGACGCGGCGGCGCAGATCGCCGCCCTCGGCGGAGGGACCCTTGCACCACGGCAGGTCGCCGTGCTGGTGGAGCGGGCCGGGGGCAACCCGCTGTTCCTCCGGGAGCTGCTCCGCACCGCCGGCAGGACCGGAGAGGTCGAGGACCTCCCGGAGTCCATCGAGCCGCTCCTCGTGGCAGAGATCGATCTGCTCTCGCCGGCGGACCGCCAGGTGCTGCGGGCCGCCGCCGTGCTCGGCAGCCAGTTCGATGCGACCCTCCTCCACGAGCTGGTCGACGGTGGAGGCGACGTCGAGGGGGCGCTGTCGTCGCGGCTCGGCGCCTTTGTGACACCGACGCCCTCGGGATGGCGCTTCGCGCACGCGCTCATGCGGGACGCGGCCTACGAAGGGCTGGCGTTCAAGCGGCGCAAGGAGCTTCACGCCAGGGCGGCGACGGCCATCGAGCGGCGCACCGCGGTCCCCGAGGACGACGCCGAGCTGCTGTCGCTGCACTGGCTGCACGGCGAGTGCTACGAGGCCGCCTGGCACTACGCCCGCCTGGCGGGCGACCGGGCCCGAGCCGTGTGGGCGAACGCCGAAGCGGTGACGCTCTACGAGCGTGCCCTCCACGCCGCGTCCCACCTCGAGCTGGCACGCGAGGACATCCTCCGTGTCGCCGAGGCACTCGGTGACGCCCATGAGCTCAACGCCAGCTATGCGCGGGCCCGCGGCGCGTACGCGCGGGCCCGCCAGCTCGCATCCGACGACGTGCAGCGCGCTCGCCTCTCCCGCAAGGTCGGCGTGCTCCTCGAGCGCCAGGGCCACTACGTGCCCGCTCTCGGTTGCTACACCCGGGGCCGGCACCACTTGCGCGGCGACGATCCAGCGGTCGCCACCGAGCGATGCGAGCTGAACCTGGCATCGGCAGGCATCCGCTCCCGTCAGGGTCGCTACCGCGAATGCCTGCGGTTCGCCGTCGACGCGGCGAGGGAGGCTTCCGCGGCCGCCCACCCCTCGGGGCTGGCCCACGCCCTCTACCTGCAGCACATGATGTCGGTCTACCTCGAAGAGCCGGACGACGAGCTCGGCCACCGCTCGCTCGCCATCTTCGAGGAGCTCGGCGACATCGTTGGCCAGGGCAACGCGCTCAACAACCTCGGGATCAGCGCGTACTACCGGGGACGGTGGCAGGCCGCGCTCGACTGCTACGAGCGCAGCCGTGCGGCGCGCGTCCGCTCCGGCGACGTCGTCGGCGCCGCGACCGAGGAAAACAACATCGCCGAGATCCTGAGCGACCAGAGTGCGCTCGACGCCGCCCGGCCGCTGTTCGAGTCGGCCCGGGCGGCGTGGACCGCGTCCGGGTACCGCGTCGGCGCCGCCCTGGCCACCTCCAACCTGGGACGCCTCCTGGCCCGGGAAGGCGACGTCGCCGAGGCCCGCCACCTCCTCGAGCGCGCCCTCGCCGACTTCGAGGCGATCCAGTCGCCCGTGTTCGTCGCCGAGACCCGGCTCCGCCTCGCGGAGTGCCACCTCCTCGGGGGTGACTTCCCGGGCGCGGTCGCCGCCTCGCTCGACCTGCTCCACGACGTCCGCGACCGGGCCGGCCTGGACCAGACCGAGATGTCGGCCCTGCGGGTCCTCGGCACCGCGGCTGCGCTCGCCGAGCTGACCGAGGAGGGCCGGGAGCCCTCGGCGGACGCCATCGGGTCGCTGGACCAGGCCATCGAGCGCTCGGCAGCGCTCAACGTGCCCTACGAGCTGGCCCTCGGCTTGGCGACCCGGGCCGCCCTCGGGCGGATCTCCGAGGACCGCCACGGCCGCGTGACACGGGCCGGGACGGCCGAGGACCAGGAGCGGGCCGACGCGCTGTTCTGCGGCCTCGGTGTCCACCGGGCCGTGATCACCTGGTCCGCGGCCGTCACCGGTGCCGCCATCGTGGCCCGGTCGCGCACGGAGCCGGCCGGGAGCTGAACCGCCCGGGCGGCGCGCTCAGCCCTTGGCGCGGAGCCGGTCCGCGATGGACGACATCACCTGGAGCGCGAACATCGGCGTCTCGTGCACCAGGAAGAGGAACGTCCGCCGGTCGATCACGGCCAGCTTCGTGTCGGACACGGCGACCGCGGTGGCGCTGCGGGGCGACGAGTCGACGACCGCCATCTCGCCGAAGGTGTCGTCCACGCCGAGGCGGCGAGTGGTACCACCCGAGGTGCGGACCTCCACCTCCCCCTCGATGATCCCGAACATCTCGCCGCCGCTCGACCCCTCCTCGAAGATGACCTCGCCCGCAGGCACATCCCGGATGGAGCTCGCATTCTTGAACACGCCAGGAACCTTCATCAGACTTCCCTCCCGTCGGGGGTGCGGCACCCCGCTCACCGCCGGCTCCCGGACCTGGACTCACGTTGGTCGAACGCTAGACCTGGCTGCCGGGCGCTCTCCGCCCGCTTCGGTGAAAATTCACTTCTCATTCATCTGACTGTCGTATGGACGACACCTCGGGCGCGGGACGCCCGAGCCCGGTCCCGACCTCAGCCGTCGAAGACGATGGTCCGGTTGCCGTGGATCAGGACGCGGTGCTCGAGGTGGGCTCGGACCGCACGGGCGAGGACGATGACCTCCAGATCACGCCCCCGTCGTCGCAGCGCCTCGACGTCGTCGCGATGCGACACCCGGGTGACGTCCTGGTCGATGATCGGGCCTTCGTCGAGATCGGCGGTCACGTAGTGGGCCGTGACCCCGATGAGCTTCACACCCCGACCGTGCGCCTGGTGATAGGGCCGGGCGCCTTGGAACGCCGGGAGGAAGGAGTGGTGGATGTTGATGATGCGCCCTTCCCAGGGCGCGACGAAGCCCGGCGAAAGGATCTGCATGTAGCGGGCGAGGACGACCATGTCCACGTCGGCGTCGGCGAGGCTCGTCGAGATGACTCGCTCCTGGTCGGCGCGTGTCTGAGGGGTGACCGGGTGGTGCTCGTAGGCCACGTCGAAGCTGGACACGAGCTCCGCGTGGTCCGGGTGGTTGCTGATCACCAGGCGGATGTCGGCGGGCAGCTCCCCCAGGCGCCACCTGGCGAGGAGGTCCTGCAGGCAGTGGGCCTCACGGGACACCAGGATGGCGACCCGGGGCACCTCGTCGGTGAACCTGACCTGGCAGCGCATGTCGAAGCGCGCGATGAGCGGCTTCAACTGCTCGGCGAGCTCGACGCGGTCGAACCGGAACTGGTCGAGCTCGAACTCGACCCGCTGGAAGAACGCGCCGTCGACCGGGTCGGTGTGTTGCTGGAGATCGACGATGTTGCCCCCTCCGCCGTAGACCAGCGACGACACCGCCGCGACGATGCCCGGTTGGTCGAGGCAGGACACGAGGAGGACGCCGCGCGCAGAGCGCTCGGTCTCGGTGGGCGAGGGCGCGCTCATCGGGAGATGCCTACCGTCCCGGTATCCAGTTGGTGCCCGCCAAGGGCACCCCGGCCATGGCCGCGGCCTCGACGGTCAGGGCGACGACATCCTCCGGCTCGAGGTTGTGGACGTCGGACTTGCCACAGGCGCGGGCGAGGGTCGTGAGCTCCATGGTCATGGCCTTGAGGTAGTTGGTCACCCAACGGGCGCCGACGTCCGGATCGAGTCGAGCCTCGAGGTCCGGTTCCTGGGTGGTGATGCCGACGGGGCACTGGCCAGTGTGGCAGTGGTGGCAGGACCCCGCCGCGGTCCCGAGGGCGGCGTAGTCCGCGCGGACGTCGACGTCGACCCCGTCGCGGCGGTACGCCGACCGGTTGCAACCAAGGGCCAACAGGGACGCAACGCCGATCGAGACCGCATTGGCGCCGAGGGCGAGCGCCTTGGCCACATCCGCGCCGGATCGGATGCCACCCGAGACGATGAGCTGCACGCTGTGATGCATCCCGATCTCGCGAAGCGCCTCCGCAGCCAGCCGCACGGCGGGGAGGGTCGGGATCCCCGCGTGCTCGATGAACACGTCCTGGGTCGCTCCGGTGCCGCCCTGCATCCCGTCGACGACCACCACATCGGCGCCTGCGGCCACCGCCAGCTTGACGTCGTTGGCGACGCGGGTCGCCCCGAGCTTCACATAGATCGGCTTCTCCCAGTTGGTCGCCTCCCGCAGCTCCTCGATCTTGATGCGCAGGTCGTCGGGCCCGGTCCAGTCCGGGTGGCGCGAAGCCGAGCGCTGGTCGATCCCCGCCGGCAGCGTCCGCATCGCCGCGACCCGATCGCTGACCTTCTGGCCGAGCAGCATCCCACCTCCACCCGGCTTGGCTCCCTGGCCGATCACCACCTCGATGGCGTCGGCCTGCCGGAGGTCAGCCGGGTTGAACCCGTAGCGGGACGGGAGGCACTGGTAGACGAGGGTCTTGGAGGACCGGCGTTCCTCCGGGGTCATCCCCCCGTCGCCGGTCGTGGTGGAGGTACCGACCGCGGTCGCGGCACGACCCAACGCCTCCTTGGCGTTGGCCGACAGCGACCCGAAGCTCATCCCGGCGATGGTGATCGGGATCGCCAGGTCGAGCGGCTTGCTGGCGAAGCGGCCCCCGAGGACGGTGCGGGTGTCGCAGCGCTCGCGGTATCCCTCCAGCGGGTAGCGCGACGCCGACGCGGTGAGGAACACGAGGTCGTCGAAGGTGGGCAGGGCGCGCTTGGCGCCCCACCCCCGGATCTCGTAGCGGCCTTCCTCGGCCATGGTGTGCACCTGGTCGATCACCGTCTGAGGAAACGTCGCGCTGGGGCGGAGGTGATCGTTCATCAGTACTTCTGGTCCTTGAGTGCGTTGAAGTTGTAAAGCTGCCTGGCCGACGCGACCTTCTGGACGTTGCCGGCCTCGATGTGGTCGAAGCCGCACCGAACACACAGGTCCTCGACCACGGCGACGTCGGTGTCGGTGAGCTCCTCCACGCGGGCGTCGGCTCCGAGCGAGCGGATCGACCCACCGACGTAGATGACCGCCTCGTACAGGGAGTCGCCGAGTGCCTCGCCCGCATCCCCGCCGACGAGCACGATCCCGGCCTGCGCCATGAACGCACTCATGTGTCCGACGTCGCCGGCCACGCACACGGTGCCCCCTTTGAGCGAGATGCCCGCTCTCGACGAAGCGTCGCCCTCTATGACCAGCAGTCCTCCGTGGCTGGAGGCGCCCGCCGACTCCGATGCGTTGCCCCGGACGCGCACCGTCCCGCTCATGAGGTTTTCCGCGACCGACCAACCGACGAAGCCCTGGACCGTGACGTCGGGCCCGTCGCACAGGCCCGCGATGTAGTACCCGGCGTTGCCCTCGATCGTGATGTCGAGCCGTTGCACCAACCCGACGGCGAGGTTGTGCGTGCCGCGTGGGTTGAGGATGCGCACCGCGGATCCCTCGGGGAGCGCCCGCAGCGCCCGGTTGACCTCCGAGATCGACAGCTGCGCGCAGTCGAGCTCCGCCACGACCGCCGCGGTGCCGACCACGATCACGCCGCCCCGCGGGTCCAGGTGTGGACCTCCTCGGGCATAGGTTCGAAGACATCGGCCTGCTCGATGCCGGGGAGGCCCGCCAGGGCGCAGTACTCCGATCCGACGGCGACGTAGTCGCTCGTCTCCGCGACGACGAGCGGCTTGCACGCGAAGGCGTCACGCACGACGGCGAACTGGGTCCGGGTGGTGACGAGCAGCGTGAAGAAGCCGTCCATCGTCGACACGACCGTCTTGAGCGCGACCTCCAGGTCCGCGCCGCGCGCCATCGCGTCAGCGATCAGCCGGGCGCCGACCTCGGTGTCGTTGTCGGTGTCGAAGCGATGGCCCCGCTCGATGAGGTCGCGGCGCACGGTCGCGTGGTTGGAGAACGACCCGTTGTGCACGACGGCGAGATCCTCGCCGACGCCGAAGGGATGGGAGTGCTCGGTCGTGATCGCCGATTCGGTCGCCATGCGGGTGTGGCCGATCCCCTGGTAGCCGGCCGCGCGCGGGATGCCGTAGTGGTTGCAGATCTCCAGGGGATGGCCGACGTCCTTGTACACCTCGAGCGTCCGGCCCCACCCGAAGATCCTGACGTCGGGTGCCTCGCGGCCGAGGGCGGCGCGGAAGTCGACCTCGTCGACCGTGGTCACCAGCACGGCGTCGTTGGCCTTGGGGCGCGCCTCGACACCTCGATCGAGCGCGGTGGCCAACCGCTGCGCCAGCTCCGCCCATGCGAAGCCGTCGAGGGGCGCGCGCAGCGAGTACTTGAAACAGCCCTCGTCGACGTCTTGCGAGTAGATGCCGTAGCCGGCCGAGTCAGGACCCCGCACGGTGAGGGCGTCCACCATCGGCACGAGCAACGTGCCGAGGAGAGGATCGAGCCGGGCGTTCTTGAAATGGAGACCGACGATCCCGCACACGGGCACCCCCTGCTGCCATCCGACCTGCGACTGCGCTGTTTCCTCAGAGTACACAATGTTTCCCACCAGTCGACAGGGCGGTGGGTCCCTCTCTTGGCTATCGTCGTGCGGCACCAGTCGCCCGGGCGACTCTGGACCAGGGGGTTGCATGAGCGAGGGACGGCAGTACCTGGAAGCCAAGGCCGAGGAGGACCGGATCGAGTTCTTCTTCGCGATGTTCGTCGACATGCATGGCAAACCTTGCGCCAAGCTGGTCCCGGCTTCGGCGATGGACGTGTTGATGGAGGGCGCCGGGTTCGCCGGCTTCGCAGCAGGGCCCATGTGGCAGACGCCCGCCGATCCGGACATGATCGCCGTCCCCGACCCGACGTCCTACGTCAAGATCCCGTGGCGTCCCGGGTTGGCGGTCGTCATGTGCGACATCAACGTCGACGGAAAGCCGTGGCCCTACACCCCTCGCCTGATCCTGCGGCGCCAGCTGGCCCGCATGGCCGACCAGGGCCTGTCGTTCAAGGTCGGCGTCGAAGCCGAGTACTTCCTCGTGCGCCGGACCGCGGCTGGCGGCATCGAGGTCGCCGACCCCCTCGACACCGCGGCGTTCCCCTGCTACGACGCCAAGGGCCTCTACCGGATGTACGACCACCTCTCGACGGTCTCGCGGCACATGAACGAGCTCGGCTTCTCCAACTACGCCAACGACCACGAGGACGCCAACGGCCAGTTCGAGCAGAACTTCACCTACGACGACGCCCTGGTCACCGCCGACCGCACCGTGTTCTTCCGCTACATGGTCCACAACCTGGCCCACGACGCGGGGATGGCCGCGACCTTCATGGCGAAGCCTTTCGCCAACCTGACCGGCAACGGGCTCCACACGAACGTGTCGCTCTGGGAGGGCGACAGACCACTGTTCGAGCTGGGCGCGGGTGACGCCCGCGGCCTCGGCCTCTCCCCGACCGCCTACCACTTCATCGCCGGCTTGATGGACCACGCCACCAACTTCGCGGCGGTGACCTGTCCCACCGTCAACTCGTACAAGCGCATCGGCGTGGCCGCGCCCAACTCCGGGGCCACGTGGGCGCCGGCCTACGTGGCCTACGGCGGCAACAACCGGTCCCAGATGTTCCGGGTCTCGGACGGGACCCGCGTCGAGTGCCGGGTCGTGGACGGCTCGGCCAACCCCTACCTGGCGTTCACGGTCCTCGCCGCGGCGGGGATGGACGGGATCGCCCGTCAGCTCGACCCCGGTCAACCCAACGTCGCCAACCTGTTCGACCTCGACCCGGCGGCGGTCGCCGCCCTCGGCATCGAGTCGATGCCGGCGACCCTGCTGCACGCCGCCGACAACCTCGCCCGCGACCCGGTGCTGCGAGAGGCGCTCGGCACCGGCCCCAACGGCGACTACGTCGACTACTTCTGCCAGGTCAAGAGCGACGAGTTCCGGGCGTGGCACTCCGCGGTGTCGGACTGGGAGGTCGACCGCTACCTCACACTGATGTAGCGGGTCGGCTCAGGCGCTGAGGGCGCTGAGGGCGCTCAGGGCGCGACGAGCTCGATGATTGCGCCGTCGGCGAGCCTCGGCCGGATGTAGCGCGCCGGGTCTCCTTCGATCAAGCGTCGCAGCGGGCTCCCTCCCGGATCGTCCATGACGACAAAGCGCGCTCGGCGGACCCGTGCCACGCCGACGATCGTGCGGAGGAACTTGCGGGTGACCGCGACCTGACCATCGGCGTGGACCCCGAGGCGGCGGAGCTGGCCGATCGCGTCCTCGAGGAGCTTGATCTGGGTCTCGCGCTCCTTCTTGGTGGGCATGAGGCCCGGGTTCTGCATGCCGAAGGACGAGCCGTACATCCGTGCGATGGTGAGCACCGCGACCGGCGTGTCGTAGCTGAGCTCGCACTGCTTCGCCAACTCGGCGGCCCGGCGCACGGCGGCCGAGGTGAACGGCATGCCGAGGCCGGCCAGGAGCACGGCACAGGGCTCCTCGGGTTGAGGATCGCCGTGGCGGCGGCGGAACAGTGCCGGCGCCATCGGGCCTACGGTGCCGAGGCGTCCGCGGCCGGCTCGCCCTCGTGATCACCGAGCGCCGCGCCCGCCACGGGTGCGGGTGCGCCGCCGCGCAGATCCGTGGTCGTGCGCGCGGCCACCTTGTCGCGCCACACCCGCCAGTAGTACAGCGGCCAGTACGCCGCCACCACGAGCAAGCCCAGCCAGAACAGGGTGCGGCCTTCGGTGGCTGCCACGACGTACTTCGGCGCGTTCCAGCCTCCAAAGACCCACACGAACATGAAGAAGACGAACACCGCCAGCGCCACCCAGCGCATGAAGCCCGGCATCTTGACCGGCCGCTCCATCTCGGGGTGGAACTGCCCGAGGAACCAGTAGCCCCCGAGGGCGAGAGCGCAGGACAGGAGGTAGCCCATGTTGGAGAAGATGTAGATCCGCACCGGCGAACCGAAGAAGAGCACCGCGATGGAGCACACCACGTTGAACCCCATGGCGTTGTCGGGCACGCCGTGGCGGTTGAGGTGCCCGAACCACCTCGGCATCATGCCGTCCTCGGCCACCTGGAACAGCGACCGCCCGACCCCCATGATGGCGTTGAGGCTCGACAGCAGCAGCGCGGCGATGAGCGGCAGGCCGATGACCCACTTGACCCACGACCCGGACCCGAAGATCTTCTGGGCGAAGGTGGTGAAGACGATGAGCGGGTCGAAGGACTTGAGGCTCCCCAGCACGACCACGAACATCAGCGGGATCAGAGCGAACATGGCCAGGCCGTAGAGCCCCTCCGCCGTGAGGGCGATCTTGGCATCACGCTTGGGGTTGTGGCACTCGCCGATGTAGCAGGCGGCCGCCTCCATGGCGAGCGCCGACCAGGTCATGATGAAGGTCCAGGCGATGATCAGGGTGAAGCTGCCCTTGATGCCACTGGCGAAGTGGAAGCCCGACACGTTGTGCCAGTGCATCGAGCTCGGCTTGAAGAACGGCAGGATCACGATGAGCGTCAGCGGCACCATCGAGATCACGCCGAGCAGGGTGGCGAAGCCCGCGCCCAGCCGGATGCCGAGGTACGAAGGCACGAAGAGGCCGATGAAGCCGACCACGCCGATGGCGACGAAGGCGAGCGGGACCGGCGAACCCGTGCTGCCGAAGGGCTGGAACGAGTGGCCGTTGGGGATCCCGAAGAGGTCGGTGATGTAGGCCGCCGCGAGGATCATGTTGATCGGGGCCACCGGGAACCACCCCAACCAGTACGCCCAACCGGACAGCCCACCGATGTGGCGCGAGGTCGTGCGGCCCAACGGGCTGAAGCACACCTCGGCGTAGGAGGGCAGCCCCCCGGTGCGGTCGGGCATCATGGCGGCCATCTCCGCGAGGCAGAAGCACAGCACGACACCGGCGAGCGCGACGAGGAACATCATCGGCACCGCCGCCGCCCCCAGACCCTGCACCGCGGCGGGGGCCAGGCCGGTGACGAGGATCGTCCCGGCCAAGCCGATGACGAAGGCCCCCCACCAGTTCGTGCCCTTCTGCAAGCCTACGGTGGTCGTGGTCTCCGCCATCGCATCCCCCTGCTCCAGGCCGAAGCTCTCCACCCCGTGCGAGTGTGATTGGCGGCACACGATAGTCCTGTGCACGCGGTGCGTCCACCACTGCTCCGGTCAGCCATGAGCACGTCCGCGTCCTGCGGGGTCCTGTCGGTCCCGCACGCCGAAAAGTACTGTGCGATCCGTGAACGACTCGGGTGCCCGGACCGATCCGGTCACGCCGGCATCGGAGTCCGGCGTCCTCGAAGGGGAGCTCCACGCCGCCATCGCCCGGCGGGTCCGGGAGTACCGCCAGGAGCGGGGGCTGACCGTCGGGCAGCTCGCCGACGACAGCGGGATCTCCAAAGGCATGCTCTCCAAGATCGAAAACGCCCAGGCCTCGCCGAGCCTGGCGACGCTCGCCCGGCTGTCCTCGGCGCTCGGGGTCCCCGTGACATCTTTCTTCCGGGGGCTCGAGGAGGAGCACGACGCCTTCTTCGTCCCCGCAGGGCACGGTCGGGAGATCGTCCGCCAGGGCACCCGTCACGGCCACCGCTACCAGCTCCTCGGCACCAACCGGGGTTCGGCGAAGCGGGTCGAGCCCATGCTCGTCACCCTGACCGAGAGCTCGGAGGTCTTTCCGCTCTTCCAGCACCCGGGCACGGAGGTGATCTACATGCTGCAGGGTCGAGTGGTGTACGGGTGCGGGTCGGCCCGCTACGAGCTGCGCCAGGGGGACTCGCTCCAGTTCGACGGGGAGGTGCCACACGGCCCCGTCCAACTGGTCCGGCTCCCGATCCGATTTCTGTCGATCATCGGTTACGGCCAGGTGGCCGACCCGGGCTGAGGCAGACCCAGGCGCTCCTCGCCTGTTTCCTGTGAGTGGACGCTGTTTCACCGCGCGCCTATTGTGCGAGCGGACGTCGAAGGGACGAGCACCGTGGTGGCGAGCAACACAGACCGGCGACGGCCGAGGGCCAGGTACTCCGCCTTCGACCTGATGCGCCGAGGCCTCACCGGCCAGCCGTGGCCCCGGGCCTGGCGGGTGCACGACCTCCAGCGCGCCTACGACGTCGTCATCATCGGAGCCGGTGTGCACGGCCTCGCGACGGCCTACTACCTGGCCAGCCGGCACGGCATCACCAACGTGGCCGTCCTCGACAAGGGCTACGTCGGCGGCGGCGGCTCGGGCCGCAACACCGCCATCGTGCGCTCCAACTACCTGACGCCGGAGGGCGTGCGCTTCTACGACCGGTCGGTGAAGCTCTACGAGCACCTGGCCGCCGAGCTCAACTTCAACGTCATGTTCTCCCAGCGGGGCCACCTCACCCTCGCCCACAACGACTCGTCGCTGCGGACGATGCGCTGGCGCGCCGAGGTCAACAAGCTCGAAGGCGTCCAATCGGAGGTCATCGGGCCGGACGAGATCAAGGAGCTGGTCCCGTTCATGGACGTGAGCGACCAGACCCGCTACCCGATCCTCGGCGCGCTCTACCACCCTCCGGGCGGGACCATCCGCCACGACGCCGTCAACTGGGGCTACGCCCGGGGCGCGGATGCGCACGGCGTCCACATCCACCAGAACACCGAGGTCCTCGGCATCGACGTCGCCGACGGCGAGGTCAAGGGCGTGAAGACCTCGCGCGGAGACATCGCCGCACCGATCGTCGTCAACTGCACGGCCGGCTGGGCCAGCCTGATCTCCGCGATGGCCGGCGTGGAGCTGCCGATCATCACCCATCCCCTGCAGGCCGCCGTGACCGAACCGGTCAAGGTCTTCCTCGAGGTGGTCGTCGTGTCGGGGACGTTGCACGTGTACGTGAGCCAGACGGATCGAGGCGAGCTGGTGTTCGGCGCCAGCACCGACCCCTACGCCTCGTACTCGATGCGAGGCTCGCTCGAGTTCACCGAGGAGCTCGCTGGGCACGTGCTCGAGCTGATGCCGTCGATCGCCAAGATGCGGGTCCTGCGCCAATGGGCCGGGCTGTGCGACATGACGCCGGACTTCAGCCCGGTCATGGGTGTGACCCCGGTCAAGGGTTTCCTGGTCGACGTCGGCTGGGGCACCTACGGCTTCAAGGCCGGTCCCGTCTCGGGTGAGGCCATGGCCCAGCTCGTCGCGGAGGGAAAGACACCCGACATCATCGCCTCCTTCGACCTCGCCCGGTTCGCCGAGGGCCGGCTGGTCGGGGAAAAGGGCGCCGCGGCGGTCGGGCACTGAGGGGCGAGCACCGATGATCCTGATCCCTTGCCCGTGGTGCGGGTCCCGCAACTCCCAGGAGTTCCGCTACGTCGGTGAGTCGAAGGCCCGGCCCGATCCGGGCTCGGCGAGCGAGGAGGAGTGGCGGACCTACCTCTACACCAAGGCCAACGTCGCCGGCTGGACGACCGAGACGTGGTTTCATCGCAGTGGTTGCCGACGATATCTGTCGGTCGAGCGCCACACCGTGTCCAACGAGATCCGCTCCTCGGCCAAACCCGCCGCCCAGCGCCGCCTGGCGGGGGGGGACGCATGAGCGCGCCCCGGAGAGGACGCCGGGCGATCACCTCGGCGAGGGTCGGAGCACATCCGGGCGAGGTCATCGACCGGTCCGCGCCCCTGGCGTTCACCTTCGAGGGCCGCCCGTACACCGGGCTGGCCGGCGACACGATCACCTCGGCGCTGCTGGCCTCGGGCGTCCGGGTGATGTCGCGCAGCTTCAAGTACCACCGCCCCCGCGGGGTGATGACCGCCACGTTCCTCGACCCGGGCTGCACCGTCCAGGTCGGCGACGAGCCCAACGTGCGGGGATCGCACCGTCGGCTGGCGGCAGGCATGGAGATCTCCGCTCAAAACGTGTGGCCGTCGCTCGACGTGGATGTCAAGACCGGCAACCAGGCGATCGGCCGCTTCCTGTCGAGCGGCTTCTACTACAAGACCTTCATCAAGCCGCAGCGCCTCTGGCCCGCCTACCAGAAGGTCCTGGCGCGCTTCGCCACCGGCGGAAGGGTGTCAGCGGAGGGAGGCCACGGCCACGGCCAGTACGAGAAGCGCTATGCGCACGTCGACGTGTGCGTGGCCGGCGGCGGTCCAGCCGGCATGGCTGCGGCGATCGCCGCGGCTCGGGCCGGTGCCACCGTCATGCTCGTGGAGGAGGAGTACGACCTCGGCGGCCATCTGCGGTGGGGTACCCCGGCGGAGCTGGCCGTGCTGGCCGATCTGCGCGCGCAGATCGCCACGCTGGACAACATCGAGGTGTCGGTCGATTCGGTCGTGGCCGGGCGCTACGACGACAACTGGCTGGCGGTCGTGCAGCGCGAGCCTGCCGGCGTCGCCGAACGTCTGGTCAAGACCCGCGCCGGGACGCTCGTCGTCGCCGCCGGACTGATCGAGCGACCGTATGTCTTCGCCGGCAACGACGTGCCCGGCGTGATGCTGTCCACCGCGGTGCGACGGCTCGTCAACCTGTACGCCGTGCGCCCCGGGCAACGTGCCGTCGTGTTCAGCGCCAACCCGGAGGGCGACGCCGCGGCCGAGGACCTCCGCCGGGTCGGCACCGAGGTCGTCGCCGTCGACGCCCGGGCCGGAGCCGACCTGGTATCGGTCACCGGCAGCGGGATCGCGAGCGGGTACGGGGTCCGCAGGGCCGTGCTCGCCGACGGCCGCACGATCGACTGCGACCTCGTGGTCACCGCGGTCGGATGGACGGCGCCGACCACCCTGCTCAACCTGTCCGGCGACCGTCCGGTGTTCGACCCGGTCGCCAACCGGTTCGTCCCGGGAGGGACGCATGACCGGCGCGTCGTGCCTGTCGGCGGGATCGCCGGGGACGGTTCGCTCGAGGAGCTGCTGGCACACGGGACGGCGGTGGGGTCCCGCGTCGCGACCGGCGCCGCAGGCGACGGTCGCGACGGTCGCGACGGTCCCAGGTTGAGGCCGGCACCCCACCCGGGGCTGTTCCGCGCGAGCACCCACGGGATGGTCGACTTCTCCGAGGACGTCAGCTCCAAGGACCTCATCAGCGCGGCGAAGGAGGGCTACGACTCGATCGAGCTGGTGAAGCGCTACACGACGGTGACCATGGGTCCCTCCCAGGGCAAGCTCGAGACGGTCAACGCGGTGGCCGTCCTGGCCGAGGCGACCGGACGCAGCATCGCCGAGACCGGGACCACCGTGTGGCGGCCGCCGTACGCACCCATCAGCCTCGGGGCCCTCGCCGGGCGGATGTTCGAACCGGTGCGCCACTCGCCGATGCAACCCTGGCACGAGGCGCGGCACGCCCGGCCGCTGATCGCCGGCGAGTGGATCCGCCCGGATCACTACGGCAACGCCGAGGCCGAGGTGCGCAATGTCCGCAGCAACGTCGGGGTCATCGACGTGACACCCCTCGGCAAGCTCGACCTCAGGGGCCCGGATGTGCCCAAGCTGCTCAACCTCCTGTACGTCAACAAGTGGTCCAAGCTCGAGCTCGGTGGTGTCCGCTACGGCGTGATGTGTGCCGAGGACGGCGTCATCCTCGACGACGGGGTCACGGGCCATCTCGGGCTGGACCACTACCTGATGTCGACGACCTCCTCGGGCGCCGACACGGTGTGGGAGTGGATCGAGAACTGGCTGCAGACCGAACACCCCGACTGGCACGTCCATGTCGTGGCGGCCACCTCGGATTACGCGTCCATGAACGTGGCCGGGCCCCGGGCGCGCGACCTGATGCGCCGGCTGGTCGAGGGGATCGACCTGTCCGCAGAGGCCTTCCCCTACATGAACGTCCGTCAGGGCCGCGTCGCGGGCGTGGATGGTTGCTTCATGTGGCGCATCGGCTTCACCGGGGAGCTGTCGTATGAGATCCACGTGCCGGCGGCCTACGGCCTCCATGTCTGGGAGGCCCTGTTCGAGGCCGGGGCCGACCTCGGCATCGGACCCTTCGGCGTCGAGGCCCAGCGGATCATGCGCCTGGAAAAGGGCCACTTCATCGTCAGCCAGGACACCGATGGGCTCACCCAGGCGTTCGGGGCCGACCTCGGCTGGCTCGTCAAGCTGGACAAGGAGGACTTCGCCGGCAAGCCCGAGCTCGTGTGGCAGTCCCAGCGCGGTGGCCACCTCTGCCTCGTCGGCCTGCAACCGCTCGACCGAGATCTGGTACCTCCCGAGGCCAGTCAGATCGTGGAGTCGGGCCGCATCGCCGGCCGGATCACGTCGAGCCGATTCTCACCGACGCTCGGCCGGTCGATCTGCCTCGGGTTCGTCGCCCCCCACCTGTCGTCGGCGGGGACCACGGTCACGGTGCACCTCCCCACCGGCGAGGACGTCCCTGCCCGGGTGATGGAGCACCACGCCCACGTCGATCCCGAGGGGGTGCGGCTCCGTGGCTAGTCCCACCGCCCCGGCGGCAGGCCCGACGGCAGGCCCGTGGTCCTCGCGGCCCCCGCTCGCCTGCAGCCCGATCCGCCCCCGCGAACCCGTCATCGTGCTCGACGGCTGGGAGGTCTCCGGGCGCGCCTCGACGGCGGCGCTCACGCTCACCGACCTGTCGTCGCTGGCCAAGGTCCTGGTCAAGGCCGACCCTGCCGGCGCCTACGGCGCGACCCGCCTGCGGTTCGGGCGTGCAGCCCGTGCCCCTGGGGGCCGCCTCGAGATCGGCAGCGGTCCCGGGGAGTGGTTGCACCTCGGTCCCGCCGGGACGGCACCGGCACTGGTGGCCGAGCTGGCTGCCGCCGAGCTGGCTGCCGCCGAGACACCCAGCGGAGAGCTCGTCACGGTCGTCGACCTGACACACGGCCGGGCGCTGATGCGGCTCACGGGTCACGCCGCGCCCACCGTCCTGGCCAAGATGTGCGCCATCGACCTTGCCGACCCCGTGACGCCGGACCTGAGCGCCTTTCGCAGCTCGGTGGCCAAGACGATCACCGACGTCGTCCGCGACGACGTCGATGGGCGGCGCTCCTACCTGTTGCACTGCGACCGCTCGTTCGGCCAGTACCTCTTCGACTGCGTGCTGGACGCCGGCGACGCCTTCGGCATCGATGTCTCGGGGTTCGCGGCTCGCGACCTACCCTGATCGGGCGTCCGAGCACGACAGGGGTCCCATGAGCTTCCCAACCGATCTGGAGATCTCCCGGCGGGCAAACCTGCAGCCGCTCGACGACATCGCCCGGTCGATGGGGATGCCACCGCACCTGCTGCAGCCCTTCGGCGATTCGGTGGCCAAGGTCTCGCTCGCCGCGATCGACGAGCTGGCCGACCGCCCCCGGGCGAAGTACGTCGTGGTGACGGCGATCACCCCGACGCCGCTCGGCGAAGGCAAGACCACGACCACGGTCGGGTTGGGCCAGGCCATGCGCCACATCGGCAAGCGAGCGACCATCGCGCTGCGCCAGCCGTCGATGGGACCGACCTTCGGCATCAAAGGGGGTGCCGCCGGAGGCGGCTACAGCCAGGTGGTGCCGATGGAGACGCTCAACCTCCACCTCACCGGCGACATGCACGCCGTCACAGCCACCCACAACCTGTTGGCCGCGATGATCGACAACCACCTCTACCAGGGCAACGGGTTGGGCATCGACCCGCACAACATCACCTGGAGGCGGGTGCTCGACGTCAACGACCGGGCGTTGCGCAACATCGTGATCGGACTGGGCACCGGCGAGGACGGCGTACCCCGCCAGACCGGCTTCGACATCACCGCGGCGTCCGAGGTGATGGCGGTGCTCGCCCTGGCAACGTCCCAGGCCGACCTGCGCGAGCGCCTCGGGCGCGTGGTCGTCGGCTACACCCGCACCGGGGAGCCGGTCACGGCCGAACAGCTCCTCGCCGCGGGCGCCATGGCCGTCATCATGAGGGACGCCATCAAGCCCAACCTGATGCAGACCCTCGAGAACACGCCCGTGCTCGTCCACGCGGGCCCCTTCGGCAACATCGCGCACGGGAACTCCTCGATCCTGGCCGACCAGATCGGCATCCACACCGGCGACTTCCTGATCACCGAGGCGGGTTTCGGGGCGGACATCGGCGCCGAGAAGTTCTTCAACATCAAGTGCCGCACCTCGGGGATGGCGCCGGACGCCGCCGTCGTAGTCGCCACCGTGCGGGCGTTGAAGGCGCACTCCGGCAAGTACCGGGTGGTGGCCGGGCGACCCCTCCCCGACGAGATGCTCCTCGAGAACCCCGACGACGTCGCCGTCGGAGGCGCCAACCTGCGAAAGCAGATCGACAACGTCCTCGTCCACGGAGTCCCACCCGTCGTCGCCATCAACGCCTTCCCGACCGACCATCCCTCCGAGCACCGTGCGATCGCCGACATCGCGGCGGCGATGGGCGTCCGCGTGGCGGTGTGCGACCACTTCGCCGAGGGAGGGCGGGGCGCCACCGAGCTGGCGGAGGCGGTGGCCGAGGCCGCCGACGAGCCTTCGACCTTCCGGTTGCTCTACCCCGACGCGGCCAGCCTCCGGGACAAGATCGAGACGATCGCGACCACCATCTACGGCGCGGGCGGCGTCGAATACGAGCCCGCGGCCGCCAAGCAGCTCGACAACTACGAGCGCAACGGCTTCGGGCAGCTCCCCATCTGCATCGCGAAGACGCACCTGTCGATCTCGTCGAACGCCTCGCTCAAGGGAGCACCGACGGGCTGGACCCTGCCGGTGCGCGAGGTCCGGGCCTCCGTCGGGGCCGGGTTCATCTACCCGATCTGCGGTGAGATGAGGACGATGCCCGGTCTCGGGACGAAGCCGGCGGCCGCGAGCATCGACTTCGACGAGCGCGGCGAGATCGTGGGCCTGTCGTAGCGGTGCGAAGCCGGCCCGGAGAGCCGCCGGCGACGCCCGCGTCCCCGCCGCGGGCCACCGGCGCGGTCATGGACGGTCGTGGGCTGCGCGACGAGATCATCGCCGGGCTGCGCGCCACGTTGGCCGGCCTCGGGCACCCGCCGGTGTGCCTGGCCACCGTGGTGGTCGGGGAGGATCGGGCGGCGCGGGCCAACGCGCAGGCCAAGCACCGGGCCGCAGCGGCCGCCGGGATCCGGTGGCGCCACACCCCGCTCGGCTCCGCCACGACCGAGGGCGAGCTGCGCGGCGTTGTGCGCGGCCTGGTCGCCGACCCGGCGGTGCACGGTGTCTTCGTCCAGCTCCCGCTGCCGATCGGGCTGCCCGAGGATGCGATCCTCGACGAGGTGCCTCCGGCCAAGGACGTCGACGGGCTGAGCGCCGCGAGCATCGCACGCCTCGTGCTCGACCGGGGCGGCCATGCGCCCTGCACCGCCGAAGCCGTGCTCCGCCTCCTGGGTCGCTACGAGGTGGGCCTCTCCGGGCGCCGCGCCGTGGTGGTGGGTCGGTCGGCCCGCCTGGCCGTCCCGCTGGCGCTGATGCTCGGGCGCGCCGGCTGCGGCGCGGTGACCCTGGTCGATCCCGAGGCGCCCGACCTCGCCGACGTGTGTCGCGGCGCCGACGTCGTGGTCGCCGCTGCCGACCGGCCGCACCTCATCGGGGCCGAGCACCTCCGCCCTGGCGCCGCGGTCGTCGACGCCGGCGTCACCCGCCGCGCGTCGGGCGTCGTCGGCGACGTCGACGTCGAGCGCGTCCGGGGCGTTGCCGGACGCGTCGCCCCGATGCCCGGGGGAGTCGGCCCCGTCACCGTGGCCTGCCTCCTCGAGCACACGCTCGCGGCGGCGCGCCACCTCGGCGCCTGCTGAGACCCGGGCACTCGCCTCTGCGACCCCGCCGGCTCTATCACAACGTCGGCCCCGGCCGGCGTCCCGGGTCAGGGGTCCGGGTCAGGGGTCCGGGGTCCTGGTCAGGGGTGGTTCGGGATCACCAGCACCGCGCAGGGCGGGTTGTGCAAGAGGCGCTGGCTCACGCTACCGAGGACCGCACCGACCCACACCCCCCGGCCGCGCGTCCCGACCACGATGAGGTCGGCCTTTTGCGCCAGCGCCACGTCTTCGAGCACGCCCGCCGGTCCCCTGAGGCCCACCTCTTCGTCGACGACGCCGACGACCGCGCCACCGAGCTGCTTCACCTTGGCCTCGGCCTCGGCGAGGAGCTCCTGGCCGACACCCGGCGCCTCGCGGGTCGGTGCCGTGCGACCGTGGCCGAGCTCCGCCACGTGGACCAGCACGAGCGCCGCCCCCGTGCTGGCCGAGAGGCGGGCGGCCGCCTCGACGACCGCGGCTCCGGCGTCAGATCCGTCGACCCCGACGACGACCTTCTCGAACATGGCTCCCCCGATCCAAGCCGGCACTACCTCGGCCAACAACCTACCGCGCGCCGGGGACCACATCCTGTCCGGCTCCGCCCCGACCGAGGCCCCTGCCCGCTCCCCCGAGGTGTTGAGGAGCGAGAACCCGCGCGCATGCGCGCGGGTTCTCGCTCCTCAACAAGTCAACACGCTGCTCCCGGAGGGGCCACCGACCCGGCCGCCGTGTCAGGATCGGCGCAGCGACAGGAGGGTGAGATGCCAACGGTGCGCACGGGGGACTTCGAGTGCTGGTACGCCGACGACTGGTTCGGACCGGCCTGGGAACAACCCGAGGTCGTGCTCATCCAAGCCGGCTTCGGCCGCAACGGTGAGTACTGGCGGCACTGGGTCCCCGGCCTCTCCGGCGACTTTCGCGTCATCCGTCGCGACATGCGCGCCCATGGCGGCTCCACCGCCGGTGACCCGGGCCACGTCTGGTCCCCCGAGGGCCTCGCCGAGGAGGTGATCTGGCTCCTCGACGCGCTCGGCATCCAGCGGGTCCACTTCGTCGGCGAGTCGGTGGGAGGCATCACCGGCATCGTGCTCGGCGCCACGCACCCCGACCGGCTCCACACCGTGACCTTGGTGCAGACCCCGCTGCACCTGCGCGGCGTGGGCGACCTGATGCGCGGGGAGCACCCGTCCTGGGCCAGCGCGCTCCGCGAGCTCGGGGCCGGTGGTTGGGTCGCCCGCAACATGCGCCCCGACGACCCGCAGACGGCATGGGAGCGCGCCCAGTGGGACCGATGCGACCTCGATGCGCTGTGCCGCTTGGCCGATGCCACCCCCGGCGTAGACGTCACCAGCTACGTCGGCGCCATCGGCGTCCCGGCCTTGGTGCTCGCACCGGCGTGCTCGCCCCTCACGCCGCTCGCCGACCAGCTCCTGCTCCGCACCTCGATCCCCGTCGCCGAGCTCGAGCTGTTCGAGGGCCGGGGTCACACCGTCTACCAGGACGAGCCCGAGCGCTGCATCGCCCGGCTCCGCCGCTTCATCGTCGAGCGCCACCTCCGCCCCGGCCGAGCCAACGGTCAGCCTGGGCGCTCGAGCTCCCAGACGATCACCGCGGGCAGGCCCACGTAGGCCGCGCGGTTGGCGTCGGGGATCAGCGCCGCAGATCCGTCGGGCGACGGCGCCGGTCGGCGGATCAGCCTCCGAGCCCAAGCCCGAGCCCGAGCACCGCGGCCGTGACACCGCCATCGACGCGGAGGTCGCAGCCGGTGATCAAGGCTGCGCTCGGGCTGGCGAGCCAGTCCACCGCCGCGGCGATGTCCTCCGGTGTCCCCATCCGCGCCAACGCCGACATCGCGAGCTGCTGCTCCATCGCCTCGCGCGCGCCGTGCTCGAGCTCCTGGCGCCCCATGGCGGTGGAGATGATGCCTGGGCTGATGGTGACCAGCCGGGCGCCGACCTTGCCCCAGGAGGCGGCGGCCTGCTCGACGCGGAGCTGGTTGACGCGCTTGGCGATGCAGTACGAGGCGCCGAAGCCCAGCTCCCCGACCGGCCCGACCGTCGCGATCAGGTCGTCGGTGGGGGCCGTCCTGAGGCGGTGCTCCTGTTGGGGAGACAGACCAGCCAGGTAGCCGGCCATGCTGGCGACGAACACGCCCACCGTGCCATCGGTCGCGAGCGCGGCGAAGGCCGAGAGCACGTGGTCGGTGCCGACCATGTCCACCTCGAGCACCCGCTCGGGCGAGGCCATCGTCGGCGACAGCCCCGCGGTGTGGACCAGGGTGCGCAACGTCCCCTCGCCGCCGGCCATCGCGACCAGCGCGTCGACGGAGCTGCGGTCGGAGACGTCGACCTGGAGGGCGGAGACCGCGTGGCCGTCCCGCGCGAGGGCTCCTGCCTCCCGATCGAGCTTGTCACCATCGAAGTCGGCCAGCACCAACCGGCGCCCCGAGCCCAACCTGCGGGCGCACGCGACCCCCATCCCGCCGGCACCGGTGACCACGACGACCTTGCCCATGGCCTCGATCCTAGGGTCGGGAGCGATCCGGCGGGATGGAGGGGGATCTCAGGACGTCCGGGCGATGTACTCCACCGCGTGGGCGCTCAGGTCGCCCACCAGATGCGGCACCGCTTGGCGCTGGGTGAACCACCACGACCCGTCGATCTTGGCCAGGTCGTCGAGGTACTGGCCGACGAAGATGACCTGCAACGCGAAGTCGGGGGTCGCCTGGAAGATCGTCACGTAGGAGCGAGCGGTCGCGGTGCCGGCGACCTCGTCGACGTGGACCTCGATGTTGGTCGTGACATGGCGGGTCATCGGGCTGCCGTCGTAGAGCCGGCAGTTCTTGCGGTGGTACGCCGCGATCTCCTCGGGCGTCTCGAACGCGCCCGTCGGGCCGGCGACCCGGCCGTGGACGAAGAGCTGGGCGTACGCCTCGAAATCGCCCGCGTCGTAGGTCTCGCAGTAGCGGGCCAGCAGGTTTTCGATCTCGTCGCGGTCCGATGCCATGTCCGGCTCCTCTCGACTCGCCCTGTCGGGGACCCTACCAAGCAGCACCGGCCGTTGGTCCGGGGTCTTCGGTGGTTCGGTCCGCGGGCGCCGCGCCCGGTGGCGCGGACGCCCGCGGACGGGTACCGGTCAGAGAGCGACGATGCCCTCGCCGCCGATGGCGTCGGCGACGGTGACTGAGCCGATCTCGGTGAGCGTGCCGTGCGAGCCGACCGCGAGCTCGTCGACGATGCCGTTGGCGCCGGTCTGGGTGTAGAGGTACCGGCCATCAGGCGTGGCCGAGGCGTCCACCGTGCCCGGGTCGGTCGCCGTGGAGCCGAGGTTGGTCAGCGTGCCGGTCGGGCTCGACGAGAAGCCGGTGAGCGAGCCCCGGCCAGGGGTCACGCCTCCGCCTGCATTGCCGGTGAAGAGGTACCGGCCGGCGGGTGCGACCCAGCAGGTCGCCTTCTGGGTGCTGGAGACGGCGTCGATCTGGGTCACCGTCCCGTCCGCGCGCAGGCGGTAGGTGACCAGCGAGCCGAGGCCGGTGTCGGTGACGACCAGGTGGCGGTCAGCATCGAACGTCGCCGCGAAGGGCAGCGCGCCCGGCTCGGCGTTGACGACCGCCGTGGCGGACGGCCTGCCGGAGCGATCGATGCCGAACACGTCGATGGCGTCGTTGGACGCGGTGTTGCCCTTCGTCGTCACGATCAGCTGGCTCCCGTCAGGGGAAAAGGCGACCTGGCCAGGCGTCTGCGTGAACGGCGTGCTGGCCGTGGTGCCGAGACCGAGGGCCCGGTTCCAGCCCGGGACCAGGACGAGGCGGCCGCTGACGTTGCGGTACCCCTGGACGGCTCCGCCGCCGAGGGCGTCGAGCACATAGACGGCGTCGGCGCGCACCGCGATGCTGACCGGGAAGCTCCCGCCCGAGCTGACCACCTGGCGCAGCGCCAGGCGGTCCCCACCGACCGCGAACACCGACACGGTGTTGCTGCCGGCGTTGACCGCGTACAGCTCCTGGCTGTCGCGGTCGTAGGTCAGCGATCCTTGCGACGCGAGGTGGTCGACGGCCGAACCGGTCAACTGGCCGCCGAGGCCGTGGGTGTCGTACGTGTTGGCCAGGGCAAGTGCCCCGTTGGCGGAGCGGTCGTAGGCGACGATCTGGTTGCCTGCGGTGCTGTCGGTCTGCACGAAGACGGCGTGGCCGGCGCGCGCGCCGTCCTGGGGCTGCGCGGCGGCGAGGCCCGTGCCGGCCGCGAGCAGGCCGGCCGTGAGCACCACCGTCGCGCCCGCGGAGGCGGTGAGGGCGCGGAAGGTCCGTGTTCGGGACATGGTTCGGTCTCCCTTGGGGGTGAGGGGGTCGGTCTGTTGCCGACCACACCTCTACCGTCCCGGCAGCACGCGCCTCGTCTCTTACGATGTGCGAAACCCGGCTGGCCGCACGGCTGGCGACTCGCAGGCGGCCGCGAGGTACGTTTGCGGCGCACACGCTGCGGTGCGACCTCGTTGGGGGAGGACCAGATGAGCTCGCAGGTCGGTCGCGACATCCGGATCGCCATCATCGGCGCGGGCCCGGGTGGCCTGTGCACGGGCAAGCGCCTCCTCGACGAGGGTTTCACCGACTTCGTGGTGCTGGAGAAGAGCGACGGGGTCGGGGGCACGTGGAACCTCAACCGCTACCCCGGGTGCGAGTGCGACGTGCAGTCCGCGCTGTACTCGTTCTCCTTCGAGATCAAACCCGACTGGTCGAAGCCGTACGGCACCCAGCCCGAGATCCTGGCCTACATGGAGCACGTCGCCGACACGCACGGCATCCTCCCCCACGTGCGCCTCGGCAACGGCGTCGCGAGCGTGCGCTGGGACGACACGACCTCGACGTGGGCCCTGACGCTGGATGACGGCGACACCGTCGAGGCAGACGTCGTCGTGAGCGCCATCGGCATGTTCAACGATCTGTCGTGGCCCGACATCGACGGCCTCGACGCCTTCCGCGGCACGATGTTCCACACCGCGCGGTGGGACTGGCAGCACGACCTGGCGGGAGAGCGCGTCGCTGTGATCGGCAGCGCGGCGAGCGCCGTGCAACTCGTCCCCGAGATCGTGAAGACGGCGGGCCAGGTGCACCTCTTCCAGCGCAGCGCGAACTGGGTCGCGCCGAAGATGGACACGCCCTACACCGCGGAGGAGCTCGAGGCGTTCCGAGCGGACCCGACGCCGGTGCTGCGCTTCCGTGCCGAGATCGAAGACAACCTCAACAAGGGCATGACCTTCCAGAACAAGGACAAGCTCGAGCTCGCCGTCGCCGCCTGCCTCGCGCAGATCGAGGGCGTGAAGGATCCGGACGTCCGAGCCAAGCTCGTGCCGACGCACCCGTTCGGGTGCAAGCGACCACTGATGTCCAACGTCTACTACCCTGCATTCAACGAGCCCAACCTCGAGCTCGTCACCGATCCGATCACGGCGGTCACCGAGACCGGCGTCGTCACCTCCGACGGGGTCACCCGCGAGGTCGACACGATCCTCATCGCCACAGGCTTCGCCGCGACGAAGTACCTCTCCGCGATCGACGTCGTCGGTCGCGGAGGCCACCACATCGACGACGCGTGGAACGACGGCGCCCAGGCCTACCTCGGCATCACCACGGCAGGGTTCCCCAACCTGTTCATGCTGTACGGGCCCAACACCAACAACGGCTCGATCCTGATGATGATCGAGTACCAGGTCGAGCACATCCTCGGTCACATCCGGCGCCTCACCGGCGACGACATCGCGTGGGTCGACGTCAAGCCCGGGACCATGGCGGCCTACAACGACGAGGTGCAGGAGGCGATCGCCGGGATCGACGTCTGGCAGGCCGACTGCCACGGCTACTACCGCACCCCAGCCGGTCGGATCGTCACCCAGTGGCCGTTTTCCATGACCGAGTACCACGATCGCAGCGCCACGATCGACGAGGACGACTTCGAGGTCGGGCTGCGCTGACGCGGTCGCGCCCGGGGGGCCTCGCGTGACCCTGGCCATGCCTGCCGCGGTTCTTGGCCGAAGGCTTGCCTGATTCTCAGGGTGCTCTCGGCCTGCTCTCAGCGTGGGCTGAGGTAGCCGGGCCTCAATGGAATCATGACCACTCCGGCAACACGAGATAAGGGTCTTCGGCGGATCTCCAACCTGACCACCTGGCTGGGCGTCAGCGCGGTCGCCGTCACCGGCACCTTCGTCGGGCTCGCCGCCCACACGAGCCACACTGCGACGGCGACCGTCAACTCATCTTCGGCCGGCTCGTCGGGGGCTTCGGCGACGGCGGCCTCCGGGCTCGACGCGGGCCAGGCACCCACCGCCAGCGCCCTGCCCTCGCAGGTCCGCTCGGGGGCATCGTGATCGCGTCGATCACCGAAGCGAGGTTTCCGGCGCTCGGCACCACTGCAGTCGTCCTGGTCGCCGATCCTGATGCCGACCTGAGCGCCGCGCTCGCCGCCGTGCGGGCTGAGGTGGCCGCGGTCGACGTGGCGTGCAGCAGGTTCCGGGCCGATTCAGAGCTGTCGAGGCTCAACGCCGCCGGCGGCGCCACCGCAACGGCCTCCGCGGTGCTGCTCGACGCGCTGCAAGTGGCACTGCGTGCGGCGCAGATCACCGATGGGATCGTCGACCCAACCGTCGGCACCGCCTTGCGGGTGCTCGGCTACGATCGCGACTTCGCGTCGGTCCAGCCCGCCGGCGCACCCTTGCGGGTCACCCTAGGCGCAGTTCCGGGGTGGCGGGCGATCAGCATCGATCGCGCCGCCGCCACCGTACGGGTCCCAGCGGGTGTCACGCTGGACCTGGGTGCGACCGCCAAGGCCAGATGTGCCGACCGGGCCGCGCAGGCCGCCGCGGCCGCGGCGCGCTGCGGGGCGCTCGTGAGCCTCGGGGGCGACATCGCGGTCGCCGGCGCCGCGCCCGCGGGTGGATGGCTGGTCCGGGTGACCGACCGCCACGACGCGGGGGACGAAGCCGCCGGCCAGACCGTGGCCATCGCCCGCGGGGGTTTGGCCACCTCTGGCACCGCCGCCCGCCGTTGGCAGCGGGGCGGCCAGGATCTGCACCACATCGTCGACCCCGCCACGGGTGCGAGCGCCGCAAGCCCGTGGAGGACGGTCAGCGTCGCTGCGGCCAGCTGCGTCGACGCCAACACCGCTTCGACCGCAGCGATCATCCTCGGCGAGCATGCACCGGAGTGGCTCGAGTCGCATCACCTCGCGGCGCGGCTCGTGGCCGAGGACGGCGAGATCGTCCGCACCGCCGGCTGGCCGGCGGAGAGGAGCTGACCATGCTGGCCGCCTCGAGCTCGCACGCCCTGTGGTACCTGACCCGCGCGACCGGGTTGGTGAGCCTCCTGCTGCTCACCGCCAGCGTCGTGCTCGGCATCATGGGCGCCAAGCGATGGGCGAACCGGACCTGGCCGCGCTTCGTCACCGGCGCGCTCCACAAGAACGTCTCGCTGCTCGCCGTCGCCTTCCTGGCCGTGCACGTCATCACCGCCGTGAGCGACAGCTTCGTCACGATCAGATGGATCGACGTGTTCATCCCCTTCATCGGGACCTACCGGCCGCTGTGGCTCGGGCTCGGCGCGGTCGCGGGCGACCTGCTGATCGGACTGATCGTCACCAGCGTCCTCCGTGCCCACATCGGCCCACGGATCTGGCGGGCCGTGCACTGGGCCGCGTACGCGTGCTGGCCCATCGCGCTGCTCCATGCCCTGGGGACCGGCACCGACCCCCGCCACGGTTGGGCCCTGGCCGTGGTCATCGGCGCCTTCGTCGCCGGCTCCGCGGCCATCTGGTGGCGCCTCCGCCCCGACCTTGACCGGCTCGTCCCGCCCCGGCGCACGGCACCCTCTACGGCCAAGAGGGTGACCTCGAGACCTACGAGCCAGCACCGCGGCGACTACGGTGCGACCGTCGGAGGGGGGAACCGGTGACCTCGCGCCTCACGGGCCAGAGCATCGAGCGGGTCGAAGACGACCGCTTCCTGCGCGGCGGCGGCCGCTTCACCGGATCGCTGACGCGCGCCGGGCTCCTGCACCTCGCGTTCGTCCGCTCGCCGGTGGCGCACGCCAGGATCCGTGCCGTCGACGTGGGGCCGGCCCTCGCCGTCGAAGGGGTGGTCGCCGCGTTCACCGGCGAGGACGTGGCCGCCGCCATGTCCGGGCCCCTCACGCTCGTCGCGCCGCCCACCGTGGCCGTCGCGCCGTACCACCCGCTGGCCGTGGGAAAGGTCCGGATGGTGGGCGACCCCGTCGCCGTCGTCGTGGCCACCTCCGCGGCGGCCGCGGTCGACGGGGTCGCCGCCGTGGTGACCGAGTTCGATCCCCTCCCTGCGGTCGTCCGTATGGGCGACGCCCTGCAGGACACCTCCGCGAGGCTCTGGGACGAGCTCGAGAGCAACGTGCTCGCCCAGGAGACGAGCAGCTACGGCCCCGTGGAAGAGGTGTTCGCCTCCGCCGCCCGGGTCGTCACGCGCCGCTACAGCCAGCACCGGTACTGCCATGCGCCCCTGGAGCCGCGCGCCGGCCTGGCCGAGTGGGACCCCGGCAGCGGCCGCTTCACCTACGAGGCCTCCCACAAGCGCCAACACCCCATGAAGCTGACGCTGGCCGGCGTGCTCGGCCTGCCGTTCCAAGACGTGCGGGTCATCGCCCGCGACATCGGGGGCGGCTTCGGCTCCAAGGGACAGATCACACGCGAGGATGTCGCGCTGTGCGTCGTCGCCAAGATGCTGGCCCGACCGGTCAAGTGGGTCGAGACGCGCACCGAGAACCTCCAGACCGCCGGCCATGCCCGCGAGGAGGACTTCGAGGTCGACGCCGCCGTCGACGACGACGGCCGGGTGCGCGGCCTGCGGGTGCGCATGCAGATGGATGCAGGCGCCTACCCGATGGCGCCGTTCCCGCCGACGATGTTCACCCTGCTCGTCAAGATGCTCCTGCCCAACGCGTACCGGCTCGAGGCGTACCGCTTCGACTCGACGGTCGTGTACACCAACAAGGCGAGCTACATCTCCTACCGCGGCCCGTGGGCGGCCGAGACCTACGTGCGCGAGCGGCTGCTCGACGACATCGGGCGCGAGCTCGGGCTGTCCCCCGAGCACATGCGACGGACCAACCTGCTCTCGGCCGAGGACCAGCCCACCGAGCTCATCACCGGCCCACGCGTCGTCGGGGTCACCGCCCGCGAGACGCTGGAGCAGGCGCTCACCCTGCTCGACCTCCCCACGGTGCGCGCCCGTCAAGTCGCCGCGCTCGCCGAGGGCCGCCTGCTCGGGGCCGGCTTCGCCACCTTCATCGAAAACGCGCCCGGCCCCTCCGACTTCGCCCCCAAGGTCGGCTTCGACCTGCCGGGCGAGACGGCCTGGGCCCGCTTGGAACCCACCGGGGATCTCACCATCCACACCTGGCAGGTGCCGCATGGCCAGAGCCACGAGACCACCCTGGCCCAGGTGTGCGCCGACGAGCTCGGGCTGCCGATCGAGCGGGTGCGCATCGTCTACGGGGACTCGGACAACTCCCCGTTCAACACCATCTCCACCGGCGGCTCCCGCGCCGCGATGATGGCCCACGGCGCCACCCGGGGGGCGACGCGTGCGGTGCGCAGCCAGGTCCTCCGCATCGCCGCCAAGCTGCTCGAAGCCGACGAGGCCGACCTCGAGACGGTCGACGCCGCGGTCCAGGTCCGTGGGGTGCCTTCCCGGGCGATCCCGCTCGCCGACATCGCCCGGGCGGCGTGGTTCGCCCCGTCCTCGCTCCCCGAGGGCATGGGCCAGGGCCTCAGCGCCATCTACGACTTCGCGGTCCCCGACGACGGCGGCTGGACCTCCTCGACCCACGCCTGCATCGTGGAGGTCCACCCCGACACGGGAGCCATCGACGTCGAGCGCTACCTCGTCGTCGAGGACTGCGGCCAGATGATCAACCCCGCCGTGGTCGAGGGCCAGATCCGCGGTGGCGTGGCGCAGGGCATCGCCGGCGTGCTCTTCGAGCGACTCACCTACGACGACGACGGCCAGCTCCTGACATCCACCTTCGCCGACTACCTCGTGCCCGCCGCGTGCGACCTGCCCGACGTCGAGGTGCACCACCTCCACCGCGACCCCTTGCACGAGACGGACTACCGAGGTGTCGGCGAGGGCGGCATGATCGGCGCGCCTGCCGCGCTCACCAACGCGGTGGCCGACGCGCTCGCCCAGCTCGGCGTGGCCCTCACCGAGCAGCACCTCTCCCCCGAGCGCGTGCGGGCGCTCGTCGCCTCCGGGCGGCCGAGGCTCTAGAGTGCCCCGCTGACCGACAGCTGCACCGCCGCGAACGATGCCCTACGGGAGTCGAACACGCCGCACGAGGAGCCCTGGATGACCGCACCGACCCCGCTGGACCAGGTGTCGAACGCGCCGAAGTTCCACCACGATCGCAGCCACTACGGTGGCGCCCTGGAGCGCTGGTTCGCGAAGCAGCGGCCGGGAGCCACCGACGTCCGAGTCAGCGGGATCGCCATCCCGTCCGCGACCGGCTTCTCCAACGAGACGGTGTTCTTCGACGTCGACTGGACCGAGGACGGCGGCTCGCGCCACGAACACCTCGTGGCCCGCATCGAGCCGGCGTCGGGCGCGCTCTTCCCCCCGCAGACGGCGGCGTGCTCGGTGTCGGTGGGCGTGCAGTACCGCGCCATGGAGATCGCCAGCCGTCATGGCGTGGCGATGTGCCCCCTGATCGGCTACGAGCCCGACTCGACCATCCTCGGCCAGCCGTTCTTCGTGATGGGCTTCGTCGAGGGCGTGATCCCCGCGGATGTGCCCCGTTACTCCGAGGCGGGCTTTCTGGTCGACGACGCGACGCCCGAGGAGCGGACCCGGATGGTACGCACCGGGCTCCAAGCCATGGCGTCGGTGCACGCGATCGACTGGCGCGGTGCCGGTCTCGAATGGCTCGACGCCAGCGGCTCCGCCAGACCGACCCAGGCGGTGCAGATCAAGATCTACCGGGACTTCGTCGCGGCGCAACTCGCGGGCCGGCCACACCCGGTGATGGACGCCGCGCTCGACTGGCTCGAGGCCAACGACCCCTACGACGAGCGGGTCGGGCTCATCTGGGGCGACACGCGGCTCGGCAACGTGATCTGGCAGGACTACCGGCCCGCGGTCGTGTGCGACTGGGAGGCGTGTGCCCTCGGGCCGACCGAGGCCGATGTCGGCTGGTGGCTCATGTTCGACCGCATGTCCTTCGAGGATCTCGGCGCGAGCCGGATGGAGGGTTTCCCGACGCGCGAAGAGATGATCACCATGTACGAGGAGGCCTCGGGTCGGGAGGTGCGCAACGCGCACTACTGGGAGGTCTTCGGTGCCATGCGCTTCGACGCCATCATGATCCCGCTCGCCGACCGCATGGTCGCCGCCGGGCTCGTGCCCGCGGAGATCAACATGGCGGTCGCCAACGCCGTGACCGACGCCGTCGCCCGCCTCCTCGGCATCGACAACCCCACACCGGCGGCCTTCTAGCGTCGCCGGGCGCGCCCGAGCGCGCTCCGGTCGCCGGTCGCTCAGCCGGTGATGCTCGGGAACAGGGCGTCGGCCCCAGCCGCGGCCACCAGCGTGCCGAGCCGGCGTCGCCAGAGCTTGCCGTTGCCGTGCTCGTGGCGCCAGGCCCACAACCGGCGCGACAGGTGGTGGAGCCGGTACTCGCGGGTCACCCCCATCGCTCCGTGCGCCTGGTGGGCCGACCGCGTGCCCTCCACGATGGCAGCATCGATGACGACCCGGGCCGCCGCCACTTCGAACGCGCCCCCTCCGGCCGCGACGGCCCGACTGGCGACGTCGGCCGCCATCGACGCGCGCACCGCGCACTGCGCCACCGCGACGAGGTGATGCTGGACGGCCTGGAAGGTGGCGATCGGCCGGCCGAACTGGCGTCGCTCGTTGGCGTAGTCGGTGGTCAGCCGGCTCATCGCCTGCAGGGCGCCGGCCGACAGCTCCGCCCGGGTGAGCGCGCCCCGCAAGAGCACCGCGTCACGGTCGATGCCGACCGGTGCGCCCGCGTGCTCGATCGAGGAGAGCTCGACGTCGATGCGCACAAGGTCGCGCGGCTCGCCGGCGAGGTTGACCCGGCGCTCCACCTGGATCCGATCCGGCGCCAACGCGACGACGATTGGGCCGTCGGGCCCGGACGCGACACCTACGATGGTCGCCGAGCGAGCACCCCACGCGACGGTGGCCTCGCCCCGCACACGCCCTCCGTCGACCCGCAGGTGGCAGTCGCCGGGCACCACACTGGCGGGTCCCTCGGCGACCTTGATGCCGGAGGCCGCGGCCAGCCACCCGGCCAGCGCACCCGTCTCGGCGAACGGCACCGGCGCGGCATGGGTGCCGACGAGGCGCAGGACGGCCATCGCGTCGAGCAGGGTGCCTCCCGAACCGCCCGCACCCTCGGGGACGGAGATCCACGGGAACCCGGCCTCGGCCAGCGCGTCCCACACCGGCGCGCACCAGCCGTCAGCTTCGGCCTGTTCCACTGCCGCAGGCGTGCTCCAGGTGGCCAGCAACCGCTCGACCGTCTCGACCAGGACCGGGTCGACGACCGCTTGGCTCATCACAGACCTCCCGAGGGTCTGAGGCCCTTGGCGGCCACCGACCGCAGGATCTCGTTGGTGCCCCCTCGGATCGTGACCGCAGGGGTCGTCAAGGTGGCGGTGACCAGCAGGCGCTCGAAGAGCGAGCGGGGAGGCAGGCTCGGCTCGAGATCGACGACGGCGATGACCGCGTTGAGCACGTCCTGCTCGAAGCGGGTGCCCATCTCCTTCATCAAGGATGCCTCGACGGTCGGCGATCCACCGGCGTCGATCGCCCGGGCGATCGAC
>Ga0075030_100000387_pt1 | contig 37875 bp, 23 predicted proteins | sample LitLauG_LLR_2012_FD_71393 | JGI IMG/M metagenome (GOLD analysis project Ga0075030, IMG submission 71393) | Freshwater sediment microbial communities from Pennsylvania, USA - Little Laurel Run_MetaG_LLR_2012 | ecosystem: Environmental > Aquatic > Freshwater > Creek > Sediment | place: USA...
GGAACCTCCACGCTGGATGCGGCCAACGTGCTGTATGCCGGCGCGTCGCCGGGGACGGCCGGGCTGTACCAGCTCAACATTACGGTGCCGAATCTTCCGGACGGAGACTATCCGCTGACGATGGCGCTGGGTGCCTATAGCACGCCATCGACCGGGTACATCACGGTGAAGAATTAGGATGTTCAAAAACGGCAATCCTAGCTTAGCTAGATAGGATTGGAGGCTCTCCAAAATGCGCCGCCTTCGACATGCAATCTCCTGTGCCGTCACCTTAGTTGTGCTGTCCCCACTCTCGGCTCAACCCAGCCGCATCGTCCGTCGTGTCGATGCCAGCCGCACAGTCGCGCTACCTGGCCATCTCCATCCGCTCGCCGACTCCCACAGCGACCAGGGCCGCCTCAACACCGGTGATCGTCTTGGGCCGGTCACCGTGATTTTTCGTAAAACCCCTGAGCAGCAAGCAGAATTGGATCGGCTTCTAAGAGAACAGCAAAACCCTGTGTCCCCTGAGTACCACCGCTGGCTCACTCCCGAGCAGTACGCAGAACGGTTCGGCCTCAACGCCGACGATACCTCCAAGGTCGCCGCGTGGCTCCGCTCCCAGGGCCTCTCCATCGAATCCGTTGCGCGCAGCAGGACTTGGATCGCATTCAGCGGTGAAGTCGGACGCATCGAATCCGCCCTCGGCACACAGATCCACCGGTACCTACTCACACACAAAGCGCACTTTGCGCCGGCTGTCGAACCCAGAGTTCCAGAAGCCCTTGAACCAGTCATCGCCGCCATTGATGGTCTGGATGACTTCGAGAGCCGTGCCCGACGAGAACGCCCGGCCGATAACCTCACCAATGGTAGGTATGGCCTCGGCCCGGGCGACTGGGCCACAATTTACGACGTAGGCCCGCTCTACAATTCCGGCATAGATGGAACTGGACAGAAGATTGTTGTTGCCGGGCGAACCAATCTCGACGTATCCGATATCCAGACTTTTCGCAGCCATTTCGGCTTGTCCAAGAACGACCCCGAGATGATCCTCTTCGGCCCCGATCCCGGAACTGTTTCGGGGGACGTCGGCGAAGCCACGCTGGATGTCGCCTGGTCTGGCGCCATAGCCCGAAATGCTACCATCCTCTACGTCTATTCCACCAGTGTCTTCACATCGGTCCAATATGCCGTTGACCAGAACCTGGCACCCGTGATCAGTTACAGTTATGGGTATTGCGAGCGATTCCAGGCCGGGAATGCCCCGCTGGTGCGCCGGGCCATCGCCCAGCAGGCTAATGCACAAGGCATCACCTGGATTGCTTCGTCCGGTGATTCCGGCGGCGCCGCCTGCGAGGTACACGAAGTTAACCCACTCGCCACCAAAGGAAAGTCCGCCAGTTTCCCGGCCACTCTCCCCGAGGTCACCGCGGTCGGCGGAACCGAGTTCAACGAGGGCAGCGGTAAGTATTGGGCGCCTGGCAATACTTCCACCTTCTCGTCCGCTCTCTCCTATATTCCCGAAGTCGCCTGGAATGATACCGCCTCGGAGAACGTAATCGAGGCCTCCGGCGGCGGTCCCAGCATTCTGTACTCCAAGCCAGCCTGGCAGTCGGCCCCCGGCGTTCCCAGTGATGGCGCGCGCGACACGCCTGACATCGCTCTGGCCGCCTCCTGGGTCCACGACGGCTATTTAATCTACCGGTCAGGCGGCCTCTGTCTCAGCGGAGGGACTTCGGCCGCTGCGCCTGCCTTCGCGGGAGTTCTCGCACTCCTCAACCACTATCTCGTGTCGAAGGGCATCCAGGATCAGCCAGGTCTTGGCAATGTGAACCCTGCGCTGTACCGCTTGGCCCAAACCAATCCGGAGGCGTTCCACGATATCGCCGCCGGTGACACTAACGTGCCGTGCCCCCGGAATTCGACCGACTGCACCCGCGGCTACTTAGGCTACACCGCGGGAACTGGCTACGATCTCGCCACCGGCCTCGGCTCCATCGATGTTTTCAACTTCGTGACGAGTTGGAATACTTCCGGAGCGGCCACGACGACCACCGCCACGGCCGATCCTGCGGACCTGCTCATCACGGGCTCGCTCCAGTTGACCGCCACCGTGGCTGCGGCTTCTGGGAGCACCGTGCCCACTGGGAGTGTCACCTTCAGTCGGGGCACAACGCTTCTCGGCACGGCCATCCTGGCTAAGTCCGAAGATTTCAACTCCGCTAGAAGCGTCCTCAAGCTTTCTGGCGGAGTGCTGGACATCGGTACGAACGTCATCACCGCCTCCTACTCCGGCGACGCCACATGGAACGGCTCAGCCGGCACGATCTCAGTCTCGGTAAGAGTTCCGACTGATGCCGCCGCAGTAGTCCCGACGATCATCCCGAACCCTGTCTACCAGCAGCCGCCCGATGCCGATGGATACACGTTCTTTTACAATATGAAGCTGACTGAGGTCGCCGGCGTCGGCGCCACCCTCACCGGTATGACCATTGACGGCTTCCGCTACCCGGTATCGACATTCTTCAGCTCCCCTAACATTCTGCCGAGAGGAAGCATCATCGCGGGTCTTCGCTCCAGGTTCATTTTCGCCCCCACAGTCATCGCCTATGGCTTCAGCGGCATAGACGCTAATGGCAACCAGTGGAGCCAGGAAACCCCCGTCCAATTCTATGGTCCGGCGTACTTCAGCGTGATCACGGGCCTATCAAATGCCGCATCTGGACAGTCAGTTTATGCTCCCGGAATGGCTCTAAGTGTCTATGGCTCAGGTCTCGCATCGTTGACTGAGACCGCCACGTCCTTGCCGTTGCCGGCAACACTGGCGAATGTCAGCCTCACTGTCAACGGGGTGCCCGCCCCACTGTATTTTGTTTCTTCGGGACAGATCAATGTTCAGATCCCCTATGAAACGCAAACCGGGGCGGCCGTCCTGGATATCAATAGCCAAGGGAACAAATACTCATTCTCGTTCCTAGTCCAGTCTGCTGCCCCAGGAATCTTCACCGATCTGAAGAAAAACACAGTGCCCTTTGCGAGCGCGGCGCGCGGCCAAACCGTGACCTTGTTCATTACCGGAGAAGGAACCGTGAGTCCCGCGCTCGCCAGCGGAGCGACGCCCCCACCCGACACACCTGTCGCCAGCTTGCCGGCGCCCACGCAATCCGTGAGTATCACGATTGCGAACGTGCCGGCCACCATCCAGTTCATCGGAATCCCTCCGGGACTGGCCGGTGTCACCCAGGTCAACTTCACGGTACCCAATACGGCCCCACTCGGCGCGCAGTCCGTGGTCGTGACCGTCGGCGCAGCCTCCAGTCTGCCAGCCACCTTGATCGTGAACGAATAAAGTGATTAAGGTCTCATAAGAGGCACGACTCTCTTTCGTGAGGTGTTGCATGCGAACGAGGAGATTCTTGATGTATCGAAGGGGAACTTCGCTCTTGCATTCTTTCCGCCCTAGCCCTATAATCAGTCCGGCGCCGGGACCACTGAGTCGCCGTACTGAGTGGAGTAGTGGATCCGTTCGCTTCAGATTTTACTTGCCAGATTCACCCGGCGGAAAGCCTACTGGTACCGCCAGCCGTGAATCAATTAATAGCGCTCACCCAAGCTGGCGCCGGAACTGTGTGGATGTAGTGGGGCGGAGGTTGGGTATCGTCCGCTAGATTCACGACAGATTCTGTATGGCGCCGTGTCGCCGTGATAATCCGGCGTCCCAAAGCGAAAAACCCAACAGGGAGTTGGCCCATGGAACCGACAGTGAGATTAGCGATCGCGCTCACCCTTACAGTGCTGGGAAGTGCCGCCTCTGGCTTGGAACAGGCGGACGAAGAAGCGAGTCGCGAAGTCAGGAAATACATCGATTGCAGCGGGACTCGCCAGACAATCAATACGTATTTACAGGGGTTGGCGAGCCGACTGGCCGAAAATTTCAAAACCACAATGCAAAAGAACGAGTCTTACCCCAAGGTACCTGAACAGTTCTGGAACGATCTCCCGAAGGTAATCGCCGGCGAATTCAACGCCCATGTGGACGAGTTGATAGACAAACTCATTCCACTCTACGTCAAGCATTTCACTCTGGAAGAACTCAAGGAGATCAACCGATTCTATGAGAGGCCAGGCGGCGTGAGACTCAGGGAATCCGAGCCGGCGATGATGCAGGAACTATCGTCTGTTAGCGCACAGTGGGGCCAAGATGTCGGGAGGACGCTGGCTGGGAAGATCCTCCTAAGCTTGGGGGCATATCTGACCAAGCCTGAAGAGAAAAAATAGAAACGCACAGGACAGAAATCCCGAGGCAACCGTTTCGATTGGTGTTAGTTGTCCTCGAAGTTCCATTTAGTCTGTATGAATTAGCGTGCAGCGGCGCCGTCTGGCACGAGATGGAGCGCCGGCAAATGTCGCGACGGCATAATCCTCTCCGAGACGGGCCTTAGCTCCGGGCCACCACCAAGCCCGGTGTTCCGAAAGACGTGCGTCACGCGGGGCAGGGACGCTAATTTGAAGTTGCAGGATGGGCGGACATTGGCACGAGTTTCCCGCTATCACCCACCGTCACCGTCGAAGCAGTCGGCCTAGGCTTTGCTCAATCGCAAGGCCCACAGCCGTAGGTCCACGCCATCGTGGCCTCTCCCCGCAAAATCTTGGGTCTGATGGGTGCGGTGGAGTGGGCGAGGACTTTCAACCGAGAAGGACCACCAGTTCGCCCCCCTGTGTGGTAACGGCCCCGGCGCAAGTCCAGAATGGCCGGCTTCTGAGCTGGGCCCCGTTTCCTTGCGCGAAACTCCGTCGCGCGTCCGATTTGAGTCGAGTGCGAAGAGATTTGTGGGCTACGACCGGGGAGATGTTAGCAATCCGTTAGCAATAGCCAGCGAGTCCGCTTGGAAAACTCCGCAACTTGCTGAAAGAATTGGTTGCGGGGGGTGGATTTGAACCACCGACCTTTGGGTTATGAGCCCAACGAGCTACCAGACTGCTCCACCCCGCATTTACATCCTAGCGCACCGTACCCGTCTGGTCAATCGATCAGCACTTCGCCTTCGATCCGGATCCGGCATCTCAACCGCCAAGCCCTTCACCGAATCGTCTCTTGGCGTGGTTACAATAGGGATGTGCCTCGCCTTTTGGTCCCGTCGGCATTGGTGCTAGCCGCCGCGCTGTCCGCACAAACCGCTTTCTTCCCGTTGAAAAACATCAAACCCGGTATGCGCGGATCCGGCCGTACGGTTTTTCAGGGCAGCCAGATCGAGGAATTCGGAGTCGAGATCCTCGGCGTCCTCGACAATGTCGGCCCTAAAGAATCCCTCATCCTGGCTCGCCTGTCCGGCGGTCCGCTCGAACATACCGGCGTAATGCAGGGTATGAGCGGCAGTCCCGTATACATCGATGGCAAACTCATCGGAGCAGTCGCCATGGCGTTTCCTTTCGCTAAGGACCCCATCGCCGGCATCCGGCCCATTGAAGATATGGTGCGCCCAACAGCTTCCTCGAATCCGCCGGCCGCGCCCGGGTCATTCCAGGGCCAACGCGTCGCGCTGGCCTTCGGCGAGAGGGACCTCACGCGCCGCATCCCGCGGCCCGATGCCGGGGTGCTTGCCGGCTCTGCCGGCGCTCCTCGCATGATCGATATCGCCACGCCCATCGCCTTCGGCGGATTCAGCCGCGCCACCCTCGATGCCTTCGCGCCGCAACTGCGCGCGCTCGGCCTTGAACCCCGACAGGGCATTACTGCCGGTGGCAAGGTGGAAGGCCCCATGGGGAATCCCGCCGACCTCAAGCCGGGCTCCATGATCAGCGTCCAGTTGATGGCCGGCGACCTCAGCGTCGGCGCCGATGGCACCGTTACCCACATCGAGGGCAACCGCGTTTACGCCTTTGGCCACCGTTTCCTGGCCATCGGCTCGACCGACCTCCCGTTCGCCCGCTCTGAGGTCGTTACGCTCCTGGCCAATACCAACACCTCGTTCAAACTCTCTACCGCGAAACAATGGATGGGCGCCATTTCCCAGGATTACGACACCGCCGTCTCCGGAGAACTCGGCAAGCGGGCCGCAATGGTGCCGGTCTCCATCAGCGTCTCGCACAACACCACGCCAATCGACTCGTACCGGATGCAGATGGTGGACGACCCGTTGCTTTCGCCGCTGCTGATTCAGATGGCCGTCTTCTCCACCATCGATGCCACCGAGCGCACCGTCGGGGCCTCCAGTATCCGGGTCAGTGGAGAAATTGAATTCCAAAATGCGCCCACCCCGGTTAAACTCAACAACATGTTTGCCGCCGATAACGGTTCGGCCACGCAGGTATCGCTCTATGCCGCAATCCCCGTGGCCTATGTGCTGCAGGGTGGGTTCGACGCCCTCCGCCTGAAGAGCGTGGCCCTCCGGGTGGAGGCTTCCGATCGTAAAAAGCAGGTAAACATCGATGGCATCTCGGTCTCGCGGCACGAGATCCGCGCCGGAGAGAAAGTCACCCTGAACGTCGTACTCGCCGGGGAGAATGGCGTCGAAACCAAATACCCGGTTGATTTCCAGGTGCCGATCGGAGCCGAACCCGGAATTCTGTACTTCACCGTCTCCGATGGCAACACCGCCAATATCGCAGACTTCCGTCAAATTCTCGGCATGAACCCGCACAGCCCGTCGCAACTGATCACCACCGTCAACAATCTGCACCCCAATACCAAGGCCTACGTCCGCGTCTGGCGCGCCGATCCGGCCTTTCAATTGGAAGGCGCGGACTTGCCCGACCCGCCGGCTTCCGTCGCCCTCATCCTGGCCGGTTCCCAGTCCGGCCTTGCCGGCATTACCCAGACGCGCAATTCCAAGATCGCGGAGATGGAAATTGACGCTGGCGACAGAGTAGTGAACGGGAGCAAGACCATCCAGGTGGAAGTAAAGGAATGACTCTCTCCATGCGCCATTTCGCCAGTTCGGCCGCGCTTTTCGCCGCACTTGCACCGTCCCTGTTCCCCAGCGGGACGGCCACCTGGGAGATGACCTCGTACGCCGATTTCGTCCGTGGACGCTTCGATGGTATTTCGCTCAGCCGGGAGGGCCGTCTCTCGTTAGCGCCCAAAGTGGAAACGGTCTTCACCTCGGACCAGCCGGTGGTCTGGAGCGTAGCACAGGGCGCCGATGGCACACTCTATGCCGCTACCGGACACCGCGGCCGCATTTACCGCATTGGCCGCGATGGCAAGAGTTCGCTGCTGTGGACCGCCGAGCAGCCAGAGATCTTCGCCATTGCCGTGGACCGTGCCGGCGCCGTCTACGCCGGGACCTCCCCTGACGGCAAGGTCTACCGCATCGAAAACGGCAAGGCCTATGAGTACTTCGAGCCCAAAGCGCGCTACATATGGACATTGGCCGTGGCGCCCGATGGCGCGCTCTATGTCGGCACAGGCGACCAGGGCAAGGTATTCCGGGTCGAAGCCGCCGGCAAAGGTGAGGTCTACTATGAGACCGGCCAGTCGCACATCACGGGCTTGGCCGTCGATTCTCAGGGCCGCCTGCTGGCGGGCACCGAGCCGAACGGGATTCTCTTCCGGATAACTGCCAAAGACAAGGCTTTCGTGCTGTACGACGCGAATCTGCCCGAGATCCGCGCCATCGTCCCCATGCCGGATGGCACTGTCTACGCCGCCGCCCTAGGTGGTTCCGTGGCCAAGCGCGCGCAGAGTGCGGCGCAGGCCGCACAGGGATTGTCGGGCGGCGCCTCCGGAGTGCCAACCGCCACCACGACCGTCACGGTGGAAGCGCAGAGCACCCCGCCGGGCGGCGAGATCAAACCACCGGATGCCACCAAGCCGCCGGCCGGACAGATTCCCGCAGCCACTCCGCAGGTCAGCACACAGTTCACGCCGGTGGTGGATGTGAGCGGCGTCGAGAAATCGGCAGTCTACCGCATTAACCCGGACAACACGGTCGAAACGCTCTGGAGTTCCAAGGAGGAAAACGTCTACGACCTGCTCGCGCTGGAAAAGCAGATTCTGTTTTCCACCGACGAGAACGGCCGCATCTACGGCCTGGCGCCGGACCGGCGCATTACCCTCGTCACCCAGACCAACGAAAGCGAAACTACCCGCCTGCTGCCCGCGGAACATTCCGTGCTCGCCGCCACCGGCAACCTGGGCCGTATCTACCGCCTCGGCGAAGTGCCGGGCGCGAGCGGGTCCTACGAGGCCCCGGTCCACGATTCCGGCACCGCATCCCGCTGGGGCAGTCTGAGCTGGCGTGCGGACGTTCCGGCCTCGTGCTCGCTACGTTTCCGCACGCGCTCCGGCAACTCGGCCAAGCCCGACAGAACCTGGAGCGAATGGTCCGAACCGCTCTCTACGCCCAGCGGCTCGCGCATCGCCAGCCCCAATGCCCGCTACATCGCTTGGAAACTGGAAATGGCTGGCTGCGGCTCCGGCGGAACGCCTTCGCTCACCAGTGTCACCGTGGCCTACCTGCCGCAGAACTCTCCGCCGGTGATCAAGATTATCAACGTCGTCACGCAATCCGTGGCCACGCCACCAACCGCCAAGAACTCCACCACCAGTACTGCCCCGTACACCGTCACAGTGAGCGACGGCGGCGATGCAAGTGCCTCTTCTGCCGGCACCCCCACCCAAACCCTGCCGCGCGCATCCCAGCAGCAGATCAGCATCACCTGGCAGGCCGAAGACCCGGATGGCGACCGTCTGATCTATAACGTTTATTTCCGCGGTGAAGACGAGAGCCAGTGGAAACTTCTCAAGGGCAACACCCACGACAACTCCGTCACCTTCGATGGCGACGTCCTGGCCGATGGCAAATACTTCTTCCGCGTGGTGGCGTCGGATCGGGAAGCCAATCCGCCGCCCTCGGCCCGCGAAGCCACGCTGGTAAGCGCGCCGGTCATGATTGACAACACCCCGCCCGTCGTCACGGTCGGCGATGTCCGCCACTCGGGCTCTACCGCCCACATCGAATTTGAGGCCGCCGATTCAGCCTCGGCCCTTCGGCGATGCGAGTATTCGCTGGATGCCGGCGGCTGGGTTCCGGTTGAAGCCGCCGATGGCGTGATCGATTCCCTGCGCGAGAAGTTTGTCCTGGACCTCACCGGTCTCGCGGCCGGTGAACACCTCATCGTGATTCGCGCGGCCGATTCCGCCAACAACACCGGCGTTGCCAAAGTGATCCTGAAATGACCGGGGCTGACTGTCCACCCGGCTCAGGTAACCGTTTGGACGCCTGCCACACCAGCCGGCATTCCGGCGTCCTGCCCCACTAAGAAAACCGGCCATGCTCATCTTGGAACAGTTCCTCCATAGCGGGTGGACCGGGACGCCGTCATGCTGACCGGAGACGTGGACATCATGATCCGCCGATCCGATCGAGAACGGGTAAGGGAAGCGGCGGAGGTTCACGGATTTAACTTCCGTCATGCCGCCGGGTTGGGACACGCTGCTTTACGGGCACGAGAAGAAGGCCATCAAAGGCGTCCATCTGGTCTTCAGGAGAGAGAGCGTAAGGGCCCGGCCAAGCGCCCCCCTCTTGCGTCAGAGCGAATAGAAGTCCACGGCAAGAACGTTTTGTTGTGCCCGTGGCCGATCTGTTACGAATGATAGTGAATTCCTTTCGCCAGGCCCTGACCCTGGAACCTCAATCCCGGCTGCGCTACGTTCGGGAAACGGAATGATGGACGCCATCTATCGCCTGGCCGGTATCCTCGAATCCGCCCCGCCACACTTGGCGGCCATTCCGGAGGCCGAGGCATCGCGCCGGCCTGCGCCCGGCCGCTGGTCGAAAAAGGAGATCCTTGGCCACCTCATCGATTCCGCCTCCAACAACCACCAGCGCATCGTACGCACTCTGCTGGTGCCGCGGGTGGAGTTCCCAGCGTACGCGCAAGAATCCTGGGTCGCAGTCCAAGGCTATGCCGACGAGCCGTGGGCGGATCTAGTCGGCCTTTGGTCGGCGCTCAACCGTCATTTGCTGCACGTCATCCGAAACATGGGGGAAGCCGCCTTCTGCCACGAAATTGCGTTTGGTGGCAATTCTCCGATCGCGCTCTCCGCTCTGATCAGCGGCTACGTCAACCATTTGGAGCACCACCTTGAGCAGATTTCCGCCCCATCCCAAACGTAAATGATGAGCGCATTCCTGCCGGCAGAGATCCACCGGCGGCCGGGGACGGTCGCAACACTTGTCAAACTGCACCAGCGGATCGTGGTCCACATGGATCGCCCGGAGCGAGCTCTGGAACTGCCTCCACCCAAGCCCGCTTCGCGCCGACGGAAAAGATAAGGGACCTCATCGCTTTTCCGCACGATCGGTCTTTCGTGCTGGACGCTCTGGCGAAACGGAGATGTCGATTACCTGGAGCACGTCTCCCAAGGCGCCGAAGCCGCCTTGTTCAGTCACATGGTTTGGCCGTGCTGGTCGTATTCGCGGTTCACCACGGCGGTTAAAGGTACCGGGCATTGACTCCAACTGAGGGGTGCATATGCCCGCTGATGCCGCATTCCTCTCGCTCTCCCGGGCCCTCTTTGTGCCCGAGCAAACAACTCTCGCCGTTCTGGCTCCTTCTCAACCCCCACAGCCTCCCCTATTTTCTGAATCGCAGGTTCAGCAAATTTCAACACTTGACATTGGGGTGCCCCCCGCCTTACAATCCCTCCCAAGTCTGTTCTTCAGGTTTTTCACGGAGCCTGGACCTACGTTAAGTTTGGAGGGATACAAATGAGGACGGTTTCAAACCCCCTTGGGGGGCGCTGCATTTGGAGCGTGGTTATTCTCGCGGCGTTATCGTGCGCTGCATCAGTCTGGGCGCAATCTTCGTCCAGTGGAACCATTTCCGGTCAGGTAACGGACCAGCAGGGTGCGGTGGCCGCCGGCGTGGCAGTCGAAATCGTCGATCCAACCACCAACATCTCAAGCAAGACTGTAACGAACGATGTTGGACGCTATATCCTCGTCAACGTGGAACCGCGAAAGTACCGGGTGACGTTTTCCAAGACCGGCTTCTCTACGCGCCGCGTGGATGAAGCGGACGTGCAGGTCGGCCAAGTGCTGACCCTCAATGCCGTCCTAGAGGTCGGCCAGATCACGAGCGTGGTGGAAGTGATTACGGCTCCGGGCGCCGAACTGCAAACGGTGAATGCGACCATTGGTACGACTCTCTCCGGACCGTCCCTGACTTTCCTTCCAATCTTCGGCTCCGACATCTCGAGCCTGGCGATTTACCAGCCGGGCGTTTCGCCGGAAGGCGCCACCGCCGGAGCGATGTACGACCAAAATACGTTCCAGCTTGACGGCGGCAACAACTCGAACGATATGGACGGCAGCATGAGAGACTATACGGGCAGCTACTCCCGTAGTGGTTATGGCGGTATGGGCGCCCCTCCGAGCGGTGTGTTGCCTACGCCCCCCGATACGATTGAAGAATTCAAAGTGGCCACCGCCGGGCAGACGGCCGACTTTAACGGCGCCAGCGGTTCGCAGATTCAGGTGGTGACGAAGCGCGGCACCAATGACTTCCACGGTTCGGCGTACTATTTTTACAACTCGAGCGACGTGGGAGGCGCCAACTCCTGGGACAACAATCACACGCCAAGCGGGAACCTGGGCTACACGCCGATCGCGATCACGCATAACAATCGATACGGCTTCACCGTGGGCGGTCCCATGCTGCCGAAGTTCTTGGGAGGCAAGACGTACTTCTTCTTCGGCTACGAAAACTTCAGCTACCCGCAATCGACGATTATCAACAAACAGGTCCCGACCGACACGCTGCGTGCCGGAGTCATTCAGATCAACGAAGGCGGCACCTATGTGCCATTCAACATCAACCCGACCGCGGTCACGGTCCACGGAGTCACCTATCAGCCGGCAACCTGCGGCGGCGGAGCTTGCGATCCGCGCGGCATTGGCATAAATTCGCTGGTTTCGCAGCTATGGAACAAGTACATGCCCGAGCCGAATAATTCCAACCTCGGCGATAACCACAACGTGGCGGGGTTCCAGGGACAAGTGCCTCTCCCGGAGAAGACCAAGTTCCTGGTCGGCCGCGTGGATCACGACTTCGGCGACAAGTGGCGCTTCATGAGCAGCTACCGTTACTTCGCGCTCAGTCAATTGACTACCAACCAGGTCGATATCGGCGGAGCGTTGCCGGGCGACACCCTGGGCGTTATGGCTGCCCGCGCTCCGCGTCCGCAGAAACCGGAATTCCTGGTAGCCGGCCTGACCACCACCATCAACCCGACACTCACCAACGACTTCCGCTGGAACTATACGAAGATCTGGTGGCAGTGGGCATCTTCAGCCGCTCCGCCTCAGTTGCCCGGCCTCGGTGGCGCGCTCGAAATCGGCGGGGAGTCAGCCAACGCGCTGATCCCCTACAACGTCAACAACCAGAATACCCGCCAGCGGTTTTGGGATGGTCATGACATGCTGCTCAAGGACGATCTGGTCAAAATCAAGGGCGCTCATGTCATCAATTTTGGCGGAAACTACCAGCGGAATTTCGATTACCACCAGCGCAACGACAACGGCCAGGGCATCAACACCTCGCCGGTGTACCAAATCACCAGTGGCACGGGCATTACATACTCCGCCGCGTACCAGCCGGTGGGGATCCCGGGCAACCAGCTTTCCAACTGGAACAAGTACTATTCGATGGTTCTGGGTATTGTCAACCAGCCGCAGCAGTTGTTTACGCGCAGCGGCGCCAACCTGAACCTGAACCCGGTGGGAACGCCGATGTTCGACCAGAGCACGATCGATTTCTATAACCTCTACGTCACCGATTCCTGGCACATCAAACCGACCCTGACTTTAACCTACGGGCTGGGCTATCAGATTGAAATGCCGCCCGTCGAGCAGGGTGGCAAGCAGGTAGAGCTTGTGGACCCCTCCGGCAAGCCGATCGTTTTCACCGATTACTTCGCTGCCAAGGCGGCGGCGGCGTTGCAGGGCCAAGTCTATAACCCGGTTATCGGCTTCTCCACAATTGGCAACGTGTCTGGCGCAAGCCATAAGTATCCGTTCAATCCGTTCTACGGAGGCGTGAGCCCGCGTGCGGCGGTCGCCTGGAATCCAAAGTTCACCGACGGACTCCTTGGAAAAGTTTTCGGCGATGGCAAGACCGTGGTCCGCGCCGGTTATGGACAGATCTACAGCCGTCTCAATGGCGTGGGCCTGGTGCTGATTCCGCTGCTCGGAGTCGGTCTGGGCCAGCCGGTGTCCTGTATTGGCGCTTCCATGACCGGTCAATGCTTGGGCACTGGCGGCGTGACTCCGGCAACTGCGTTCCGCATTGGAACGGATGGCCTCACGGCGCCGATCCCGACCCCCACGTCGACGCTGCCCCAGCCCTCGTACCCTGGCACCAACGGGTCACCGGCGGCGGGCGCCGCCTCGGTGCTCGATCCTAGCTTCAAGCCGGCCACGACCTACAACTTCAACTTCAGCATCCAGCGCGAGATCCGGCCCAAGGTGCTGTTTGAAGTCGGCTACATCGGCCGCATCATCCATAACGAATGGATGCAGCGCGATCTCAATGCCGTCCCAACGATGATGACGTTGAACGGACAGAGTTTCGCGAGCGCCTTCGCCAACACCTACTTTGCGCTCGACGCGGGGGGCACGCCGGCTCCGCAGCCCTTCTTCGAGGCCGCGCTGGGCGGATCGGGATCGGCCTTCTGCAAGGGTTTCGCCAGTTGCACCCAGGCGGTGGTCAAGAACTCCGCCATGAACACTCACATCACCCAAACCGAGGCGTTCCAGTTGTGGTCGGCTCTGAGCGGCACTTCTTCCTGGACCCTGGGCCGAACCATTCCGAGCAGCGCGGGTTCTGGACTCCCCTCGGGTCAGGCATCGGGCATTTTCGCCGACGACAGTTCGGGCTTTGGCACCTACCATGCGCTTTACGGCACCTTTACCACGAGGGATTGGCATGGCGTTACGATGACCTCGAACTTCACCTGGGGCCGCGCGCTCGGCACCGGCAACCAGTCTCAGGCGACATCGCAGTACACTACGCTCAACCCCTACAACGTCAAGCAATCCATGTACGGTCCACAGTTCTTCGACTACAAGTTTCTCTACTCCCAGACGTTCTTGTGGTCTGAGCCGTTCTTCAGAAACAACAAGGGCATCCTCGGGCACGCGCTCGGCGGATGGAGGATTGCTACGGTCTTGACGGCTCGCAGCGGCGGACCGCTGCAGGTTGGATCCCTCGGCAGCAATGGCAATGAGTCGTTCGCGGAAACCCAGGTCGGCGGCACGCTCGACGGCGCGGTCCTGGGCAGCAAGTACACCGGCGGCACCTCGGCCCTTTACAATATCAACGTGCCCAACAGCGCATCCGGCGCGGGCGCCAACAGCAACCTTTCCAACGGCGGGAACAATATCAATATGTTTTCCAACCCGGACGCGGTCTTCAACCAATTCCGGCCTTGCATCCTCGGCTATGACACGAGTTGCGGATCGGGCGGCCAGATTCGCGGACTCCCTAACTGGAACATGGATGCCAACATAGCCAAAGACTTCCGCCTGTTTCGTGAGCGGGTCTTCGCGACCATCTCGTTCCAGTTCGTCAACGTGTTCAATCACGTAACTCTGAACGATCCGGCTCTGTCGATTGGCGATCCGTCAAATTGGGGCGTACTGGGTTCGAACAACCCCAACGGCGGCCAATTGAACTCTCCGCGGAACCTTACCTTCAATTTGCGGCTCAAGTTCTGATATTCAGCGACCTGATCCAGCCCTTCGAATTCGGGTGTTAGCTTTTCGGGCCAGTTCTCTTCTCAAGGGGAACTGGCCCGTTTTGGCTCGCCGCGCGCTTTAACCATCGCGCTTCGCCAAAGGAACCACGAACTTCAGCGCCGTGTGCGTAGCCGAAAAGCGGGTGACCTTCGTGTCCGTGAAGCCCGCTGCGCGCCCCGCTTCCAGCACCTCGATCTCCCGGATGGCGGCCACTCCTTTTGGATAGACCACCCACAGCGCACCCGCGGGCTTGAGCCAACTCTTGAGTTTCGACATTCGCGCCAGGTCGCGGGTAGCCGCCGCCGCAAAGAATACGACTTCTGCCTTACCAGTGCCTCTAATGGCGCAGCCCCGAAGTTCTTCCATGAACGCAGGCTCAAACTCGCCCGCCAGCCGCACCACCAGCCCCGGCTTCAGACCCAGCTTGTCCGCCCGCGTCGGCGGATGCAGAATCTTCTGAGCCCACGTTCGCGCTGCCTTGCCCAGTTCCAACGTGGCCGGCCCACCCGGAAACTCGATCGTCAACACGCCGTCCTCCGCCCGCACTGCGGACAAATCCTTCAGCGCAACTTTAAGCCGCTCCTCGCCGCGAAACAGAAGGTAATCGGTCTCCAGATACGCCTTCCCCGCCAAGGTGCGATTCCGGTAATACAGCCGGCATTGGATTTCTTGTCCCATGACTAATCCTCGATTGTGACCAGGTCGCCCAACTTCATGCCGAGGTCGCGGAGATAGCCTTCGATACTGGCCGAATACCCGAAAAAGAACCGCGCCATGAAGCGGAAGATGACGTTGTAGATCTCGCCTTCCTCGTGGATACGCACTTCCGATCCGCCTCCCGCGGGCGCAATCTCGAAGGTCCAGGTCCCTCCGAAAGGCAAGCCTTGGTCTGCGATGCGAACCACGCGGCGCGTCGGCGGTTTGCTCTCCACCAGTTCGAAGGTGATCTTCTGGCCGTGGCTGTCCTGCTCCCACCACCTTGTCCGGCCATCCTTCTCGGGCAGGGCGCCCCAAGCCTTCAGGTCGCGCCGCCAATCCGGCGGGCCGATCAAGACTCCATAGACGTCGGACGGCGGACTGCGGAGACGAGCCTTGCGCGTGGCGTGGTGCGCTCGCGGGAGCATTGCCCCTACCGTGGCGACCAAGGCCAGCAACACCACCAGCCCCCCGCCAATCATCCAAATCCACTTCACGCTCACCCTCGCATCATTATGCGGCTCGGGCCGCACCGCCGGAATTCTATCAGAACGAGATTACGGCCCGGCCCGCAATCTCCCCGCGCCGCAGGCTCTCCAGAATCGCCGGCGTCTCGGCCAACGCGTGCGCCTGAACTTGGGCGCGGATGGCGCCGTCGCAGGCCAGTTGAAACACCTCGGACAGATCCTGCCGCGACCCCAAAAAGCTCCCGCGCACGGTCACACCCTTGAGCACTGTGTCGACCAGCGGCAGTTCGTATCCACTGGCCGCCAGGCCGACCAGCACCAGCGTACCGTTGCGGCGAAGCGATCGGAAGGCCTGCTGGATGGCCGCCGGCGACGCGGTCAGCACGATCGCGGCATGCACGCCGCCGAACTCTTTTTGCAGTCTGCGCCCGGCCTCTTCGGCTCGTGCCGTGATTTCAGCGCCGCCCGCGCGAGCTTGTTCCAGCTTCTGTTCGGAGACGTCCACCGCCGCCACCCGCAGCCCGCGATGACGGGCGATCTGCAATGCCAGGTGGCCCAGCCCGCCGAAGCCGAACAGCGCGACGTTCTGGCCAGGTTCCAGCCCCGCTTCGCGGAGCGCGCCGTAAGCCGTCCATCCGGCGCAACACAGCGGCGCCGCATCGACCGCCGCCAGCGCCCCAGGCGCCCGCACCAGCGCCGATGCGGGCACGATGGCGAACTCGCTGAGCGCGCCGTGCAGGGTGTAGCCAAAGTTCATCTGCTTCGGACAAAAGCGCTCCCGCCCCGCCTGGCACCATTCGCAGGTTCCGCAGGTGGTCCCGAGGAAGGTCATGCCCGCGCGCTCGCCCGGCGCCCAATCGGCGACGCCTTCGCCCAGCGCTTCTACAGTGCCGATGCCTTCGTGCCCCAAGGTAATGGGCGCCAGCGGAAGCTTTTCCAGTCCCGCAACGAAAAGGTCCGAGTGACAAACACCGCACGCCTCCATGCGGACCAGCACTTCACCCGGCCCCGGTTCGCCGAGGTACACCGGCTCGACCGTCACCGCGCCTCGTGGTTGCGCCAGCACTACGGCTAACGTCCGAGTAGATCGCATTCGCTTATAGCCCCTGAAGGAAATAGTTGAACTGTTTCTCGCGCCCGATCGTGGTGTTGCCGCCGTGCCCCGGAACCACCATCGTTTCCTCGGGCAGCGGCAGCAGCTTGTCGTGGATCGAGCGCAGGATTTGTCGCCCGTCGCCGCCGGGCAGATCCGTGCGCCCGATGCTGTCCCGGAATAGCGTATCGCCGGCCACCAGTTTCCCTTCCGAAGGCATCCACAGGCTGATGCTCCCCTGAGTGTGTCCCGGGGTGTGCATCACGTGAACTTCGGTCGCACCCACCGTCAGGCGGTCGCCATCCTTCGCCGCGACGTCGATGTCCACTGCCTCCGGCGTTGCCATCCCCAGCCAGCCGGCCTGAACCGCCATCATCTTCTGCAGGGCGAGGTCGTTGCTGTTCATGTAGACCGGCGCTCCGGTGGTCTGTTTCAGCTTCTGCGCGCCGCCAATGTGATCGATATGCGCGTGGGTGATCACGATGGCTTTGACCGTAAGCCCATGCTTGGCGAGAATCCCCAATACGCTCGCGATCTCATCGCCAGGGTCGACCACCAGGGCCTCGCGGGTCTGTTCGTCGCCGAACACTGAGCAGTTGCATTGCAGCATTCCCACCGGCAGGATCTCGTGGATCATACGCTGATTGTATACTCACCATATATGCCCGACGCTATCACGGCACTTGCCCGTTGGCTGCACCTCACCTCCGTGGTCACTCTGATCGGCGGCATTCTGTACGCGCGGTTCGTGATGCACCCCGCTGCCGGGGGACTCGCGGCCGATGCCCTGACCGGTCTTGAGAACCGTGCCGCCAGCCGGTTCCGCCGGTTCGTATTCACCGCCATAACCCTCCTGGTCCTGTCGGGAGCTTATAATTTCATCTACAAGAATCCGCGCTCCCCGCTTTACCACGCGTTGTTCGGCATCAAGATTCTGCTGGTGCTGCACGTGTTTGCGGTGGCGATCCTGGCCACCGGCGCCAACAACCCGCGGCGCGCCAAGCAGATGTTCGGCGCCGCCATTTCGGGCGTCATCATCATCCTGATCTCGAATTACCTGAAAGGGATCGCCTAAACTGAAACCATGAGTCAGGGTTACGAAGCGCTGCGCCACGGGGCGGCTTGGATGGATCTTTCCGCGCGCGGCCGGATCCTGGCGCGCGGCCGCGACCGCGCCCGGCTGCTGCACAACCTCACCAGCAACGAGGTGAAGAAGATGATGCCCGGCATGAGTAGCTACGCGTTTCTGCTCAACCCGCAGGGCCGGATCCAGGCGGACCTGCACCTGATCTGCCTGGCGGATCACTTCCTCATCGATACCGAACCTGAGCTGCGCGAAAAGGTGATGCAGCACATCAAGCGCTACATCATCGCCGACCAGGTGGAACTGGAAGACGTCACCGCCTCAACCGCGGCCATTGCCGTGGAAGGCCCGGGCGCCGGCCGGATTCCGCCGCCACCCGGCGGCCACACCACGGCGTCCATCAGTCTGACTGGCCAGCCCGGATACCGCATCTATGGTGACGTCGCGCACAAAGCCGAAGTCATCGCCAACCTGGAAGCCGCCGGTGCCAAGCCCGCTGACGAAGTGGACGCCCGCCTGGCCCGGATCGAGAACGGCAAGCCACGCTATGGCGAGGATATCCGAGAGACTTCGCTGGTCCAGGAAACGCAGCAATTGAACGCCGTGAGCTTCACCAAGGGCTGCTACATCGGCCAGGAAATCGTCGAGCGCGTGCGCGCCCAGGGACACGTCAACAAGAAACTGGTCCGCGTGGAATTCGGCGCGGCGGACCCGGTCGCTCCCGGCACGAAACTCACCGCGGCCGGGGCGGAAGCTGGTGAAGTGACCTCCTCCATATACTCGCCGGCGTCCGGCAAGGCGATCGGGCTGGCCATCGTGCGCACCCAGTTTGCCGAGCCAGGCACGGAGCTAGACTCCGCCACAGTGTCGTAATTGGCATACAATAATCCCCGTAGCTTCAGTTTCAGGAGAGGTTTATGCGCGCCAGGTTAGCGATGATCTTTTTGAGTGCGGTTGTCCTCACCTACGGACAGCTAAACACGGGAACCATCACGGGCACTGCGAGCGATCCGACCGGAGCCCCCATCCCCAATGTAAAGGTAACCGTGGTACAGATAGACACCAACTTCGAGTCGAGGGCTGAGACCAACACGGACGGTCTTTACCGGGTTCAGTCTCTGTTGCCCGGTCTGTATCGCGTCACCTTCGAGGCGGCCGGATTCAAGAAAGTGGTTCTGACCGGCATTGATTTGCACACCGGCGACGTGCTGCCGGTGAATGCCAAGCTCGAGATCGGGCAGCTCACCGAATCGATTCAGGTTTCAGCCACAAGCACCCTGCTGGAAACCGAAACGTCTTCCACCGGTTCCCTCACCGAGGGCGACACCCTGTATAAGATGCCTCTGTACCAGCGGTACGTACTCAATGCACTGAACCTCAACCCCGGAATGACCCAGAACGGTTACTCGTACGGCGGGGGGCTCGGCGGCTTCAATGTTGCCGGCCAGCGGTTCACGGGAACCGCCGTATTTGAGGACGGCGTGTTTGGCAACGATCCGCAATCTTCGACCGGAACCGATATCAAGTCGGTGGAAAATTCCGTGGACGAGGTCAAGGTCTTGACCGGCACGCTACCGGCGGAATATGGCCACACTACCGGGGGCGTGGTATCCGTGGTGAAAAAGGGCGGGACCAATTCCTTCCACGGGATGGCCGCCGACTTGGGCCGCACCCGCATGATGACGCATCGCCAGTTCTTCAACCTGTACAAGCCGTCCGATCCCCAACCTGGCGCCCCGGAAGGCGTGCCAGCCTGGTTCATGCAGCCGGATGCCAACGTCAGCGGCCCAGTCTACATTCCGAAGGTCTACAACGGGAAGAACAAGACGTTTTTCTTTTTCGGTTACCAGAAGCTGATCGAAAAGAAGTCGGCCGCGTATACCAGCCAAACGCCCACACCGGCTTTATTGGGCGGAGATTTCACCTTTGGTGGATTAGGGGTGCCTCTCTACGATCCGCTCACGACCCGGCAGCTCGCCGACGGTTCCTGGACCCGCGACCCCATCCCGGGCAACGTGATCCCCAAAAACCGGTTTGACCCCGTGTCGGCGAAGATCATCGGGATGAATCCGTGGGTGCCGCCGAACACGCCGGGCTCGCTCACCAGCAGTGGACCGGTGAGCAATTACACGTATAACGCCAGATCGCGCACCTTCTTTGAGGACTATTCGCAGCGCGTAGACCAGCAGTTCAGCTCGGATTTCAAACTCTACGGCAGTTATACCTACAACCACCAAAGCGGCCTGGGCCGGCCCACCAGCATCAATCTTCCGGTGTTCGACGGGGCCAACGGCATCCTGACGCCGTTTACCCAGCGCAACCTCTCGCTGGGCGCGACGAAACTGTTCGGCCCGTCGACTCTCAACGATGTGCGGGTGGGATACTACCGGTCCAGGAACGACACCTTTATCCCCTCGTATAACCAGAACTGGGGGCAGCAACTGGGCATTCCCAATGTCAGCCCGCTCTTGATGCCTTCCTTTAGCGGGACCAACGCCTCAGGCTACACCAGCGCCCCGGCGCTGAACACGACGTACGGCCTGACCGTCCCTGGTCCTTCGAGGACGGTTCGCGAAACACTTTCTTTCCGCGACGACTTCAGCAAAATGTCAGGGACGCACGCCTTCAAGGTTGGCTACGAGGTCCTGTACTTCCGTGCCAATTATTTTCAACTGGGGCAGCCCAGCGGCATCTTCCAATTCGACAACATGACGGCGGGACTGCAAGCCAACGGGCAGCCGGTGCCCAACACAGGCAATCAGTTCGCGGGATTTGAATTGGGGTCGGTCCGCCAAGCCAACTTCACCACTTACACCACGACCTGGCTGCCACGGGACACCATCAACAGCTTCTACTTTCAGGATGACTGGAAGGTCACGAAGGCATTGACGTTGAACCTGGGTATTCGCTGGTCCACGGAAAGCCCATTCCACACAGCTCACGACCAGTTGAGCAACTTCAGCCCCACCACCCTCGATCCGGTGACCGGGAAGATGGGCGCCATCGTTCACCCTACGAGTGCGTTGAACGACCGCAGCCTGCACAACTTCCAACCGCGCATCGGTCTCGCCTGGCATCCGGCGGACCGTTGGGTGATTCGCGGCGGATTCGGAATCAACACCGTCGACATCCGCTGGCCCAACGGCCTCCAACAGTTCGATGAATACCAGGCGCAGGTGGTGCAGCAGCGCGCGCCCGGCGACCCGCGGCCGCTGTTCCAACTGAGCCAGGGTCCAGCACCGGTGGTGTATAACATCCTGAGCAATAATACCGCGACGTATGTGGGGACGAACTACGGGTCGCGGAGCCTTTACTGGATGGATGGCCACCTGCATCCGGGCTATGTGGCGAGTTGGAATACCACCGGGGAGTACCAGTTAGGGGCCAACAACGTCATCAAGCTGACTTACCAGGGTTCGGCCGGCATTCACCTGGTGGAGAGTTGGAACATCAACTTGTTCCCGAACGATTTCGGCGCCAACGATCCGGCCCTGCGAGCCGCCGCGTTCGCCGCAACGCAGAATTACCTGCCGTACCCGCAGTTCGGCAGCATCAGCTACATGTCGAACACCGGCCACTCCAGCTACCATGCCGGCACGGTTCAGTTTGTGAAACGCTATTCGCAGGGACTGGTACTGAACACCTTCTACACCTACTCCAAGGCTCTGGACGACTGCGACACCGATTCCGGGACTTGCAGCGGCGTTTCCCCGGTCTCCGACCGCAATCTCAACAAAGGGCGCGCCGGTTACGACCGGGCCCACGTCTTCGTAGCCAACGCCACTTACGAGTTGCCCATCGGCAAAGGTCGCCATTACCTGAATCACAACAAGATTCTGGATTACCTGATTGGGGGCTATGAGCTGGCCTGGGTGCAGACCGTCATGACCGGCAACCCGTTCAGCGTCAGCTACACCAACAGCCCCTATAATTACTACCCTTCGAGCATCGGCAACTATGTGCCCAACCTGACCTGTAACGGCATTTCGATGCCACAGTTCGGTCTGGGTAGCTTAATCGGCGGGGCCCGGTTCAACCAGGCGCTGGAGAATCCCGTTTTGCCGGTGAACTGCTTCGCGCCTCCGCCGGCTTTCACCGTGGGCAATGCCGGCCGTAACATCATCACCGGCCCGGGAAGTACTTACTCGCAAGTTTCGGCGAAAAAGAACTTCGCGTTCAAGGAACGGTGGAACCTGCAGCTTCGTTTCGATTTCCAGAACCCGTTCCACAACTGGGGCTTCAACAATCCGAGCAACCAGGTGGACTTCAAGAACCCGCAACTGTTCGGCAAGATCACCAGCGACCAGACCACGGCGAGTTTTGCGGGAGAGCCGTTGATGAACCTGATGCTGCGGCTTAGCTGGTAGGTCCGCCGCGCAGGAGCATTGTAGCCGGGCTTATTCAGTCTTTGGCCCGGCAGACTGCGTAGGCGTCGAAGCGGCTGTTGCCTTGAAAAGAAATCCGCCGCAGCATCAGAATCTCACGAGCCGGCGGCAGCGCGGCCAGATACCAAGTCAATACGCCGCCCGAATCGGGCTGCCGGATGGCCAAGGACTGGGGGACCAGGGAGCGGTCGACGAGCAGGATAGTGGCAACTATCGGTTGCAGACGGGCCGGTGAGATCTTCGGCTGCGCGGAAATCTCGACGAACGCCTCTCCCGCGGCGGAAGTTGCCACGTGCCAGCCAAGGCTCGGGACAAGCCTCTCCAGGTCGCTGGCCATGCGGGCGACGCGGCGGTCGGGGTCGAGGGCCGCCCAACGGCGAGCTGTCTCCGAAAAGGGGCCCGGCTCCTCCAGAAACTCGTCCAGGTGTTTGGAAATGCGGTCGGCCGCGGCGAGGGCCGTCGCGCGCCGGGACTTGGCGAGCGCGCTTTGGTCCAGCCGCAATGCGTGGGACGTTAGCAAAGAGCCGATCGCGAGATGATCGGGAAACGCGTTCGGATCGGCGCCGGGCGCAGCCCGCTCGAGATGTACATCAGCGCCGGCCGGGAAGACGAGTCCCACAGCGCGGCCCGCACGATCAGGAGCGATCAACCCCGGCTCCCGATCGATCAGCGTCCGGAGCGCCGGCGGCGGCGGCGCGGGAACAGGCCGATCCTCGCAGAGTTGGGCGGCAAAGACCACGGCCGGTAATGCCGCCAAAAGGAGCTTGGCGTATCTCATGGGGAATTCGGCGTGAGCTTGCCGGTCAGCTCGGACAGCGTGAAGGGAGAGTCCTTTTCGAGCATCACGGCGCCGCGCCAGGCTCCTTTCAGCCTGAGCCCGCCCGAGGGGACCTTGGTTTCGCCGTCATAGTAGACGTGCTTACCCCGGGTGGCGGCGGGCGGATCCGTTCCTTTCCCGTTGGGTTCCTGCTCGATCGAGCTATACCCGCCCACGCCCTTAACTGTCTTAAGCTTATTGTCCGTCCTACCACCCACTTTGATCAGACCGTCGGGCCTTCTGGCCCCCAACGCGCCCTGATATTTTTGGATGGCCTGTACCAGTTCGTCTTCGCCGGTGCCGTCACAGTGCCCGTCTACTTCATCGTCCCAGTATCCGAGAACGTTGAGCACCGTCTGTACCTCGGCGACGTCGTCGGGGTTGTTGGTTCCGTCCTTGCCAACGCTGTCCGATATTTTGTACTGATGGAGCATGGATTTCGGCGATTCGAGCGTGCCGTAAGGGTCGTTGATAATCAGGCGGACCACCTGGCCGTCGTGGTCCATGACGCAGCCGCGGACGATCATGATGTGGCCGAACCCTGTGGCGTTGGTGCCGTACACCGAGGGATAGCCTGCCGCCAGCTTGTCGGCAATGGCCGCGGCGTATGTCCCGCCGCCGCCATCGGGGCGGATGTTATCGGAGAGAGACTCGATAGCCGTGCCATCCACCACGTCGTTGAGAGTGGTTCCGGAAGGCCGCAAGGCGTCGATGGCTTTCTTGTGGTAATCCCACTTGACCCAGATCTTGTAGGCGCCTTGATCGTCGGCGATGACCACGCGCCAATCCCGGTCGGGCACCTGCTGCCACTCCTTGTGGGTGGCGAGCTTCTTGCGCTGCGGCGGGTCCTTGCTGGTATCGAGCCACGTCTTCCCAACCGCCGCGCTGGCCGGAGGTGTGGGCTGCTCGTAGTCGGCGTCCTCCTGGCCGTCGTCGGGATCCCAGGCCTTGGTTTGCACGCACCGCTTCAGCGCATAGCCGTATTTGGCATTAGGCGGATCCTTCGTCTCAAGCCAATACGAACCGACGGCTGGGTCGGCGGGGGCGTCGGCGCTCTTGGTGGCGCTGTGGCCGAGCCGGTGGGGAAAGCCGGCAGCGGCCCATACGTCGTAGCATTTCTGCAATACGTCCCGCCGCTTTAACGCCGTCTTGCCCCAGTACCAGAGAAGCATGGTAGTGGAGGACGAAAAGCAGAGCACGCCGCCGCCGAACTTGCCGTCCGAGGTATCGCCGACTACGTCGTGGGTGTGGCTGGATCCCTCGGGGTCGTGACTCGCGGAAGTCGAGAGCGTGTCGTTCTGTGAGTTCTGGTTGAGGTAAGGCACCTGCAGAGACAGGGTTGCCAGATGAATCACCACGTTGAAGATGTGCTTACCACCGGAGTCCTCGTAATTCACCTCGTCCGCCGAGGGGGTGTAGAGGTCGAGGAAGTTCTTGTCGTCGCGGTTGCCCGCCACGTCGCGGATCTTCTTGATCTCGTTAGCGGCGTCGGCCGAGAAGGACCCCCCCGGCACAACGATACCAGCGACCTTCAGCGCGTAGTCCTCGCGTTTCAGCTTTTCGGAGTCGTTGACATAAACGGCCGTGAGCTTGAAGGTCGGCTTCGTGCGTGGCGGGGAGTCAGGCAGTTTGCCTTCCTGGCTGGATTTCCCCAGCGAGGCATCGTCCAACTTCACCTCGATGTCCTTGACGGGAATGTCTCCGTCCCGGGTCTTCACGGTCACGCGGACAATGTACGGCTCAATCTTAGGTGGGCAGGCGCTCTGGCCTGGCGGCTGATCGCTGGCGCTATCGGCGGCTTTGTCGGCGCCGAACAGGCGATCCCACAGGTTGCTCAAGAGGCCCATGATTCTTCCTCGGACTCCTCCTCCTCGCTGGAGGTTTCCGCCGGCGGTTCGGGCGGCAGGGACTCTCTCAGGGCGAGGTCGTGCACCACGTCGAGCGCCGTCTGCGACAGGCGTTCGGCCATGCTCGATGGCGACAGCGGCGAGGAGAGAATCCGCGCCGCCCAGGGATACCTGGGGTTCGCGGCAAAATCCTCGCCGAGAGCGGCCCCCACGTTGAGCCAGCGCAGGAGATCGCGCTCGGATTCGATACCGTACAGCGAGGCCTCCTCCATCCCGCGCCGGACCCGCGCCCGCAGTTGGCGCTGGTCTCCGCTTTCGGGAAGGTGGGGGAAAGACCTCGCCAAGTGGTCCGCTGCGCGCTGTTCAAAAATCCGGTGCGCCGGCTTGGCGAGGACCTGCATCTGCGCATTGCGAATCGTCAGCATCCCGTGCCGCTGGCCGGGACTCCCACCCTGCTCCCCCGTCCCAAGCTCATGGTAAGTCGGACGCGATTTTCCATCCACGGCGCCACCGGCTGATCGCCGGGTCTCTATCAGCCGCCGCCCGTCGTACTGGTATTCCATCAACTCGCGCGGGTCCTCGCCCTCCAGCGCCAACCACTGGATGGGGCCATAGAACTGTTCCAGCTCGGCCGGCCAGCAGGTGGGCAGGTAAACGCGCAGCACGCGTGGATCGTACCAGCGAAACAGGATGTTCCGGCCTCGCTGTTCCCGGGCAACCAACAGCCCGTGGAGATGGCGGCGGAGCTGTTTCATACCGGCGCCCGTGCGCAGAAAGAAGCCCCAACTGTTTCCCCAGCCCTCGTCGATCAGGAACTTCGTGAACCCGCTGTCCGGCTCCAGTTCCACCAGGTACGGCGCGGCCACCTGCAATTGCCAGGGCAGACTGCCGCTGTAGAGGCAGCATCGGTTCAGGCGCGAGCCGTCCACCGCGCTGAAAATCCGCTGGTCGCGGGCCCCGTCCAACACGGCCCAGACGGCTACGCCGTGCCTGAGGCCGGGAGGCCAGAGGGCATCCACGATTAGTTTTTGCTGCGCGCCCGCCATCCTCATCCCTATTCCGGAAGTTCGATTCGGACCTCGTCCGAACTCACGCGGCCTAGCCAGATCTTTCCATACGGCTCGCGCTTCCCGGTTTTGCGGTCGGTGACCCAGTCGATCTTGCTCTCGAACGTTACCCGAGCCGACCAGGGGCCGGCCCCGATCCGGCTGAAGCGGTACGGCCCCCAGCGCAGCTCGTAGCCTTCCGGCCCCTTGCGGAACCGGCCGCTTCCGATGGCAAGCCGCTCCCCTGGAGGGATTTCGGAGTACATCGCCTTGGCCACGCTGCGGTCATATTTCCGGCGCGTGCGCTCGTCGAAGGGTTGGGCCTCCCTGCCCGACCGGTCCTTAAGGACAAGCTGGGATGGCTGCAAGTCGGATTGGTACAGCACCGTCTGTAGGGCGGCCGAGCGATTGATCAGCACCGCCTCGAGCCCCAGGGCCCCGGCGCCGGCCAGGCGAATCTCGAATCGAGCGTCTTCCGCCATATCGGCCGCTCCACGGCCGGTGAGCCAACCTCCCGCGCAACTCAGCAAAAACGTCCTACGGGCCGGCGCCGCGTTTTTTCGCCTGCAAGAAGCCATATCCGTAATTGGTACGATAGCACCCCAGGAACACTCCGCCCGACGCGGCCACCAGCGGGAAGAACGCGTCTTCGCCCTCGGCAATCAGCTTCGGGCTTGCGCCCTCCTTGAAATGGTAGAGCTTTCGGGCCGCAGTCGAAGCGAGCAGGTGGAATTGGCCTTCCCGGTCTTGATCGAAGCTCAGTTCGCGCAGCCCGCGCAACGGGACTTCGATGCCCCACTCGGCCACCACATCGCGGGCGAGATCGACTACCGCCATGCGCACGATCTTTCCATGCGGGCCGTCGCGGAAGAGACCTTTGATCCGGCGCCCGGCAGGGTCGTAAGTCAACGATGCGGGCTGAAGCCGGGAGCGGTAGGCGTGTACAACCTCGCGGGACCGGCCGGAGTAGCTCAGGCGCCGGTACAGGATGCCGCGCCAGGGAACGGCGAGATGAATAAACTCCTCGTCGGCGCCGATGGATACCGGCGCGTTAGAGACGCGCAGGCGGATCTGAAACGCCATTTCGAGGCGCTGGTCCCAGCGGTAGCACTCCAGCATTCCCGCGGGCGACCAGAAGAACAGGAACAGTTCGCCGGACGCGGTGCGAAAGGCGCTGCGGAGCAGCGTGCGGCCTTCCGGAATAGGGACGGAGCGGAAGAGGTCAGTCGCCGCGCCGCGGTCGAAGCGGCGGGCGCGCAACTGGCCGGCGCTGGTCCAGATCACCCAGACCTGGAAGAAGGGATCCAGCGAATCCGTCTGCCGGAAATTGGACGACGCGCAGAAGGGCGCCTCGGCGTTCTCCCCCTCCAGGATGCGGCTGGAATACCAGGCGCCCAACGGCCGCGCGTAGTTGTGGTGGCGCAGGAAGTACTCCGGGCCGCCTTCCCGCTCCGTTTCGATCAGCAGGGCGAGGCCGTCCAGCACGGGGTTGTCGCGCAATGCCGCGATCGAGGCGAGAGGGTCCCGCTGGACGCGGATCGGTTGCAGGCCGGTCTGGAGCGACACACTGCCGGGCGGATAGTCCAGGGCCGCGCTGAGAACGAAATCGCCCGCTGGGATTGGTCCGGCGAACGAGGCCAGGTCCATTTTCCAGGACCACTCCTGTCCTGGCGCCAGAGTGTCCAGGCTGAGCGAACGATCGATGCGGCCGCCGGTCATCACCGCCTGGCGAGTCAAGCGGCTCATGGTACGGAGCAGCCGCTCGCCGCCGTCGCGGAGTTCGATGCGGAATGCGCCGCTGCGGTCGTACGGCGAGGGGAGTTCGCGCGCCTCGGCGTCGTCGTTGCGCAGGCGGCAGCCGACGCGCAGCCCTTCATGCGCGGAGAGTGTCGGGTTTTCGACTGCAAAATCGAGCTTCAATGGCATTCGAGTAGCGCTCTCACGGCTGTACGCTGCCGGCAAGCACCCGGGTCTTGCCGGCCGCCGATTCCAGTATCGCCATGTGCAGCCGGTCGCCGGCGGCCACAATCGTCGGAGAACTCAGGGAGGCCGCTGTTGGCACCTCCGTCGTCAGGGCTCCCTGGATGCCCTCGCGCCTGCTCTGGCCCAAGGACAGCAAAAAGCCGGCGGGCGTGGTGGCGAACAGGGCCAGCCTGCCGGCGGTGAGATCGGCATCGAATTCGAGCAGGGGTTTGTTATTCACCGGGCGGAAATACGGGCCGACGGGCGCGAGGCCGTCGTCCAGTTCGACGCCATACAGGATTCCCGCCGATACGGTCTCGCCGCGGGGATCCACGCGGTGGGCCGGGGCTGCAACACCGGGCACATGCAGCTTCGCGAGCAGAAGGTAGCCGTTCGGGTGGCGCAGCAGCAGGGCGTCCTGGAGCACGCCGTCGCCGGGAATCGGCAGCTTCCGGAACTGGCCAAAGCCCGCCCGCGCGTCGCGGGAAAAGAGGGCCAACTCGCGGCCGCCGTCGCCATCGCTTGCGGCGGTGACGGACAGGCGGTCACCCGGCTCGCCCTTGACGAAGCGCGGATGCGAGAACACGCCCATGGGATACCGTTCTCCAACATCTTCCTGCTCCGACTGGCCGCTGCGCACGCAAATGATTCGCGAGATCGCGCTGCCCGGGCTGCTGTAGACCACCGAAATTCCGCCGCCGTCTCCGGGGCGGACCGCCCAGTCCGGCTGTCCAAAGCGGCTGCCCATGGCGAGCACCGGGCCGGCGGCGGGTTCCGGCGCCGGGAGCCAGCGCAATTCGCCCGACCGCGTCGAGACGACCAGCCGCGGCTCGCCGGAGTCTCCGACCAGCCTCAGGCCTGTAATGGCGAGGGTGTCCTGGAACGGCGCCGGTTTCAACGTCACGTTCATGCGAGATTCCCTTTTCGGCCGCTGCAACGAAAATCCGGCCCCGGCCAGCAGACAAATAAGAACGAGGGCTCTCCGGCCCCGTTCGCCATGCATCGCGCGCTCACCTTTCACCTTGCCCCGCTGCTCGAGAAGTCACGTCCCATTCCTCTCAGACTGGTTTAAGTATGTTGATATTGGAAATCTCCCGCGGGATGATCACATTGTCGCCCACTGTGATGGCCGCGGGGTTGCCCCCCGTTTTGGTTTTCAGCAGCTTGTTGTACGGATGGTTATACAGTGCAGTGCCGCTGGCCACGCCGTACAGGAGCGCGATGGCGTCGATGTCCTCGCCCCCTGCGACCTTATGAATGATGTGCCCCTTGCCGCAGTATGTGGGCATGAACTGGTAGCTTCCATCCCCCTGCGTGAAGTCTACGTAGTTGTTGCCCAGGGCGCTGCCCAGCCCGGCTATGCCGGCATCCACGTACGTCTTCAAGTCGTTATAAGGGCCCACGGCGTAGGAGGGGTCGTAAATCTTACCGTTGATCTCCACTAGCGCGTGATCGCCGAAAACGAACTGCGGGTTGGTTTTTCCCTGGCCCTTGATCCCGTCCTGCTTCTGGCACTCGCCGGTATTGGTGTCATTGCCTTCATAAGGGAAAATGCCGGGTATCCCGTTAGACTCGAGAAGCGCCGCCTGGCCGCCAGCACCGGTGAACGACATATTCTTGACCAACAGCAATTCTTTGTAACTATTCGAGACAGGAGCCACTCCTAGTACCTTAGGGGTCGTAATGCCGTGGAGCTTGTAAGTATCCACGAGCAATCTGGCCCACGCGCCGCACCTGCCGATCCCATCGGGGCGGTGCATCAAGTCGTAGGTGGTATATATGTCGGTGGCAGGCGTCTTCGCCGCCAGGCCATAGTAAGTGAGTTCTTTGCCGTCGCGCTTCCGTTTGAATCCTTTGCCGTCTCCTGTGTGGCCATTCTTGAACTCATCGAAGACCTTCGTGATGAGGACGCCCGGGTCCGTAACACCCTCCGCGGCGCGGCACGAGATGTCGAGCAGCGTCCAGTAGGGCTTGGCGGTCGCATCGGGCGCAGCGAGCGTTGCGTAGAGGACGTTGGAGGTCTCGCCGAACTTTTTCCAGCTTCCGTCCAGTTGCGTCATCTCCCAGGTGATTTTCATCGGGTCGTAGCAGCGAACCTCGTTGGGAATGGTCTTGTCGCTGTCGGTGGCGGCGAGCGTTACCGTATTGGTCACGCTCGATACGGTGATGTGCGGATCGGCGGACTTCCACTCGAGCGTGACCCCATTGAAGTCGGCTTTGGCCCTGATCTGAACGATTTCCGGGTCCACGGGTTTCGTGGTGACGTCGAAACGGGCGCTCAGTTCGATCAGGCTTTTGCGGGCATAGCAGAGCGCCGACTGGTCTTTCGTGGCGACGCCCCTGACCCAGTCGTTGTCGAACTTGCCGTCGGTGTCTTTGTCGACGGTAGTGCGCTTGGAACCGGAGAATTGCACGCTGATGACATCCAGTTCGGGCCAGACGGGCGGCTTGACGGCGATCTTGACGCTGTCGCCGTGTCCCGGATATCCATCGAAGCCGAGCGTGAGGCCGGTGTCGCCCGCGTCTGCGCCCTCCGCCCAAAGCTCCAGTCCGCTCTCCGCGACCACTTTCTTCAGCGTGCGCGGCAATTGCATCGGCTTCTCGTCTTTTGCTGGTTTCTCATCGGCGAAGAGCCTGACCTGGGTGCCGGTCGAATTGAGGGCCAGGTTCGCGGGAAACGCGGGTGGCTTGGTGGGCCTGACAATCACCTTGACCCGCCTGCGTCTCTTGTCGGCCGACTGCACGGGCACTTCTCCGCCCGTTCCCAGCTTGTCCACAGCGGAGAGCGCGGTTGCGGCCCGGTCGCAGACGTCCAGGGTGAGCTCGACAGAAGTTAGCTCGGCGGTGGCGTCCGGCCCGTTGGTCTTGGAGCCCCCATCGAGCGACAGTTTCAGTTGCGCCTTGTCCGCCAGCGAGCCGCTGGCGCGCTTGCCCTGCGCCCAGAGGCGGACGCCGTCCGTCAGCGTTTTGCCCGGGAAGACGTTGCCTTTGCCGTCGAACACGATCTTTCCGCCCTTAGTCGCAGAGGTGAAGAACTCCACCGCGTCGCTGGCTCCGTCCACACTGAAGGTCCCAACACCATCGAACGACGAGTCGGTCCCCAGAGCAACCCTCACGCGGGAGGGTTCGCCGCCGTCCTTGTTGACCAAAACGAAATCACGATCGAGCGTGATTTTCGGGTTGACGCTGCGCTTTCCGCGTGCCGCGCCTTTGGTAGTCTTCCCAGCCATGTTGGCGGCTGTAATGTCCCATCCGCGCAGCGCCAGATTGCATTTGCCGCAGAAGTGCGGGGTGTATTTGCCGGGCTCCTGGAAGGCGTAGTGGCCGGGGTCGGCGAAATCGAAGTCCGAATAGGACATCGTGCAGTTGTGGTCGTCGGTGTCGTGGTTCGCCTGGTTGTTCTCGCCGGTGTTCTCCCAGTGCAACAGGTAGTAGTTGTGGCCCATCTCGTGAGAGACCACGTAGTAGACCTTGTCGGGGTCCTTCTGGTCGGCCAGGATCACCGAGTCAGCCAGGCCGATGGAGCCGCCCCAGGTTACAAACCCCTTGTTGTCGTTGGTGACGGTGTTATCACCGTTGGCGGGGTCGTTCTTGATGTTCACCGGCTTGTGCAGGAGAAAACTGACAATGACAAACCCGGAGGGGTGCTCCTTGCGCACGTTCTCGGAGATCTGCGCGCCCAGGGGCTCCTGCAGCGGGGAATTGAAATCGGTGTGGGTAAAAGTCTTCAGGGCAGTCTTATAGTCGTCGGCATCCAGATTGCCCTGGGCCGGCAATTCGACGCCAACCAGCCAGTCGGCGTAGTAGCCGATCTTGGCAGGGTCGGTGTGGGAGGTGTTGGCCACCACCAGATCCTTGTACTGCTTCTCGGTGAGCACTTGGCCGATCGGCTTGGTCACCAGGCCCTTCGTATCCACGTCGTTGAAGGCCTTTTCGAATTCGCCCGAAATCTTGTCCCAGTCGTAGGAATTGGAGCGCGCCGGCCACTCGACGCTCATAGCCACTTTGCCGAGTCGGCGGACGGTGAAGACGCCGGTTTCGTCCTTGATGGCTTTGTCCGGACCGGTGATGCCGTGCAATTTTTCGAGGTCTGCTTTATTCGGCTGGCCGGTGAAGTCGAGTTCCGCCCGAAACTTGTAATCGTCCGCCGCGATGTACGACGGGCGCAGCAGCACGCCAGCCTTGCCGAGTCGCTTTGGATAGCCCTTCTCGTCCACACAGGCAGTGCTGTACACGGCCTTGGCGCCGGAGTCCTGCTGCACGTCGTGGGGAGTGTAGAAGGCGCCGGACAGGAAGGGCGTCTTCCAGTCGTCGGCAGCGGCTTCGCGAATCCCGGCGAACTCCGTGGGGCAGTTGTCGCCCTGGCCGCTGCGCCCGCCATCGAGTTTGAGGGCCTTTTCGATGAAGTTCTTGGTCAAGCTCGGCTCGGAGGCCGTCTTGACGTACTGAGGCGACAGGTCTTCATCGGCGTCGGTGAACTTCCAGTTCACGCGAACCGGCCCGACCGCCTCCGGGACCAGCGCTTTGGCATCGGCCTTGGTCTTCAGGTAGATCTCCGCCTCCACCGGAACCAGGGGCCGGTTGAGCCGGTCCTTCTCGAAAGGCGGGCGTGTGCCGCCGAACTCGCTGGTGGTGGCGCCGGTGCGCTCATAGGTGAGCGCCTCCACGTAGAGCGTGGATTTCTTCCCGGGATCTTCCACGGCGGCAGGCGGGGGGAACTTGCGGTCGTTTTCGTTGGCCTTCAGCGCCTTTTTCAGATCGTCGGTAATATCGTCGTCGTAGTCCGAGTAAATCGCTTTACGAAGCTTCTTATGGTTGGCCTTATAGCGGATGACGGCCTTCTTCAAGTAATCTTCCGTGTCGTTCCCGACCGGCCCGCCGAAGTAGCCAAGCTGATTCAGCTTGTACTGCGTCCAGGCCTTCTCGTCGGATTCCGGCGGCTCTTTCTCGTCCGGGGTCCAAGGCCCGTGCTTGAGCTTGATGGAGTGATACAGGACTTTGAAGGGAAGCTCGCCGGTATAAGTGTCGTCGTAATAGAGGTGGACCTTGAAGGGCGAGAACAAGGGGTGTATGTAGTGGTCCTTCAGCGACCCGCTCTGGCATTTCCCGTCCCAGTGAATGACGTGCTGGCCATCCGATTTTTCGCCGGCGTCGAGCTCGCGCTGGTACAGAACGCCGCCGTAGTTTTCGCCGACGATTTCGAGGCGCACCTTATCCCCCGAGAAGTTCTGCAGCTCGTAGGTGATGTCGAGCTGCTCCTGTTTTGGGGCGAAGTGATCGTCGACGCGAACCAGCATGAGTCTGCGGGTTTTGGACGCGGGAGACGGTTGGGGCGGCACGCCGGCCGTCTTTCCCAGTAGCTTTGTTCCCGCGGCAGCCCCGGCCACGGCAGCTTTGGCGGTTCAAAGCGGGCACGCCGGCGCGCCGCCGGCCGCGGCTTCGGTGAGAAGCGCGGCCGCCGCCACGAGGTCCGCGTCAGCCGGAAACGTATCGGGATCGCGCGTGTCCTCGTGCTTCGGCGGCGCCGGCTTGCGTTCGGAAAGCGGAAACGGAGGCGGCGCTGCGCCGGCGGCCTCGCCCGCGGGTACCGGCTCCCATTCCACGGGGCAGGCATGCAAGCGGCCGGACTGGAACAGCCACGAAAGCCGTTCGAGGACCTCGCCGTCGGTCAGCCGGCGGCCCGAAAAATCGAAGCAGGCCAGGAGGCCGCGGAACTGTTGCATGGCCGCGCCGTTGCTCCGGAAGCGTCGTAGCCACGTGAGCGCCCAGATTCGATCGCCACTCAACGGGAGGGGCTCGCAGTCCGCACAACGAGAGCCCTCGCAGATCCGCCAGCCGTGATCGCGGAACTCCATCACGGTTCGTCTTGACCCCGCCGGATCTGCGAACATCCTCTCCTTTACCAAGATTCCCACGGCTCCACGTTCGCCCATGATACATCCGATTCGCAGTGGGTTGAGAAGATCGCAGAATTGCGTGGTATCTTCCGGTACCAGGCGAGCGTGCGCGAGGCCGGGTTAGTACCTCTTCTGCGCGTTTCGCGCGCGCGGTGGTGCGGTAGCAGGGTATAATCGCTTCGATGACGATGTTCGCCGGCTCGCTGCCTTGCCGTTGAAGCTGGAGGGCATCGGAAGTCTACCGCCCAGGTAATCGCTAGTGGCAAGAAAAAGCAGGCAACACCAAATCGATCGCGTGCGCCCGCCACAGGTTCATATCGCCATTGCGCGCAATCTCACAGTAGAGACGGCCGGCCCGGCGTCCCGATTCAGCGGCCGAAATTCTTCGAAGCCGCTCCCGATCCCTTCAACACCATTTTGCGGAGTATGAAAACCGGACCTCGGCTTTCTGGTGGAGAACGTCAATGAAGTGGCCGAACGATGCAACTGAGGCAGTACCGCGCTCTGACGGGCCAACCCCGCCCGGCGCAAACCATCTCGACCCGCAAGGAGGCTCCCCATGTTCGCTCATACCGATCGCCCCATGAAACTCACCACGCCGCTTGGCGCGGACAAGCTGGTTTTGGTCGCTCTCCGCGGCCGCGAAGCCATCAGCGAACTCTTCCGTCTCGAACTGGACGTTCTCTGGCAGGACCGGAGCAAGACTCTCCCCTTCGACCAACTCCTGGGCCAAAATGTTTCGGTAGAGATGGCTCACCGGTCCGGCAAGCGTTACTTCAACGGCATTGTCATCGGCGTCAGCCAGGGCGAACGCGATTTCAGATTCACCCGCTACCGCCTGGAAGTGGTCCCACAACTCTGGCTGCTCACGCGCCGCAAGCAGAGCCGCATCTTCCAGCAGCTTTCCGTTCCCGATATTTTGAAGCAGGTGCTGCAGGGCCTGCAGGTGTCATACGAAATCCAGGGCACCTTCGAGCCGCGCGAGTACTGCGTCCAGTATCGCGAAACCGATTTCAACTTCGTCAGCCGCCTCATGGAAGACGAGGGCATCTACTACTTTTTCAAACACACGGAAGGCACGCACAAGCTGGTGCTGGCCAACGGGCCGCAGTCGCATCCGGCCATCCCCTTCCAGCCCACCGTGATCTATGAAGAAGCCTCCGGCCACACCGCCGAGGAAGATCGCGTCCACGATTGGCTCAAGGCGCAGGAGATCCGCTCGGGCAAGTACCTTGCCTGGGACCATTGTTTTGAACTGACCGGCAAGCACCTGGAGGCTGAGAAGGCCGCCTTGAAGTCCGTTGCGGTCGGCAGGGTGGAGCACAAGCTCACGGCGGGCGGAGCCAGCGAGCTGGAGATTTACGACTACCCCGGGGGCTACGCCCAACGCTTCGACGGTATCGACAAGAGCGGCGGCGATCAAGCGGGCAGTCTGAATAAGGTCTTTGAGGACAATGCTCGCACCGTGGGCATCCGTATGCAGCAGGAAACCGTGCCCAGCCTGCTCATCCACGCCCGCAGCGGCCACGCTGGGTTCACGGCGGGACACACCTTCGACCTCACCGAGCATTTCTCCGACGACGGAAAGTTTGTGCTCACGGCGGTGGAGCACGATGCCAGCCAGCCCATCGGCGATGAGAAAGAAAAGCAACCCTATCAGTACCAGAACCACTTCCAGTGCATTCCAGCGGCACTGCCCTTTCGCCCCCAGCAGACTACTGAGATTCCCAGCATCTGCGGCGTCCAGACCGGCTTAGTGGTGGGACCGGCGGGGGACGAGATCTTCACCGACAAGTACGGCCGCGTGAAGGTGCAGTTCCAGTGGGACCGCCAGGGCAAGAAGGACTCCAACAGCTCCTGCTGGATGCGGGTCGCCACCTTTTGGGCCGGCAAGCAATGGGGCGCGATTCACATCCCGCGGATCGGTCAGGAAGTGATTATCGATTTCATCGAGGGGGATGTGGACCACCCGATCATCGTAGGCAGCGTCTACAACGCCGAACAGATGCCTCCTTACGCGCTGCCAGCCAACATGACGCAGAGCGGCATCAAAAGCCGCAGTTCCCAGGGTGGGACTCCCGATAACTTTAACGAGATTCGCTTCGAGGACAAGAAGGGGAGCGAACAGGTATTTATCCATGCGGAGAAGAACCAGGACATCGAGGTAGAGAAGGACGAGACGCACTGGGTGGGCCACGACCGCACCAAGACCATAGATCACGACGAGACCGTGCACGTCAAGCACGACCGCACCGAGACCGTGGATCACGATGAAGCCATTACCATTCACGGAAAGCAGAGCCGGACCATCGATAAGGACCAAAGCACTACCATCACCCAAGGCAATCAAAGCATCGAGGTGCAGATGGGGAACCAGACCACCAAGATCGACCTCGGCAAGATCGAAACGAGCGCGATGCAATCGATCGAGCTGAAAGTAGGACCCAGCAGCATCAAGATGGACCCGAGTGGCATCACCATCAAGGGGCTGATGATCACCGTCGACGCGCAGGTGCAAGGCGTGTTCAAATCTGTAATGACGCAGGTTACCGGCAGCGGGATGACGCAGGTGCAAGGCGGCCTGGTCACAATTAACTGATATGGCTGACGACACGGCGCAGGAAGAGTCGAGAACGGCCGCGATCTGCGCGGTTGCGGAGCTGAACGAAGAAGCAGTGGCGCTGATGCGGCCGGACGCGCATCCGCGGGACTACGTGGCGCTGCTGATGGACCGGCAGCTATTCGCCGACGCGGTGAGGTTTTTGGCACATGCTTTGCCCAAGCGGGAAGCTGTGTGGTGGGCATGGGCGTGTGCCCGCCGCACAGCCGGCGAGCAACCGACCCCAAAAATCAAGGCGGCGCTCGATGCCTGTGAAAAATGGATCATGGAGCCGAGCGAGGACAACCGCCGCGCCGCCATGGCCGCGGCCCAACTCGCGGGAATCTCCACGGCTTCGGGCTGCGCCGCGCTGAGCGTATTCTTCAGCGGCGGCAGTCTGGGGCCGCCGGACGCCCCCGCGGTGCCGCCTGGCGAGTACCTCACGGCCAAGACCGTCGCCGGCTCTGTGATCATGGCGGCTGTCAGCCAGGAGCCGGAAAAGGGGCCCGAGAAGTTCCGGAGTTTTGTGGCTCAGGGTATCGCGGTTACCAACCAGATTAAGCTTTGGGAGCCAGCGTAAACAGGGCGACAGTTTGGCCACCGGTGGTGCCGGCTTGAACCGGGCGTGACTCTCTTCGCACCGAGGTCCCCGCCCGGATTGAGCGCGAAATTTTGGCGGGACGATGGTATTGAAAGCAAACGGTTTGACATGGAGTCACAGACCAGTAGCAAACCAGCCTCACTTCGGAGGGGGTGAGCGAAGACTTCTGGCGTTCTGTTTCAAGGGAGTTCGTTGCCCGGCCGAATCGAGCATTCTGCTTTCACGCTCAATGTTCACGAGAGCTCTTTGATCCCGGCGCCGCCTGTGTAGGTTGTCAGAATTGTTGACGATCGGGACAGAATCCAAACTAAACAGTGCGCCGTCAGCGAGGAATCATCGGCATTTTCGACTTCACTATCACTGCGACATTGACAATACCAGTGGATACACACCTCCTCAACAGCACGCCGTGAGCCGGTATCCCGAAGGCATCAGCCGAGGTGTTGACGCCGCGCCGCTTAACGTAGCGCTGGATGATCCGAAAGCCGCGTATAAGGCCAGGCCTCTCCGGTCGACGCACTTCTTCCCCTTGCAATTCTACAAGACCTCGGTTATCCTTCCTGTAGAAGCGATCAGGAACCATGTCACGCATCGATCTGCCCCAAGGCACCCTCGACCTCCTCATCCTCCGTACCCTCTCCCTCGGGCCCCAGCA
>Ga0075030_100000388_pt1 | contig 37848 bp, 27 predicted proteins | sample LitLauG_LLR_2012_FD_71393 | JGI IMG/M metagenome (GOLD analysis project Ga0075030, IMG submission 71393) | Freshwater sediment microbial communities from Pennsylvania, USA - Little Laurel Run_MetaG_LLR_2012 | ecosystem: Environmental > Aquatic > Freshwater > Creek > Sediment | place: USA...
GGGCATGGAAATCGCGGCGCACTTCCGTGAGGAAGTGCGGACTAATCCGCGGACTCGGGCCCAACGGCTTTCAACAAACTCCCTGGCGGTCATGATCTGTTCTTCATGCCTGCCGGCAGGTTCACATAGGCGCGAGAACAGGCGTCGCACATGCTTTCAGTTACGTCGCAAAGCCCCTGTCGCCGTGATGGTGATGCCGTCGTATACTGCGAAAGAGCGCAAGCGGGTTTTCGTTAGGGCGCGTTGTCGTCCTCGTGGTCATCCGGCGGCGGCCCGATGCGTTGCTGCGTCCTGATATAGGCATTCCGTTGCTCCTTGACGAAACACCAACGCTGGAGAAGCCGGTTGCTGAACGTCTGCGCATCCTTGCAGTTGTTGGCAAGGTTGGCGAACTCCTGAATGTCGAGCACATGGAATAGGGCCCGACGGAACTCGTTCTCGCTGGCCGAGGCCACCTCAGCCGCAACGGCTTTCCAATCGACGAACGTATACATTTCGGAGAGAACCACAATCGCGTGCGCGGGTGAGCTATCCCGGCCCGGTAGTGTCAGCGGCATACTTTCTTCATCCGGGAAGATATCCGAGCCGTTGCGGATGTTGGTGAGAGCACCAGCCAACTGTCTCATACCCTTCTTGATGTCCTTCGTCACATTAGCGGCGCGCGTATTTGAGCTTTGACCCTTTGCCGTGAGGACAGCCAATGCTTTCGCTTGTACAACGCAGATGAAGTCCTCGCTGAAACCGAGCACGTCGGTAAGCTCGCGCCGATTCTTCCCGTCCTGAACATCCGGCGACACGTAAGCGTTTCCGGGGTAAATCGAATTCATGATGATGTTAATATGGCGCTCCAGCTTCTTTCCTTCGTCCCGATCGTCGATCACGAACGGACCGCTCGCGGAGGTCGGAGTTACTTGAAATAGCTCCCTTGGTTTCCAGATATCGAGCGCAAGCGGAAGGGTTGCGGTCATCTTCACGTATTCGCTAACGGGTTCATCTGGGGGTTTGTGGATGTGGTGCTGAAATCTGTCGAGGGCAAGATTCAGTAATCGCGGGAGGTCTTCGAGTGTTACCGGCGTGGTTGCGGGATAAGTAAGAAGCCAGTGGTCCGAAACGCGCAGGGCATCCGCCGCCAAAGCTGCGGGTTTGCTCTCCAATTTGCACCATGCACTCAGAACAGGATGGTTCAGCTCATTCATGCAATGCAGGGTTGTGGAGGATGATGCGAGTATCTGGACAAGAAGCGCGGCGTCCTCGGGGGACGAATCGCACATCGATGCCTTAAACGGATTCTCACGTTCGTCATCGATGCGGATGCCCAAACACAAAATCGTGAGCGATTCCGCTTGTATCGTGCTGATGAGGAGTGTACACGCCGCTCCGCGGTATAGGGCTTTAATAGCTGTCTCCGGCGCTTTGCATACTATAGCGATCCGGCCGTCGCCAAGCTTCTCAATATACACTCCAACCCCCGCTCTGGTGAGTGCTTCGCTCAGCTTGATTGAAGGAATGAACGACATCTTCTTCGCGTCCGGTGCACTGCTCAGGATATCGGAAATCTATTCTCTGCAACTCAACTTTCAATTGATAGATTCGGTTAGGCTATTCCCATTCCGGGTGCCGAACGCTCCGCATCAACCACATTGTTCTCGCAACGCCTCGCTTGCGGGAGCCAGCACTTCGCCCCGTCGCACGCGTCGTCGGTGAGCTTTGCCCTGGCGCGCAAATTCAGACCTTTAATGATCACGTCGGCGGCTCACCCGCTCTCCGAGCAGCCTTCGCAAACAGATGATGTGTTTGTTCTCGCAACGGCTGCCCGCCCAACACGACCGACTATCTTCATAAACGCCAGTAGGCCCAAACGGCTCGCCACGCTCTATGCTCGCGTACAACGTAGCGCAAGTCTTTTGTACGCGCTCCGTGAGCATCTAACGGAATTGAACCGCACATGATCGTCTATTTTGCTCATTTTGCTCTCTGAACTTTAGATGAAATGAGGTCTGCGATCCTTTCGTTGCCTGCCACCGTAACCAGCGACTCATCAAAGCACTTCAGGAGATCCTCGACGCTGAGCACGGAATTCAAAAGAAGGTCGTTAATTGAGGTCAACGACGATTCGTACTCGTGCGCCCAAATATCTCGATCAATCACGCCGGCCCGCAATGTGAGCAGCGGTGCGCGAGGGACCACATTGTCAAGGAAGTTCCTTATCTTCAAAATGTTCGCCACGCTCAATGATATGGCCGGATCGGCCATACTGCCTGACCTAAGGTGTGACATTTGGGGAAAGAGGCAGCTCAACGTCTCCGGGACGTCTACGACTTCTCGCAGGGTACGTCGCTTTTCGTCGATTTGGTTCAGAAGTGCTTCCTCGGCACATGTACCAAATCGAACAATCTCAAAAAGCGTCTTCTCGCTCGTATTCCTCAACGCCGAGATTCCCCACCAGGCCTGCACGGCAAGATGCAGAGGAGCAAGGGCAAGCATCAGTTCAGCAGCCCACCCGGATTCGTAAAACCGCTCCCATATGTTCGAGAGGAGGTGGAAAAGTTCGCCACACGAGGCCCCCTCCAACCACGCGATCAAGGAAGGAGAGTCGCACGCATCATATAGCTCCCGCTGTGTGGCAATGACCGCGTGGAGTCGCTCTCCCAACTCCGGGAACGCGTCCCTAGACCACGGGCCAGCGCGCCAGTTGTCCTCGCCGTCCTGGGCGGCATGGAGGAATAACAATGTCCGCGAGCCCGCAAGCTTTACAAGCCATTCGTTGACACGGAGCAACTCTTGCTCGAAGGCCGAACGTAACTCTTCGCCAACAGGAAAGAATATTAGCCACAGTCTGTAGAGTGAATCATTCTCTTTCACGAGCAAAGGTTCTGGCGCATTTAAACCGATGCCAGGACTGCTGAATACCTTAGCGAATGACCATCCATCCGGCGTCACCCAAGTGCCATCGGTGCCAAACGGCTTTCTCTCGAGTACAAAGTGATGGCTCGCAATGATTACAGTGCGCTGATTGATCTGCCCCGAATTCAACACGCTCAGTACCCCAGCAGTCGTGTGGCGAGCACTAGCTTCACATCGAGGTCGTCCCCACTCTGCACACCCACAGAAACCGCACTTGCTATCGCCGCAGGCGGCATGAACAATAGATTTACTCCCGTCGCCTTCAGTGCGTCATACCAACCCATCCTGCCCCGGCCTGTGGTGACAACCAAATACCTAAAAGGATAGCGTCCATCGGCTCCGCGCAAGTTCTGGATCAAGCGTGCGATTCCATTCGGATCGCCCTCCGACTCCTGGACACGCTGCTCCTTCCCCCCCTGTCCGGTTTGTTTCTTAGCCTCCACCTCCAAATACTGGAGATGGACCACGAGGAAATGAAGACCCCCAGGTGTAGCAGCAATATGCCCTATTCGAGTCACGAGTTGTTGCCACGTCAGTTCTCGCTCATCAAACACCTGAAGCCGAAGTGTTGTCCAGGTATCCCACTCTCTAGTTGGCATCACCATGTCTAGGGGCTTAAGTTCCACAGCCAATCGTTCATCAACGACCAATATCGACGTCTGTAGTGCCTCAATAAGCCGCAGCTGAATAAACTCGTCTTCAATAACGCCTACGAAGGTTCTTGAAGGCCCCACAGTATTGTCGGCCGCCATCTTAAGGTACATTTTGGCCGCGAGTCCATCGCCCCTGTAAGCCACGAGCCAGTTGCGAAACGTTTTCTCGCTACTTCTGCTTCGCACATTGTTGTGCTCGCCGTGAAGGGCCCTCATGAACTGACTGTTGCTGTCGTGGTCCGGCGGATCTGGCTCGTGCCCTCGAGTGGCCGTCCAACTTAGATTCCCGAAGGCTCTTAGTGTGGCATTCTCACCAGACATTAAAAGCAATTCTGAAGTGCCGCGTGCGGCTAAATCTAGCCAGTCGGCCAGCCATCTGCGAAAATACTGTAACAATGCTGATCGTTGTTCAAAATCGGGTGGTCGCTGCTCATCTCGGACGACTCTGACAATTCCCAAGCTTAGTAGTTCATCCTTCTCCTCCGCCGTTCTAGCAATAAACAGGCCGTAACGGCGAACCTGATCAATGACCTCTAAAGATCCGCCGCCCTTAGAGTTGCGAATCGTGATCAGTCCGTACGTGCCTGTCATTGGTCGATGCGACGTAGGACCTGACGAGTCAGATTCCGACCATCCGGATTTCAGCGAGGCTGCTGGTCCGATCCATGCCCCACGCCAAATGCGAAAGTTGGTTACAAAAACGCGCTTCCCTTCGTCGCGATCCGCATAAGCTGTGATGATCCATGGAAAACAACATTTCAGATGTCCCGTTCCCGTGGAATACCATAGAAAGCGACTGTCTACCAGGTCGTAGGTAAAGCAGAATAGATAGGCTGCGCACAGCAAACCTTGCGAGCCGCCACCAAAGATTGGCTTTCCGGTACCTGCATCGACGATTGGCCCGCTCCCGGGCTTCAACGGCTCGTGCGAAGAAGAAAATGGCTCATGATCGAGATAAATCTCGACATCCCACCATGGGACCTCTGGACGTCGAGTACTGCGTTGACTGCTGATGCACAAATGCAAGTTGAGGGCACCGTCAGGAATGTTACAGTGTTTAGCATTCCTCAAGACGTTCTCTACAATCGTCAAGAACGCTTGCTTTCCAGAACTCTTTCCAGGTAAAGCGACAAGAGCCAAGTCGCTTGCGAGTAAAGCCCGTAGTCCATCGTCAGGCACCTCTTCGGGTGCCAGACTCATTGTTCGAATAGTAAAAAGGCGTCTATCTTCTAGCGTGCGGCCAACACCATCCGTAAAGGAAATGAATACATTGACAGTCTTAATGGCCTCTGTAACATTCACTGTGCCCCAAAAGAGCGGATTGCCATTGATTTCGGATAATAGGTCGTACCACGTGGTGATGGTGACGCCCTCGGCCGCGCCCCTCTGAGGGCTTGTCCAGAAGTCAGCCTTCTCGATGAGATACCGCATAAAAGCGGCCATTCTCTTCCTGCTATCATCCCGATCACTTAGGAGCGCCGCTGCCTTTCTCGGGTCCTGCAATCGAGAGCACAATCCTTCCAGGGCGTGAGCCGCGACGTTGTGGGAAAACGACTCGGTTATTATCGACGTGATCGCATTTTGAAGCATCTGGCGACGGCTGGTGTAACGGGCACAATGCAAGCGGACAAGGCGCGCTAAATACCTTCCGATCGAGACGTTATTGATGTCGCCTTCGAGTCCGCCCGGTACGTGTCCGGAGGCAGGGAAAGCGGTAAACAACTCCAAGGGAAAGTGATGCCGGGCATCTGTCAGAGATGAAACGTTTTGCAACTCGTATTTCAATTGTGCCCAACTGTCCACGTTTAGCGGTTGCATGTAGACTGACCACAGTTGGTGGGGACAGGTATGCTTATCTACCTGCGTCGGTCGCCAGGAAAGGTGGGTGGTATTGGCGCAAGCGTGCCATACTATACTGCCGGTCTCGCCCTGGTTGTGCCACCACAGTCGGACGACGTGAGCAGAGTGGCCGGGCTCGACTTCACCACTGTGACTAGTGCGGTATTCGTCGAGGTCGCGACCAATATCCCTTGGCCCCGTATATGGTAGCTTTGTCAGGCCAACCCTGATGTTCGTGTCGCCCACGAAGACGTCAAAGTCAGACGGACGGCCTTCGACCTCCCGGATGGTCACGTGACCGTTGATCCAGGGATGATCCTGGATTACGACCGGTCGGTCGAGGTGTGTCATCAGGATGAGATTAAGGATGAGCCGCTGGAGCGGATAGGAATAATTGAGGAAGGTCGCAAAGTTCTCAGCACGAGTTCGCTGGCTTTCCGGCTCTAGATTGCCGGAATAGGAAATGACATACTGCTGGAACGGAAACAATGTTTGCGGCGCCGCGGCGATCTTCGCAAATATCTCAGACAACTCGGGCCAACTATTGGCCTCGACATCGCTCCATAGCGCCGTCCCTGTGTTGCCATATCGAAAGTGCGCCATTGCGATGGCGTCAGCGTAGCAGCGGTATGCTTTATATGTATCTCCCTCGAAGCGGCAGGTGTCTTCCGAAGGTGGGTCACTGCTGAGACGTGGGTGAAGTACGATCTCGCCAGTTGGTACCAACAAATGAGAACTAACCGGTGGAAGATCTGGCATTCGTTGCGGATAACAAGCGACTGTCCCGGGGTCCACTACGAGGCCTGTAATGCCGAGGTTCCAAAACGGATGGTAGGCCAGGTTGTCCTCGGCACTCTCGGCCATCGCCTGCATATCGAATAGCAATCGCTCGATGCCTTCTGCTGGTCGCTCCTCGACAAGTTCGAGTATCTTGGAATTCAACGATTCCTCTTCGGCCAACCGAAAGTCATCTATAGCGCGCAGGAGTTCGGACCGTTCTTCATCAACGGTCTTGCAAAGTTCGCGAAGCGTAGGCTCATCCCAATGACAATCTTTGTCGTTTGGTCGTTTGCTCCCAACGGCGAGGAGTCCGACGACCGAGCCTGAGCTATCGCGTAACGCAATACTGACATGCTCCTCCTGCTTAAAGAGAAGATCGTGGATGGAGACCGTTCCAGTCGGTACTTTGAAGACATCGGGATGTGGATCGCAATCCACCTCGCTCTTGTTTTTGAACTGAGCGAATGCATAGCCCACGGTTCCTAGTGGAATTGGTATTTGCAGGAGGACCTTGAGAGCGGTCCAGTGACGGGCGCGTTTGTAGTCTGGGCAGTAGATATAGATGGGGAACAGGATCGGCAGGTAAGGATGCTTCGCGAAGAGAATGAGGAGCGTGAGAAGCGGATTCAGCGACTCCTCGCGATTCGCATTACCGTGTGATTTCGAGTCGCGGACCTTCGTGAATAGTCGCTTCAGCGTTTCTGCGGCGACCTTAAGTTCCTCCGGGAGTCCATTAGCCATGCGTCAATTCTTCCCTGCTGAGCGGATGCCTAGGGGTGCTGGCTCTGATGCAACGAAGGCGCCTACTCGCTCTGGCTCTCGATCCGTACGGCGTCGTCAACCGATTGCCGCAACATATGCTCGAATTGATCCGCGATCAAAATCGTTGGTCGATTGGGTCGTTCGCGCCAACTCTGTACTAGGCGAAATAACTGCTCAACCACTGGCCTCGCCATGCCCATTGATGGTTCGTCGAATAAGATTACCTTGGGCCGAGCGATGAGACCACACAATACGGCCAGAATGCGCCGCTCACCTCCTGATAGCTCCGCAGCCTTTCGGATCAATATCTTACCACGTCTGTCCATGAACTTTTCCCACAAGAACTGGAGCTCTTTAAAGCGAACTTGAAGTTCGCAAACCAACGCTTCCCGCGAGACCATCTGATCGCCGCCGTTGACCCGGTAGGCAAACCGGAGATTATCAATGACCGGCATCTGGAGAAAAAGATGCCCGTCATCGATTAGCCTGATCCCGGAACGGGCGAGCAGACTGGGGATCCGCAACCTGTCGCTACACTCCAACTGCGGGGGCATGACTAGCGTGGTGCTTCCCAACCTCGCTAGCGTTCCCTCGTCTGAGCCATACTCAATCTCGCCACCAAGGGGCATCAGGACGCCCATCATTGTTCGAAGCAGTGTACTCTTGCCGACACCATTGACGCCCATGAATCCGACGAATCGGCCCGCCGGAATCTCGTACGCGAGATCCCGCAGGACTGCAACCTGCCCGTAGCCCACCGTAACAGCGCGCAATGAAATCGAGACGCCCTCAGATTCCTTCGTATACTGCTCGGAAACTCCCACTAGCAAGAACCTCCCCGGTTGGCCCCGCCGCAACGATCTGTCCTTGATCCAAAAGGATGAGCGAGTCGGCCAGCGAGCGTATCGTCTCCATGTCATGCTCGATCACTAACACCCCGACGCCGCAACTCCGGTTGAGCAGCCTTATCGTTTCCTTGAGGCATTCCTTTTCTGCAGCGTCAAGGCCCGCCATAGTCTCGTCCAGCAAAACAAAGTGTGGTCTCAGGATCAAGATCTTGATTAATTCCACAAGCCGCTTGTGATACAAGGACAAAGTGGGTAACCAGCTATCTGTGAAGGATTCCAGATGGAATGCCTTCAGGTAAGGATGAATAATCTCCGCCATGCCTGACCGTCGGCTCAGATGACCCCGAAGAGCAGAACCGACAACCTGTCCGACAACCGGCAATTCATCCAGCCGTACAGCCCAAGGTGGTGCTCCGAGTTCCCTGTGGTGATAATTCTTCGTAGCGGCTAGCAGGGCGGTAATGAGGTACTCGCCCACCGTCATCTGGACGACTTCCGGGGTCTGAAGCGCGACGCCAAATAGCCCTGAGCGGCACATGTCGTCGGGAGACCGACGGTAGTGAAATCCGCGAAACCAGCGACGTGGACGCAAGAGCGGTACAGTCGACGCCCTTGAGTTTTCTGTATCAACCCATTCCATCGTCACAGATCCGTAGTTGGCCGTTAAGTTTAACAGCCCACGGAAGAGCGTGGTCTTCCCAGCACCGTTCAATCCGATGACGCCAACGATTCCTCCCACGACTGGGCCGCGACCTCTGTAGGTGAAGGTCTCTCTCAAACTCCTCCCGGTGGACGGCAGGTGTGGCAGCGACGCCCGAGCTCCGAATCGAACGTCCTTGACAATATCGATTCCAGCAATCTTCGCTGTCATTTGCACCACTAGAAGTCGGTCGACATATCTCGTGAAGAACTTGCAACCGTGCTCTACAAACGCACAGGTATCGACGCCAAACGTACCCTCCGCCGCCTTTGCCGACGTCGGAGGAGGACCAATGAACACGGTGTCGATCAAGATTGCCTTTAGTCGGAATCGATGTATATTGTGGCGTATCAGCATCACACCCAATATGGTGATGCCAAGCATCGTTGGCTTCAGCTGCAAGACACGCCTCGAAAGCTCACCAAGGATAACGAATCCACTGACTGTGGCGAAAAGCATCGGCAGGTACATCACTCGCGCCGAGAACTTCTTTCGTTGCTTCTCTCCAAATACCTGGCCTATGATAACCACGTAAACCAAAACGTAGATGCTGTCAAATAGTGTGAAGCTGTCTGGCGACAAGAACCCAGTTCTTGCGGCCATAACCACGCCCGTGAGGCCTGCAATTCCCGCTCCCCAAGCAAATGCAATCAGCAAAGCCGATCTCCGGGAGATTCCCGTGATCTCGGCCAATTGTGCGTTATCGCGCACGACGCGCCAAAACCTCTCCTGCCGACTGGTGGACGATGCAAGATAGAGTCCTGTCAAAAGAACGCTGACGCCGACCATCAGCCAGAAGTACTCCTGGGGAGACTCAAGGGTTGCTCCAAACGCGACGGCGTGCGGAACACCGACGATGCCGCGGGCACCCCCAGTCAACTGCTCGGTTCGCTGCAAGATCGTTCTGACGATTTCGCCAAAGCCCAGCGTAACTATGGCGAGATAGTCGCCACGAGCTCGAAGTGTCGGTAGACCAATGATGACAGAAAACATCGCCGCCAGAGCTCCGGAAACCGGCAAACACAGCCAGAACGACCACCCGAAGAGTGCCGTTGACAGAGCATAAGTGTAAGCTCCAACTGCTGCAAAAGCGATGTAACCGAGGTCCAAGATCCCAGCGTGCCCAAAGATGATCGCCATCCCTAACGCCAAACAGAACGCAAGGAGGATGTCATTGCACACTTGGACGTAATAGAGATCGGCGGTCATCCCCACCAGAGAGATCACAATTAAAGGTAGACCCGATAGAGCGTAAAGAAGAGTATTATGCGAGACGCGGTCAAACAGCCCACGCGTAGGCCGCGCACTATGTGACACGCTGGGCCACCCGAAGGTGTTGAACTACTTCAGACAGTCCGCCAGGAGCAAATGCGAGGATTCCGATCAACACTCCGAACGTAACAACATCGGAATAAGCTGAGCTTACGTAATACGCAAATGTCTGTTCCACCGCCGTCAGCACAACGGCGGCAATGATGGCACCGGAGATATTGGTCCAGGTCCCCAATAGAGCGGCGGTAAACCCACGAATACCGGGCATCAGTCCCATATCAAAGCTGACCACTGAATCGTGCATCCCTGATAGGAGGCCCCCCAATGCCACCAGCGCCGTGCCGATCAGAAATCCTGTCCATTTAATCTTGGCTACGTCCTCGCCGTAACGCGCCGCGACCTGCTCGTTCTCCGACACCGCACACATCTTGATCCAGAAGTTGCTGCGTGCGAATACGGCCATCGCAAGTACCAACAACCCACCCGAAGCAATGAGATAAACCTGCGTCACCGAAACTTCGAGGCCGCCGCAACAGTGTGCACTCTCTGGTCTGATCGGAAACGGGATTGTGGTGGCGTGAGTGAGCAACTGGAGCACATTCTCGATAATGAGCATGTAAGCCATTGTGATAATAAGGGCATCCATCCGCCGGTCCGCTCTCAATGACTTCAAGGGGAAAAAAGATAAGCCACCCAGGATCACCGCCAGGGCCACGGAGATGAAAATCGCAAGTAGCGGTCCGACCATTAGTGTCGAATGGAGCCAAACAAAGCAAATAGCACTAACCGCTGCCATATCGCCAAGGTGAAATGCGATGATATTCGTCAAGCCGAAAACGATGGTGTAACCAACAGCGTAGAAGGCACTGATCGCGGCCGCGGCGGCAATATTAATTAAGAGATCCATGAGGAGTGGAAGTGTCTAGCGCAGCGGCCATCTCAAGTATCTGCAGCTCTTCAAGAGCCGCAAAAGCGTACTCCGTAAGAGTACTTATCGTCGTCGCAGACAGTGAGAACATATTTCGAAGCCGTTCGCGAATTTCGTTGCTAGTGAAGTCCCCGTTGCACACGAGCAAAAGCTCATAAACAAGTTCGTCCCAAGCAATATTTGGCACCTCCGACGCGTCCAAAGCGAGTTCTTCTGGCGTTGGCATCGGCAGGTTAAAGCTTCGCCGATAAATATCAAGTTCAGGCACTATCTGCCCTTGCAGTTGCGGTGTGTAGATTACGGTCTGACCCTCAAGGCGCGTGAACACAACACCCTTGCGTAATCTCGGGAACGTGTTAGTCGCCATACGCTCTACAAACTCCTCTCGTGCCGTTGGATCGATTAGTGTTGGCAGGCCATAATGAAACCAGATAAAGTACTTAGTAAGATCTTCGATCGAGAGATGTTTGGTATCGTTCATGGGCGGCGCCGTCTGATCTACCAACTCAAATAGCTCATCTCTGTTTTCCTTGACCATCTGTTCCAAGTACTGATCGAAATAGATCGTACCGGGCATAGGATGGAAAATGAGTGGCAATGTGACGGACGGGCGGGTGACGTGTAGGAATCGCATCGTGCTGAGCACGTCGGAATGCGTCTCGTTCTCAAACCCGAAGATCGCGAGTTCCAGAAGCGAAATGCCGCTATTTCGCACCATCTCCAATCCACGCTCAATCTGCCCCACATTGAGACCTTTTTCCACTTGTGCCAATACCGTATTAGAGGAACTCTCGACGCCTACACCGATCTCGGTGCAACCTGATCGCCGTAATGCCTGAAGAAGTTCCTCATCCAGGAGATCGAGGCGGGTTAGCGCGCGATACTCGATGTGGAGATCACGCCGTTCAAGCTCGGCAATAACCGCAAGAATATGGCGGCGGTCGGTAGTCAACGTGTCATCTGCGAATGCGAAGAACTGAAACCCGCAATCCCGGTTTAGGAACTCGATTTCATCCACCGCGTTTGAGACGTCCCGACGAAGGAAGGCCCTACCCCTGTCGAGATGGACGCCACAGAAATTACAGGAGAATGGGCAACCCCGCGAAAGCTCAAGGTGCGGGACTACACCATTGGCCTTGTAGCGATCCATTTCCAATAAGTCATATGCGGGGTAGACTCGATACTGGTGGCCAACAGAAGAGAACTGCGCGTTAGGTGCCACCTCCAAGGCCGATGCAGATCCCAACCGTCGTCGCCGCGGGTTAACGAGGATGGTAGAATCCTCCTCGGCTTGTGACGTCGGCGCCCCTACTAGTGAGAATACCGGTGCTGGATTCGGGCGTTGGGCCAAGAGTTCGGGCAAGGAGTATTCGGCATACCCGCGGAATACATAATCCACATCGACGAAGTCGAACGTCTTCGGCCCGAAGAACGTCGGGACTGTCCCGCCAGCCGCAATCTCGACGGAGTCGCCCACAATTGATCGAATCAGAGCGATCAAGCGTTTAGATGAAGGTATGGTCGGCGTGGCATGGATCGTGACTCCGATGAAATCCGGCTGAAAGTCGTTGAGGGCTTGCAGGAGCTCGGTTTCAGATTGCGAACCGAGAGTCATGTCCACGAGCCGGACCTCAACTTCGGGCAATCGTCGCCTGAGTTCGCCAGCTATACAGAGCAGGCCTCGAGGGAAGTACTGGAAAAAGAAGCGCTCAACCGGCCATCGTTTATAGCTTGAATTGACGAGAAGGACACGTTTCTTCATTGATTTTGGCGCGCCAGGGTACGGAGACGTTGGAAGGTTATGAGCGAAGACGAGCGAGCGGAAGTGCAGAGCGAGACGGGCTGGGCAACCCGAGACGCAACAGGCACACACCTCCACCTCTAAACTGCCTGGAAAAGACGCTCACGTCACCGCGAGCCCGGACCAACTCGGCCTGCTATACACTCATTGCCATTCGGCAACGGTGTTTCGGATTATAGATGGGCCGCACCAGAATCTTGATCCGGCGCCCGCCAACGCTAACAGTCTCGCCAGCGGTAACAGTCTTAACCGGCGCGTTGCTAACGGCCTTTGCAGTCCCAGCGCTCATACGTGTCACCTTCCTACCATACCACGCTCCTTTCGCCTAAAACGCCGCAGTCGCGGCCTTGGCCTTGGGTTTGACCACGGCGAACTGCCCATTGACGACTTGATAAAAGTATGTGTTCTCGACGGCATTGTCGCCGTTGGAATTGAAATGTATGCGTCCGATCATGCCCTCCAACGAGAACGAAGGGGCATGCAGGAACTCTATGATCTGCTTCCGAACGTCCCCGGTCGGCTTCGATTTGTCCGCCTTTCGCAGGCTTTCAAGCAGGACCTGCGCCGCGTCATAACCGAGCGGCGCGAATCCTTTGATAGAGCCGTATTTCGTCGTGTATGCGTCGACGAAAGCTTTCGCACTGGGGTTTTCAGTCCAGGGCGGGGCGATGTAACTAACGAATGCTCTACCCTCAAGATTCGCAGCGCCGGCAATGGAGATGAGTTCCGGCGAAAAACAACTGTCGCCCATAAGATAGGAAGATTTCAATTGGTTCTCCGCGGCTTGCTTGAAGAACAACCCGCTCTGGACGGCGCCTCCCGCAAAAAAGATCGCCTTCGGATTTAGCTTCTTGAGCTTCAGGATAATTGGCCGGAAGTCCTTCTGCTGGGGTGAAACGGAATCGAAGAAGACCACCTTGGGTCCGAGGCGTTGAGCGTCGGCTTTGACAACTGACGCTATGCCCTCACCCCAAGCGTCGCTGTCATGGATAATCGCGATGTCGCCGGCCTTCAGAGACTCCCGAGCGAATTTCGCCAGGGATTGGCCCTGAATGTTGTCGGTGATTGGAATGCGGAAGACATTCGCGAATCCTCGTTCAGTAATCTTCGGATTCGTTGGTACGGGCATGATTAGCGGAAGACCCGCGTTCGCGTACACCTCCAGGGCAGCCAGCGTGGTACCCGAATTCAAGTGCCCAATCACTCCAACAATCCGGGTGTCTCCGGCGATTCGCGATGCGACGCTCGGTGCGCCGCCGGGATTGCCTGCGTCATCATACTTGTCAGCCACAACGGTGTAGCCGCCGACTCCCCCTTTAGCGTTCGCATCGGCGATCGCCATCTCGGCGCCGTTCGCCATATCGATGCCTGGCTCGGCGTAGGGACCTGTCAAGGCGGAGATTATGGCGACATGGACCTCTTTTGATCCGGGGCCGGTGCCGCGATTACCGCACCCAGCGCCCAGCAGCGCCGCGACAACGCAGACGAGAGCTACAACTCTAATGTTTACTTTCATTTAAGGGCCGCCAATCGGATCGAGATTGAACAGTCGGAAACATGACACCTACCCATAGAACAACAGAGTACCCGATCTTCGTCAAGCCTGGAGGAGCATCGAGGGAGCATGGAGCCCTTACAGTCGGCGCGGACTTCGCAATGCACCACTGTTCGGTGGCTCCCAAGTCGAGATCTCGATTTCGGAAATACTGAGACGTTTGGCCGTCCGCCCCTTGACTCCGTCTTTCACCACCAGGGTCGACGTTAAGCCCTTCTCTTTCAACTTGTCATTGAACTTGCTGATTTCTTTAGAGAGACAACTGCGCAATTTGCCCTCGACCACTTTGCTCCGCCGGCCCAGTTTAGACATTTTCTGAACAGCGTCCGGGGTTTCCTTACCGACGATTATCAATAAATCTTCGTCGGTGAACGAGACGCGCCTATCCGGATTCGTTGCACATCTGCGAAGGACGGTATCCACTGGCCAAGGGACCGGGATGCCGTCGCCGGGGAAGAGTGGTCGATCAAAACCATCAACGATCTGGAGCAACATCTCCCGGTCGCGATCGATAACGCGCAATCGCTGTTCGGCTGTTACCTTCTGCAAGACGCTACGGAGGCTCTCATCGAAATGTCCTTGCCTGATCGAATCCTTCGATTGCCATCCAGCCGCTCCCAATACCGTTAGACGCTGCACCATGGGTTGGGGCAACTCCGGACGATCGATGGTCAGTATGACCACAGGCACCAAACCTGCCGTGATCGGACGGATCTCGCCGAGAATCTGGTCGCCCTGCATACTCTGCTCTTCTCCAAAATCTAGATCCAGGAGGACGAGTCGGATTCGCTTATTGCCCCTGCGATCTGATGTGAGGATCTCAGAGGCGCGGATTCTGCTGGTCCCGTCATTCCACGTATCCGCCAAAACGAACTCGAAGCCGAGAAGTTCATTGCTCAAAAGTTCGCGGAGTTTGGTGAACAGAACCTGATCCTGGTCCTCCTCAGAAAACACAGCATCGTCGATAATGAGAACCGCAGGGACACCCGTTGGCACAAGATCTCCGGGAGACCCCATATCATAGCTCAATTCGCAGCACCGCCATGAACTGTAAGAAGTTCGCGGGGCACCAGGTGTCCAGAAGCGTTGAGGCGCATGAAGCAGCCTCTGTGTGCGCAAGATTGCTTACTCTGGCGAGGCCCAAGATTTCTTCGAGCAACGGCCGCATAACCGGCTCCAACTTCATCAATCCGGCTTCGTCCAACGGCTTGCGCTGGACCACACGCTGTACGTCGTGGCGGATACGATTCATCAGACCGTCCGGATCGCCGAACAGGTCCCAATGGAATCGTGCGTGATCCTCGCAATTCATACGCTTCATCCCGACTATCGTTTCGATAAGGTGTTCAAGGGTGACGGGGAAGGTGATGTACCGATAGTACGACTTGTAACGCCTGCATGGTCGAGAGAAAGGTGCCCGCATGAACTCGGCCGGACGCAAGATTCCGCAGAATAGTATCGGTTCGACCGTGCCGAGCTGTCCCCGTAAGAGCCAGAACGCTTCATTGACGCAGGTCCAGCTAGACGCATACACCAACAGGGGTTCACAACTTGGCACTACAGACGCACCAAGCTGGTGCACCATGGCCTGCATGCTAGCGAGCTGTGGCGGAATGAGCCGAGTGGCGTTCGAAACCACCGCGAGTTCTTCTTGACCACCGCCTGTCATACCATGCGCCTCCTTTTCCTTACCCAATGCACTTTCAATCGTCTGGCTTCCCACAGTCAAACCGCCGTGGGCCCAACTGATGAAAGTTTGAATCCAAGTGTAGTCCATTCTGCGCCCTTACCCTGCCTCTGTTGGGCGGATTTGATAGCGAACTCCCTGTGCACCCACGAGCGAGGACGTGGACTGCGTCAATGCGTCCGTCTGGTTACTCGCTGGATTTCTCGCCAGCGCCGGCGCAGTTGACTCCTCGCGATTTCAAGTGAATCTGGAACCTTCGATCCCGCATCGCGCACTACCGCCCGAACGTCGGAACCGGCAAGACTTTGATGAACGAGAAGCTCTCTAGCGACCGCATCGATGACCGTCCAGTATCTCGCTACGAGCCGGCTCCCTTCTTCCAAACGCTGTGCGAACCAATCAAGACAACCGTCGCCGCGCCCTCGGGCTTCGAGGGCAAGATGAAGCACGTACTCCTGCTCTCGGTCTATACGCTCTCCGGTTGGCCGCTTACCTCGATACCGTTCCTCCGCCAACGGTCCAGCGAGTGTAATGAGAGCGTTCAGTTTGCGCCTTCGCGCCTCCGGCAGATCGAGCGGTAGCAGTAGTTCAGTTACGCCGCGAGTCGGAATCACCGTGCCGCAGATGCGCCGCTTTCTAGCACGAATCGTTACGTGATCGACCTCGGCGCCGACAATCAATGCGACTACCGCATGACCGGCTTCGTGAAAAGCCGCTGCCTCGCGCGACGTGTATACGATTGCCATACGCAAGCCGTCAGGATCCGCCGCCAGCGCTGCAAAGAACGCAGATCGGAGCTACAAGCCTAATATTTTCCTAAAGTTCGACACCTACCCATAGAACAACAGAGTACCCGATCTTCGTCAACCCCGCGGGAGCAACGAGGGAGCACGGACCACAAGATTTAGCCGTTTATCTGCCAGCCCCTTTAGGACCGTCCTTCTCAAACAGATCGGCAGCAAAGCGTTTGTCTCTCCACGCTTTGCTGAACCTGCCGGACTACATGGAGAGCCAACTACGCAACGGCCGTGCACGACCTTGGCCGGTGGGCCTGTTTTTGAATCAGGATCCGGCCAAAGATCTCACGTCCTCTGGCGATTACATGCGCGGAGCGCGTTCACCCGCTGCGAGACGTTTCGGAGCCTCACATCGCGATCGAAGCCTATCATTGTCCACAGCACCTTCGCTCCCTGATTGATCCGCAAAGCTGGTGAACCGCTCGCAAACGGCGCACTCTTAGCAAGAAGCAGTTCCCGCGCTCGCAAACCGACTGTTCAATGCGCGCAACTTCTTCGCGAATTCAGGAGAGAAAGGAAAGGAAAATGCAAATGAAGAGTTACGTGACAGTAAGTTTCGTGCTGTGGTCTTCCCTGATCTGCTTTTCAGAACAGGCCGACGCGCAGCGCAAAATGGCTTCGGGCTTTTACTATCCCGTGGACGTTCCGGACAACACATTTCACAACTTGGCCGTCGGAGGCCACTTTATGGGGCCGGACAGCAGCGTGGTCGATCCGCAGACGGGTAAGCCGGGGAACTACTTGTCGGGTTCCTACCACAATGCCATGGACATTTTGACCGCCTACGGTTCGCCGGTGTATGCAATCGCCGATGGAACCGTTACAGAGATTAGCCCTGGAGGATGGAGCAATGGCGGTACGACCAACGTTGCCGTGATCATTACTCACATCACCAACACGGGCCAACAGTTCAAGACATTGTATGGTCATGTAGAAAAGGCCAAGCTTGATCCATCGGTCTACGTCAACGCTTTTGTCAGAGGCGGCCAACTGTTGGGAAGGGTCGGCACGTGGATCGGAGGCAACCACTTGCACTTCGGCGTTAACCTGCGCGACGGGAGCCAACCGTTGCCGTACGACGCGGCGAAGGGGGTTGGGTACGGCATCATATCGATGCGCAATTGGGCGCAGAAGTTTGACTGGACCGATCCGATCTTTTTTACGGAGACTCACTGTGCGCCAGGAATCGCCACTTGCCAGATTACCGAACTAGTCGCCAGAAGCGACATGAAGCAGTACATGCTGGGGAAAATCGATAACACCCTCTCCACCGACGACTACAACTTCGGGTTTTCTATGCAAGACCAGTTGTTTGAGTACCGCTACGAGTGGTTTTATAAACAGGTCAGCGGCCAATGGCAGTACTTCTTAGCCTTTCAGGCCACCTATATTCCCGACCGGAGTGTCCGGTTCGTAGCGTATCAGAACTGGCAAACGGAACAATTTTCAGGCTGGATCCAATTGTACAGACCTTAACGATCTGGGGCTACAATGACGTCTTTACTGTCCATCATGGTCAGACTCGACGGTACGCGGAAACTTGGAGGCCCGGTGATCCCAATAACCGGGCCGGGATCCAAACCACAACAGGGTGGAAAGGAGGGACTGAATGCAATGGTTTGACGTGGATAAGGCGGGCCTTGCGAAGATACTTGCACGGCGCGGCAAAGAGTTCATCATCTTTGAATTGGTTCAGAACGCCTGGGATGAGGACACCAAGAGAGTCGATGTTTCGTTAACCAGGATCCCAGGTACTCGTACGGCTAGGTTGATTGTGGAGGATGACAATCCGAACGGCTTTGCCGATCTTTCCCACGCCTTTACCCTGTTTGCAGAGAGCGAGAAGAAAACCAATGTTGGCAAACGGGGCCGATTCAACCTGGGGGAAAAACTTGTCCTGGCGCTATGCGATGAAGCGGAGATCGCGTCCACAAAAGGAACAATCCAGTTCGATAAGACCGGTCGGCACAAGAGACGCTCCAAGCGAGCGCAAGGGTCAGTATTCACCGGCATCATCCGCATGACGCAGGAAGAGATCGACTATTGCGCAGATGTGATTCACCAACTCTTGCCGCCACCGAGTATTGCGACTCATTTCAATAGGGTGGCCATAGGGACACGGAGTCCGCTTACGACAGTCGTCGCCACATTACCAACGGAGCAAGCCGACCAGGAAGGCTTCCTTCGCAAAACCAGCCGCAAGACGACCATCGAGGTGCACGAACCAAAGGATGGCGAAACCGCCATGCTCTACGAGATGGGGATCCCAGTGGTCCAGACGGGTGACCGGTGGCATGTTAACGTGATGCAAAAGGTTCCTCTCACCGTTGATCGTGACAATGTTCCACCGTCGTATCTTTCACTCGTGCGATCCATCGTGATCGAGTATACGCCACACATGTTGACCGCGGACGACGCAAACGCTACTTGGGTCAAGGATGCGATTCAACACCACGGAGACAAGCTCGCTGACAGCACCATCACCCGCCTCGCCGAATTGCGATTCGGAGAAAAAAGAGTAGCGTACGATCCGTCCGACCCGGAAGCAAACAAACTCGCGGTGTCCAAAGGCTACACTGTCGTACACGGCGGCCATCTGTCGAAGCCTGAATGGGATGCTGTAAGGCGAACCAATGCAATTCTCCCGGCCGGACAAGTGACCCCGAGTCCGAAGCCCTTCAGCCCGAATGGCAGCCCATTGACCTTGCTACCCGAAGACCAGTGGACCCCAAATATTAGAGCAATCGTCGATTACGTGCGAAGACTCGCGCCAAAGATGGTGGGTGTTCCAGTTTCTGTCACGATCGCAAATGAGCCGACGTGGCCCTTCCGGGCAACGTACGGCAAAGGTGATTTAATATTCAATCTGAACCGCCTAGGCCACAGATGGTTCCGTGCCGAATCCCTGCTGGAAATCAACCGCCTCGTGATCCACGAACTGGGGCATCACTTCAGTGGCGATCATCTCTCGGCTGAGTACCATGATGCACTGTGCCTTCTCGGTGCAAAACTCTCGCAACTGGCCTTGGAGGATCCATCCATCTTCAAATTGTGAAGACCTCTGCGCAAAAAAGTAAATTTGCAGGACGCGGCGTCAACTTCGCGTGGCATCCGCCGACACCCCGAGCTGATCCTTCGGGTTGGCTGGTGCGGAGCAGCTTGAGGTTCCGGCAAGCCTCATGACTCCGCGTGCCCGTGATTGGTAACGTCGGTCTTATGCCCGGCATAGACTCAGAGGGACGTTCCCGCCGCGCGGCCGCCAGTCTGCTTCTTTCTCTCTTCAGCAAGAAGCGCTTTGAGACTGGCGGCAAGGTGATAATCAATCACCAATACGGAAACGGCCTGGTGCCTGACGCAGTTGAGAGCGATTTTCGCTTTGTTCCCGTTTAGCGCAAGCAGGACAACACCCGCCGGGCCATCGTCACCGTGGGCTGCCGCGCGCCGCGCTATGTTCCGGTAATGAGAGAGCCGGATGCCGGGGAGGAGACGAAGTATCTCGGCGAAGCGCCCTTCAAGCTCGGAGTGACCACGGATCTGCTCATGGGATATCAACGCGCTCCCTATGTCTCCCGCCGCAAGCTCCTTGAGTTCATCCAGGGGCACCCCGCCCGTGTCTACTAATTGCTTCTGAAAGAACGACTCATTGTGGAACCCACCCGCGCTGGTTAAGGCTGTATCGACAACCTCAATAAGGGGCGTCTGGCCCTCGGGATGGTTTGGCCGCCCAAAGATCCTCTCAAACCCGCCGCCGGGCAAACGGTAGTTGGCCATCAGGAATCCCCATCTTTGGTCCTCGTTTTTAAGCTCGGGTGGTATCACTATCCAGGTGTTATCGAGCGACAGGCAGTCATTTGAAGTTCCGTTGATCGCCTCGCTGGTATTCGCGGCCAGTTTGGTTGACGAATGCTCCAGGTCGCTCGGCGAGGCGCCCGGCGGCGTCCCGACGGTGGGAATCACGGCAATTTTCTTCCGCCCGTTCCCCTTAGTTTCTCCGAGGCCTCGTTTGAACCGGCTGGCGACCGCTGCGATCGATTCCGCTATGGTTTTGCCCCAGCCTACCGCGATGCCCGTCTGCGATTGCAGCAACAGTTTCTGGATCAGCCAGTCCGAGTTTCGCGCCAGGTTTCCGATCTGCCAGTCCCATTCGGCTTGATCCTTCGGCTTTGCCTCCTCACCTGCGTTAAATACCCAGACACTCTTGAGAACCCCGCAGGAGAGTTCGCGCAGTTCCTTCTCCAACTCGTCCCTAGTACCGGCATGATGCGCGGTGTCTTTCCGTATCTTGGCAAGCAGGGCCTCGTCAAACAGCTCTTCGGCGAACCGCGTGACAAGCCAGCGTTTCTTTTCGGCTGCCCCTTTATCGCGGCTTGCGGTACTGGTGGAGCGCCGCTGGTCAGGAAGTTTTTCCCAGGCCGCTCCCTCGTCCAGGCCCTGCGCCATCAGGGACGCGAGCAGCGCCCGGCGATAATCGGTGTCATCGAGATGATGGAGTTTCTGGTCCTTCATAGTAAAGCCTCTCCTTCGACACTTTGGCCTTTCACAGTACCCGCTTTGCGCCCGGCGGCCGGACTTCAGCGAGCATTTCCCATACCCTGGCAAAGCCGAACTGGCGATTGCGCACCGCCTCAAATTCGTAATCCGACGACAAGATAATCAATCCCGCCATCTCCATCGACCCCAGCACCCCGTGAAATCCCTGGGCTAGGCGGAAGAGCGCGTTGCGCAAAATCACATACACCGCCACTACGGTGCCCTCGGTGAGGGCGATGACGTTGGCGGTAGCCGCGTTCTTCAGGATGTGTTCCCATTTTTGCAGGAAGTCGGCGGCGGCCCGCACCACCGTCTCCTCACTGCCAGTAAACCTTGCGGCGCATACCGGGTAATCCCTGTCAAACCCGATGGGAACGAACGGCGCGGACGGCTGTTTCGCCGCAGCCTGCTGGATCGCAAGCATGCCGAAGCCCGGCGGCAGTTCCGCGAGCTGGTAATGCTGGTGATCAGGGAGCGACGCGCCCACCTCGCGCGAGGCGTTGAATAGCGCCAGGAACGTAGGCAATACCGCCGCCAGCCGGTAGAGGTCGCGTACCGCGCGCTCGATTTTGCCGCGCGTTTCCGCTTCGTGGGCTGAGCGCCAGAACTGGGGCTCGTGAATGCCGCTTGCAATGGTCACATGCGAGCACAGGAACGGGAAGGGGTTGGCGAGCGCCACCATCACCCGCCCTGAAAGCGTGAGCGTAAACCAGTGCTGCTCCCCACGGCCTACAACTTCGGACAAATCAAGCGGACACGATTCGCGCGGTTCCTTCGGCCGGTCAGCCCGCCGCTGAAGCAGCTGCAGGGCAAAGTGCACGTGCTCGTCGGGCGAGGCGACCTGGTAGAAGGGTGTCCGGCTGTAATCGTAGCTCGCGATCCCAGCATCGGAGTCGGCCTGAACCAGAACGCGGATTCCCCGCTCCAGGGGCTGCCCGGACAGACGCTCTGCTATGCGGGGGTCCGCATTCAGAATGAGGATTCCGCTACCCTCTTCCATTCCATCTCCTTGTCCCGGTTTATCGCAGGTCATCGACCACCGGCACGTTGAAATCCGCCGCAATACGCGCGACTCACATCGCCACAGGCTTGATTGTCGCTCGGGTTTCAGCGCTTTTACAATCGCGCATTTCTTCACTGCCGGTAAGTCTCCGCAGAACGACTGCAAAATCTTGCAAGGCATGCGGCAGCGACCTCCAGTGCGTACACATCTTCTCTCTCGACTAGGCATTCACTCGCCCTTAAACTCTGCACATGGCTCAAAGGGTTAGCGTACCGGTTGCTTCCGATTCCGCAGGCTGTAGCTCGTGCCAGCCGCGCATTTGGAGACCCGGCGCACAACGGGTTTCACGCTACGACATCGTCATCAGCGGGGCAGGTGTAGCCGGCCTCTGGCTCGCCCGCAAGCTTGCCAAACTGGGCTACTGCGTCCTGGTCCTGGAGAAGGGCAGGGTTGTAGCGGCTTACGCCTCCACGCGCAACGAGGGATGGCTGCACTGCGGCACTTATCATGGCGGCGCCATACCGGTCCGCGATATCGCCCTGCGGGTTGCGCGCCAGACGCTCGACGGCTACCGGCAGACGCTGGCGTTCGCCCCGGAGGCGATCGAGGAAAAAACCACGCAGACCTTCGCCCTCGTAAGAAGCCTCGATATCGCCGAGGTGGAGTCGCGCTGGTCCGAAGTCGGTGTCCCGTTTGAGCGGATTACCAAGCATGAGTTCGCCGGGCTCGTACCGGAAGTGCGGACCAAGGATGTCTCCGCTTTCTTCCGTGTGAACGACGTCAGCATCAACAACCGCGTGCTTTACCGAAAGCTCATCAAGGATGCCGCGCGGAACGGCGCGCGGTTTTTGGGAAACGCCGGCATTCAGTCCTTCGACGGCATGCGCGCGAACGTCGAGACTCCTTCAGGGATTGAATCCTTCGAGGCCAAGATGTTCGTCTGCGCCGCCGGTTTTGGCATCAGGGAGTTCTTTCTCACCCGTTTTGACAAGCCTGTGGATCTGGCGCTCAGGCTTTGGAAAAGTCATTTGATCGATCTGCCGCGGGTAGCCCGGCATGGCGTGTTCTGCCTCGACTCCGGGGAGGCGACTCTGATGCATCACAAGCAGTGGACGATTGCGGGGTTCAATTCCGACAGCACCGCGGTGACGGAGCCCAGCTTCGACACCGTCATGCCCGGCAATGTGGAGGCGGATAAGGTGGCACTTGAGAGAATGCTGCGCCACGTGGATTTCACCGGCGCCAGGCCCAGGGCGTGCATCAAAGTGGATCAGGACCCAGGCGCGGGCATTGATGTGTTTGTGGCGGCAGACGGGACGTCCTATCCGCGTCCCCAGCTTGGCATCACATACGGCCAGCCTTTGCCCGGGCATCTGTGGATGCTCCCCGGTAAAATGTCAGAGGCTCCCTATGTCGCTGACCGCGTTATCTCCCTTATCCAGGCACAGGTCACACCCACGCGTGCCGTTGCCGGGTGGGCAGGCAAGGCGCTTCCGCGGATCGCGAAACGGCCGATCGATGGGTATCCCGCAACGGACACTGCCTCTGCCGGTGCGGATCGTTCCGCGCGCAGAACAGCGGCAGGAGAGAGGGGCAAATAATTGACGATGACTATTGATTCTCCAGCTCTGCTTCGTGCGGCGGATGAAGCCCGCGAAAAACACGGATTCCTGACGTTTTCCGGCATGATGGAACTCTGCAAGCGCGGAAACATCATCTTCGATCCTTTTTCAGTGCTCATCAGTTCGCGTGCAGCCATCGGCTCCGGCAACACGTTCTATCCATCAGTCCTGATTGAGTGCAATGCGCCTGGGGAACTGGTGATCGGCGACGGCAACGTGTTCTTTTCAGGCTGCCGCCTGCTGGCCGATCCGGGCAAAATCCGGATCGGGAACGCTAACCAGTTTGGTGAAGGCGGCTGCTTTATCAAGGCTAACCGTGCTGGCGCCCTGATCAACGTCGGCGATAACGGCAGGTACGTGGCCGGTACGTGGCTCTTAGGAACGAGCACACTCGGTTCCGGATCGCAGGTGATCGGCCAAATCCACGTCGAGGACTGCGAGCTGGCCGGCGGCGATAGCCACGCGTGCGATGACCCGAACCGGCGCGGCGCTGTATTGAAGGGATCCGGCGACGCGCGCGGCTTGTGCGTGCGCGCCGGATACGTCATCCGTTCGGACAACGGGCGTTTTGAGCAGCGCGATGAGAAGCCGCAATCGTCCTTTCACCAGAGGAAGCGCGATGACAGATAATCCCGCCAGGTTGGGATTGGGTTTAATCTCCATTGGACGTGAATGGGGCTTCGTGAAGGACGAGCTGCCTTCCGAAGAGCAGGTCCAGGACTTGCTGCAAACCGCGATTGAACTCGGAATCCGGTTTTACGACACGGCGCCCGCTTATGGTTACAGCGAAGAGCGGTTTGGGCGCTTTCTCTACCGGCTTGATTCCGCATCGGCCGCCCGCGTTTTTGTGGCTACCAAGTGCGGAATCCACTGGGATTTTGGAAGGGGCTCGGACTACGATGACAATTCCTACGATGCACTGCGTCGAAGCATTGATCAAAGTCGCTTCCGGCTGCCACGCATTGACCTGCTACAGCTGCATCGCGCGTCGGTGGACGCGATCGCTTGCGACGACGTGAAGAGGGCGTTTGAGTATGCGGGGTCCCTTGGAATCAGGAATTTTGGAGCCAGCGTCAAGGATATGCCGGCCGCGAAAGCCGCTCTCGGGGATACGTTGTACACCTATGTCCAACTGCCGTTCAACCTGGCTCATCCTTCGATGCAGGAAGCCTTCAAACTTGCTACGGCTGCCGGGAAACAGGTGATCGTCAACCGCCCGTTCGGCATGGGCCAACTGCTCTATGACGAGTCGCAGCGTCCGAATTCTGACGACGTGAAGACGGCCGCTTATGAGTTCGTGTTAAAGCAGGAATTTTCCGGAGTTGTGCTGACGGGCACTAAGTCGCCGCTTCATCTGCGCCAAAACGTCGCGGCCTTTCAGTGGGCGTCAGCAAAGGTTCAGCAGCACGGAGGTGAGAAAGACTCTTGAGGAGCCGCTAGAGTTGTTGCGCGGTGGCCGCGATGGCAAGGCTGGATGGAATCAGCGGCGAAAGAGCGAACGCATCCCGTCGCTCGATGGCGTCAATCTTGCGTGGCGTCCAAACCTTGACCTCGAAAACGTATCATTGCGGGATTCAGACCTAGGCAATGCCAACCTTTAGGAGGCGATACTCCTGAACGCGGACCTGACCGGTTGCAAAACCTGGAGGGCGTCTGCTTTCAAGAGGCCAACCTGCGCAAAGCGAGGCTATTTATGGCAAATCTATCCCAAACCAGTTTTGAAGGCGCGATTCTCAGTGAAGCTGACCTCCGCGAAACGCGACTGCACGGCACCGACTTTAGTTTTGCGAATTTGGACTGTGCTAATTTTTCGAGGGCAAAGTGCAAAGATGTCCGCTTTCCCAGTGCTTCCTATCACCGCTCACCGTTTGATTGGGCTCGATCTCGACCGGGAAGGCACCATTCAACTCGACGCATGGAGGCTTCTCAATCCCCGGTAGCCCTGATGCATAGTGAACGCTCTCTCCTGCTTATTCCGCTCTCTAGCGTGTCGGCGGCGAAGCGGTAACCGCGAGGTGCGTGAGATGTTCGCTCCCTGTCGGAATTACACGAGCGTTTCGCTTGAAACATCATTTTCTTTGACCGCGAAAGGGGCAAGAAGTAAGGCCGGAAGCAGGCCCGTGCGTCCGGCGCCCCCAATGGCGCGAAAGCATGGCTCAACGGGCCTCAGCAGGAAGCAAGGCGCATTGCTCTTTTAACACAAGAAAGAGGAAGGCCTTCTGAGCCCGCAGTTCCCCGCTTAACGTCCTCTGCTCGCAACAGCTTTACCGAAACTTCACGGAGCAGCAGAGTAGCCAAGACAGCAACGTGCAGAATCCCTAGTGGATAACATTCTCCTATTTCTGGATCATCTATCTGTTTCGGCGTACCATGACATAACAATTCCTGGGCATCGCTAAGGTCCGCAGACTCGTCGCACCGACCACACAGTCCTACGGCATTGGAAAGACGGTGAACTCGACCCCGAATAGGCCTGCTGAGCGCGCGTGGTCTGTGACTTTACGTACTACCGCTTCGGTCGCACCCATCGGAAGATCCGCCACAATGGATACTTGGATCCTGATGCTTGCTCCCGATAGTGTCATAAGCTCATCGAAAATGCCCCTGGTAATTCGCTCTGCTGACGCTGTAAACTCGGCCCCGCCCAGTTGCCCCCACGCGTAAAAGCGCTGCAAGTGCTGCCTGTGCTCCGATAGAATGTCGCTTGTTCTACGATCTACTCCAGCTTCATTGCCCATAATCAGCCCCTTCTGGATCCTTCCTTGTCGCGAGTGCGCGTTGAAGATCTGAGACACGCAAATCGAGCGCGCTTCAATGCATTTCAGGTATCGAAGGACATCCGTGAATTTAGATCAGCGGTCCCTCGATCAATCGACAATCCGCCTCTGTGCCGGCGTTCGGCTTGGAAATACCGGTGAGCAAGAACACCAGATCAAAATAGTCAATTGGAGTTGGCCTGATGGTCTTAATCGCCTGCTTTTGCCATGCGTATAATTTCTGGAAGACTAAGTGGAACTGGTAGCCCCGTAGGAGAGACAGTGCCTCCCGTAATTCGGCTTCCGGATCGCTTCCGACCTGGCGCCCAAGCAGATGTTGATTGCTCTTGTGAAACAATGCCGCCTGCTCAGGCATGTGCGGCTTAATCACTCCCACTTGATCCAACGGACCCACCATCAGCGAGACGAGTTCGGGATTCTCCGGTTCCAGTTTCGTCTGCTCCACGCGTTGATACAATTGCAGTAGCGCCGGGGCGAAAGCCGTGCCGTACAGGTCGCGCCACAGCATACGGAAATGCAACAGGCTGCTCTCCACTTCGGCATTCGGCCAGAACAGGTGAAACGGTTGCGCGGGATCGATGGAGAACAGCGCCCGCAAAAGGGCCGAGGGAGTACCGTCTGGTGTCACGATGAGGATTGAATCGAGATTTCGATCCACCAACCGCTCCGCCCATCCACCACGCGAGAGTTCAGCGAAGTAGCGCTCCATCACCGCCGGTACATCGAGACCGTCGAATTCTCCCATTCTTATGGTGACACCGGTTTTCACCACCGGCGCGTTGGGCCAGGTCGCCGGATCCACATTGGGCGTCCGCTGCGCCAACGAGAAGCGCACCGGTAGCCCCACCGCCCGCGCGAAATCGAGATCCACGGCGCTATGTCCAGGATTAACGATCACGGCCCCTGTTCCGAGCGCCGGTTTCACCCACGGCGCCACCCACACCGGAAGTTGGTCGCCGGTAAGAGGATGCGAGGCATAGCGGCCGGTGAAGTAAGGTTCCCTACGTTTTGAGCCGTCCGCCAGTGGATGCTCAGGATGGAGCGCCAGCGCGATCGCCGCGGGAAACGGCGACCAATCCGTGATGAACGCTTCGATTACCTGATCATCACGGCCGATCACAGGAAAACGAAATAGCGCACCGGGAATGGACCGCAATGCAGCTCTCTGTTTCTTGACGATCCGCTCAGTCAAGACGCCCGAGGGCTCTTCATTGTAGACGCTCTGTCGCACGCGCCACGACGGCGAGTACGACAACCCACGTTGGTCCTCTGTCAGACAACCGCGGGCTCGCAGTGACGCAAGGCTCGGAGAAGGGTCGAAGGCCTGGGCTCCAGCATGTTCCCCTTCCGATTCACTTATCCGACGGCACACGTTGCGAAGCGCCTCGCCCCGTGAATCACTGCCCGAATATACGACACGTTGCATGAGATGATCCTTTCTCTCTTGTGATGTCAGGCGGCTCGCTGTATGTGACGAGTAGCGCGATTGAGCCGCGCGGCAATAACGTCCAATCCTTCACCGCGGAGCACCGAATGATGATCTCCCGGCGCCTCGATCTCTTCATATGACCCCTGCACTAGCTCCCGCCATGCAGCATGTGTAGGAGACTCCACCTGTTTGGAGCGGAGGGAGAGTGTCTGAGAGGGTTGGGCCTTGGTTCGCGGGGAGTACCTGGAAAGCATGTCCACGCATTCGAGGATGTTCTTGATCGCTTTGGTGCACTCCGTAGAATAGGCGCGCCGATGAAGCGGTATCGCATTCGCCACGCTACGGGGAAGTAGAAGAGTCAACGTCTCGAAGTCGAGCGGACCTTCTTCCAACGCCGCAAGAATGTCCGCCAGGATCGCACTCTGAACACCTAGCGCCCTGCCGAGGCTTCCGACGCTTTCCTCCAACTGGGCCTTCCATCGATCATTTTGCGGTGGTTCGGCATCGAGGATTGCCAATAGAGCTACTTCCTGTTTTCGCCCAGCCACGATTCTGGCTGCCTCATAGGCGAGAGTCCCGCCGAAGCTAAATCCGCCAAATCGCCAAGGGGCGCGAAGGCCAGCACGTTCTAAACGCGCGAGGTAGCGCTCAACGAGATCGGGTAGTTCGCGTACCGAGCCGGCCATCCGGCGCTCGACCCCCACTACGCGCACCCCTTCGATCCTAGCTGCGAGCGGTGTGACGGCCTCCAACAAACCAGTAGCGTCATGAAATAGGACCAATGAGGCAGTCATGCGCCGACGTCCTTGAGGACCAGCAGTTCGTCCTGCTCCGACTCCGCGCGCGAATCGATTGTCCGCGCCAAGGATTCCAGCGTCGGGTTGTTGAAGATGCTGGCTAGCGGCAGTTCCACCCCAAGATGTTGTTCGATAGATACAATAAATAGTGCCGCCTTCAGCGAGTCTCCGCCTGAATGGAAGAAGTCCTGGTCGAAGCTCCCCGGCGGCGTGCCAAAGATCTCAGACCATGCGTCGATCAGAACTGCTTCCGTAGGGGTACGCGGCGTTAAGGTGCTTTTCGGTTGAAGACTCTCGATGTCGCTCCGCCGCAACTCTTCCTGGTCTGCCTTCCCATTCGCGGTTAAGGGAAGGGAATCTATTTGGTAGATGCGCGCCGGCACCATGTAGTCCGGCAGGATCGACCGTAAATACGTATCCAGAAGATTCGTACTCAGCCGACAGTCCGCGGTGATGAAAGCTACCGGCACCTCGTTCACCACAATCACGTTGGCCGTCAGAATTTGCGGCGGAGTGTAACCGATCATTTTCAAGCCGACCGCCACGTCGTCACGGCGCGGCTCCCCGCCAAGCTTTTGTAACGCCTCTTCGCGCCTCAGAGTACCGAGACGGACATCCCAACTCAGAGGAGCCGCGTAATTGTGATAGCCCTTCATGGACTGGTGAACGAAAATACCCATGTCGTTCGCGCGGCAATTGGTGGAGCAGAAACCGGTGTCTCCAGGACGGCTGAATCGCGCGTCCCGTCGCTTCAGGTACTCCATGATCTCAGGCCCGGAAATCGCGTCGTACCGGAAATAGTCCACAAACTCAATCCGACTCAAGTTCGTTTCCTCGATCTCCTCGCCGAGCAACTCGTGGAATGAGTCTCGGTAACCGTGATACATCTTCCGGTGTGCCACCAGGCGATGATCGATTTCAGCCGGGTCGAAGATGTTCTCCTTAAACAATTGCCCCAACTTGGTGTCGAGCATTTGTCCCCGAGACAGGCCAGTGATCACGACATTGATGCCTTCGGCGATCGCGAGCTGCGTACTTAGCGTCGTCAGTGCGCGGAAGCAGCCATCACAGACCGTTGCTTCCACCGTCAGCGATTCCCTGAAGATGTCATTCATTCTCTTGGCGTTCAGGGTTACGTGATCAACACCCAGGGCTTCGGTCGTGCGCCGGATGTTGTCGAAAGCCGTTTCGGAGATGAAATGGTTGTCGAACGTAAAGGTCTTGACCTTCAGATTGAGGTCAATCAACTTGTACAGGACGTAAGTGCTGTCCTTGCCGCCGGAGAACAAAAGAAGTACGTCATAGGGCGAGCGGGATGTTTGCTTCGCCGCCGCCGTCAATCGATCGAGGGCGTCGAGGTTCTCGAAGTACCGTGCCGCGAGTGGACCCCACAGTTCCCAAGTCCTGCAAATGTTACAAACGCCGTGATCGTCAATCTTGACGCCAGGGTGTGCTTCGGACACCACGCAGCGCGTACACATCCTATTGGTATTCCGCGACGCGAGAATTGGCAGCTCAATCCGCACCGGGCGATACTTCCGGATCACGGATTCGATTTCTCTCAGGTTGACCCTGCGGCCGGAAAGCTTGGCCTCATCCTGATCAAGGCGGCCGAGCACCACTATGTTGTTGTCTTCGTCGAACATGGCGACGTCACCGGTGCAGTACATCCGCACATCATCGACTTTGCTGTAACGGCTTTCTGTACGCGCAGTATCACCGACATACCCGATGCCCGTGCCGGGTCCGCCTAGCAGTAGCTCACCCGGTTTCCCCGTCGCCACGTCGCGCTTAAGGTCGTCGACGATCCGGACACGCGTTGCACCTAGCGGCTTACCGATCGGTACCAACTCCGTGAACGGTCGGCTCTGCCTGTCAAAACTGAAAGCGATAGAATCGACCGCACACTCGGCCACGCCGTAAATGTTCACGACCTTGAAAGTGGCCTCGGGATAGCGATCATACAGACGTTGCATCTCCGCCGACAGCATCTTTTCCCCGCCAATGATGAACTTCCGCACAGGGAGGCTTCCCGGTATACTTGATCCCGGCCGGCTCAACAACCTCAGCTGGCTCGGCGTGCCGTCCGCCACATCGATCCTGCGATCAATCAGGAATTTTGCCAGCAGCCTTCCGTTACGCCGCTCCTCCTCTCCCAATATGACCAGCGTGTGCCCGCCACACAATGCGGCAAAGATCTGCTGGACCCAGGGATCAAAGGCAATTCCGGCCGCGACCGACACGCGCAAGGGCATATCCAGATCGGAGTACAGTTCGCGCAGAAGAAAATCAACCAGATGACGCAGCCCCGCATGAGAGTTGATAGCAAGCTTCGGGACACCCTCCGTCCCGGACGTGGAGATCGCGTACGCCGACTGTTCCGGCGGCGCGGGTGCGAACTCGTTCAATTTGCGCTCGCCCAACGGGACTTGTGGAACCTCAATCGTCCTGACTCCGAGACCAGAATCAGCCACTCCCGCCAGAACCACGACATGCGAGCCACATTCTTGAATTACGCGCTGCTGGCGCTGTTCTGGCCAACTCGGATCAACAGGAACGAAGGAGCAACCGGCTTTGAGAATACCGAATACCGCCGCCGGCCAGTCGCATGATCTATCAGTGAGAAATGGGACAAGTTGCCCGAAACAAACGCCGCTTTCCTTCAACAGATCGGCTACCACTGTGGACAATTGGTCCAGCGCTCGATAGGAGAGGTTGCGACCAGCGCAATCCTCAACTGCGGTCCGATCCGGATTCGTTGCTGCCCGTATCTGAAATTGAGCGATTACGTCTTGGTACTCCATTTGAATCTCCTGACCTTCAGTGGCTGAGTTCCGCGAGGACTGGCGCCGGACGCCATTCAGCTAAAACATCGCGGATCGCCCCGAACTCAGCATCGTATTGCTCCAAGCCGTCATCCAATCCCTGAAGCATGATCCGCTGCGCCGAACGGCTGAATCGTTCGATCTGGTCGAGACGGAACCCGTGGACTAGCAGGTATGGAATCGACCAGATAGAAAATCCGTAGAGCGGCAACTGTATCGAGTTGGTCACGTTCTTCAGCAGCCAGTTCGTCCAGTACGAGCCCCCGTTCCAGTCCATTGTTCTGTGGCGCCAGGAGTAGTGCTGACCCTCAATCTGGAACTCCTCGCGACGCGCGTGGATTGGCGAAATCGGATTGTGAAAATACAACTGCGCGTTGTAATACCGGGGTTTGGTTTCCTCGATGAAGGCAAATGTATTGCGCACCGAATCCTCGGTCTCGCCCGGGTAGCCGATGATGAACGAGCCGAATGTCATAATGCCGCGCCGGTGCAGTTCGAACATCCCCTTCCGGTACTGCTCCGCGGTGGCATACTTGTTCATCGCCTTCAGGATTCGTTCATCGCCAGATTCCACGCCCAGATATACCGCCAGACACCCGCTTTCGGCCATCAGATCGAGAGCTTCCGTATCTACATTCGAACACCGGAAGAACGAGATCCATCGGAACCGAAAACCTTCCGCTATCATCCGCTGCAGAAGCCGCTTGAAGCGGGGAAGTGGAACGTTAAACGTGTCATCGGTGACGATCAGGTACTCGGCACCCAACTCCTGAAGTTGCCGCATTTCGGCGATCAGCGGCTCATCGCTCGTGATCACGTGCTCCCCACTCATTGCCGGATAATTGCAGAAGGCGCACTTAAAGGGACAACTGCGGGCAGTCCGCATATACGCGACCTTCGGAAACGGCAGTGAGTCGAATCGCTTCCAGTCTACGCACAACTCATCGAGGTTGTTCGACTCTGCCACGCGCGGCGTACGGCTCCAACTCTTCCCGGAGCCGTCTTGGTAGGCAATATTTGGAACAAATGCGAGACCGAGCGGGTTCCCTTTTATCTGCTTGACCACCTGCACAAGCGTTTTTTCACCTTGCGAATCGATGATATAAACGTCGGCTCCGATGTGGCGCAGCAGAAGGTTCAGCTCGGCTGGTGAGTGCGAGGCGCTGGCATTGTAGATATATGGACCACCGACGATGATCTTGGTCTGTGGCGAGCATTGTCGTACCAGTTGGACGACACGCCGAATCGGCTCCGGCGTCACGTAGTACGTGGTTGTGATAGCCACCGTCCGCGGTTTTGATCTCAGCAGGTCTTCTAGATAGGCGCCCTGATTCGGGAGAAGATTGACCACTTTCGCCGACAACCCGTTCTTCATGAGGTTGTCGGCAAGAATGTGCGCTCCGAGCGACGGCATCTCAAACACATTGAATTGGGAGGCCAATCCGGTGTAGCGCTTTACGTTCCAGTTGAGTAACTGCGCCAGATCGAGCCGCTCCCCCTCGATCTTGTAGGTGTTGCGCTGGAATTCGCCGTACGTGCCGTCGCGTTTGGAGCTCAGTTGGGCGACCGCAGCTTGCTTACTGACGGGGTAGTCGAATGTACCAACGATGACCGAATCTAAAATAGCAGCCATGTTCTCTCACTGTAGAAGTTAAGGCATCCGCCCGCGATTGAACAGCTTTGCGGAACAACTAGGGAGCGAAGGCGCTGTGGATCCTGATTAGGGTCGATACCGGTGTTGACGCACAACTTGTTCCAAATCGAGGTTCGGTGACCTCGCCGGGTTTGCGATCTTGAAATCTCCCGAACTCGTAAATGCATGATGTCCGACTGTAGGCCCGCGACCAAATCGACCAAAGAGACGTAGCGGTGAGGGCAGAGAATTGACTGCACCGGATTCGAGCCATTACGAAATGACACCACCGCGCATTTGACTACGTCCGACGTTTAAATGTTCAAGCGCAAACGTTTATGCTTTCTGAGCATTGATCTCCGAGGCCCGCTTGGTCCGTCCTGGTGGCTGGCAGGGACCGCAGGCGGTCTTCCACCAAAGCCAAAACTCGCTCGACCGACGCCATCTTAATCTCTTCGTAGCCCCGAATCTGGCCGGGCAAGTCCAAGATGTCCAGCGCCATGGGCAGGTTCTCCGCCGTCAGGACGGCGGAGACGCGGCGCACTAATTGGCGATACCAGTCGATCAAGGACCGCTCCGCTCGACGCACTTTTGTACGACCGAACACGTCAAGCGGTGTACCGCGCAGGAAGGACAGCCTGGCCAAACCGCGGAGAAACGGTCGGGCTATAGGGCCGACCCGAATCTTTCGTCCCAAGCCCAACCACCGCAGAACCGGCGGGTGCAGGTGGAAATGAACCGCCACGATGCCTTGCCAGTCACGGCGGAGCTTCTCGTGAAATTCCTTTGAGGTGAGGAGCCGGGCGACTTCGTATTCGTCCTTGTAGGTCATTAACTTCAGCAGGTTGGGACCGACCACCGATTTGAGCCGCGTATCTATGTTCCCGATGTACGCGGCGTACTCCTGCGCCCACCGCTCGTCTTGATACTTCTGGAGAACCGTCGCGGGATCCAGCACCGGATCCATCGCGGGATGACTATAAAGAACCCGCTCTATTGCTTCCGGCTCATGAACATATTTGCGACCCCAGCTGAAAGCTTCCCAGTTCGATGGGATCATTCCCGCCCGCATCGAGTCCAGCGAAATTGGAATCCACCCCTTCTGAAACGCGATGCCCAACATGAAACTGTTGACGGCGAAATGATCTTCGAACAGTGCTTCGGCCATTCTGCTAGCGTTCAACGCGATCACTTTTCCGGACTCCAGTGCGCCAAGGCGATCTACCAGCGGCTTTGCCAGGTCCGGCACTTCCCACGCGCCTTTGCGCACCTGTTCGGCCGGAACAACGACGCTGGTGTTCAAGACGGCCACAGTCTTCGTGGGATCCAGCGTGTCGACCACGTCTGCCCGTCTGGCGGTGACCAGATCGTAAGCGATCAGAAGGTCCGCTGCCCCTCGATTCGCCCGCACTGCGCCTTGCAGCCTTTGGGATCCTATGTGCAGATGGGAGACTACGCTTCCGCTCTTTTGCGCCAGCCCCGTCTCATCGGAGGTGGCGACCCACAATCCATCTATCGACGCCGCATTCGCCAGACTTCTCGTGATGCTGACGATGCCGTCGCCTCCAATTCCTATCAAAACGATTCGATACCCCCCGTCCTGCAGCGGGACCATCGGCGGCACCGGTATACCGTCCGCGTCGAGTTCGGGCAACTTCGGCTTCGCCGCTCCGCCACCCTCCGCGAGCGTGACGCTTACGAACGAAGGACAGTCACCCACTGCGCAGGAAAAGTCCTGATTGCAAGAACCCTGATGGACCGACATCTTGGGCCCGTTATGTGCCCCCACCGGGCGCAAGCTGATGCAGTTCGATACAGTCACGCAGTGCCCGCATCCTTCGCACACCTGCTCATGGATCACCATTCTCTCCTTCGGCCTGGGCCTCTCACCGACATTGCGCATTCTTCGCAACTCTGCGGCGCACTCTTGGTCGTAGATGAGAACCGTCACGCCGGGTGTCCTCTGCAACTCCCGCATAACCTCTTTCAACTGGCTCGGCGGACGAAGTTCAGCATTGCGCGCGATTCCCCTGATCAGCTTCGGCTGGCGCGTGATGATCGCTGTCCGAGTCACCCCCTCTGCTTCCAGTTTCCGGCTGAGAGCTGATGGCTCTAGCGCTCCCTGGACGGCTTGCCCGCCGGTCATCGCGACGGCGCGGTTGTTCAGCAACCGGAACGTCACGTTCATTCCCTGAGCAATACACGCTTGGACGGAGAGCGAACCTGAATGGAAGAAAGTGCCATCGCCGATGTTCTGAAAGAAGTGCTGCTGCTGATCGACGAACGGGCGGACACCTATGAACGGCGCGCCTTCCCCGCCCATCTGCGATAGAATCTGGAAGCCGCGACCGGCGTCAGCCAAGTTCATGCCGAGTGTGTGGCATCCGATTCCGCCTCCGATCGGACTCCCCGCAATTTCGACCGTGGATAAATTGTGGGGGCACCCGGAGCAATAGGTGGGCTTGCGATTATAAAGAACCGGCGGGAGTGAGGGAGGGGCGGAGATCTCGCGAACTCGTTTGGCAATTTGAGTCGCCAACCATTCCGGGACTTGGCGCGCCAGAATAGGCGCGAGTTTCCGCGCAATCGGGTCCGGGCCCAGCTCACCATGCAGTGGGAAGAACTCTGCACCTTTCAGATCAAACTTGCCAACAATCTCCGGGCGCATCGCGCTGGCGTAGAGAATGTCGCGCAACTGCGCCTCGACGAAAGAACGCTTCTCCTCCACGACCACGATCTGATTGAGCCCTGCGGCAAATTCCTGGACGAACATCGGATCAAGGGGATAAGTCATCCCTAACTGCGCCAAACGAACGCCGGCCGAAGCCAGATACTCCATGGAAATGCCCATGTCCCGTATGGCCTGGAGGACGTCGTAGTACGTCTTGCCAGCGGCCATGATCCCCAAACATGCCTGCCGGTTAGCGCCGTGCGTCCGGTTCAGGCCATTGAGTTGGGCGAAGTTACAGGCGGCGTTCAGACGGTGTCGGTTGACCTCGGTCTCAAGCGCGACGCTCTGCGGGCTCATCAGTAGGTGCCCGTGCTTCTTCCGGTACTCTCCTTTTGGCTGAAGCAGCGGTCGCCGATCCTTGGGGAGAGTGATTGTTCCACTCGCGTCGCAGACACCGGTCACGAGTTTCAGCGCCGCCCACGCCCCGGCGTAGCGCGACAACGCCACTGCCGCCAATCCGTATTCCAAAGCCTCCTGGGTATCGCCTGGCTCCAATACAGGGATTCCAAGGCTCTGTAAGGTGCTTCGACTGTCGCTAGGGAGAGTAGAACTCTTCGCGGTCGGATCGTCGCCCACCAGCAGAACGACCGCGCCGGCCCCTGCCGTGCCGGCGAAATTGCCGTGACGAAGTGCATCGGCCGCACGATCAAGCCCGGGGGCTTTCCCATACCAGAATCCGACCACGCCGTCCAATCCGAAGGACGTCGGAACGACGCGGCCAACCAACTGGCTGCCCATAATGCTTGTCGCCGCCAGTTCTTCATTCAAGCCAGGCACAAAGTGAACGCCGTTCTTGTCGAGCACCGGCTTCGCGTGGGCTAACCGAAGGTCGTATCCGGCCAAGGGGGATCCCTCATACCCGGAGATGAACGCCTCAGTCTTCAGGCCTTCTGATCGATCCAACCGCATTTGCTCAATGGGCAACCTGACCAAAGCATCCACAGTTGACAGAAATGACCTGCCGAACCTACTAAGGTCCGCCTCAATGTCGGTCTTCATGTTTTATTCCCAGCACCCCTTGGCTTTTGACTTGAAACGTGGGCATGACGGTGTCCTGCTTGCGTTCGTTACAGCCGCTCTTGGATCGAGTTGCATCGGTTTCGCAAGTTCCATCTTGCCTTTTCGTAATTCTTCTAATGATGAAGTTAAGGCATGGACGAGCGGTTTCAAAAGCTTTGCGGACCAATAAGGGAGCGAAGGTGCCGTGGATCATGGTCAGGTTCGATTACGATATTGGCGCGCAACTCGCGTTGAGAATCGAGGTTCGGCGGCGAATTTCCATCGCAGCAATAGGCCGCCTCGCTGATCAATAGTGAGCAGCGCCCTTCAGCAGCGTGCCGGAAGAAAACGCCAACTCGCTAGTTGACCTGTAGTGACAGCAAGCGGAGGAGCTGGATTTCTGGTTGGTCGGTTGCGGTGCCCTAAGCACACGTCGTTGCGTATCCTTGAATAGCTGGCCGGAGGTTCGTCAATGCCACTGCGCGAAATCATCGCAGTTGAAAGGGACTGGGGGCTCGAACCCGAGGTTGGCGGATCCCAGACGTCATCACATGAACAGACGGTAATCGTAAGATCCGGACCCAAAGCGTTCGAGCAGCGCACCGATTCTGGCAATCTGCTTGGACGATTCGACGGTCGCCGGCAGCTTGGTGTAGAGATCGAAACTGTTCCAGTTCATCTTGGACAGCCCAAGGATCTCATCGCCCACCATCGTCAAATCCGAGCGCCCGGAGTGACGGCGGATAACGAGCGGCGCTGGAATGCGGCGTTTGCCCTGATAGTAGTTCAAACGGGGATTGATCGCTCGCGAAACGCCATGCACCCAAAGCAGGGCTGAGTCCCTGTCGAGTTTCAACAATGTACCCCGCTTCACCGGATATCCGTCCACCTTGAGAGTGCCGTTCTGCTGGGGAACCGAGGACAGGTATCGCAAAGCACTGTCCACGTGAATCTCCAGGAGATCGACCTCTTTCAC
>Ga0075030_100000390_pt1 | contig 37817 bp, 44 predicted proteins | sample LitLauG_LLR_2012_FD_71393 | JGI IMG/M metagenome (GOLD analysis project Ga0075030, IMG submission 71393) | Freshwater sediment microbial communities from Pennsylvania, USA - Little Laurel Run_MetaG_LLR_2012 | ecosystem: Environmental > Aquatic > Freshwater > Creek > Sediment | place: USA...
ATCATATACTTATAATAAAACGACAATAAAACAGACATATGTATTGAAAATAAAACAAACAGCAATGTATAACGAACAACAAATGAAACCAATCGACTCATTCAAAACTAAGAAAGCTCTAAAAGAGTTTGTATCAAAATGGTTATCATCTTTAGATAGACCCATTACCTTTCAATTAGACTCTGTGGCTGGCCTATGGCTTCATGATCTACTTAAAAGACATCCAAACTATGATCAAAAGACTAAAGATGGTTTAAGGGCCTTCAGAGTGCGTGATAACTCATTTGGTAACGGTGTAGCTACTGATCTACAAACAGCAGACGGCAAATGGGTAGACTTCTCTTGGGTTACTTGTTGCAACTCTAGGTCAAAATCTAATAATGAAAGATTAACTCAAGCTTTCAGAGAAGCGGTCGATATTCAAATATTAAGTTATAAAAATAATAGAGAACTACATTGCGATAGTTGCTTTGCAACTGAGTGTAAACTTCATGCAGACCATATTGAACCATTCAAAGATATACTTAAAATGTTCTTATCAACATATGGTAATCTTGTTCCAAATGATTTTGATGACTGTCCTATAACTAATAGACCAACATTCAGACAAACCAATCAAGTCTTAAAAGAATTATGGCAACGCTACCATAAAGATGTCGCCCGTCTTCAACTTCTTTGTATACCTTGTCATTTAGCTAAAACTAAATCTTCTTGACTTCCTAATATTCACTGTTAGCTTTCAGCTTCATGACCAAAGAAGATATCTTAAGAGAGTACTCACAACTCGCCGCTGAACTCGGTGATATTATCTACAGATCTGAATACCGAGTCCCACAAATCAAAACTAGAATAACTCATCTCAATGAAGAGATGTCCCTTCTTAATATAAAACACAATGAAGAGATGGAGAAGATCAAGAATGATCAACGACAATCAGAACCAGGAAGTCCTCCTACCAACAACTGAGGAAGGACTAGACCATTTCGTAGCCTCACTTGTTGAAGACTACGAACTACCCAACACTGACGATACCTATGACGCTATCGCCACAATGATACTTCACCTACCTCAAACCAAAGCATTCATGCCTAGATCCTATTTTGGACACGGAGTCCTAAAGTCTATGGCTAATAAAGTAGCGTTTGAAAAGCTTAAGATCTTTAGAGATCGGCGGGAAGCCGCGGAGAAGCTCAAGGATGAGCAGCAATCCATTCAAGACTAAAGAGTTCAAAGCTCTTTTCAAGAAGTGGAATAGAATATTAAATGAAAAGGTAGAAAACTTCGATCTGCCTAATCCACCTCTTATCGAGTGGCACTCTCATAAATTCAAGAAAGTCAAAGAAGACACAATTGAATACTATGACCTAGCTCTTTCAGTTCTAGAGAACTACCCTTTTAAACATAAGAGTTACAGACAGATTTGGGAACTACACTGTGAGGGCTTTTCAATCAGACAAATATCTGAGAAAGTACACTATAAGAAATCATGGATACATGTGATCATAACCAATATTCAGAGGACATCGGGATTAATATCGTAATCAGAGACCCAATGCCAGCTGACAAGAACCTAATCATGTCAACATGGCTTAAAGGGAATTACTACGGCAATTCTTATTTCTGGTATATCCCTCAAGATCTCTATTTCCAAGAGTATGCTAAAGTAATCTCAAACATCCTATTTGATCCAAAAGTTAAAGTAATCGTCGCTTGCGATGAACAAAACCCCTCATGGCTTGTTGGTTACGCTGTCATCAAAAATGAAGCACTGTACTGGATCTATGTGAAACGTGATTACAGAGAAAAAGGAATTGCAAAGCTGTTACTCAACAATGTAGAAATAAAAGTAGTTAAATCAGTTACCAAGATAGGTAAACCAATAGCGGAAAAGAAGAAGCTAATCTTCAATCCGTTCTAATCAAGGAGAGACAAATGGCAGATACAAAACGTAAATCACTCGAAGACTTCTCTCAAGATTCGGTCGCTTGGTGCCCGTCGTGGGCAACCCTTCATCAAGCAGAGCGCATTCCTGGAGGCGGCACAGAGCAGTCATTAAACAACACCAAGGTCCCAGGTCTAAAAATGTATTATCACCCAATGCAGGGCCTAATCCTTGAGAATAAGGGCCAATGGGCTTGCGTACCTCTAGCCAATGTAATCATTGCCGGTGAAACTATCCCTAGCCGAGTGCGTTAACCAATGGGTAAGCCTCATATAGAAATAGACGGAGAACAAGTCTTTGAACTCGCTAAGATTGGCTGTAAAACCACGGAAATAGCTGCTTTTTTCCAATGCTCTAGGGATACAATTGAACGCAGATTTGCGGCAGAATTAGAAAAAGGGAGAGCAGACGTGCAAATGTCATTACGTCGATGGCAAATAGATAATGCTCGAAATGGAAATGTCGTAATGCAGATCTGGTTAGGTAAGCAAATGCTAGGTCAAGAAGATAGAATGAAATTTGATATTTCTAAGATACCAAATGAAGTCTTCATAGAAGAAGCTAAGCGAAGATTAGGCGATGGATCAGAAGAATCGTGAGATCTTAGCTAAACTATTAGAAAGCAGTAAGGTTAAACGTCCAAATTTCAACATCGAAGAGTTCTTATTCAAAGAGCAATTAGCGTTAGTAAGAGATCCTGCAAAGTTTGCAACAGCAGTTTGTAGTGTCAGAGCTGGTAAGACAATAGCCTGCGCCGCTGATCTGATTAATACAGCTTTAACCAAACCCGGAACTGTAGGGCTTTACATTACTCTCGCAAGATCAAGTGCAAAACGTATTGTGTGGCCTGAACTTCACAATATTAATCGTAATTATAAACTTGGAGGTATCTCAAATGAGTCTGATCTTAGTTTTAAGTTTGGTGATAGCATTATCTATTGTTCCGGTGCTTCTGATAGCGCTGAGATCGAAAAGTTTAGGGGACTTTCCAATGTTGCTCTGGCTTATCTTGATGAATCCCAAGCTTTTAGATCACACATTAAAGAACTGGTTGAAGAGATCCTCATCAAACGATTATACGATACCAATGGAAGATTACGTTTAATAGGAACACCGGGGCCAATTCCCTCAGGATACTTCTATGAAGCTAGTCAATCTACTGAGTGGGTTCATCACGCATGGACTCTTCATTCCAACCCCTGGATTGAACGCAAATCAGGTTGCACAGTTGCAGAACTTATTCAACAAGACTGCGCAAGAAAAGGCGTAACTCTAGATGACCCATCAATCCAAAGGGAATGCTTCGGTAGATGGGTTCTTGACGCTAATAGCTTACTACTGACTTACGATGCTACAAAGAATCACTATGAGGAGCTTCCAAAAGGTAATTGGAATTATATCTTAGGAATGGACTTTGGATTCGATGATGCTGATTCATTCAGTGTCTTAGGGTGGAGAGATAACAGCGCTGATACTTATCTAGTTGAAGAAGTGATTAACGAGAAACATACGTATGAGCAGATGGCTCATCAAGTGGATCTATTGTTCAAGAAATATAAGTTCTGTAAAGTTGTTGCAGATCCAGGCGGTGGCGGTAAGAAGTTAATCGAGTCGCTTAGGCCACGTTACTTAATTCCAATGGAAACGGCTGACAAGTTAGGAAAGATTGCTAATTATGGACTTCTCAACAATGCACTTAGAACATCTAGATTCTTTGCTAAAAGTACTTCAAGATTCGCTCAGGATTGTAATCTCTTGGAAAGAGATACAGATAAGTCCACACCTGAGAAGACAATTGTTAAAGGACATTCAGATGCGGTTGACTCTTGCCTCTATGCTTTTAAAGAAAGCCCTGCATACGGATACATTAAACCAAAAGAACCTCTTAAGCCTGGAACCAAAGAATGGGGTGAAGAGCAAGAAGAGAAGATGCGTGAAGCTCTCTATAAGACTATCAAAGAAGAGCAAGAAGCGATGCAAGACGATATGAAGGATTATGCGGATTACTACCAGTAAACGTCAACTAAACCATCTTAATGGACACTTAAACATCGTTATAGATGGAATTACCTTTCCTAAAGAACAAAAATAACAACCAAGGCGGCTCTACAATAGAGCGAAAGGCTGAATCTACTCCGATGCTGCCTAAGGTAGCGGAAGAGATCTTAGACGCGTTTCATCGCAAGGATAATAAGGCTTTCAAGGAAGCTCTAGCAGCTTTCTTACGTTTAGTCAGGGAAGAGGATCAACAAGATGGATGAGTTACTAAGTCAAGTGGTTGACGAACTAATGGAAGCTTTTGAAAAGAAAGATAAACAACTTCTTATGGATGCTTTGAAGGCTTTGATCTTGCACATTCAAGAAGAAGACAAGGAGACGGATGTATGATGTCAGCCAGTCAGATGAGTGCAGCAATTAGAGCTAAGAAAAAGAAGATGGAAGAAGATGAGTCTGGAGCTGTGAAGCTTTCAGGTATTCCAGAAGACGCCACAGATGAAATGGTGATTAAGAATAAAGAAGAAGGTGAAAAGCTGAGCACTAATAAGCCAGTTGATAGTCATCCTGATAACAGCGGATCAGCTGAAGAGAAAGCTCCAGATCCAGAAGTCTCTGATGAAGAGAGAGCTAAGAAGAACGCAAAGCACTCCAAGATCAAGTCGATGATGGGACGAATGGCTAATGTCTAATGGAATTTAAAATAGTTTCACCAGAAGAATATGATGAAAAGGTTGTAAGTCTTGGATCTAAAGTAGAGTTCGCAAACTATGAATTTCACAATGATTTATTCCTAGAAGGGTTTTTAGAAGACGGAAATTTGGTCATCCCATCGACCTCTGCTGAGTGGTATTTCAAGGAATTGGTAAAAAAATGGAACTAGATAAGCTTAAAGAGATTACAGAGTATGCCCGTAAAAACGGGATTAAGTCTCTTAAGTTTGGAGATGTATCAATTGAGTTTAGAGATATTCTCCCCCCACTTAGAACCAGGACTAATAAACCGGGAGATAAACCACTGAGCGCAGTTAAGGATGTACCAACTCTAGATGATTTAAACGATTATATTTATGGCGAAACTTAGACTACTAACAACTGTTGCAGAATGTCGTGGATGTAAGACTCCAAACACTATTGAGTTCCAAGAGCCAAGTATCTTTGGAACAGCTATTGTTCCATTCAAGTGTAAGAAATGTGGGAGCAAGTGTGTAACGACTATTAAGAAGAACTTACTTGGTAAGAAGATAGAGATGAAGACTAGTATGGTCCAACATACCAAGACGCTTCTTAACATCTTAAAAAGAAGGCAATTGAATGCCTAGTATAACTTTAAAAGAGAAAGATGAAAGAAACTCTAAGAGAAAGACTTTAGTTGCTAAGACTACAGAAAAGACAAAGCTCCCTATATCATCTTATCAATGGTGGAACGCTCAATCTGATGATGAACTATGTAGCCAAGTCATAAGTACAGCTAATTACCTTCAGAAGACTCAGCAATACAGAATCAAGGGCGCATCAATATTCAGTCGAATCTATTCAGGTAAAGGACTGATGAACTATGCTCTTAACTCTAAGATCTTAGACACGTCTAATCAGTTGCCAGTCAGAAGACCCACAATGAACGTGAGTCAGAGTTGCGTTGATACTCTGGTATCCAGAATCACGCAGAATAAGCCTAGACCAGTATTTCTAACTGATGGAGCTGATTACAAAGACCGTAACTTGGCTGAGCAATACAACTCTTTCATCGCTGGAGAGCTTTACAGGTGTAAGGGACATGATAAAGGCAAGATGATTCTTCGTGACTCTTGTGTCTTTGGTGACGGGTTTATTAAGGTATTTGAGCAAGATAAGAAGATTGCTTTAGAAAGAACACTATCCACTGAGCTATTCGCTGATAAGGATGACTCTTGGTATGGAAATCCAAGGCAGTTAGTACAGTTTAAGCTCTGTGATAGAGGAGTAGTTACTGGGATGTGGCCTAAGGCTAGGCTAAAGATTTCTAAATCAAATAAAGCTTATGTTGATGGATCTGGTGAGAGTTCAGAAACCATTTCAGATCAGATCATATTAATTGAAGCATGGCATTTACCATCGTTTGAGGGGGCAGAAGACGGGAGACGTGTCATCGTATGCTCTGACGGAGTTGTAGACGATATGCGATGGGAGAAGGATTACTTCCCATTTGCTAAGATGGCTTACAACCCTCATTCAGTTGGATATTTCAGTCAGGGATTGATTGAGATGTTAATGGGTACTCAACTTGGAATTGATACTTTACTGAGAACTATATCAGAATCTATTCACGCAGTAGGAACTCCAAAGGTATTGATTGATGAACTATCAAAGATCCTTGAAACTTCTCTTAATAATAATATCGGCACTATTGTTAAGTATCGTGGGACACCTCCAACATGGGAAACACCACAATCAAATGCACCTGAGCTATACGAGCATCTGCAAAGATTAATCACTTACGCTTATCAGATCTCAGGGATCTCTCAATTATCAGCTGGTGGTGTAAAACCAGCGGGTTTGAACAGCGGTGAGGCTCAAAGAGTGTTCTTAGAGAATCAAGATGATAGGTTTGCCGATCTCTCATCTCGATATGACGACCTATATCCAGATCTTTCTTACAAGATGATGGATGTGGCTAAGGATATTGTAGACGAGCATGGGTCATACACGACTGTTTACCCTAATAAAGATGGACTAAGAGAGGTTGATCTTCCTAAGGCTGGAGTACTTAAAGATGTCTATGTGATTCAATGTTATGACGAATCATCTCTACCTCGTGATCCAGCTGGAAGATACGCAAGGTTATCTGAGATGTTAGCAAGTAATCAGATCACTTTAGAAGAGTTTAGAGAGCTGCAATCCATGCCTGATCTAAAGAACTCAGATAGACTGGCAAACTCTCTAAGAGAGCGTATTCTTTATATGTTAGACGGCATTGTCGAGAGCGGTAAAGAGCCTCAACCTGATGTGTTTATCTTAGATCCTAGTGATCTAGCGACAACTCTAGCGACTAACTACATCAATGTTTATTCTCGTTATAAGCTTGAGGAGAAGAAGATGCAGATGATTAGGGATTTCATCGTAGATATCTCTAATATTAAGGGTGAAATGGCTCAACAAGCGCAAGCCCAAGCCATGGCTCAACAACCACAACAGCCTGGACCTAATGATCAGCCTGCTCCAGCTCCTCCTCCAGTTCCTCAAAGTGCAGTATCCGCTGCTTAAATACAAACCCCCAAGAAAGGGAGAACTATGCCTACTGTTAGTCCTATTGCCCGTGCAGTTATCGGTGCGACCTCAGAAGATATGTTTCGTCAACCAAGAGCCTCTATTACCCGTCCAACGGGTATGGACGTTCTAATCCCAAAGAAAGAAGAGCCTAAAGAGACTGGACAGCCTGTCATTACTGAAGAAACTAAGTCTGACGCAGTTACGTTATCACCTCAGTTGACGGCTTTAGCTAAGAAACAGCAGAAGTTGCAACAGGAAGTGCAAGCTCTCAGGGATAGAGAGGCTGCATTTACCACAAAAGAGGCGGACCATATTCCAAAGTCTTCTCTTATTGAGGGTGTTAAGAAGAACGCTCTCCAAACTATAAAAGACACCTTTGGAATGGATTACGAGGAATTGACTAATCTGATTCTATCGCAAACTGGAGATCCAGATCCTGTCAAAGAACTCAAATCAGAGATCCAACAACTCAAAACCAATGAAGAACAGAGAGTCTCAAAGCAGTACGAGGCTACTGTAAATCAATATAAGAAGGAAATTGAAGCGTTGGTTTCTACTGATGCCAATTTCGTCACTATTAAAGAAGAAGGTGCTCAAGAAGCTGTACTTCAACACATCTTAGACACTTTCAATAATGACAATGAGATTTTAACAGTTGAAGAAGCCTCAAAAGATATTGAGGAGTTTTTAGTCGAAGATGCGCTAAAGAAAACTGGTCTTACAAAGATCAAGTCTAAACTAGCTCCTCAAGACACTGAGAAGAAACTACCGCCTCCGTCGACAACGGCGGCAAATAAGCAAGCTCCTAAAACATTAACAAACTCGGTTGAGACTTCTCCTACTAGAAGTGTCAATCAGTTTCAACATCTCAGCATGAAAGAAAGGATTGCTCAGGCAATTCAACGTGCACAGAGATAAGAAAGGATAGAATATGAGTTTCACAACTCCACAATATTCTAACTCTTCGGATAACGTACAAGTTTTAAAAGAACTTTATACGGATGATTCGTGGGTTATGAAAGACTTAGTATACGCAGGTAACGCGGCTTTAGCTTTGTTGCCTAAAGATGAATCAGCTGATGGTATGGGTGGCAAAAGCTTCCCAGTGCCACTGATCTATGGTTCTGGTCAAGGTCGTAGTGCGACTTTCTCACTTGCTCAAAGCAATCAAACTGCTCCGAGCCTTGGTGAGTTTTTCGTCACAACCATCTCCAACTATCAATTAGTTACGATTGATAACCGTTTCATGGAAGCTACCAAGAATAACGTTTCGGCGTTTATGGATGGCGCTACAATGAACGTGAATACCGGAATTAACAACATCACCAATGACTTGGCGCATGACTTGTTTAATGACGGCTCTGGTTCTCGTGGAACTTATGGTCTTGGCGCTGGAAGCATTTCTTCTGGTGTGATTACCCTAGATTCTGCTCAATCTATCGTTAACTTCGAAATTGGGATGAGCTTAGTCAGTTACTCTGTATCTGGAACGAGCGCTACTCAATCAACAGGTGCTCATCAAGGGTATGTTGTGGCTGTTGACTCAAGTGCTGGGACTGTTTCAGTGTCTGCTACTCAAGGTGGATCTGTCGCAACTCCTACTTCTTGGAGTTCTAGCTTTCCTTATCTAGCAGTAGAAGGTGACGTTAACTTCGCTTCTGGTGGTCTCGGTTCAAGCTTGATGCTTAAACTAGCTGGCTTCGGAGCTTGGATTCCTGCTGTTGCTCCTGGTGGATCTGATTCGTTTTTCGGTCAAAATAGATCGGCTAACGTTTCTCGTCTAGCTGGACTTCGTTTCAATGGCGCGAATGAAACCATTGAAGAAGCTTTGATCGACGCTGCAGCTTTGGTTGCTCGTGAAAGATCTACTGCTGGTTATCCAGACTACGCTTTTATGAACTTCGTTTCCTATGCTGCTCTTATCAAGCAATTAGGAAGCCGAGTACAATATGTTGACGTTAAGCATGATGAAATCGATATCGCTTTCGAAGGTATTCAAGTCATCACCGCTTACGGCAAAGTAACTGTCCTCCCAGATCGTAACTGCCCTCCTCAAACCTGTTTCTTAATCGCTATGAAAACATGGAAATTGAGAACATTGGGACGCGCTCCTAAGATCCTTATTTACGGTTCTTATGATTCGAACCAAGGTCTCCGAGTTGGAACAGCCGATGCTGTCGAGATTCGTATTGGATATTACGGAAACCTTACTTGTAACGGCCCAGTAGCTAATTGTAATATCGCATTAAGCCAATAGTTTAATCAGGGGCTTATTTAATGAGTAAGCCCCTTTTTTTATGGACAAACGCGCATATACATAAGGGATCATCCTTAAAAGCCCCACGGATATTGCGCTAATCCCTGAGGTTACCCGTCGAAAGACGGCTACGCAGCGCAAAAGGATGCACCATGTCAACAACTTGGATCAATAGAGGTCACTTCTATGTGCCTCATGTCACTCCTGTATTAGTCGATTGTAATTTTATCGTAGACTCTGCCAATGGCAATGGTCTAGGAATTAAAAGTCTAAAGGGGCAGGGCGTTCAAAACGTCTTCATGCACACTAGCTCTACGCCAGCAAAAGGGCCAAACGGGTATCTTAATCCAAATCCTGCCTCTGGTTATATCTTGGTGCAACTCGCAGATAATTTTAACCGATATTATGGTGGATTCTCTGGTTTCGTTTCTCCAGTATCTGGAACTCCGATTCTAGTAACTACTGGAACGACCGCAGGGCTTGCTTATGTAATTGTAAGCGTTGGAACGACAAGTGTATCGCAATGGCAAAAACTTGGTTTACCTCCAGGCATCACCCCCGCTGTTGGAGTTTCATTCATCGCAAAAGATACAACCACCGCTACCGGAACTGGAGCAATTGAAGTCCCAGCCGCTACAGCATCTGGAGTTGATCATATTGAGGTAATTGGAGATCCAAACTTGTCATTAGGCCCGATCCCAATGGGTGGATCTCCTAATGTGGGTGGGTGGATTGTATTAGCTTGTGAGGCTGCAACAGCTTTGACAGCTCCAGCAGATGGGTCTGTAGTTGGATTAGCATTCTATATGTCTCAATCAAGCGTTACAGTATTGGGAGAATAAAATATGTTTGGGGGGAAGTTTCCCTTCCATGGCTTCCCCCCGAAGCCAACAAGGAGAGTGAATGGCAATTCCAGGTGCACCTTTTAACGTAGTTCTTCAGACTGGAAATGCTCAAAACCTAGTTTCATGGCCAATCGTATCTGGAGCAACAAGTTACTCAGTACAAAGATCAACAGACGGAATTACTTTCTCATCTCTTGGGACTTCTACAGAGCCACAGTATTTAGATACGACTTGTCTAGTAGGTGTTTCTTATTTCTATCAGGTAGCTTCTGTTAATGCGTCTGGAACTTCTGGTTACTCAGCTAGTTATCCGGCTAGCATTGTTCCATGTTTACCTGGTCAGATTAATTTAGGGTATTTACGTTATCAGGCTCAGTTAAGAGCTGACATGCTTAACAGTGAGTTCATCACAACTGATGAATGGAACATCTACATTAATAAGAGCATGTTTAACCTCTTCAATATTTTGACTACTAAATATGGAGAGGACTTTTTTGTAGCTAGTCCTTACACATTTTCAACCACTGGACAAAAGAACTATCCACTTCCAGATGGATCATCAACCTTTGCAGTCAATAACGTGACTCCTCCAGCAGTGTTTAAGCTTCTAGGGATAGATTGCGGTGTAGCTGTAGGAAATAACGCTTGGGTGACCTTACCTCGTTACAATTGGATCGATAGAAACAGATTCATATACCCACAACTACAAGCGAATGCTTTGGGAGTGTTCAATCTATCTTATCGTCAAATGGGTAATCAACTTTACTTCATTCCTAATCCAACAGCAGGGCAATATATTCAGATTTGGTATATCCCAATCATGACTTCCCTTCTTAAAGACACTGACATGCTTAGCTTTTCAATATCTGGGTGGGATGAGTATGTTGTTGTAGACGCTGCGATTAAAGCATTAACAAAAGAAGAAAGCTTTGAACAAGCTGAAGAACTTAAGGCAGAACGTACAATTATGATCGAAGCAATTGAGACGACTGCAGCTAATAGAGACGCAGGACAGCCAAATACCATTTCAGATACAAGATCAAATACCGGATTCTACGATGGTGGTGGATTTGGTGGAGCAGGACATGGGATGGGGGGCTGGTGAGCCTACCAATATTCAAGAATGACGATTCAGTTTTCCAATTGATGCAAACATCCTGGGCCGCTTCAATCAATCCAGTTATAGAACTACCAATAAACAACGGGCATTTACTCCAAAAAGTATCCTTAATCTCAGGGACGAGTCAGGTAAACCATCTACTCGCAAGGAAGCTACAGGGGTGGTTTATCGTGAGACAGCGTAGCGCTGCTTCTATATATGACAACCAAGACAATAACCAAACACCGCAACTTACTCTGTCTTTAATTAGCAGTGCTGCAGTAGTGGTTGATTTATTCGTATTTTAAAGGAGAAAAGATGTCAGGTGAAACAACTAGTCCAAATATGAATCTAATACTCCCAGGTGTTTCAATCACTGGAAGTCCTACCTGGGCGCAAGACGTAAACGCTTCTCTTATATTGATTGACCAACACGATCATTCTCCTGGCTATGGTGTTCAAATAACTCCATCAGGAATGAACATAAGTTCAGATCTTACATTCTTATCTAATAACGCAATAGCTTTGAGATCAGCTAGATTCACAGCTCAAAGCGCAGTGCTCTCCCTGAGTACAGATCTTGACTGCTTGTATGTAGTTGGAGTAGACCTCTATTACAATGACGGAAATGGGAATCATGTTAGGATTACTCAAAGCGGTGGCGTGGCTGGCTCTCCTGGATCTATTTCTAACCTTACTAGTCCTGCCTCTGCATCTTACGTTTCTGCTAATCAGACCTTTGTTTGGCAATCTGCTGCTAACACTCCTGCTAATATGGATTTTGCATCTGCCATATTTAGGAACCTATCTGCCAGCTCTAAAGGTCTAACTTTAAATCCTCCGGCTAGCATGGCTTCTGATTATTCGTTGACTCTTCCCACGCTTCCAGCAGCTAATAATACATTCCTTCAAGTTCAATTAGACGGGACAATATCAAGTGCTCTGGTAGTTGATAACTCTACGATTGCTATTAGTTCAAATCAGTTAATTGTTAAGAGCGCAGGAATTACGGCAACGCAGTTGGCTTCAAGCTCTGTAACAACCAATAAGATCGCTGATGGGTCTGTAACCCGTCCTAAACTATCAGCTCTTGGGCAGCAGGTTAGCTCTAGCTCTGGTGGTTATACTTCTTCTAGTGCTTCTTATGCTGATGTTACAAACTTATCGGTCACGATTACCACCACAGGAAGACCTGTCTATGTGGCTATGATTCCATTCCAGGCCAGTAGTGGAGCAGAAGCAGCATGTGGGGGTCGGGTTGTTTCTTCTTCATCGATAGCAATAAATCTAAGAATGACTAGAGATGGAAATCAGTTCTGTGAAACAAGAGTAGAAGGGTACAACTTGACAGGTGGTCTTGGAGCTTGTGTTAACAGCTTCATTTTCACAGACGTAGTAAGTGCAGGGACTTATAACTATAAGATTCAAGCTAAAGGTGATGGCGGATATAATGTTGAAGTACACAACTTCCAATTGATTGCGTATGAACTATGACACAGAAACAAGCTCTTAACATTCAGTTTGGACAAGGACTTGATCAGAAAACTGATCCGTTCCAACTTCAACCTGGTAAAATGTTATCGCTTAAAAACACTGTATTTAATAAAGGCGGCTTACTTCAGAAGCGTAATGGATTTGGTAATCTTGTATCTATACCAGGAGCTAGCTCATTAACAACTTACGGAGATGGTCTTATCGGCATAGGTCATAGTATTTGTGACTACTCATCTGAATCAATGACTGCAATCAACAAAGGACTTTATCAACAGGTTTCAGTTAATACATTATCAGAAGTAAGAAATAGCTCTAACATAACAGCTCCAGATAGTGCCGTAGCATCAAACGGTCTAACTTGCTGCGTTTACTTAGGGGTAAGTAGCGCAGCATTTTATCAAATCCTTGATTCTAAGACTGGGCAAGTTGTTGTATCAAATGTAGCGTTACCGGCAACAGCTACTTGTCCTAGAGTGTTTGTTTTAGGTAGATTCTTTATCATCACATTCTTAGCTACAGTTTCTGCTACAACTCATCTTAGGTATATTTCAATCCCAATAACAACCCCAACATCTCCAAGCTCTGCAGTGGATTTAGAGACTAATGTTAGTGGTCTTTCAGCTGGATATGATGGATCGGTTGGTAACAATAACCTTTATTTAGCTTATAACGCAAACGATGGCGGAGGAGCTGTAAGGGTAACATTCTTAGATTCTACTCTTGTTCAACACAATACAGTTGTAATAGCTGCTAAGACATCAAACTTAATGAGTGTGTGTATTGACACCAGCGGAAATCAATCAGTAGTTTACGTTACTTATTGGAATAGTGGTGATTCAAACGCTTTTACGACGGTTTACAATCAGAATCTAGTAGTTATCACCGCTGCTGTTAAGACAATCAACACTAAGACTATAACAGAACTAACATCAAACGCTGTAAATGGGTCTGTGAATATATTTTATCAAAGGACAAACACTTATTCGTTTTCATCTGTTAGGACTGACTTAGTTTACACCGTAATAATGAATCAAGCTGGTACGATAACAGGATCTGACAACTTGATTAATAATTCATCTGGGTTGGCTTCTAAATCTTTTTATTTGTCAGAGACTGGTAAGAGTTACGTAATGGTTTCTTACTCTGGAAGTTTGCAGCCTACTTACTTCTTAATTGATATCTTAGGGAACATTGTAGCGAAGCTAGCCTATTCAAATGGTGGTGGATATTATACAACTCAGGTTCTTCCTAGTGTAACTGTTATAGGCAGTAGTGTTTACCTATCTTATCTTTATAAGGATCTAATCACTCCAGTTAATAAGATAGTAAATACCAATAACCCATCAGGAATCTACACTCAAAACGGTGTAAATTTAGCCACATTCTCATTTGATTCTTCACAACCTGTTACGGCTGATATTGGAAACAATCTCCATATTAATGGAGGTTATCTTTGGATGTATGATGGAGTTAAGCCTGTAGAGCATAACTTTGATGTATTCCCAGAAGACTTTGGAGCTACCTGGTCAGCAACTGGTGGTTCAATGGTAGCAAAACCTGATGGATCTACAAATACTAACGCTTACTTCTATCAAGTCACTTATGAATGGACAGATGGGAAAGGGAACTTGCATAGAAGTTCTCCAAGTTTACCACTTGCTGTTACTACCTCTGGAAGTGGATCATCTGGGTCTGTTGTTTTAAATATTCCTACTCTTAGATTCACTGCAAAGACTAGCGTTAGAATCGTCATTTATCGGTGGTCTGTGGCTCAACAGTCTTTCTATCAGGTTACATCTCAAACTAGCCCATTACTTAATGACACAACTTTAGCAGATGTTAGCTATACAGATACTTTGGCAGATGCTTCGATTATAGGTAATCAGCTTATTTACACGACTGGTGGGGTAGTTGAAAATATTGGAGCACCGGCATTTGACTCTATTACTCTTTATCGTTCAAGGTTATTTGGAATTGATTCAGAGGATAAGAACTTGCTTTGGTATTCTAAACAAGTAATCGAAGCCACCCCTGTTGAAATGAGTGATTTGTTTACTATTTATATTGCTCCAACTCAAGGATCTCAAGGATCTACAGGCCCAATGACTGCTCTAGCCGCAATGGATGATAAGCTAATCATATTTAAGGCTAATGCCATTTATTACATTACAGGAAATGGTCCAGATAACACAGGGGCTAACAATGATTTTAGTGAGCCTGTTTTTATTACGTCAACTGTAGGGTGTTCAGATCAGCAAAGTATAGTTCTGTCTCAAAACGGCCTTATGTTTCAGAGTAATAAAGGGATGTGGTTACTGGGTCGTGACTTATCCACTCAATATATCGGAGCACCAGTAGAGGGGTTTAATCAGTATGTCGCCAATTCTGCCAGCACCATTCCAGGCACTAACCAAGTAAGATTCGGGATGAGCAATGGATCAATGCTAATGTATGATTATTATTATGGACAATGGGGTGAGTTTGAGGGTGCGCCGTCTATCTCTGGAACTATTTACCAAGGGCTTCAAACTATCTTAGACCAGTATGGGAACATTACTCAAGAAACTCCTGGAACTTATCTAGACGGCTCTCGACCTGTACTTATCAGCTTTGTAACTGGTTGGTTTAATACTGCTGGTCTTCGTGGATTTGAGAGATTCTATGAGTTTAACTTCTTAGGTACTTACTTGTCTCCTCATAAGTTGGCTATCCAAGTTGCTTATGATTATGGAAATCCATCACATCAGTCTATTTACTCACCAAATAATTTTGCTCCTGCATATGGTGATGAGTCTATTTACGGTGGTGGGCAATCTTACGGTGGTCCGTCTAATATCGAATCTTTTAGGATATTTGCTAAAGTGCAAAAGTGTAATGCGTTTCAGATCTCAGTTAGTGAGATCTATGATCCATCTCTAGGCGTAGCAGCTGGAGCAGGATTAAGCTTGTCAGGGATTAACATAGTAATGGGCATAAAGAAGATGTGGAGCCCAACACCAGGAAAGGTATCGGTTGGATAATATGGAGAATCATGATGCAAAGGCTAAGTTCTTACTTGCGATTCACTCTCAAACTCTTAAGCATTATGATGCTGGTGGTACTGTGCTTGGCGGTCCTAGTGGTGGGGGTGCTGTTCAAAGTGGGTCAAATCCAAATCAAGGATTCTTAGGTTCTGTAGGAAATACTCTAGGATTAAATAACAACTTCCAAGCAGGGGCTGCTAATATTCAAGCTGGGACTAACGTAGGCCAACTTAACAATGCTTATACTGGTGCTCAACAAGGATTAGCCGGTCAACAAGCGTTTGCTCAACAGGCTGCCGCTCAAAATGGATTTGGTAATCAAGCAAATACGTTTGCTCAACAGCAGGCTCTTTCTAATCAACTTCAAGCTCAAGCTAGAGGTGAGGGGCCAAACCCAGCTCAAGCAGCTCTTAACAACGCCACAGGACAGAACGTTAATAATCAGGCTGCGCTTATGGCTTCTCAACGTGGTGCAGGGGCTAACGCTGGATTAATAGCTCGCCAGGCAGGAATGCAAGGCGCTAACATTCAGCAACAAGCCGCAGGACAAGGCGCTGTGATGCAAGCTCAACAACAATTAGCAGCTCAATCGGCTTTAGCTAATCAACAAGCTCAAATGCAGGGAGTAGCCGCTAATCAGATCGCAGCTCAAGGCCAAGGAGCTACTAACTATTCGTCAGCCCAACAAGGTGAGCAAGGCATACTTCAAGGTGCTAACCAGGGGTTTAATAACGCTGGTGTTACGATGCAGGGGAATATAAACAACGCAAATGCGCAGGCGGCTTTAGCTAATCAGCAATCTAATGGGAAATTGTTTGGTGGATTAACTTCTGGTCTATCAGCGGCTGCTGGGCTTTTCGCTCACGGTGGAGAAGTTAAGATGGCAGAGGGTGGTCCCATATCATTCGCTGGCCAATGGTTGAATAACGCCCCAATGCAATCGTCTGCACCACAAATGGAATCAATGGGTGCAATTCCTCAAAATAATGACAATTCAATGGCTGAAGGAATGAAACAGTTAGGAACTGCTGAACATACCGCTTTTGAAAACTCAATTCCTGCTCTTGAAAAAGGCGGAGACGTTAAAGCTAAAGATCCAAAGCAAAAAGCAGTTAAAGAAGGCGACTCCTACTCTAATGATAAGATACCAGCCCTTCTATCTGAGGGAGAAGTTGTCATAGATAGAGACACGATGAAAGACCCAGGTCCTGTTGGAAAGATGGCAAGAGCCTTAGCTGCTCACATTGAAAAAAGGAATAAGAAAAAATGAAACTAGATCTATCTAAGGTTAAAAAAGTATCTGGAGATAAAGAATCAAGTACATTCCAACATCCAGATGGTCATTCCTTCAAAATAGCTCACAAAGGTGTATCAGCTCTTCAACGTAAACAGATTGAGAAGATGCCAATTGCTAAAATGGCAGAAGGTGGAGAACCAACTCCTATGCCACAGGCTGGCCCTAGTATTCCTGAACAAGAAAAAGATAATAGTAAGCCACAATATCCATATGGTGCGCCAGAAGGAAGTGAAGACAATCAACAACCTAAATCTCAAGATCAAGCTATGCTTGATAGACCAAACGTAGAGCAAGAGCAACAACCTGTTCAAGCATCTCAACAGCCTCAATCTATGGCTCAAAATGCTTACGATTCTTCACAATTAACTAATAGCGCCTACAATTTAGGACTTCAAGGCATCGGAGAACAAGGCGCTAATTCTGCTAATTTGTCACAAAAAAATGCAGAAGTAATACAAAAGGACTTAGCAGATAGAGAACAGTTTAATAAAACGTCTCAAGCTGCTCTAGACGCATTAACTCAGCAAAGGCAGCACTTAATGAGTGATTACGCTGCTGATCATATTAATCCTAGTCATTATTTAGAGAATATGGGCGCAGGTCAAAAGATAGCTACAGGAATTGGCTTGTTACTGGGTGGGTTTAGCACCCCATTTACTGGTCAGGGGAATCCTGCCATGGATATGCTTCAAAAACAGATTGACAGAGACATTAATGCTCAGATTTCAAGGAAGGATCAGCAAAAGACCCTCATAGGAGCTAATGAAGCTGCGTTACATGACCATATTATGGCAGTTAACCAAACCAGAGTTAACATGAACGATATAATGGCTCACAAGATCGAATTAGAAGCTGCAAAGATTGGTACTCCTCAAGCGATTGCAACTGCTAAAATTGCTAGCTCAAAATTCGCACTCGATAATGCTGGCTTAATACAAAGTAACGCAATGAGAGCGGCAGCTTTAAATGGTGCCTCTAATGGTATGGACCCATCAAAACTGGTTCCTATATTAGTCCCAAAAGAGCATCAAGCTAAGGCATTTGGAGAGATAGAAGCTGCGGAAGATACAAAACGAATGGCTGGTTCTATAATGAAGTCATTTGATGAAGCAGCGAAAGATAACACTGTCATGAAAACTGGAGGAGGTTTTCTTAGGACTCCACCATCTGTTTATTCACTACATCAAGCAATGCAACCAACGTTTAAGGATTTAGAAGGAACAGTTAGACAAGCTGCAATGGATAATACTTTTAAAAATATAACCCCTATGCCTGGAGATGTTGATAGTACTATATCAACAAAAAGGAAGGCTTTAGAAGATTATCTTAAATCAAAATTATCTGCTCCAACTGCTAGAGGATATGGGATAGATTTATCTCGATATAATAGCACTGCCCCAATGCAGAGTCAGAACCCAAACGAGGGTAAAATAGCCGTTAATTCAAGTGGCGATAAACTTATCCTTAAAGGCGGAAAATGGATACCTTATGGAAAATAACAGCGTTCCACAATTACCACCTGGGTATCAAGTGGCGGAAAATGCTGGTAATCCTATTGATCAACCTGTCGATGACACTTCTACGCCTTCTTTACCAGAGGGTTTCCAGTTACAAGAGGATAAGTATGGCTCACTCGGGCAACAAGCTATTTCTGGACTTGAAGGAGTCGCAAAAGGTGTACTTGGTCCGTTAGCAACTGGAGCAGAAGTAGCGTTAGGCGTAAAACCTCAAGATATAAGAGGAAGAGCAGAAACTAACCCATGGACTAGTGGTATTGGAGAAGCTGTTGGTTTTGGTGGATCAATGATCTCTGGCCTAGGAGAAGGCGCACTTGTTTCTAAGCTTGGTCAATCGGTTACTAAAGCATCTGGGCTTGGTTTAGAAGGCTCAAGTCTAGTAAGTAAAGTTGCATCTCATGCAGTTGGCTCTGCTGCTGAAGTTGCTGCTCTTCAAGCTTCAGACGAACTTTCAAATGTAATAAAAGAACAGCCTGGGATGTCTTTGGGACAATCTGCAATAAATGTAGGATTGTCTGGTATTTTAGGTGGGGCAGGCGGGGCAATCATTGGAGCCGTTAGTCCTCTATTTAACCACGCTCTTGATAAGATAGGAATTTTAGAAAGACCGGTTATTTCAGAGTTAGACGCAAATGCTGTTAATAACGGGGTATTTAAAGAATCAATTGAGAATTCCTCAAACATTCCTGAAAATATTAAGCCTAAAATATTAGGTGGCTTAGGTGAGCAAAAGGAAAACGCTAAGGAAATTATAAAATCAGCTCAAGATATAGGATCTCCGGTACTAGAGGGAATGACATCGGCGAGTAAATGGATTCAAGAAGGTGAAGACGCTCTTGTAAACGGAGCGCCTACTATATCAGGAATAGCCAGGCAAAAGAAATATCAGGAAGTTTATAATGCAATAGAAAACACTACTAATACAGCTTTAGGAGAAGGATCAGATTATACACAGGCTGAGCTTGGAAACGTATTTAAAGGCTCATTAACAGGAAAAATAGAAGAATCGGTAAAGCCTATTAGTGATCTATATAATGAGATTAAACAAGGCACTGAAGCCATACCTCTTAGTGAAAGATCAGCTCCTGCTATTGCTAGAAACATAGAAAAACTTCAGGAGTTTAGAGTATCCCCTGGATCTCCAGAGGGGCAACTTGCAAGTCGAGTGATTAAAGAGATCGAAAACCTTAAAACAGTCGATGACGTTAAAACTTATAAATCAATCTTAATGCGGTCTATTTCTCCTACTGCTTCTAGTGGTGAAAAACGTATGTCTGGAATTTTAGCAGATAAACTATCCCAGTTAGAAGAGAGAAGCATAGAGAGATACGCTAAAGATAGCATGAAAACTCCTCAAGCTAAGGAACGGGTGTTATCTCTTATTGATAAAAGGGATGAAGCTAACGCGCTTTATAAGCCATTTATTAAAGATGTTGGAACATTAGCTGAGAAGCTTGGTAAGGGTCGCGTATACGGTGCACAAGACGCTATTAACTTTATCAATGATCTAACACCAGAAAGCGTAGTTCAGAAGTTATTCTCTAAGAAAGACTCCGAGTTCTTGAAGTTCTTCTCTGATAAGTTTCCTGAAGAAATGGATTTGATGAGACAGTATCAAAAAGGTGTTATCCGAGACGCTGCTAGTAAGTCTGGAGAATTAACTCCAAATAGAGTGTTTTCAGAGATAGATAAATTACAGCCAGAGATTAAGAAGTCTATTTTTACTCAAGAAGAATTGAATAAATTAAAATCAGCTCAAGTAGTAAGCCAAAGCATACCTGAGTCTTTTAACCCATCTGGGACTAGTCATGTGAGTGCATTTCGTTCGTTCTTTGAACATCCAACGGGTGCTATTGTTGGTAATATTAGAGATAAAGCTATTGAACAATTCATAAAGCATGCTGGTGGTGGTCCTGAACTTAGAACGGCTCAAGCTATAGCTAAGATGTCTATCCCTGGAAAAATAAATGAATCAAAAGCTTCAATAGATTATATTAGAAATGTTATTTCAGGAGAAAGCTTATTAAATAAGTCCATTTCTAGTCTATTTAAAGCAGGAGCAGAAGTAATTCCACAGAGGTTAATACCTGATCAATCTTCAAGAGATAGGTTAGAGAAATCAATAGAGCATAATAGCGATATTAAAAACGCTTCAAATGTAGCTTCTGGCATTAGTCATTATCTACCTAACCACGCATCTTCTGCTATCTATATGGCTGCAAATGCAGCTAATTATTTAAATAGTTTAAAACCAACTCAGAACAAAAACTCTCCTTTTGATAGACAATCACCAATAGACAAAGGGGCACTAGCTAATTACAAAAGACAATTAGATATAGCTCAACAGCCTTTAATGGTCTTACAACATGTTAAGAATGGTACTTTAAAAACTCAAGACGTTAGAACTTTAAACACAATTTACCCAGATCTTCATAAGAGAATGGTCCAAAAAGCTTTCGATGAGATTGCTAAGGTTTCCACCGATGGTAAAAACATCCCTTATTCTCAACGTCAAAGCTTAAGCCTTCTCATGGGGAAACCTCTTGATAGCACTATGACATTACCCGTGATGCAAGCCGTAATGGTTGCTAACTCTAAGGGTGAAGCCCAAATGGCTCAGAAGCAAAGGGCTGTTTCTAAGAGTACTTCAACGACTATGGCTAAGGTTAATTCACTTTATGAAACTCCAAATCAATCAAGAGCAGCTGATAGGAGTGGACACTAACTCATAGTTATAGACCTTTAGGTTTACAGCCTATTAACTCATGAGGGGGAATAAATGGGTCAAACACGTTTCAATAATTACACGCAGTTTTCAGCTACAGCCGTTTCAGGCACAAATACCTATCATTCAGCTCCAACCGATATAAACCAAATGCACAATCTCGGTTTGGATATTACTTTTATTGGTACTATGGCTGGAACTCTCACAGTAGAAGCTTGCAATGATAATATTAATTTCAAGGCTTTAACTTTCAATCCAGTACTATCGCAGCCTGCGGGTTCAGGATTAGCTTATTTGATCGATTTAAATCAGGTGCCTTGGCAATATATTAGAACAAGTTACGTTAACTCTTCTGGATCTGGAACTCTGACCTCTATTTTAACTAGTAAGGATCTATCGTGACAAGTTTCGCTTGGCCCAGTACATCTTCTGGAGTTGCCACATATGCAAACGTAGCAGCTCTTCCTGTTACGGCAACTAGCGGTGATTTAGCCGTCACAGTAGATACAGGTAACCTTTACGAATACAGCGGCTCTGCGTGGAGACTTCTAGCTAGTCCAGGATCACCATCTGGAATTGGAGCTTTTAGCTCTACTCCAACTGCTCAGGGGTTATCAATTTCAGGTGGATTAATAAGTCTTGATTCAGCGGACGCTACACATCCTGGAGGGATAAGCGTTTCTGATTGGAATACTTTCAACAATAAGCAATCTGCGCTTACAATTGGTAATCTGACAGACGCTGGTACTGATGGGATAACAGTGACAGGCGGGACTGGATCTATAATAGGCTCTGGAGTCTCTTTATCACAGCATGTTGCTGATGTTTCACATAACGGGTATTTAAGTTCTACTGATTGGTCTACATTCAATAATAAACAGTCTTCATTAACTATAGGGAACTTAACGGATGCAGGTACTGATGGGATTACCGTTACTGGTGGTTCAGGATCTGTTATTGGATCAGGGACTTCATTATCCCAACATGTGGCTGATACAACCCATAACGGTTATCTATCATCGACTGATTGGAATACGTTCAATGGAAAACAAGCTTCTGGTACTTATGTAACCTCTATTTCAGTTGCAAGCTCTAATGGTTTTGCAGGTAGTTCTAGCGGTGGGGCAACTCCTGCATTGACTTTATCAACTAGTATTACTGGTATTTTAAAAGGCAATGGAACCGCAATCTCCGCTGCTACCTCTGGTACAGATTACAGTTTAGGAACTTCTGCATTATCTACTGGTATCTTAAAATCTACAACCACCACTGGGGCTTTAACAATTGCTGTTGCTGGCGATTTCCCAACTCTAAATCAAAATACATCTGGGACCGCTGCAAATGTCACTGGTACTGTGGCAATTGCTAACGGTGGGACAGGACAAACCACTAAAGCACCAGCTTTTGACGCTCTATCCCCTATGACAACTGGTGGAGATATTATTTATGGTGGGGCTTCCGGTACGGGTACAAGATTAGCTAACGGGACTGCTGGTCAGTTTTTAATATCAAACGGTGGTACTTCAGCTCCTTCATGGAGTGCTAATACTGGAATTTATGTAAGTGCAAATAGCGCGACTGGATCAGTGACAAGTTCTTTTACTACCACTCAGTGGACTTCGGTAACAAAAAACGGGATTACTGATAGTGGGTCTGGAGTGTTCACGATTGTAACTCCTGGGCTTTATTTTATATCATACAATCTTGACTTAACTGCCACACTTAACGCTGTAGGCGATTTGGTTCAAATGCGTATTTTTCAAAATAACGCTACAACCTTAAACTATATAAACTTTAGGTACGAAGTAGCAAACGCATCATCAACTAATATGGGTACAGTTACGTCTCTTGTAAGATTAGCTCTGAATGACACCATTAGAGGACAAGTTAAATCAGGGGCGACCTCTACACCATCATATGCTGGTAATGACACTAGTGAATGGTTACAAATCTTTAAGATCGCAGACTAAAGGAGATTTATGAAAATTATAGGTGGATTACCAAATAGTTTAGGTGCAGTACCAGAACCTTATATAATTTTAAAAGCTGGAGACATGGCAACTGCAACACTTACCAGTGACCCAATGCTTGTTTATGAGATGATTTTAAGCTGTATTCAAGCTGTTTACACAGGATCTCCAGTTGGTACGTTAAAATTACAGCAGTCGGTAAATGGAACTACATGGACAGATGTTGCGTCTAGCGCTGTTTCTATTAGCGCTGCTGGTGATACTATTTGGAGCGTTACAGATCTCGCTGCACCATTAATGAGAGCTGTTTACACAAAAACATCAGGGACTGGTACAATAAATATCTATGCTTTCAGCAAGGGGGCTTAAATGGGCTTTGTTGATCTAGGAAAAGCTCCTGCTGGACCAAAAGGAGATCCAGGCCATGGGGCTGTTGATCCTAAATTAATACAAGGCCTAAGGGATGATATAAATAAAAAGCATGATAAAATATTAAGCTCTGACAATATCCCAGAAGGCCCAAATAATCTGTATTTTACGACACAGAAGATGTCAGAAATATACAAAGAAATTGATGACTTAGAAAAATTAATCACTGAAAAATTAGATAACATTTCTAAACGTATTGTTACTTCTGATGAAGTTAAAGAATCTCAAGATAAAAAGTTTTATACTCTAAAAGACAAAGAAGAGATTTTAAAACATCTTGATACACAATTAAATCAAATTAAATCAGAAATAGATAAAAAGATGCCTGTTCATTTTGACTCTTCAGATATCAAAGAAGGTAAAAAACTTTATTTCACAAACGAAAGGGCTATAGATGCGTGCGCATCTTCTTTTGTTTCTAGGATTGATTTTCAGTCTAGCTTGTCTGGTAAGCAAGATCGTATTTTAGATTCAGACCAAATATCTCCAGGTAAGATAAATAAGTTTTATGATGAAAAATATGCAAGAGAAATTTTTGTAGAAAAAGATAAATTTCAATGGCTTATTTCGGAAATTGACGCTCTTAGGGATTTAGCAAAAAAACAGAAAGAAGAGATTGAATCACTTAAAAAATCTATTGATTTTAAAACTGAAGGAGCTAACGGGTCTTTTACTGGTATTGTGTCTTTTTCTAGTGGGAACGCTACTTATAAGACTTTTGTTTTTGAAAATGGTTTAATTAAAAAGGTTTCTGATGAAAGTAAACCAAAGGTGTTAAATGTCTGATAACTATTTATTTATTCCTCCTAGTGGTGGTGGATTTAGTTTAATAATAACTCCATTTGGTACAGACCCAAGCTCTACTACTGGGTCGAATCTGACACTTACAAGTTCTGATAATTCAATAACTATTACTGGTAACTCTTTAACAAATACTATTGATATTATCACTTCAAGCGGTGAGCATCCTGGGGGTAGTCCAACACAAATACAATACAATAACTCAGGATCTTTTGGGGGAGTGCCTTCGTCTAGCGTTGATTCTGTCAACGCATTTTTAGGTCTACAAAATTCAACACCCTACGCACCACTGCATGCCGTGGGTGCCCAAGGAGCTAGCGTCCCCGCTCCTGCGTCCGCATCAGTAAATTACACGCTAGACCCGTCCATAAATTCTCCTTCGAGTTATGCTGTCACTCAGATAAACGCTCCTGCTGTCCCAACCGTCACGAGCACGGTTCTGACTTACATGGATACAGCTATTATCGGAGCAGTCACTCAGAACACGTTAGAAACTGGATACATCGCTAACGGACAGACAATTACATATAAACTTTATACCTATCAAATGTCTAGTGGCACACGAGTTGTTACTTCTTCATTTGGAACTGGGTCTGTAACCGATACGATCAACGATGGCGTGACACCTTTCGGAGTGGATCTATCTGGGATCGGTATTGGCGGGTCACTTCGTGGAGTAGGAATTATTTTATACGTTACTTCAGACCAGGGCTGGGGGCCTTACTGGGTAGATATTGGACTGCCTGGCGGGGGGACTTTTTCAGACACGGGTTTCACTAGTCAAGACCCTTATGTTACTTCGAACTATCAAGCTTTAAACTCTAATTGGAGCGTTCTTCTTGCTCAATACAAAAACATTGGAGCTGGTCAATATCGTACTGCCTATCAAACTAATCCGGTTACTGACGACAACTCTGGGGCTGGGTTAATCGTAACAAGCAGTTGGTCTGCGCCTACTGAGAATGGCTATGTCATTCAAGGTAGCGGAGCAGGTGCTTCTGGAAATGGATTTTTCTTAGACATTGGATCTTCTCTGACAATTGACGATTACGGTCAAAACTTCGGAGGAGGAGATTTATCATCATTCTCAAGCGTATCATTCCCTTATTTTAATACAGGTATTTCTGACGGATCTGAGGTTAGTGCTACGCAAAACGATTCCGACGGATCTTATACGGCGAATGGATCTAGCTATCTCTACACTGTTTACGAGTATGAGACCAACACCGTAAATGGCGTAAAATATATCACATCAGGTTATAGCTTTCCAGTTACTGACAACAACTCAGGAAGTACCTCGATGGGTTGGGACATTGTTCTCAATGCTGGGACAGGTAGTGGTCGCATCATAACAGTCTCTGTAAATGGTGGTCCTCTTACTGGTTTTGACATGGGTTCCTCGACCTCTGTAACAGATGCAGGTACATGGGGTGCAGTTCCTTCTTCAATGCCTATTTCAGGTTACTCGGGACTAACTCGTAATTATTCAGCTTACGGATTTGTCTCCACTCCAAAATATAGTTCAACGCACAATAACAAAACTTTTACCGACACTAATCCAGTGGATGGTTATCTAATTTCTCATGTGGTTTCAGGATTTGGCAACGCTACCGGAGTTAAGATTTTAGACACAAGCCTTACTCAACACGTAACACCAGATGCATCTGTTGATCCAACTACTACAATTGAGTTTCCATCTACTCACGATTCAAACATGACCGTGACCCCCGCAACGGTGGGCTATACTGGGACCGGACAAACCTTTAGTTATCAGGTTTTCTCTTCCCGAGGTGGCATTTACTCTTTAACTGGCGCTCCGGCTAGTGTAACACTTCCTAATGACTCTCAAGCGTATACTCTTAGTCTAAGCAATGCCACGGTTTCAGGGGCCACTTACAAAGCAAAAAGAACATCTCCTGGAAGTACAGTTTATCAAACCTATTCAAGCTCTCCATTTCAAGACGACACGACTGTGGGATGGGCATCTTCGTCAACCCTAACTCCAAATTACTTGCCAACTGCTGCAATCATCGCAGAACGTGCAACGAGTAACTTTTCTACAGATCCTTCCACATTAATAGTTAGAACAACGGATAGTGGAAGTGTTCAGAATGCTGGAATAGAACTTCAGTATGGTGCCAATGGCACAGCGGGAACGCCTAGTCTTAGAATTGGGACTACGTCTTCAGGTCATACTCAGTTTAATTCTTATGGTTCAGGTATTTTCGATTTTGCCAATATAAGTGGCAGTGCGCATACTAGATTTCAATCATCACAAGCTGCTTTTAATCTGCTAGGAGGTTCTTATGAATGGTTAATTGAGGGAATAAGTACTCCATATCCAATCCACGTAAATGCGGCATCGACTGGCGACACCGTTATTATAGGTGACCAGACTGTAAACACCTTAGCCGCATCCGTTTTTAACGTAAAAGTCCCAAATGGTAAAAAATCCATTAACATAGATACTTCTCATCAATCAGGAGGTAATTTAAATCTACCCGCTTTTGAGGTTACTGATTCTGGATCAGCCGTTGCGTCCTCAATTTCTAATAACGGTAGAGGCATGTTCGGGTTTGGATCTAGCGCTGGAAATTCAGTTTTAACCCTTGGAATTGGAAGTGGTGGGGTTGATCAACTAACGCTAGTGGGCCAGTCTTTTTCATTCCCTTCGCCATCAATAGCAGATTCCATAAACAGCTGGGATGGATACCCAGGAACGACAATTGCTAATGACACGAGTCCTTACGGAAGTCAGCTCATGTTCACTGACAAAAATCAGAGGACATATCAGCTTCAACTTGGTCAACCTGCCTCAACAAATGGAAATGTTTGGTTCTCAGACAGTCATGGCAATGCGGTAGCTAGCGGTGGGTTAGCAATTAACACTGGACTTAAAGAATTAATCTCTCCGAGTTCATGGACAATGTTAATCGATACTATCAGTCTAAGAGCTGGGACAAACGGACTTTCCATAGGAAGCGGTTCCACCATTACAGGAAACATAATTTTAGATTACGTTGCCAAGACTTCGAGCGGAGCTACAGGCACTTACACTACAGACGTTACCTCTGGAACTAATACTCAAACCCTAGCGACTGCGGTTGGTTTCAAGGGCAAGATTCAAGTCATCAGTAATTCTGGCACCGGTACAGTTACGGTGGCGACAACTGCGTCTCAGACTATCAGGGGGGCCGGGGTTGCTCCAACCACTTCATGGTCACTTACTCAATATCACTCAATCACTGTTCAATCAGATGGGGCAAATTGGCTAATTATAGCAATTACGTAAGGGAGAATTATGAGTTTAGAACTAGATAAACCGATAATATTGGCAAATAAGCAAGTTTTCACATTTAATTTTGTATCCATCAATAACGTATATGGTGCTTTAGAGGCCACGGTTTGTTGGTCCGTAACTGATGAACATGGAAAACAATTAGATCCATTAGTTCAAAAATTCACAGGTAAAGACTTCAATAATTTCTGGATTGGTTTTAATACGGGGACTTGGCTTTATCAGTTATTAGCTAAGGAAAAAGGATTGCCAATACCGCTGGTAAATAGCCATGAATCAGAGTTTATAAACAAATGAGTACCGAAGATATGATATTAGGAGAATTAAAAGAGTTTAAGCGGTCTACTCTAAAAGAACTTGAATATATCCGTAAAGAGATCCACAATTTAAACGCTTTCAAGTGGAGGGTGACGGGAATTATGTCCTTTCTAGTTGGATTGGCAGAAATAGCACATATCGTTATTTCTAAATAAAAGGGGGAACTATGCAATCAGTATTAGATTATATTTCAGCTCATTCTGCTGTTATGTCAGCTGCGGCTGTCGGTGTTTTGGATTTAGTCTTTGCTCTTAATAAGAGTACAGAAAGCAACGGGATCTTACATTGGATTTACGTTAAACTCTCAGGTCATGAGCCTGCTTAATGAGTGAAATACTCTTAGCTATTGTGGGGTTTTTTAAGTTCTTTGATGAAGTTTCAGCTTTCATTAAAATACTTCAGAAAACCCCCGTAGAGAAACATCAAGCTCTAGTTGAAGCTGCGCAGAAAGAATCAGACTCATTTGCACAGTCTAATAGGCCCACATGGGACTAAGATTTATTTCAATGTTTTGGTTCTTACTTGGGATCTTATTTGCTCTAGGCTGTGCTACAGCGTTTCCATATCGTTACTATGGCCTAAACGCATCAAATTACGATGGGACACTCCAGGGACCAAAACCGTCAGATGACCTTCCGTTAAGTAAATGCAAACCAGATGACCAAGTGAAAGGTAAATGCTACGTTGTGCTGGCTTCTGAAATGGATAAGATTAAATTAGGATACAAGGATTTAGTTAACCAGCTTCAGACTTGTCAGTCTGGACATTAAATCCCCCTCGGCGGTTCTTTGCAGTTGGTCTGCGGTTTAACTTTATTGGCGTACTCAACCCCCGCCAAAAAGCATTCTACAGCTAAATTGTAGACATTCACCGCAGTTACTCCTGGGCCATCAAAGCCAAGCACAAGTCTCGCGTTCTTTTCTGCTGCTTCTTTGTCAGTTTGTTCGTTCATTCACTTCATCCAATCTGGAATCGGGTGGTCTAATAAGTCTCGAAGCTTAGTTATTGCATCCTCTCGCCAGAACACCCCATTACTAGTACCTGAAGCAAAATCATCATTAGCCTCTTCAATTGCTTCCCTATACTTCAAAATCATCTCCTTGGCCTGGGTGAGTCGGGACTCGAGTTTCTCATTAATCATTTCTTGAAGACGTTGTTGAGCATTAGCCTTAATCAATTCGTTATTGTCTTGATGTAATTGCCACGCGGCACCGGCTTTGAATGAAACGTCACTAACAAACATTGAATGCGTTTTATTGGCAAACTCTTTAAAAGCTCCCTCTACATCGGGTTGTGTGTTTTGGTTCATAACTTAATCCATTCAGGCAATGGGAGTGCTAGAGCCTTTTTAGAGACTTCATAGGAATAGTTATTCCATTTTTCTCCTATGAACGGCTCAACATTATGGGTTTTTATATCCAGTAATTCCTTCCTATAAAATTTAACCAGCTCAATGAGTTCAGCGTTCTGTTTCTCACTCTCAACGCATCTCTCAATCACCTTAAAACCTGCCGGTCCTAATCTCTCACGACAAGTCTTTATTAGTTCAGCGTTCTGTTTATCTCGGTGGGCGAGTTGAGATTCTAGTTCTTTGATGCGTTCACCATCCCCAAAAAACTTGGATAGTGCCGAATAGTCTTCGTCACTTGGTTGGGTCATCGGTTTTTCTCCCAGCATTCATCAAGTGCTTTATTTATTTTAATTTCGTTAACTTCAAACTCACTTAGTATCTTGCCAGTACGCCTACAACGCTCACAATGGTGCCATTCATCACCCATAGGAGTATAATCAGAATATTCTCCGCGACCATTACAATCTGGACAGGTTATCATGGTTCGCTCACAATCTGTTTTTGATTCATTTCAGTCTCCTAAGCATCACCCAATATGTCTGTGACCCGGGTCCGTCTTTAGTTAAATGACCAAATAGAGGTTCCCACTTAGGAAGTAGCTTTAAGATTCTGTCTAATTTCATTTGGAAGCTGTTCCATTTTAAGGCCATAAGTGCGTTTGGTTTGGTAATTCTATGAACCTCTACGCCAGTTTTTTCTATGGTGTCTAATATATCTGCTGTTTTGTGATATCCATAAACTTTTGACATATTTGAATTTGGCCCACAGTTACCATGCGGTGGGTCCCAGCAAACCAGGTCAAAGCCGGATCCGACAGTTTTGGGGATATTTCTAGTATCACAGACTATTGTCGGGTTAACCTCTGGTCGTTTATCTAAATAAATGCACATTGGATGATTCTTGTTGTACCAAATAGCTCTTCTACCGGCAGATAAGTCTAGTATCTTCATCTTTCATCACACCTCTCCCTACATTCTTTGAGCCACGCTGTGAGGTTTTTCATAGTCCAAGTCCTTTATAAATATGTTCTAATCTTTCATCGGTTGAAGCATATTTAGGTTGATAGTGTTTAACCATGTCCTCGTGGTTGAATCTTAGGTTGTGTTGCCTCACAGTGCCAGCACAGCTCGTGTCCTTCCACGACGCCCGCCGCGTCCCAATCCTCTTTCGAGGAAACTTTTAAATCCTTTTCGCAACCAAAACCAACACAGCGCCAAGAACAGCGCATAAAATAACTGCTGACTTAACTCCTGGTGGACATGTACAAATATAAATTAAGCACCCCTTTTTATGAATCATGAAACACCCACCTTATTCTTGAGACTTTCACACCTGTTCAACCACCCCTGTAAGAAGACTCTTAGCTGTGGGTTATTGGCAGCCCTACTCCTGAAATAATCCTCACTCAATTCTAAGAATCTTTCGCAGAACGCGCTTTCGTCAAGAGCGTTGATGGCCCGTAAAGTATTGGCACCAATGGAGCCGTCAATATCAAGACCAACCACAGTTTGGGCACGGCGGCTAGCACCACCCACACCACACAGAACACCCATATCGAACAAAACCATGCAAACCTTTTCTGAGTTAACTTCATCTAGTCTCATCCGACCCCAGTAGTTTTGTTTAAAAATAACTCCTGCTTGTTCTTGTGTCAGGCTCTTGATGTCCTCGACAGTTGGCGCATGTCCTAGAAGTCTTGTGAGTGCCGGGCCGTCTTCATTCAATGCTACTCCCCAATTGGTCGGGCCGCCTGGGTCGGTCGGGTCGTCAGTGTAGCCGCCCTCATGTTCAAGAACTACTTGGAAACAATCGTTAAACTTGCTCATTTTTTATATACTCCTGTAATTTAGAATAAGTTTCATAAGACACATAACAGATATCGTCAACGAACCATGCACGAGGACTATGAACTATTTTTGATCTCTTTAACGGTGCCCATGGAAACGTAAATAATCTTTCTCTCCAACTTCTCTTTTGGTTTGCATAATCACTTATATATTTCTCTGGAAGAACATGGCATCGAGATGTCATTAACATATTATAGAGGGTTTCTATATGGTCCAATTTACATCTTCTCTTTCTTCACACTAAAGAATTTAGTAGGCTCTTTTCTATAAGGCTCAAGATCTAAATCTTTAAGTTGTGGGATATTACCATAATCAATATTCCCCTTACGTTCTGTCCATTTAATATGGTAAGGCCCAACCGTGCAATCAGAGGTAGCTAGTTCTTTGATTTTTGAATTGACTTCTTCATATCCAATAGTGAGAGCGTCAATCTCTGTTTTAAACTTCGCTCTTTGTGCCAATAGCTCTAAAAGCTCTGGACGTTCAACAATAGTCACTGGCGATACTTTGTTTTGTATCATATCCCAGAACTCTTTAGTCTTCTCTATGATCTGCGCTTGAATAGTCGGATTAGGAGTGACACGAACCACGGCAATATCACCATCATTATAAGAAACGTAATCGAGATGGGTATAACCACTAACAAGCAATTGACACTGCACCTGTGGTATGTACTTGACAGGAATGTGCCCATTAATGGCACCCTGGTGATCAACTGCTCCTGAAAACTTAATCTCAATAACTCTTTGTACATAGTGATCAATCCCGTCAAAACTAGCTGATAAGAACTTATACTCTGGATGTTCTGCTACTTCTGGAACCATGTTAGTCGTATATTTCTTGTTATACATTTCTCTAGCAATAGGCTCTATCTTCTTTCCTCGCTCTGTAGCCCAATTGCCTTTAAACGGTTCAGACTGTCCAGTTTTCTCTAACCACAACTGATGCGCAGTTTTATATGGACTTACTCCCATGATGATTGGAACATCTGAAGCCCCAATATGACGAGAACGCCACTCGTGCCATTTTGCAGTATCTTGTTCAATCGTTTGCCGTGTTCCGTTCAACCAATTCATTTACAAACTCCATTGCTTTAATTAAAGAGTCTACCCATGTAGCAGCTCCACCCGTTTTGTTTACCTTATTGATAAACGCTTGTTGTTGTTCAGTAGGCTTATTGCCCTTGATTTTAACTTCTATAGCAATGAATCTACCATTATACAAGCCGATTATATCGCTGATGCCGTTAGGTGCGAATCTTGATTTCTTCCTATAAAACCCACCTGGATCAAAGATGCCAACACTATAATATTTAAAAGCAAACCAACCTGGTTGAAGATTTAAGTAATGAAGTATGGATTGTTCTAGAATTTTTTCAGACATGACTCAACTTAACTATCTTAGGATAGATCCCTTCCATGATATACGTAATTGATTTAGGCTTATTCATTAGTTCAGTCAGTCGTCTCTGATAGACCTTTTGAGCATGATGAGAGTGTTTAGCAAAGTATTCTCTTAGTGTAGATCTTAAGAGATCATTAACTTCATATTCAATCATGTTGCACTCATTCCCAGCTTTACTCATATGATCCTTATACTGAACTGAAATCACTTCGACTACATACTCTTGACGTTTAAGTAAATCAACATCGCTTGCCTTCTTTGTTAGATTTTTAAGAGGGTTAGTCTCTTCTTTAATATAGATATAACCGCAATCTGGGCATTCTTTCTTTGAAATCTCTATATAAGAGAAGCAAGAAGGACAAAATTTCATCGGGATAGGCTTGTCCTTCTTACCTCCCTTTATCGAAACCATAGGGTTGTCTATAGGCCCCAATGTCTCAACAACTCTACCGTAATCCAAAACAAGCAAATCAGACTTATTATGCGATAAACGTAATCCACGACCCACGGTTTGAACATATAAGACAGGACTTCGTATAGGCCGCATAAGAACAACGCAATCGATAGGAGGATAATCATATCCCTCCCCGACTATCGTAACAAATACAAGATGTCTAGCTATCCCATTCTCAAAATTATATTGCGCGTATTGTCTATCCTCTTTACTCATCTTTGAGTGAAGCTTAACTGATGGCTCTAAGTTCTTTATCAATTCTGCATTAACGGCTTCGCAGTGCTCAATATTAGCGCACGCCCAAATTACTTTAGATCTTCCATCCATTCTTTTGAATGCGTCATGGATTTGAAGCGTAAGCTTTCCCTTGTCACTCACTAGAGTGTCAACATCTTGTTGATTAAACTCACCGGCTAGAATCCTCAACTCCGAAGTATCAAACTGATACTCTGTTCTCTTAATCACTGGTGGGACAAGATACCCATTTGCTAACATCTCAGGCAATCGCTTTTGATAAGTAACTCGTGGGAACAACTTCCCTGGTCCGTAAATATAACCAGTAGATCTAAATGGCGTCGCGGTGAATGCTGCTATCTTCAAACGAGGATTAAGTGCTGAGTGAGCTTGTATGAAGTCAGTATACCGACCCGAAACCTGATCCACATTATGGACCTCATCAAGGATAATAAGATTTAGACTCTCTACCGGGACATTGTAGATGCTTTGGATTGATGCCACGGTAATAGGCTTATTCTTATTATACTCTTGATGAGATCCACAGTAGACCCCAACCTTATCTGATCCTATAGACTTCGATATTCTTCGTTCTGTTTGATCAACTAAGCCTATCTTATTCACAAGAATCACAACTTTGAGGTCTCTCTTCTTATCAAGCGAACGCTGCAATAATTCGATCATTATTTCAGTCTTGCCCGTTCCTGTGGGCAAAACACACAACGCGCTTGACTGAAAGAATAACTCCGAGTAAAGCGCATCTGCTGCGTCTCTTTGATAGTCACGAAGAATTAGAATGGAGTAGACTCCTTGTTTGTCTTCGTTTCGTGTGGGCGATAATAGCTTACTACGTTCTTGGCCCTATAGTGCTCATCGTCCTTAGATTTAATCACGGCATCACAACGCAGCCCGATTAGATCTAAGACATTCGCAAGTTTAAAGTCTGTAACACCTGAGCAACGCATAAAACCTTTGAGTTGTGCGAGTCCAATCTCTGTCGCCTTTGCGTTGTCATTTTTAATGTTGAAGGTCGTGAAAATGAATCTACCTTCATGTGGTCCCTCAAGTATCTTGAGTTTCGCATTGATATAAGATCCTGTCCCTGACTTGGTGTCCTTGACTTCTGCCTGATCCATGATGACATAATAAGTTCCATTCGGTAATAATTCAAAACTGCCTTCTTTTACTTCTGTTAAATCCCACATACTATTTCACTCCTTTAATCTTCGCAGCTATTGCTGCGAGGTTTGGTTCTTCTAGTTTGACAAGCTTACCTGATCTATCTTTCGCGGCAAGTTTGTCGGTCTTCTCTGTTACAAGAACTCTTTTACCAGTCTCTCTATCTGCGTGGAGATAGAACACTTCATCAAAATAGGCTGGGAGATCATTGGCAAGTTTACCGACGATATTAACTCCGGTAAATCTTTGTCCGTTTTCATCTTTATCTGTTTGAGATAAAGCAGTGAAAACTACGTTATAATAAGGTAAATCTCTAAAAGTCTTAACGAGTGACTTCATTCTCTTTGAATTCTCTCCGTAAAGCACTAATGCGTCCTTACGATCCGGAAACTCTACTCCTAATTGATGAACCAGGTTCTGACTAATCTCAGTCAATGAATCAATGAAGATCCATTTATATTTCTTTCGAGACTCTTCTGTAAGTAGATGAGTATAAGCTTCACCAAGTCTTGCTATTCTTTTCTCTTGAGGAAGTATCTCGCCCTTTTCATCTACGGAGATATCAATCACGTCGATCTTATGACCTTGTAGAGACAAGAGTCCCGCTTCTGCAGAAATAATCAGAGTCGGTTCCTTAATCGTAGAAGCAAGCGTTGTCTTACCAGCGCCTGATTCTCCATGTATTAGAATCTTTAATGAGCCAATGCTCATTTCATTAGTGCTACTTATTTTCATATATTTTTCCTTTGCTATCGCAATTAATCATGGATTAGCATCTCAGAACTTCGGGGGCAACAAGAATGTTCATAAAATATAGAGAGCGTGGTCTTTCGGTAATTCCAATCAGAGATGAAAAAGGATCTAAAGGTAAAGCGCCATTTATTGATGGATGGCAGCGGTGGTGTGAAGAACTACCCACAGAAAAAGAATGTGAGATCTGGGATAAGAAATATAAACGATATGGATTATGCTGTGGTCCAGCGAGTGGTGTCATCGGATTAGATATAGATACCGATGACAAAACGGTTATAGATATTTGCCCACTGTCCCCTGTTATAAAAAGGGGACGTCGTGGGGAAACTAGATTTTTCAGATATAACAAAGATATATTTTCATGCAAAATAGCTGGTATAATTGATGTTTTATCAAACGGTAAGCAAACAGTAATCCCCCCAACAATTCATCCTGACACAGATCAGCCTTATATTTGGTTAACGCCTGATACTCTTGAAAACTTTAATATAACTGATCTACCAGAATTATCCTTAAAAGATCTTGAAGACTTAAGAAGTAAACTTGATTTAAAATATGTAAGTTCAATTAGTAATTCTAATGATGTAGACCTAAAAGGAGGCCCATGGACAAATGATGACCCGTCTAGAAAATGTCCTCATGGGTCTCAAGACAGATTAAAAAGAATAGTTAACGCAATGATTGCTCGTGGCGCATCTCCAGATGAATGCGCAAGAGAGTTAGTAAGATTTGATACTGAGAATCATTTTCCAACTCCATACTTTTTAGACGACACTCGACCAGACTATAGAGGAGATCCAATAGTCGGAGCTATTAACTTCTACCATGGAAATCTTATGACCTTCCATAATAGATCTATTAGAGAAACTGGTAAATCAATTACTCCAGTGATTCCTGGTTCTGAGATTTTAGAAATAGATTTAAAAGATCCAGATTTAGAAAAGTTCAAATCAAAAGAATATCCAGAGCCAACTGGTCTTATAAAAGATCTCCAAGACCTAATCATTGAATTCTCAGAGCGTCATATGCCAAACATTGCTCTTGGCGGATCAATCTCATTAATGAGTGCGATCTGTTCTAATAGATATCGGTTTGAACAATGCTGGACTAATAACTATATTTTAAACCTTGCCCCAACCGGAACAGGAAAATCTTATCCTCAAAGAATTATCTCGAAGATATTAGATGAGATGCTTTGTAATTCAATATTAGGATTTGGAAACTATCAATCTTCATCTGCTTTCAATAAGAATCTAATTGGTAAACGAGAACGATTTGATGTTATTGATGAGATCTCATCTTTGTTTGCTCAACTTAAGAATGGTGGACTTTGGCAGACCTCTATCACTGAGGAGATGTGTAAAGTGTGGAGCTGTTCTTCAACTAAATATAGAGCTAGTGAATACGCTGATAAAGAAGATACTTCGACATGTTTTAATCCATGTATCACGATTCTAGGGTCATCAACGATTGATGGAATTAAACCACATATCTCTAAGATGATGGTTACTAAGGGATTGATTCCTAGATTCTTAATATTCAAAGATGATGGATACGGTCCTAAATCAAAAGATAGGCTTAACGAATCTCTATTAGATAGTGTAGTTGCAAGAGTTGATCAGATCTTAAAGGTTGAGAAAAGACACGCTAAGGTTCAAGAGGACTTGATCGGTGGACCAATTTACAATCCATTTGATCTTGGTTGTGGTGGCCCAGTTTTTAATGAAATTAAAAACGATTTCTTCTATCGAATTGAATCTGAAGAATCTCTCTTAATGAAAGACATGCTAACGCGTGGCAAAGAGCATGTGATGAAGCTTGCGACTATTCATGCAGCTGGGAACTTTAGGACAATCGAGAATGCGGATCTATTGTGGGCAAAAAGCACATTTGAGGTTTGTCTACACAATGCAAAAGATTTCATTGAAGAGACAGCTGTAGATACCGAATGGGAGAAGGACGTTCAGTCTATGCTTAATCTTTTTAAGAAGCATGTATTTGTAACTAAGTCATTGATCGGCAATCGTATCGAACGACTACAACCACAGCGGACGGATATTATTCTTAAGCATCTAGAGAATTCAGAAAAGGTCGTCCGATGTTTAAAGAAGACAAAGACCAGAGAAACACAAGGTTGGTCGCTTAATACCAAATAATACGGTTTAATAAAACGGGTCCGTTTTATTGCTAAGTATCTAGAAATTATTACGTTTGACGCGTAATTAAACGGAAAAACGAAAAAACAGAGGGGGGGGGTCTCGCTCGCGGTCTCATGCTCTATTAGTTGACCATGACTATGCGAGTTAAGTTATTGGGTAGGGGGGTCCTGTTTTTCTG
>Ga0075030_100000391_pt1 | contig 37754 bp, 39 predicted proteins | sample LitLauG_LLR_2012_FD_71393 | JGI IMG/M metagenome (GOLD analysis project Ga0075030, IMG submission 71393) | Freshwater sediment microbial communities from Pennsylvania, USA - Little Laurel Run_MetaG_LLR_2012 | ecosystem: Environmental > Aquatic > Freshwater > Creek > Sediment | place: USA...
CGGGTGCTGACCCAGTCCTGGTTCCTGCCGCAGAACATTCGCAGCCTGGAGGCGCGCATCCGTGAGATCGCCCGCGCTCACGTGGACCATATGGCGAGCCTCGGCGGCGAGTGCGATTTCGTGCGAGATGTCGCCCTGACCTACCCGCTGCGCGTGATCATGGAGATCCTGGGCGTGCCGCCGGAGGACGAGCCGCGGATGCTGAAGCTCACCCAGGAGCTGTTCGGCGCGGCCGACCCGGAGCTCAACCGCTCCCAGGCCAGCGGCTTCGGCCCCGAGGGCGGGCTTGGCGACCTGCAGGCGGTGATCGCCGACTTCTTCACCTATTTCAAAGCGATCACTGACGCGCGCAAGGCCAATCCTGGCCCCGACCTGGCTTCGGCCATCGCCAACGGCCGTATCGATGGCGCGGCGATCAACGACTTCGAGGCCATGTGCTACTATGTCATCGTCGCCACCGCTGGCCACGACACGACGTCATCATCAACGGCCGGCGCGGTCTGGGGCATGTGCGAGCACCCGGAGGCGTTCGCCAAGGTCAAGGCCGATCCATCGCTCATTCCCGGCCTGATCGATGAGTCGATCCGCTGGACAACGCCGGTGAAGCATTTCATGCGCTCGGCCACCGCCGACACCGAGATCCGCGGCCAAAAGATCGCTCAAGGCGACTGGCTCATGCTCTGCTACCCCTCGGGCAATCGCGACGAGGAAGTGTTCGAGGCTCCTCACGAATTCCGGCCCGACCGCAACCCAAATCGCCACCTGGCGTTCGGCTACGGCGCACACCTGTGCCTGGGCCAGAACCTGGCCAAGATGGAGATGCGCATCCTGTTCGAGGAATTGATGCCGCGGCTGAAGTCGCTGGAATTCAACGGCCAGGCCACCCGCAGCCATGGCGCCTTCGTCGGCGGCCCCAAGCGCCTGCCGATCCGCTACCAGATGGCGTGACGTTTGACGGGACCTGCCCCACGCGGCGGTCCGACGTCGGTCACGTCCGCCAGGCCCAGTCTCAATGCAATAAATATTTCATTAACAATTGGTTGACGTGCAAATTCGGCGTGGCGATAAGGCCGATGGGGTAGGCGCCAATTTGCATGAACGTCATGCGTTTAGGAGGTTTATGTGAGAACCGTTTCGTTGAGCCTGGCGCTTGCTTTCCTTGCGTTTTCTGGCGTCGCGAGCGCCTCAGTCGTCACCTTCACCTATAACGGCACGGTGACCACCGGATTTGACGCCACGGGTGATTTCGGGGCGCCTCAGAGCAGCTTAAACGGCGATGCTTTCAAACTTGTCTACACGTTCGACACCACGGCAGGCACGATCACGTCCACCGGTGGGCTCAATAAGCTGCTGACGTTCACGACCGGCGGCGCCGGGCCAATTGTCGCCTCGCTGACAATCAACGGGGGCACGTTCAATCACTTCGCCAATCTGCCGAACGGCTATGCGTTCGCCACTAGCCAACAATTGAGTCCAGGGCGGGAAACCAGCCAATATGCGTACACGTACAACGATAACTATGTGCTCGGTTACGCCCTGGATTATATCACACAGTCTTATGTCGGTATGACGGTAGATAGTATCGGCAATCAATTGCCTTTGAGCTTGACATCTTCCTATACTTTTCAGCTTAATCAGGGTGGGCCGGTGACGGCAACCGGTTACTTCGAAGACGACTATTGTTATATCTATTTTCTCGGCGGCACGCTCTGTCAGACATCGCCTTCGCCATTCTATAAGAATTATGCCTATCTGACGCCCACCAGCGTAACTGTTTCGGGTATCGGAGCCTCCGTGCCGGAAATGCCGGTATGGGCGATGTTGTGCCTTGGTCTCGGCGGACTGGGGGCGCAGTCCCGTTATCGACGGAGACTGGTCCGACCCGCATGATTGAGCTCAGGGTTTGGAGATCGTGAACCGAGTTGGGATTCTAACGACCGCGCCGTCGATCGCATGGCCGTCTTCGGTGCGCGGTTTGAGACGGAAATAGCGGGTGAGACCGAGCGCCGCCTTGCCAAAGGCGAAACCGGTTGGCGTTTCGGCGACAATCGCGCAGTCAGCGACCGCGCCCGTGGCGGCCACTTTGCAGGATAAGGTCGCCAAGCCCGATACTTCCATGCGCTGGGCGCGCTCGGGATAGGCGTCGGCCACCTGTTCGGCGCTGGGCCGTCGCAGCCAGTCGGGGTTGGTGATGGTCGTGGTTTTTGATTCAACGCCGACGCTCGCAATGCCTGTATCGCCCAAATTCGTCGCCAACGAGTGCGTGTCGACGCCAATCGTGTGCCTGATCGTGTCGTCGGGCAAAGTCGCTGGGGGCAGACCAATGATCGTCTCGCTGTGGTGAACGACCACATGGGCCGTGGAGGTCGGCGCCTGAATCGTCAGCTTCGGCGATTCCTTGGGAAAATTCTCAATCGTCATCGGCGGATCATCGGAGATGTCCGGCGGGGCGAAGGGGTGAAACGCAGAGTTTACGATCCACGCGCCGATAACGGCGTGGACCGCCACCGTGACGGCGATCGCCATCGCGCGTGCCGCACGTGGTTCGGTTGAGACGGGGAATGCCAGAGGCAGGGTCTGACGGATAACCATGGCGAACCTCCCAGTTCACGTTTTTGGTTTCCGTAGCGTCATGCAAAAGTGACGTAAGGTAAAGTAAAATATGTGACGTAGCGTCAACTTAATGTCGTTAACTTATCAAAAATAGTATTTTAGGCGGCTTTTGTCGTGTCTAGGCGACGCAACGTGACGCCGGCCGCGGCCAGCGCGGAATACGCTTGCCCTGCAAAAAGCGTCGCAGGCGCGAAAATGAGGCTTGCGCCTCCTACCCTGAAAGACGGTAGACAAGGGCTATGAGCACCCAACCGCCCCCCGTTACGCCGCGTCCGGCCGCGACCATCCTCCTCGTGCGCGACACGCCAAGTTTCGAAGTCCTGATGGTCAAGCGCCACCACCAGATCGACTTCGCCTCCGGCGCGCTGGTCTTCCCGGGCGGCAAGACGAACAACGACGACCATGACCCCGCCTGGGAATCCCGCGTGCCGACCTGGGCGCTGACCGACGCCGACCAGCGCGCCTTGCGCGTCGCGGCGATCCGAGAGGCCTATGAGGAGACGGGCATCCTGCTTGGGCGCCATCCCGACGGCGCTCATTTCGCCGGAGACGAGCGCGCCGCGTCGGCCCGGGACGACATCGCCCATGACCGCCGCTCGTTTCTCGATCTGGTGCGCGAACTCGATCTTCACCTCGATCTCGAAGCCCTGACGGTCTTCGCACGCTGGATCACCCCGACGATGATGCCCAAGCGGTTCGACACATGGTTCTATCTGGCGGCCGCTCCGGCCGATCAGCTTGCGCTGTGCGATGGCTGGGAGACGGTCGACGCCGAATGGATCGAACCCGCGGAAGCTCTGCGGTTGGGTGAGACCAAGCAGAGAACCATCATCTTTCCGACGCGCATGAACCTGCAGCTGCTGGCCGAGGCCGCCAGCGGTCCGGACGCGGTGGCCAGGGCCAGCGCGCGCCCGTTGGTGACAGTCGAGCCCAAGGTTGTGGACACGCCTAAGGGCAAGGGACTGAGCATTCCCTCGGACGCCGGGTACGGCGAGGTCGTGGAGCTGATGGCCAACGTCAACTGAAGTCAGGCACGGTCGTGAGCTCGCGTGAGGCGGCTCCGCGATGAGTGATCCCGTCGACGTCCTGATCATCGGCGCGGGGGCCTCGGGAGCGGCGGTAGCCTGGAGCTTGGCCGACACGCGCATGCGCATCGTCTGCCTGGAACAGGGCGACTGGCCGAACTCCGCCCGTTATCCCGCCACCGGCCGCGACTGGGAATCGCGGCGCATGGGCGACCACGATTTCAGCCCGAACCTCCGCCGGGGCGAAGCCGACTATCCAATCAATGAGGCGGACTCGCCGATCCGGATCGCCAACTATAACGGCGTGGGCGGCGGCACGGTGCTCTACACGGCTCACTTCCCGCGGTTTCACCCGTCCGATTTCCGCGTTCGTTCCCTTGATGGTGTCGCGGACGACTGGCCGATCGACTACGCCACCCTTGAGCCTTTCTACGCCCTGAATGACCGAATGATGGGCGTTTCGGGCCTGGGGGGCGATCCCGCCTATCCGCCCAAGTCACCGGTCATGCCGCCGCTTGCGCTCGGAAAATCCGGCGAGACCCTGGCGCGGGGGTTTAACGCCTTGGGTTGGCACTGGTGGCCTTCCGACAGCGCGATCGCCAGCGAGGACTATGAGGGCCGGGCGCGGTGCATCAATCTTGGGAACTGTATCGCCGGCTGCGCACAGGGCGCCAAGGCCAGCACCGACATCACCTATTGGCCGCTCGCCATTCGCGCCGGCGTGGAGCTGCGGACGCGCTGCCGGGTGCGGGAGATAAGCTGCGACGCCGAAGGGCGCGCCACGGGTGCGGTCTATTTCGACGCCGACGGCGTCGAACGCTTTCAAGCGGCCGAGGTGGTGATCATGGCCTGCAATGGCGTTGGTACGCCGCGGATTCTGCTCAATTCCGTCTCCAAGGCCTTTCCCAACGGCCTCGCCAACTCCAGCGGATTGGTGGGTAAGAACCTCATGTTCCACCCCTGCGCACTGATCACGGGGACCTTCGAGGCGCCGCAGGATGGCTACAGGGGGCCGCACAACTGGCTCTGGAGCCAAGAATTCTACGAGACGGATACGGCGCGTGGGTTCGTGCGGGGCTATATGCTGGAAGCCAACCGCGGCTCGGGGCCGGTGCTGAGCGCATTGTCGGGTCTCGGCTCCGGCCTGATCCCTCTGGGCGATGATCACCATCGCGCGTTCCGACGCGAATTCGGCCATACCGTCGGCGTGGTGGCCATTACCGAGGATCTGCCCGAAGAGCATAATGCCGTGTCGCTTGACCCTGTGCTGAAGGATGGGCACGGCATCCCGGCGCCGAAGATCGACTACCGTATCAGCGACAACACCTGGCGAATGTTGGACCACGCCGTTGGTCGAGCCGGAGAGATGCTGCGAGCGGGCGGCGCCCATACCGTGCATGACATCACCCCTCTGGGCGCGGGCGGTTGGCACCTGATGGGCACGGCCCGCATGGGGACCGACCCTCGACACTCGGTGGTCAATGAATGGGGCCGAAGCCACGATGTGAAGAATCTGTTCATCGTTGACGGCAGCCTTTTCGTTACGTCTGGGGCGGTGAACCCGACCTGTACGATCCAAGCCGTCGCGCTCTATGTCGCTGAGACGATGAAGTCGCGCCTTGCAACGCTGTTCGATTGAGGTCGACCGTGGAAGCGTTCACCCCTGAGGAACTCGCACTCCTGCGTCGACTGGTGGGGCGAATGATCCCGGCGAGCCGCGAGTATGACGTCCCCGGTGCGGACGATCCGGCGATCTTCGCCGAAATCGCCGAAACCCTGGCAAGCGCGAGTCTTCCCTTGCGGGCCATGCTGGCGACCCTAGATGCCGCGGGGACCGCGTCCGCTTCGCCGGGTGTTATTGATGGAAAAATTCACACGCTTTTCGTCACGCATGAGGCCGTCATGGGCCAAACGGTCACCGTTGTCGCCCAGTGCTACTATCGGGACGATCGGGTCATGCGTTCGCTGAACATGGAGCCGCGAGCGCCGTTTCCGCAGGGCTTTGAGATCGAGCAAGGCGACTGGTCGCTCCTTGACCCGGTGCGCGCGCGTCCCAAGCTGTGGCGGGATGCACCCTGAGGAACGCCGCTGCGAAGTGACGACGCCGGTCTAGACCGCGAATTGTTCGACGAGCATCCGCTCTTCCAGGCTGCGACCCGCGTCGAACAAGACCTCGAGGCTGATGGCGCGATCCTCGACCACATCGACTCTCATGACGTGGCGGACCTCGACGTTGTCGGCCACCGCGCTCACCGGCCGTTTGGCGGCCTCGAGCACCTCGAACGTGACCTGGGCCTGATGAGGCAACAGCGCGCCGCGCCAGCGCCGAGGCCGGAACGCGCTGATCGGTGTCAGGGCCAGAACCTGACCGTTCAAGGGAATGATCGGTCCATGCGCCGAGAGATTGTAAGCAGTCGAGCCCGCGGGCGTGGCGATCAATGCGCCGTCGCAAATCAGTTCGTCGAGCCGCACCCGGCCATCGACCGAGATCCTGAGTTTCGCCGCCTGCCGGGACTCCCGCAAAAGGCTGACGTCGTTTATCGCCAGCGCCTTACGTGTCGCCCCCCAGGTGTCGACGGTTGTCATGCTGAGCGGATGGATCACCGCCTTTTCCGCGGTGGCGATGCGCTCAATCAGCCCTTCCTCCTGGTAGTCGTTCATCAGGAAGCCGACGGAACCTCGGTTCATCCCGTAGATCGGGCGACCCGAGCCCATGTTGCGGTGCTGGATTTCCAGCATGAAGCCGTCGCCGCCCAGGGCGACGATCAATTCGGCCTCGCTCTCCGGCGCATCGCCATGCAAGGCGGCCAGACGCGCGCGGGCCTCTTGAGCTTCGGGCCGGTCGCTTGCGACGAAGGCGATGCGCGGCGAGGAGGGACGTGCTTTCTTGGCCATGGCCGCACCAGACTTCGCTGATTGATCTATGTCAAACCCTAGGCAGTATTTGACGCGAATTTCGGTTGAACGCCTCTCCTATTCGTCGGGCTCCGCGTCCAGTTCGCCGGGCGGTGGTCGCGGATCGGTGTCCTTGAGGTAGGGGCGCCCGACCGCCTCGGCCCAGGCTCTCCGCGTCGCCGCGTATTCCGCCTGTAGCCGTTCCGCCTCGGCCATGGCGACGACCTTGGTCCTGCGCGCACGTTTGGCGGTCACGGCCGGAGGAGGGGGGGCGGTCATGACGGACAGATAGTGTGTCCGCCGCACGTCCGAAAGGCGCAAATCGGCGCGCTTCCGTCGCGCCTCTTGACCCGAGCGTCCGACGGCGCGAGGCTAAGTCGAACACCCAATCAGTTGGAGGCGGCGACATGGCCGACGGATCCTACCCGATCGTCAATTCCCTCAAGGGCAAGGTCTCGGAAGAGGAATGGCGCGTCCGCGTCGACCTCGCCGCGCTGTACCGGCTCGTCGCCCTCTATGGCTGGGACGATATGATCTATACTCACATTTCCGCGCGCTTGCCGGGCCCGGATCATCAGTTTCTGATCAACCCCTATGGGATGTTCTTCGAGGAGATCACCGCCTCTTCATTGGTCAAGATCGACTTGAAGGGAAATATTCTCCAGGAGACCCCATACTTCATCAATCCGGCGGGCTTCACCATCCATTCGGCTGTCCATGAGAACGCCGAGGACGCCCATTATGTGATGCACCTTCATTCCGATCAGGGGGTCGCGGTATCGGCGCAGCAGGAGGGCCTTTTGCCGCTCAGCCAGCACGCGCTGATCTGCCTGCCGACATTGGCCTATCACACCTATGAGGGCATCGCTCTGGAGGCCGACGAGAAGGCGCGGCTGGTGGCGGACCTCGGCGACAAGAAGATGATGCTGCTGCGCAACCACGGCACCTTGACCGTTGGCGCGACGGCGGCGGACTGCTGGACCCGCATGTTCTACCTGGAGCGAGCCTGCAAGCAGCAGGTCATGGCGCTGAGCGTCGGGCGCGAAAACGTTCTCGTCGCCCCGCAAGCCGCTCAGGACCTGGTCCGGACGCAGGTGAGCCAAGGCGTGGGTGGCGCGCTGGCCTGGCCCGGTTGCCTGCGTCGCCTGGATCGTGAAAATCCAGGCTACGACAGCTGATTTCTAGGGCTTAGCCCGCGCCTATTTGGCCGGCGCGGGCGAGCTGACCGTCTTCAGGTAGGCGATCACATCGATGCGGTCCTTGGCGCTCTCCATGCCGGCGTACGTCATTTTCGTGCCGGAAACCATCGCGCTCGGCTTGGTGATCCAGGTGTTGAGCTTGTCCGCGTCCCAGGTGACGTTCAAGGCTTTCAATCCGTCCGAATAGCTGAACCCAGCGGCGGAGCCCGACTTGCGGCCAAAGATTCCCCAAAGATTGGGTCCTACGCCGGCGTCGCCGCCCTGGGCATAGGTGTGGCAGGCCTTGCAGAGCGCGAACTTGGCCTGACCGTTGTCGAGATCGGCGCCCTGGTAGGCTGCCGGCAAGGTGGCCAGCAGGGCCTTCTTGTCCGCGTCGGTCAGGGCGGGAGCGGCCGCTGGCGTGGGAGCGGGCGCCGGCGCTGGCGCCGGGCTAGCGTTGCCGGCACTGCTATTCTGGGAGGGATTGGAGCAGGCGACGAGGGTGAATCCGACAGCCAGCGCCGCGGCGGCGGCCAATTGATTGCGCATCATGTTTCTCCAATCATTCTGGCCTGGACGGCCACCTGGGCCATTTGACCGATTCACCCAGGTTTCCGAAAGAGGTAATCTGAATTTGGATATCGGGGCGATGGGTTCCGACGAAACGGCGCGAGGCAACGGGCATCGAAATGGACACGTCCTCGCCCCGTGAGCCCTGGTGGCTGCATGCGGCGCGGCGCGAGGCCGTGGAGCGCGCGGCGCGCGCCGCCGGGCCCGGCGGCCAACATGTCAACAAGACCAGTTCGGCGGTCGAGCTCCGCTTCGACGTGAGAGGCTCGACGGCGCTGCCTGACGATGTTCGTGAACGGCTAGAGATCTTGGCGGGCCCTCGCTTGACACAGGAGGGCGTCCTGGTCGTGTTCGCCCAGGAATATCGGTCGGCCGAAATGAACCGGCGCGCGGCGCGCGACCGGTTGACCGAGTGGCTGATGCGGGCCGCGGTCCGTCCCAAACGCCGGCGGCCGACGCGGCCCACTCGCGCCTCCGTCGAACGGCGGCTCACGGGCAAGGCGACTCGGGCCAAAATCAAAAACGCGCGCGGCCGCCCCGCGCCGGATGATTGAGCAAGGCTCAGCCGGATGAGGCCCATGGATATTGCGTTTTGACGTCGCCTCGCCCACCTAAGCGAATCGCCGTGTCGGGCGATCACAGTGAAGGCGGCCCCTTGCCCGATGTTGTCACCACAGCGGCTCTGAGAGACGACATTGTCGGCCACCTTCTGCGCGCTTTTGAGCACGCGAAATCTACCGCCGCGCCGTTCGAACATTGGCAATTGCACGACGTCCTACCCGCGCAATCGGGCGCCTCGCTGAGAGCTTTGCCGTTCCTTGTCGCCGACCTTGGCGGCGTCTCGGGAAAACGCGAGCTCCATAACGATCAGCGCTGTTATTTCGCCGGCTCGGTGAATGACGCCTATCCGCTGTGCGCCGCGCTGGCCGATGCGTTCCAGTCCGACGTCGTCGTTCGCGCGGTCGAGGCCGCCACGGCGACAAGCCTGGCGGGGACCTATGTGCGCCTGGAATATGCTCAGGACGTCGATGGATTCTGGCTGCAACCACATACCGACCTCGGTGTGAAGCGGTTCACGATGCTAATATATCTGCCGGATTCGCCGGAACAGCATGATCTCGGCACCGATATCTATGCGGACGAAGAGACCTGGACGAAGCGCTATCCGTTCATCGAGAATTCGGCCCTGGCGTTCATTCCGGGGGACAACACTTGGCACGGGATGGAACGACGGCCTATTCATGGCGTACGCCGCAGCCTGATCATGAACTATGTCACGGACGCGTGGCGCGAGCGGGGACAACTGGCCTATCCGGATCGCCCCGTCCTCGCCTGAAGACGCTCGCTGACGACGCGGGCGATATCGAACGTGGCGTTGATGGGCTGCCGGTCTTGTATTGGCGTCGCCTCGCCGTCGAATCGTCGGACCCAGTTCCGATCCACAAGCGATTGTATGAACCCGCGGTGACGGGGGAAACCGAGATCGAACACCTCGACCGGGTGCGGGCTGGCGAGCGCTTCGGAGACCATCGAAACGCTGTCGCTGGTCACGATCAGCTGATCCGATAGCGCGAGAATGGCGCGGTAAGGGTTGTCACCTTGCAGATCCCATAGGTAGGCGCGCCCGTCGTCCCTGAATGCGCGTTCAACCATTTCCCTCACTGAGATCGGCGTACGGCGCGACGGTGTGATCGCGACCCCCGCGCCGGTGCTGTTTCGAATCCGGCGAAGGCCCGCCAACAGGCGCTCGCCATCCGCCCCGGTGAAGGCCCGCCCTTTCAGATCGCCGCCCAGCACTACGCCGATCAGAGGCCGACCGAGCCTTGCGAAACGATCGCGCCAGGCGTTCGCCGCGTCCGCGAGGGCCGATGGGGTGATGTCATGCAAGGCGGTCGTCGCCTTCAGGATGTTCGGACCCTCATCTATGCGATCGTGCCCCATCGCCACGACCAGATCGAAGGCGGAGGCCCGCCAACGGGGGTCCTGGACATGTACGGTAAAGGTCTTGCCTTGGCTGGCCTTGCCGACGGCCAGAGCCAGTCCCGCCGCCCTTCGTCCGCAACTGATGATGAGGTCGGGCCAGGGCGGTTCAAGACCGCAATCGATCAAGGCGCCGACCCAAGGCCAAACCGGACGACGTTCCACCACCTTTTCAACCACATGGCTGGAGACCGCCTGGGCCAACCCGCGCGCCTGGCTGCGCATTCCCGCTTCGCCGGTCGTCAACGCCCAGGCGACCAGATCCATGCTGCTCTCTCTAGGCGGGGTGAACGGTGGCGCCGGCTGCAGGGCTCGAACCCGCGACCTTCGCTTTACAAAAGCGCTGCTCTACCAACTGAGCTAAGCCGGCCTGGGCGGCCTTATGGCGCGGTCGACCGCGCTCTGGCAACTAGGCCCAATCTTTTCGGCGGGCGTTGGGCAAATCCGCCACGGCGCCCTATATGCGCCGGCCATGTCCCGCTTTCTCATTACCTCGGCCCTGCCGTACATCAACGGCGTCAAGCATCTGGGCAATCTGGCCGGTTCTATGCTGCCGGCGGACGTCTATGCTCGGTTCAGGCGCGCGCAGGGTCATGAGGTGCTCTACATCTGCGCCACCGATGAACACGGCACGCCCGCCGAACTGGCCGCGGCCGTCGAGGGAGAGGACGTAAGCGCCTATTGCGCGCGCATGCACGACGTCCAGGCCAGGATCGCCCAAGGCTTCGGGCTGTCGTGGGATTGGTTCGGACGATCCTCTTCGCCGCAAAATGCTGAATTGACACAGCATTTCGCGGACGTGCTCGAAGATCGCGGTCTGATCGAGGAGCGGTTGGACAAGATGGTCTATTCCATCGACGATGGCCGATTCCTGCCGGACCGCTACATTGAAGGCACGTGTCCAAAGTGCGGATATGCGCAGGCGCGGGGCGATCAGTGTGACAATTGCGACGCGTTGCTCGATCCCATCGATCTGATCGACCCCTATTCCAAGATATCCGGATCGCGAAACCTGGAGGTGCGCGAGACCCGGCATCTCTACCTTCTGCAGTCCAAGTTGCAGGACCAGATCCGCGCGTGGGTCGACGCCCGGGCTGGGTTTCCCGCGCTGACGCGCTCGATCGCCAACAAGCATCTTGACGAGGGTCTGATTGACCGCGGCATCACCCGTGACCTGACCTGGGGCGTGAGCGTGAAAAGGGGAGGGCAGCCGCGCACCGGCTTCGAAAACAAGGTGTTCTACGTCTGGTTCGATGCGCCAATTGAATACATCGGCGCCACCAAGGAATGGGCGGACGCGACTGGCGCCGACTGGCGGTCGTGGTGGCGAGAGGACGAGGGAGCTGACGACGTCCGCTATGTCGAATTCATGGGCAAGGACAATGTCGCCTTCCACACGGTCAGCTTCCCCGCGACGATTCTCGGTTCCGGGGAACCCTGGAAGACCGTCGATACGCTGAAATCGTTCAACTGGCTCAATTGGTACGGCGGCCCCTTTTCGACCTCGCGCAAACGCGGCGTGTTCATGGACGCCGCGCTTGAGATCCTGCCCGCCGACGTGTGGCGCTGGTACCTGACGGCGAACAGCCCCGAGCATTCCGACAGCGCCTTTACCTGGGAGTTGCTGCAGGCCGCCACCAATCGCGACCTTGCCGACGTACTCGGGAATTTCGTCAACCGGATCCTGAAATTCTGCGAGGCTAGGTTCGGGGGCGTGATCCCGGCTGGCGGCGAGCCTGGCCCCATTGAGCTGAAGCTCCACGTAGACATTTCCGCGGGCCTCGCCGAGTTGACCGCGCAGTTGGAAGCGATCGAGGTGCGCAAGAGCGCCCAGGCGTTGCGCGCGCTCTGGGTGCTGGGAAACGAATACCTTCAGGAGGCCGCGCCCTGGACAGCGATCAAGACCGACGCGGAGCGGGCGGCGGTCATCGTCCGAACCGCGATCAATCTGGTGTGGCTCTATGCGCGGGTGAGCGCGCCCGTGATCCCATTCGCCGCCCGCGACATCGCGTCCGGTCTTGGCGAGACGGGCGACTTACCGTGGCCGTCCCTGGGAGCCGCACAGGAGCTTTCCCGGCTGAAGGCCGGGAGGACAGTCAACGTTCCTCCTGTGCTGTTCAAGAAGATCGAGGAGACGGATATCGCCGGTTGGACCGGGCGCTTTGGCGGAGCGGAGGCGAGCGCCTAGTGAGGCCTTCATTGGAGCGACGCGCGTCTTGCGCGAAGGCTCCAATCCCAGGAATAAAGTCAGGCTCTAACGCGCGACGCCTCGTAAAACGCCACGGCGGCGGCGGCTGAGACGTTGAGACTTTCGAATCCGCCGGGCATGGGGATGCGCGCGGAAGCGTCGCAATGTTCGCGGACCAGACGTCGGACGCCTTCACCCTCGGCGCCCAGCACCAGCACGGTGGGCCGGCTATCCAGGGTAGCCTCCAGCGTATCCTCGGCCGTTCCATCCAGCGCGACCGCCCGCCAGCCAAGTTCGTCCAGCCGCTCCAGGGCGCGCGACAGGTTTGTCTCGCGAGCGTGCGGGATGGCGTCGATAGCGCCGGCCGCCGCCTTCGCCAGCGCGCCGCCCAGCGCCGGAGCGTGCCGGTCCTGTAGGATCAAACCGCGCGCGCCGAACGCCGCGGCGCTGCGGAATATCGCGCCGATGTTCTGAGGATCCGTCACCTGGTCCAGCATCACCAGGAAGCGGCCGGGCGCCTCGGCGAGGGCGTCCAAGGACTGGGGCAGGGGCGGTGCGACCCGCATCGCCACGCCTTGGTGGACGGCTGCGGATGGCAGCACCCTGGCGAAATCGGCCGTTTCCAGAACGTCGATCTCCAGAGCAGGCCGGATCGATTTGAGTTGGCCCGCGCGCGCCGCGGTCGCGATGACGCGTTCAGGGTCAGGGCGATTCGCATTGCCCAGCGCGGCCGAAACGGGATGCCATCCCCATAGCCAATCCGCCGCGTGCGGGTCTGGCCGCTCGCGCCGACGCCCTTGTCCGCGCTCCCTGTCGGGCGCCGGACTCCATGTCTCGCCGCCACGACGATGATCTTTTTTCCGGTCGTTGCCTTGGGTGTGCGAGGCCACTATAAGACGCGCTCCGTTTTTTGGGGTCCGATGGATGGGCTCACGGCGCTTTCCCTAGCATGCGTATAGGGCGACGTCGGAAGGCTTTTTCAGGGTCTGCCCAGACAGTTGGGGCGGCTCGAGTCCCGAGAATCGGAAGCCTGACGGCACGCGCGTTGGGGGAATGTCCCGAGTGGCAAAGGGGGCGGACTGTAAATCCGCTGCGTAAGCTTCGAAGGTTCGAGTCCTTCTTCCCCCACCACGCGCGTCCGGATGGGATTGACCCGTCGCACCGACGGGCGGGTATAGCACAATGGTAGTGCAGCAGCCTTCCAAGCTGAGGATGCGGGTTCGATTCCCGCTACCCGCTCCATGCGTCAGCCTTTTGGGCGGTCCGCGGGCTGCTTTGACTGGCGATATCTGCTAGCCTTCCCACAACGGGCGTGGAGAGACGGATGGGGCGGGGTTTGACGATCGCGGCCATCGCGACGGCCACGGCCTTTATCGGCGTGGGAGCCGCGCGCGCCGCTCCGTCCCTTGAAATTCGCGGCGCCGCGCTGCGGGTCACCGTCATTCCGGAAGCCAGGAGCGACATTGTCGTGACGCTGGTCCGGGCCAATCCTGGCCTTCCCCTCAGGATTCGGCGTCTCGCCGATCACGTGTTCGTCACGGGTGACGTAAGCCATCGCGTCCACGGTTGCGACGGACCGCCGGGCCAAAAGCGTGTGGCTATCTGGGGGCGCGCTCCGGTTGCGTGGGCGTCACTGCCGCAGCTGATCGTCCACGCCCCCCTTGAAGTAAAGCTGCTCGCGGGCGACGCCGTCTTCGGTTCGATCGACAGGGCCGCGACCCTTGATCTTACGAACCAGGGCTGCGGTGATTGGACGATCGCCGACGTTCAGGGCCGCCTACGGGTCAATCAATCTGGTTCCGGGGGCATACGGGTTGGCGCCTCAGGGGCGGCCGACCTGAGTGTGATTGGCTCTGGCGGCATCACCGCCGGGGCGGTGCGCGGTTCCCTGACGGCGGTGTCGAGCGGATCGGGTGATATCGTTGTCGCGTCGGTGTCCGGGCCTTTCGACGCACGGGTCGGGGGCTCTGGGGGTGTCCGCGCGGACGCTGGCGTGGCCGCGCCGATGAGCGCGTCGATCGCCGGGTCTGGGGCTGTCCGATTTGCCGGTCTGGCGCGCGGCCTCAGCGTTTCGATCGCCGGCTCGGGCGACGTCGTGGTTCGTCAGGTCGCCGGCCCCGTGCGCCAGCAGGTCTTTGGCCGAGGCAAGGTGCGGATCGGGCCATGAACCGCGCCTGCCCGCCGCTGAATCGCGGTCTCGTGTTGGCCTCCGCCGTCCCGAGCAAGGGATAGCAGGCATTGACGAAACCGAACCTCGCGAGTATCAGGCGCGCTCATTTCGAGGCGTCCGGTCGATCCGGGTCCGGAAGACACGAATTTTCTGGGCGTTCGCCCCTAACGCGCCGAGGTCGCACACGCGGTTCGGCGCTGTTTCGTGTTTATCGGGGATCGATCGACCAACCTCGGGGCGATCCGTGAAGTCAGGCCGGGCCACGCCACATTGGCGCGGTGAGGCGAAGTGCAACGAAAGAGACGATGCCGACAGTTAACCAGCTGATCCGCAAGCCCCGCGTCAACAAGGTGGCCCGCAACAAGGTTCCGGCCTTGAAAGGGTCGCCGCAGCGACGTGGCGTATGCACGCGGGTCTACACCGTGACCCCGAAAAAGCCGAACTCGGCTCTGCGTAAGGTTGCCAAGGTGCGTCTCACCTCCGGCATCGAAGCGGTGTGCTATATCCCGGGCGAGGGCCACAATTTGCAAGAACACTCCGTGGTGCTGATCCGTGGCGGCCGCGTGAAGGATTTGCCTGGCGTCCGCTATCACATTCTGCGCGGCGTGCTCGACACGCAAGGGGTCAAAGATCGCAAGCAACGTCGTTCGCTCTATGGCGCCAAGCGCCCGAAATAAGGATCAGTTCAGATGTCACGCCGCCGCCGCGCCGAGAAGCGCGATGTCCTTCCGGACCCGAAGTTCGGAGATATCGTCCTGACGAAGTTCATGAACTACGTCATGTACGAAGGTAAGAAAGCCGTCGCCGAGAATATCATCTACGGCGCCTTTGATATCATTGAGGCCAAGCGGCGCGATCAAGGGCCGTTGGAAACCTTTCACTCCGCGCTGGAAAATGTCTCGCCTTCGGTCGAGGTGCGGTCCCGCCGGGTCGGTGGCGCAACCTACCAGGTGCCTGTCGAAGTTCGTCCAGATCGTCGCCGCGCCCTGGCGATCCGTTGGTTGGTCAGCGCCGCGCGCAAGCGGGGCGAGAACACCATGACCGAGAAGCTGGCCGGCGAGCTGCTGGATGCGTCCAACAATCGGGGATCCGCCGTTAAGAAGCGGGAAGATACGCATAAGATGGCCGAAGCGAACCGGGCCTTCTCGCACTACCGCTGGTAGGCCTCAAAGGACGGCTTTCCCTAGGCGATCGAAACCTCGTGAAACTCTTCTCGGCGCGAGCGGTTTGATATAGACCGCGCGCGCTTTCCCTTCATCCGCCACGGACCCATTTTGTAAGAACCGCCATGCCACGCACCACGCCCATCGCCGACTACCGGAACTTCGGTATCATGGCGCATATCGACGCCGGCAAAACCACCACGACCGAGCGGATTCTGTATTACACCGGCAAGAGCCACAAGATTGGCGAAGTTCATGATGGCGCGGCCACCATGGATTGGATGGAACAGGAACAAGAACGCGGCATCACCATCACGTCGGCGGCCACCACCGCCATGTGGAACGGCAAGCGGCTGAACATCATCGACACGCCCGGCCACGTGGATTTCACCATTGAGGTCGAACGGTCACTGCGGGTGCTGGACGGTTGCGTCGCCGTGCTTGACGGCAACCAGGGCGTCGAGCCTCAGACTGAAACCGTCTGGCGTCAGGCCGACCGCTACGACGTGCCGCGCATCGTTTTCGTCAACAAGATGGACAAGATCGGCGCCGATTTCGAAAAGTGCGTTGAATCCATCCGTGACCGACTTGGCGTCAAGGCGGTGCCGATCCAGCTGCCGATCGGTTCGGAAAACACGTTCAAGGGCATCATCGACCTCATCCGCATGAAGGCGGTTGTTTGGGAGAGTGAAGGCCTTGGGGCCAACTATCACGACGAGGAGATTCCCGCGGACCTGAAGGCCGGCGCGGACGAAGCGCGTCACTTCCTGGTGGAAAGCGCCGTCGAACTCGATGACGACGCCATGGAGGCCTACCTCAACGGCGAAGAGCCGAGCGCGGAAGTGCTCAACAAGTGCCTGCGCAAGGCGGTGCTTACGGCGGCGTTCTTCCCGGTCCTGTGCGGCTCCGCCTTCAAAAACAAGGGTGTCCAGCCGCTGCTTGACGCGGTTGTCGAATATCTGCCCTCGCCCTCGGACATCCCGCCGACGCCGGGCATCGACTACAAGACCGAAGAGCCGGTGGTCCGGAAGGCTTCGGATGACGAGCCGCTGTCGGTGCTGGCGTTCAAGATCATGGACGACCCCTTCGTCGGTTCGCTGACCTTCTGCCGGATCTATTCCGGCAAGCTGGAGAGCGGCATGGCGCTGCTGAACTCCTCACGTGACCGCAAGGAACGCGTGGGCCGCATGCTGCTGATGCACTCCAACAATCGCGAAGACATCAAGGAAGCCTACGCCGGCGATATCGTCGCTCTCGCGGGCCTGAAGGACACTCGCACTGGCGACACCCTGTGTGACCCCAACAAGTCACCCATCATGCTCGACAAGATGGACTTCCCCGAGCCGGTGATCGAGATCGCCATCGAGCCGAAATCCAAAGCCGACCAGGAAAAGCTTGGCGTGGCGCTCCAGAAGCTCGCCTCGGAAGACCCTACGTTCCGCGTCTCGACCGATCAGGAATCCGGCCAGACCATCCTGCGTGGCATGGGCGAACTGCATCTGGACATCAAGGTCGACATCCTTCGTCGAACCTACAAGGTGGACGCTAATATCGGGGCGCCGCAGGTGGCCTACCGCGAGACGCTCGGCAAAACCGCCGAGATCAACTACACCCACAAGAAGCAAACGGGCGGGTCTGGCCAGTTCGCTGAAGTGAAGATCATCTTTGAGCCGGTCGAGGCTGGCCAGGGCTTCTCGTTCGAGAGCAAGGTGGTCGGCGGTTCGGTGCCCAAGGAGTACATCCCGGGCATCGAAAAGGGCCTGGAGCAGGCCAAGGAGAACGGTCTTCTGGCCGGGTTCCCCGTCATCGATTTCAAGGCGACCCTGGTCGACGGCAAATACCACGACGTGGACTCCAGCGTCATGGCTTTCGAAATCGCCGCCCGCGCGGCGTTCCGCGAACTGCGCTCGAAAGCGGCCCCCAAACTGCTTGAGCCGATCATGAAGGTTGAGGTCACCACCCCCGAGGACTATGTTGGCGACGTCATCGGCGATCTCAACTCGCGTCGCGGCATGATCCAGGGCACGGACCAGCGCGGCAACGCGCAGGTTATCCTCGCCATGGTTCCCCTGGCGAACATGTTCGGTTATGTGAACAATCTTCGATCCATGAGCCAGGGCCGCGCGGCGTTCCACATGGAATATGACCACTACGAGCCGGTCCCGCAGGTCGTGGCCGACGAAGTGGTCAAGAAATACGCTTGAGAAGTCTGCTAAACCCCTAACCCGTCACCCATAAGCCCACGGAGGGCCGGAGTTCTAAGATATGGCCAAAGCAAAGTTCGAACGTAACAAGCCGCACTGCAATATCGGCACCATCGGTCACGTTGACCATGGCAAGACCACGCTGACCGCGGCCATCACCATGACTCTGGCCAAGACCGGCGGCGCCACGGCAATGACCTATGCGATGATCGACGCCGCGCCCGAGGAAAAGGCGCGGGGCATCACCATCAACACCGCGCACGTCGAGTACGAGACCGAGAACCGTCACTACGCGCACGTCGACTGCCCGGGTCACGCCGACTATGTGAAGAACATGATCACCGGCGCGGCGCAGATGGACGGCGCGATCCTGGTCGTGTCCGCCGCCGACGGCCCCATGCCGCAGACCCGCGAACACATCCTGCTCGCCCGTCAGGTCGGCGTGCCAGCGCTCGTGGTGTTCATGAACAAGGTCGACATGGTCGACGACGAGGAGCTGCTTGAGCTCGTTGAAATGGAAGTCCGCGAGCTGCTTTCCAGCTACGAATTCCCTGGCGACGATATCCCGATCGTGAAGGGCTCCGCCCTGGCGGCGGTGGAAGGCAAGACTCCGGAAATCGGCGAACAGGCCATTCTTGAGCTCATGAAAGCCGTCGACGCCTACATTCCTCAGCCGGAGCGTCCGGTCGACATGCCGTTCATGATGGCGGTGGAAGATGTGTTCTCGATCTCCGGTCGCGGCACCGTCGTCACCGGCCGTATCGATCGCGGCATCATCAAGGTTGGCGAGGAAGTCGAAATCGTCGGCCTGCGGAACACGCAGAAGACGGTTTGCACCGGCGTGGAAATGTTCCGCAAGCTGCTCGACCAAGGTCAGGCTGGGGACAACGTCGGCGTTCTGCTGCGCGGCACCAAGCGTGAGGATGTTGAGCGTGGTCAGGTGCTGTGCAAGCCCGGCAGCATCACCCCGCACACCAAGTTCACGGCCGAGGTCTATATCCTGAACAAGGACGAAGGTGGCCGTCACACGCCGTTCTTCACCAACTATCGCCCGCAGTTCTACTTCCGCACCACGGACGTGACCGGGATCGTCAGCCTCAAGGAAGGCGTTGAAATGGTCATGCCCGGCGACAACGTCGAGCTGAACGTCGAACTGATCACCCCCATCGCGATGGAAGAGAAGCTCCGCTTCGCCATTCGCGAAGGCGGTCGCACGGTGGGTTCGGGCGTCGTTTCGAAGATCGTTGAATAGGCATTGCTTGCCGGGCGGCGGCGCCCCTGTTAAGGGAGCCGCCCTTCGGGTCGATTGCCGAACGCGTCGGCGGGTGTGCCCTCCGGCGCGTTCTTCGTTTTGAGCCGAGTGGTGTGCAGAGCGGGTTGCGAAAAAGTGGGTGCTGAGATTTCGCAGTAAACCCGCTCTAACGAAACGAACTTGATCGCGTTAGGCTTGGACTGTCAAAATCCAAACCTAACGCGATCAGGGGCGACTTTCAGTCGCCGCGTGAAGGAGTGTAGCTCAGCTGGTAGAGCATCGGTCTCCAAAACCGAGGGTCGTGGGTTCGAGTCCCCCCACTCCTGCCAATATTGTCACTGCGCCGATGCGGAATTGCCCGCACAGGCGTTCGAAGGAAAGTTGAAGGGCCGCGATGGCCAAGGATCAGGATCTCGTTCAGGGCGGCTCTAGGCGCAAGGCCGCGCTAGTTGGCGTCACTTCGCCATTAGCGCCCGCGGCAAGCGAGCCGCCCAAGAAGCGCGTCTCGCCGATGCAGTTTCTGCGTGAGGTTCGCGCCGAGGCGCGAAAGGTGACCTGGACGAGCTGGAAGGAGACCTGGATCACCTCGATAATGGTCGGGATCATGGTGGTTCTTACAGCGGCGTTTTTCTACGCCATTGACGGTGTGCTGAAGGTCGCGGTCGACGGGATCCTTCATCTGGCTAGTGGGGAGTAATCTTAAGTCTTGACCATGTCCGAAACCCTATCCCCCAACTCAAATCCGCACCATAAGTGGTACATCGTCCACGCCTACTCGAACTTCGAGAAGAAGGTGGCCGAGAGCATTCGCGAACAGGCTCATAATCAGGGCCTGGATGACTGCTTCTCGGAGATTCTCGTGCCGACGGAAGAGGTCGTTGAGATCCGCCGCGGGCGCAAGATCAACACCGAGCGGAAGTTTTATCCCGGCTATGTGCTCGTAAAGATGGATCTTTCCGACCAGGCTTATCACTTGGTCAAGAATACGCCCAAGGTCACCGGCTTTCTGGGTTCAGGCTCCAAGCCTATGCCCGTGTCCGACCGCGAGGTCGCCAAGATCATTGGCGCGATCGAGGAAGGCGTCGAGCGTCCCAAGCCGACGATAACCTTCGAGATCGGCGAAGCCGTGCGGGTCATCGACGGCCCGTTCGCCAGTTTCAACGGTTCGGTCGAACAGGTCGACGAGGAGCGGGCGCGTCTGCGCGTCACCGTTTCGATCTTCGGTCGCGCGACGCCGGTCGAACTCGAATACGCCCAGGTGGAGAAAACCACCTGAGGCTAAACCCTGTCGCCCGATGTCGGGCGACGCAAATCCGTGGGAGGGCGTCACCCGCACCACGGCTTCAACCGCCGCTAGACGGCCCCAGAGGAGATCATGGCAAAGAAGATACTCGGCTACATCAAGCTACAGGTGAAGGCGGGCTCCGCCACGCCCTCGCCGCCCATCGGACCGGCGCTCGGTCAGCGCGGCGTCAACATCATGGGCTTCTGCAAGGAGTTCAACGCCCGCACTGAAAACGTCGCCAAGGGCACCCCCCTGCCGACGGTGATCACTGTCTATCAGGACAAGAGCTTCACCTTCGTCACCAAGACGCCGCCGGCGACGCACTACCTGAAGGAGGCCCTTGGCCTGAAATCGGGCGCGTCCAAGACCGGCCGTGAAGTGGTGGGCAGCATCACCCGCGCCCAGCTGCGCGAGATCGCCGAAAAGAAAATGAAGGATCTCAACGCCAACGACATCGATGCCGCGGCGCGGATCATTGAAGGCTCGGCCAAGGCCATGGGCCTCAGCGTGGTGGAGGCCTGATCCATGACCAAGCTTGCTAAGAGAACCAAGACCTGGACCGGCGATCGCACGGTCGTTCACAATCTGTCGGACGCCGTGAAGCTGGTGAAGGCCAACGCCAACGCCAAGTTTGACGAAAGCGTTGAGATCGCCGTCAACCTCGGCGTCGACCCCCGCCACGCCGATCAGCAGGTGAGGGGCGTCGTCTCTTTGCCGTCGGGCACGGGCCGAGAAGTGCGGGTCGCCGTCATCGCCAAGGACGCCAAGGCCGATGAAGCCAGGGCCGCCGGGGCCGAGGTGGTCGGCGCCGAGGACCTCGTCGAGCGTATCCAGGGTGGATTCATGGAGTTCGACCGTGTCATCGCCACGCCGGATATGATGGCCCTGGTGGGACGCCTGGGTAAGATTCTGGGTCCGCGCGGCCTGATGCCAAACCCGCGCGTTGGCACCGTGACGCCCAACGTCGGTCAGGCGGTCAAGGACGCCAAGGGCGGCGCCATTGAGTTCCGCGTCGAAAAGGCGGGCATCGTTCACGCCGGCATCGGCAAGGTCAGTTTCGCCGAGGATGCGATCGAGGCCAACGTGAAGGCCCTGATCGACGCCCTCAATCGCGCGAGGCCGACGGGCGCCAAGGGACTCTATATTCGCCGCGTCAGCCTGTCCTCGACCATGGGACCGGGCGTGAAGGTGGATACGGCGTCGATCACGGCCTGATAGGCCTCGCAACAGGTTTAGATTTGGACCCCGGTCGAGTCCTCGGCCGGGGTCTTTTTCGTGAGGACCCGGCCGCGGGTCGCCAACCGGGTCACGGCGCGTGGGTCAGATTCCCAGGTCGAGCAAATTGTAGTCCTTGAGCGAGGCTCGGGCCTCCTTGTCCCAGACGATAGGTTCGCCGGCGTGTGGGGCGTAGCAATAAGGGGTCTCGGCGGGGAACCGCTGGCGCCGCGCATCGATCGCCCAGCCAATCACACGGGAGCGTCTCTCGATCCGCTCCGCGTCATAGACCTCTGGCGCGTTGTGCACGCCTCCGCCCATTACGCCCAGCACCGAGCGCCGGCGATGAAAGCCGAAATTCACGGTCACCCGCCATTCCGGGCTCGTGTTGGCGAAGGAGCCATGCACGGCTTGGCGATTTGTGATCGCCACGTCGCCCGGCGCGCACACCAAAGGAACGGCGTCGGGCAGTCGCTCCGTTCCCGCCATGGCGACCATGGCCTTGATGTCGACCTTGCCCAGGCGATGCGAGCCGGGGACCACCCAAAGGCCGTTTGCGGGCGTACAGCCATAGAGTTGGCCCATGAAGTTGAAGCCGTGCGAGCCCTCGTCAAGATCGGGACTATTCCAGTGGGTCCAACCATCCTGATGCCATGACACCGAGGCGCCGAGGCCCGGTCCCTTCATCCATAAGGCTTCGTTGAAGGGAGTGAAGTCATCGCCATTGATGGCCGCGGCGACGCGCAGCAAGTCGGGATGGCCATAGGCTCTGAGACACGCCTCGGAAAACTGCAGGGATCCCAGCACCAGATAGGCGACCTTTTCCGGCGCGCCCGCGGGCGCCGTGGGTTCGAACATCTTGACCGGGTGGCGTCCTTGGGCGGCTTTGGTCCCGCCCACGGGATCGCTCAGCGGCGCGGCCCATACCAGGTTGAGCGCCTGATGGCCGACCCCCAAAGCGGGCCTCCCTAGCGCGTCAGTCGTCGCGCCGTACGCGGTTGGCAGTCTTGACTGAATGTCCAGGAAGTCGGCTTCGATGTCGGCCAGCTCGTCCGGCCCGAACACCCCCTCGAACACATAAAACCCACAGCGGCTGTAAGCATCTCGGATTTCGGGATGGAGCGTGCCGTCCGGCTCGAATCGGATGGGGCCGCGATTGCCTAGCGCCATCGCCCGTCGCGCACCGTCCGCGCAATAGGTCTGCATGGCCGCTTCCTGCGGGCCGTAGTCCGCGATGAAGGGCCCGGTCGGACGGTTCATGGCCCGTCTCCTGTTTGCGTTTCCTGACGCTCGGCAGGCTAGGAGTGTCTCCCCATGTTGTCGAGTCTCGCCATCCAAGACGATTTGTCCCTTGGACATTTGCTCCGGTCCACATATCCAGGGCGCCAAACGCCGCCAAGAACGGCGCGCGGACGTCTTACCAAGGGAGCGGGAAGGTGCGAGGAAACATCGGCGTGGGCCTCCTGGCGTTGGCGTTGGTTCTGTCGGGTTGCCAGAAAGGCGGGGGCGTCGACGCCAAGCGTCTCAGCGAGGCGGACAAGGACGCCAATAGCTGGCTGACCACGGGACGCACCTACTCTGAGCAGCGCTTCAGCCCGCTCAATCTGGTCAACGCCGACAACGTCGCCAAGCTTGGCGTCGCCTGGCACTACCAATTCGACACCGATCGCGGCCAGGAAGCCACGCCGCTGATGGTCGACGGGGTTCTCTACACCACGACCGCCTGGTCCAAGGTTTTCGCATTCGACGCTAAGACCGGCAAACTGCTCTGGTCGTTCGATCCCAAGGTGGATGGCAAGCGCGGCTTCAGCGCTTGCTGCGACGTGGCCAACCGCGGTGTCGCCGTCTGGGGCGGCAAGGTGTTCTCCGCGGCCCTGGACGGCCGCCTGATCGCGCTCGACGCCAAGACCGGTTCGGTGATCTGGACCACGGCGACCGTGGATCAGTCCAAGCCCTATACGATCACAGGCGCGCCGCGGGTGGTGAAGGGCAAGGTGCTCATCGGCAATGGCGGATCGGAATACGGCGTGCGCGGCTACGTGTCCGCCTATGACGCCGATACCGGCAAGCTGGTCTGGCGATTCTACACCACCCCAAATCCCGAAGGTAAGGCGGATGGCGCCGCCTCCGACCAGGTGCTCAACGACAAGGCCAAGGCGACATGGGGCGGGAAGGAACCCGCCTCAGGCGGTGGCGGCACGGTCTGGGATTCGATCGTCTACGATCCGGAGCTCAACCAGATCTATTTTGGCGCGGGCAATGGTAATCCCTGGTCCTCGTCGAACCGCTCCGATGGCAAGAGCGACAATCTGTTCGTCTCCTCGATCGTGGCCGTCGACGCCGACACGGGGGCCTACAAGTGGCACTTTCAGGTCACGCCCAATGACAACTGGGATTTCGACGCCGACCAACACATCATGCAGGCCGACCTGACGATCGACGGCAAGCCGCGCAAGGTGGTGATGCAGGCCTCCAAGAACGGCTACTTCTATGTGATCGATCGCACCAACGGCGCCTTCATCAGCGCCAAGAACTACGTGCCGACGACGTGGGCCACTGGCGTCGACCCCAAGACCGGTCGGCCGATCGAGAACCCGGACGCGCGCTACCGGCTCAAGCCGGCGCTTGTCGCCCCGTCACCCTCGGGAGGCCATAACTGGCAGCCGATGGCCTACGATCCGACCCAGGGGCTCGTCTTCATTCCGGCGATGGAGGACGGTTTCCAGTTCGGCAACGATAACCACTATGTCTATCGCGAGGGCGGCTGGAACCTCGGTATCGACACCGCGTTGATGGCGCTTCCCGATGACAAGGCCCAGGTCGCCGCGATCAAGGCTTCGTTGAAGGGCAAGCTGGTGGCCTGGGATCCGGTGAAGCAGGAGGCGCGTTGGACCGCGCCCCATCCGACCTATTGGAACGGCGGAGTCCTGGCCACAGGCGGCGGTCTGGTGTTTGAAGGCACGGCCGAAGGCAAGTTCTTCGCCTATTCATCCAAGGACGGTCGCGAGCTTTGGAGCTATGACGCCGGCAACGGCATCGTCGCGGCGCCCTCGACCTATTCGATCGATGGCGAGCAATATGTGGCGGTGATGGTCGGCTATGGCGGCGCCGCGCCGCTGTTCCAGCATTGGTCGACGCCCGGTCAGCCCCGCCTGCCAGGTCGGTTGCTGGTCTTCAAGCTCGGCGGGACCGACGCCGTGCCGGCCTATCCCAAGGCCCTGCCGACGAAAATAGACGTGACCGGTGTCGTGGCGCCGGGTGACCCCAAGTCAGGCTTCGCCCTTTTCCACCAGAACTGTGTGGTCTGCCACAGCTCCAACGCCAGCGGCCGCTATCTTCCCGATCTGAAGGCTTCGCCGATTTCGCGGACCGCCGCCGACTTCAAGACCGTGGTGCTGGATGGCGCGTTGCAATCCCATGGCATGGTCAGCTTCGCCAAGTTCCTCTCGCCCGCCCAGGCGGAGGACATCCGCGCCTACATCATCCAGGAAGCCCGGTACGCCCAGGCCGGCAAATAGGGCAGGGTCGTCCGAAGCGCTCCGGGGCTCACGCGCCGGGCGTCAGGAGCACCTTGCACTGATGGGTGCGCTGACGCAGCGCCTCGAAGGCGCCGGGGAAGTCGTCATAGCCCACGCGGTCGGTGATCATCACGGTGGGGTCGAACAGCTTGCGCTCCGCCGCGTCCACGGCGAGGCGGAAGTCGCCAATGTCGTACCCGAGCGCCCAGCTGATCGTCAGCTCCTTGTTGAGACCGGTCGCCCCCAGGATCGGATCGGGTCGGGTGCAGCCGGCAAGGGCCAGAACGAGGCCACGGGGCGGGGCCAGATTCATGCAGTAGTCCAACACGCCCGGCGCGCCGACGCATTCGAACACGGCGTCGGGCGGGCGGCCAGCCATCGCCCGGAAACCCTTGCGCACGTCGACGTCGCTCGGGATGAACTCGTCGGCGCCCAACTCCAACGCCATGGCTGCGGCGCGGTTCGAGCGGGCCGTGACGGCGATGCGCCTGGCCCCTAGCGCCCTGGCCCAGATCACGGCCCCCAAACCCACAGGTCCCGCGCCGACAATGAGCACATCCGCTCCAGCCGGCAGGCGCGCGCGTTTGACGCCGTGCAGTCCGACCGCCAGAGGCTCGATCAGCGCCGCCTCGTCCCAGGTTACGGCAGAGGGGACCTTGACTGACCCGAGCGCCCCGATGGTGGTGAATTCGCCAAAGCCACCGGAGACCTGGCCGTTGAAGTGGCCGCGCATCCGCCGGCACCAGATCGGTTCGCCCGCCAGGCAGGTCGCGCAGGCGCCGCACCCGATGAAGGGCATCGACACCGCCCTGTCGCCAAGGCGCCAGCTGTCGTCCACCCCCGCGCCGATCTCGACGACCTCACCGCAGAATTCGTGGCCAAGCACCACGCCGGCCCTGAGCGCGCCTTCATCCTCGGTCAGGTGCAGGTCTGTGCCGCAGATGCCGCAGGCGTGCACGCGGATCAGCATCTCTCCTGGGCCGGGCCGTGGCCGATCGACCTCATCGATATTCAGGGCTTGCCCAACACCGCGAAACACCGCCGCCTTCATCGCGCTTCCTCCCAGATTGCTGCTGACCCTGGCAGGCTACGCGGTTTTGGCCAAGTGGCCGCGCGCCAAGATCGTTGCCAAGCGCGACCTGACCGACGAAGCATTCTCGCCACCACGACAGGAAAGGCGCGAAGAGACGGCGGCGGATGACACGCGGCTCGCCAATCTGCCGGGCGTTTGGCGTGATCGGCTGCAGCGTCTTGGTGAACTCGACGCCTTGGTGGTGTACCTGTTCTCCGCCACGCTCTTTCGTAGCCGCGTTTAACCATGCCGAGGAAACACAAGAATGGACCTGAAACTGGGCGGCAAGCGGGTGATGATCACCGGCGCTTCCAAGGGCATCGGCGCTTGCGCGGCCGAGGTCTTCGCTGGCGAGGGGTGTCATTTGGACCTCGCCGCACGTGACGGCGAGGCATTGGGCATGCTTGCGGGGCGACTGCGCAGCGCGCACGGAGTCGATGTCGTCGTTCACGCCGCTGACCTGCGTTCGCCCAAGGGCATCGACGCCCTGGCCGCGCGCGCCAGCGAAATCGACATACTGATCAACAACGCCGGCGATATCCCAGGAGGCAATCTCGCCGCGGTCGATGAGAAGCGCTGGCGACATGCCTGGGAATTGAAGGTGTTCGGTTACATCAATCTCACACGCCAGATTTACGCAGCGATGAAGGCTCGGGGAGGCGGGGTGATCATCAACGATATCGGCGCGGCGGGTGAACGCTTCGACGCTAACTATATCACGGGGGCAACCGGCAACGCGGCCCTGATGACCTTCACGCGCGCTCTGGGCGGCCGCAGTCTTGACGACAACATTCGCGTCGTCGGCGTCAATCCGGGGCCTGTCGAGACGGATCGGATCATCGCCTTGATGAAGACCTCAGCCGCTACACAACTCGGCGATGAAGCGCGCTATCCCGAACTGATGCGGCGCTTTCCGCGCGGCCGCGCCGCCAAGCCGGAGGAAATCGCGGATCTCATGGCGTTCCTGGCGTCGGATCGTTCGGCCTATACCAGCGGCGTCATTTTCACCGTCGATGGCGGCATCAGCGCGCGCAACGGATAAAACGACACCTAAAGGAGCGACCATGATCGATATCCACTATTGGCCGACGCCAAACGGCAAAAAGGTCACGATTCTGCTGGAGGAGTTGGGCCAACCCTACAACGTTGTGCCGGTGCACATTGGCCGGGGCGATCAGTTCAGCGACACCTTTCTGCACATCAGCCCGAACAACCGCATGCCGGCCATCGTCGACCATGCGCCAAAAGACGGTGGCGCGCCGATCGCGATTTTTGAGTCCGGGGCGATCATGATGTATCTGGCTGAAAAGGCTGGCCGTTTCTGGCCGCAAGATGACCAGCGCGCAAAGTACGAGGTGACGCAGTGGGTCATGTGGCAAATGGCCAATCAGGGCCCCAAGACCGGCGAGCGGGGTCATTTTTCGCGGGTCGGACCCGAGGCCGGCGATCAATCCTACGCCCAGCGACGATTCAACGATGAGGTGCACCGACTTTATGGCGTTATGAACAACCGTCTCTATGACCGTCGCTACCTGGCTGGAGACGACTATACGATCGCCGACATGATTTCTTACCCCTGGACAGCCAGCTGGAAGTTGCAGGGCATCGATCTCGACGAGTTCCGCTATTTCAAACGCTGGTATGAGGAGCTCTCCGCGCGACCGGCGGTTGAAAGGGGGATGGCGGTCAGCGTTGGGCCGGTCGAAGATCCGGCGAGCCTGCCTCCTGAGGAGCAGGCGCGTCGCCGAGCCATCCTCTACAATCAGCGAGCCCGCCCCGCGCCGGCCAGCTAGGTGTTCTTGGCCGGATCTGGGTGGGCAGCGACCGTCCACGACCCGCTCCCAGGCCCGTTTTCCCGCCTTGGTCGCTCAGCGCCTCACGTCGTTGTCCGGGGTCATTCGGTGAACGCCCTACAAACGCCGGTTTTGCGTTAGCCCGCGCCGCACAATTGGCGCCCATGTTGGGCAAGAGGCTACACGGGGCGCGCGACGCCGATTCTGGCGTGAATTCATAGGCAGGTAGACTAGACTCATGTCTCCGCGCCCCGGATTGCGTCCGGACGTCGAAGCCGCCGAACATCGAGCCGCGGCGCGGCGCGATCTGGCTCACGCGAGCCGGCGTCGCGCGTCGCGCGGGCGTCGAGGGGTTGCGGTCGTCTCCAGCATGCTGGTCCATGGCGGCATCGTGCTTGCGATCGTGCTTGCGCGCGCCGACGCGCGGGACACACCTCAAGAGCCAGAACCCATCGTCGTTTCGCTGATCCAACCGCCTCCACCGCCGACCAAACCCATTCCCCCAAAGCCCAAACCGTCGCCAAAGCCGTCCCCAGCCAAGCCGCCGCCACCCCGGATGCACGTGCGCCCCGCGCCGATCCGCGCCCGTGTTGAGCCTTTGCCGATGGCGGTGGGCAAGCCTTCCCCAGTCGTGAGCGAGGTGAGCGATAGCGAACTCGCCGGGGCGGCGACGGCGGGCTCGGGCTCGGGCACAGGGCGCGGCTGTGATATGATCCGCCGCCTGCAAGGGGCCCTGCGCAGGGACAGGCTGGTCCAGGCGGCTGTCGCCGAGGCCCACGGCGCCGGCGGGTCTGTGGCGAAATCGATCCTCGTCTGGAATGGCGACTGGGTGAAGAACCTTTCACAGGACGGCAAGGGCCTGGCCGCGGTCCGTGAATCGATCATGTGGGAGGTTGCTTTTTCACCGCCCGAATGTCGCGCTGAGTCGGTGCGCGGCCTCGTCGCGATTTCCTTGCTCGACGCGCCCGGCTTTCCACGGTTGGTCCTTGGGCGTGGTGATTGGCGTTGGGGAGATGTCGTGACCCGAAATCGTTAGATCAGGGCCGGACGCGAGCTGAGGCGCCAGGCCACGGACAGTACCGGAGTGGCTAACTCAGTGGGGCGGTTGACGTTAGTCCAAGACGCAAGCGGCCCAGATTCTCATAGGCGGAATCACTGACGACGAGATGGGATTGCGCTGTGAAGAGGTCCCGCAAGATGCGCTGCAACGGATTGGCCAGCATGACCGCGCCGCCGCCGGCATAGCGAAAGAGGTTTGTGGTGACCGCGATCGCCTCGTCGGTGCATAGCACGGCCGCGGCCCGCGCCTCGGCCTGCAAGGTGACCGGCGCCTCGGTCTCTCGCGCGGAATCGAAAAGGCGCTCGATGACATCGATCATCAGTAACCGTGTGGCGGAGATGCGCAGTTCGCCCTCACCGATTGCGCGTTGCACCACGGCTCGGTCCGCCAGACTGGCGCCAACGCCATATCCTCTCATCTTTGAGACCGCGAGATCCCGCACAAGACTGATAGCGACCCGCGCGAGCGCATAGGCAAACGCGCCGTGCTCATTCACCAGATAGCCATACCCGAGGCGGTAAAGTTGACCGCCTCGCACCGGCTCAGCCGTCAATGACGCGAACCGATCAGGGACGAAGAGGCCATCCAGCGAAAAATCGACGCTGCCAGTGCCCTTCATCCCAAGCACATGCCACGTATCGTGGACCGTGATCGCCGAGGTGGGCGCGACAATTCTTACCACGCCGGATTTGTCGGCCAGTATCACCGGAACGGCTATATAGTCCGCGTGTTGGACCCCGCTCGCCCAGCCCCATCGGCCAGAAACGCGCCAACCACCCGCAGTGCGTTCAGCGACGCCAGCAGGCTTCAAGCTGCCCGCCATCATTGGAAAGCTGCGGTCGGTGATTTCAGCGACCACATCGTCCGGCAACCAGCTGAGCGCGCCACCGGCCGCGGCGGCCGTGATCATCATCGACCAGGCCGCCGCTGGATCCAGGCGGACCATAGCCTCGATCACGTCCATCTGATCGGCGGGGTGAGCCTCGGCCCCGCCCGCTTCACGGGGGGCCTTCATCCGAATCAATGGACTGGCTCTCAGGGCTTCAACGACCGGCGCCGCAAGGGTGCGTTCGGCTTCCGAGGCGTCCCGCTGTTCCACGACGATATCGGCGATCGAGTCGACGGCGCTTAGAAGGGCCGCACGCAGTTCCTGCCTTTCGCTGGGGAATGGATTAGTCTTCATGTCCGTTCCCAGCCGGGCCACCCGATGCGCGCGGGTCGGCGCGCAGATTTTCCGGGCCTATTCGCTTTCCACTGAGTTGACGAGTGTGCCGATCGGTTTGATCTCCACTTCAATGCGATCCCCGGCGCGCAGCCAGACAGGCGGGGTTCGCGCCGCGCCGACGCCGCCCGGCGTTCCCGTCACGATGACATCGCCCGGCTCCAGGTCGACGAATGTCGAGCAGTAAGCGACCAGATCGCCGAAGCTGAACACCATCTGGGACGCCTTGGCGTGCTGCATCACTTCGCCATTGAGGCGAGTCGTCAAATCCAGTTCGCTGGGGTCGCCGATTTCGTCCGGCGTCATCATCCAGGGGCCGAAGCCGCCCGTGCGGACAAAGTTTTTGCCTGGCGTGAACTGCGAGGTGTGCCTTTGCCAGTCACGGACGCTGCCGTCGTTGTAGGGCGCGAAGCCGGCGATATGGGCAAGCCAGTCGGCCTTGTCGATGCGCCGTCCGCCCTTGCCTACGATCAGGGCGATTTCGCCTTCGTAGTCGAGGGCGGTGGATTCGGCCGGGACCAGCATGGCCTGGTCATGGGCTACCTGAGCCGCGGCCAAACGCATGAAGATCGTCGGATAGGGTTCGCCCCCGCGCCCCGTTTCCGCCTGATGGTCCCGATAGTTGAGACCGGCGCAGAGGATCTTGGCCGGGTTGGGGATCACGGGCAGGAAGCGCAATCCCGACAGAGACAGGTCCGCTGGTCGGTTCGCGGCTGCGGCGGCCAGCGCGCCCAATCGGCCGGCCGCGATCGCGGCTTTCAGGTCGGCGAGGTCCGGCGCGGACGCGCCAACGTCGACGACGCCGTCGCCCGAAGCGGAAATGACGCCAAAGCTCGCCTTGCCGGCGGTCTCGAAGCTCAACCAGCGCATGCTGTTTCCCTTGTCCTTGAATTCGTTGTCTGGATTCGTCGCTTCGGCGACGTCAGGCGGGCGTCTTGGCGCGACGGCGCGCTTCGACATAGGCGTCGCCCGGACCGAACCCAGGTTCCGCCGCGAACGCGCTTTGCGTGGCGGACATCAACGTCGCGTCATCCTCATCCGGATTCCAGGGACGGCCTTGGGGCTGCTGAACGTGCCAGGGTGTGTCGCAAAAGATCTCGATGCCGTTGCCCTCTGGATCGGCGAAATAGGCCGACCATGTGTTGCCGTGGGTCAAGGGCGCGGGAGGGCGCCCCCGCCCATCGGCCGAGATTCGGGTCATCAACGGCCGCAATTCGTCCAACCCGCCAACGCGAAACGCGAGGTGATTGAGGGCGCCGGGCTTGCCCTGACCGGGCGGAATGGGGACGAACGCCAACTGATGATGCTCTCCGGGGTCCTGGCTCAGGAACACGATCTCTGGACCGCTTTCGCCTAAGGGACCTCGGTCCGTGACCGCGAAGCCAAGCACATTGGTGTAGTAGTCGAGCATGGTGTCGAGGTCGCGGACATGCAGAACCGCGTGAGAGAGTGTCAGGGACATGGCGCCTCCGATGGTGCTCTATCGCTTCAAGAACCTTCTGGCCTCACAGCAGGACACAGCGCCGCCGACCGGAGAGGATCCGACTTTTCGAGACTTGTAACTTACCGCGCGTGACGGCGCGAGGGCCTGGCCCCGACTGCGTCGCTTTCTATGTGAGCGGCGAGCGCCGGCGCGACCGAGCTTTTAGCGATCAGCGCAAAGCGCGAAGGGGCCGGCTCCTGAGCCGGCCCCTTCGTTAACTAGGCCAGGACGACAACCACCACGCGACGGTTCTGAGCTCGGCCTTCCTTGGTGTCGTTGGACGCCACAGGGACTTCGGAGCCATAGGATATCGTCGACATCCGGTTGAGCGCCACGCCCTGCTTGTTCATGAACAGGCGAACCGCTTCGGCGCGATCGAGGCCCAACCGCCGGTTGAGCGCGGGCGAACCGGTAGAGTCGGTGTGGCCCTGAATCTCAAGATAGACGTTGCGGTTGTCCGTCTTCAGCTTTTGGACAAAGTCCATAAGCCGCGTCTGGGCCTCCGGAGAAAGATCCGAGCCATTGACCGGGAACTTCACCGAGTCGTCCGACAGAACCATGGAGTAGAGGAACTTGCCCTCGGCCAGTTTCCCGGCGGCCTGAGCGCGCTCAAGGGCCTCGCGCGTCGTCTTGTCCAATTCGCCAAGATGCTGCTCGTGGGTGTTCACTTGGCTCTGTGTGGCCTGCACCTTGGTGTCTTCTATGCCAAGCTGCTTACGTACAAAGTCTCTCGTCGCGCAGCCTTGGAGGCTGAAGGACATGACCGCCAATCCCGCGACCGCCAAGTGTGTCGCCTTAAAAGTCCGCATTCATTATTCTCCGATAGCGCCCGCCCTGGGACGCCCCCTTCGCCACAATTAGCGGAAGCGTTTGCGGTTTGCCAGCCGTGTCGACGGACCTGAGACGAATGAGCGCGCGACGGCGCCAGCATCAGATCGCAAGGCCCAGGTTCCTGGCCAGGTGACGCCGCGTCGCGTCTTCAAGGGCCTGTGGCCAGATCATGCCGATACGGTCGGCGTGGCGCCGCGCCCGTGGTAAGAAGATTTTCGCGATGGCGTCCGCGCCGGCGAGGACGCTCGACCTTTCCGCCATAAGCGGCGGCAGAGCCCGCAACTCGTTGATCTGGTCGGCGTGGAGGAACGGGAGCCTGCGCAAAGCGCCACCGCGCTGTGAGGGACTCACGCCATTTTCCTCCAGCATTATGTCGAGCGTCGATCGCCGTAGAAGGTCCAGGCCTGTCAGGGCCAATTCGTATTCCCCGCGCCCGAGCGCAACCACCGTGAGCCCAAGAACGCGCAGAAATTCGTTCACGAGCGTGAGAAGTTGGTCAGGCGATGTCTGGTATGGAGGAACCTGATGTGACGGCGGGCTATGAGACCCGTGGTTGAACAGAACCGTAAGGTCTCGGGCATTGTAGCGGGCAAGGTCCGAAGACTCGACGAAGACCAAATCGAAGCGTCGCCAATCATCGGTGATGACGCTCAATACACGGCCGCCGAAAAGACGATTAACCATGATGGTTGGCGCGATGCTTCCGAGGTCGGCGACGATGCTGGATGACGCTTTGGACGCGGCGCCGTCGCTTACGAGCACCAGAACGTCGACATCGCTGAACGCGTCTCCGTGTCCGGCGCCGAGGCTCCCTGACAACCAGGCTGCCTGGACGTCGGGCCGGGGCTCAAGGAACTCGGCGATGGTGTCGAGCAGCTGTTGCTGGTCCGGTGTCACGGTGGCCTCGCGGGATGGAACGTATCCTGATATCACTTTGCCTTGGGCGTTGAAGCGATCGTGACCTTTCCGCTGACGAAGCGATGTGTTCCGGGGGCCAACGTCCGTATGGACGCCGCGCGTGGCACCTCGCCAGCCCGCCGTTATCACCCGAACGCCAGCACCAGGCTTTTACCTTGGCCCTGGGCGTGGCATGAAAATCGCGCAGCTGGCCCGGCGAGCGCCGAGGCGTGGCGTACATTTGGGAGAAGCCGCGATGCATGTGGGAATGGCATTGATTTTCCAAGGTCGACGCGACGGCGTCGACGACCGTGCGGTCTGGGCCAATGAGTTGCGCCTGGGCGACCTCGCCGAGCCGCTGGGCTTCGAGTCGATCTGGGGCGTCGAGCATCACTTCACCGACTACACAATGTGCCCCGACGTGCTGCAGTATCTGACGTATTTTGCGGCGCGGACCAAAACGATCCAGTTGGGATCGATGGTGGTGGTGCTTCCCTGGCATGACCCGATGCGGGTGGCCGAACAGATTTCGATGCTCGACCATATGTCGGACGGCCGGTTCATTCTTGGCATGGGTCGCGGTCTGGGTCGGGTCGAGTTCGAGGGCTTTGGGCGCAATCAGGAAGAAAGCCGAGCCTACTTCACCGAAGCAGCCCAGATGCTCCTGGCGGGCTTGGAGAGCGGCGTTTGCGAATTCGACGGCCAGTTGGTCAAACAGATCCGGCGTGAGATCCGGCCGAGACCGTTCAAGAGTTTCCGCGGGCGAACCTATGCCGCCGCGGTGTCGCCGGAGAGCTCGGCGATCATGGCGAAGCTGGGCATTGGTCTATTGATCATCCCGCAGAAGCCCTGGGAGGCGGTGGAAAAGGAGCTCACAGATTACCGACGCGTATATCGTGAGGTGAATGGGACTGAAGCCCCGGCGCCCATAAATGCCGGCTGGGTGATCTGCGACGAAGATGAGGGACGCGCCCGAGAAATGGCCGTCAAGCACATCGGCGGCTACTGGCGCACAGTGATCGACCACTACGAGTTCCGCGGCGAGCATCTGCAGTCCATGAAGGGATACGAATCCTACCGGGAGATACAGGCCAGGGTGAACGCGCCGGGCGGCGACGAGGCGATGGTCGAGTTCTTTTTGTCCCTGCAAATCTGGGGGACGCCCGAGCAATGCTACGAGAAAATCCTCCAATGCACCCAGCGTTGTGGCGCCGATTCATTCAACGCGGTCTTCAGCTACGGTGAAATGGACTACGCCTACGCCGAACGAAACATGCGCACCTTCGCCAAGCATGTGCTGCCCGAATTGAAGGCCTACCGTCGGGTCGAAACCTTGGCCGCTGAGTAGAGCCGCCCCTTAATTTTGTTCTTTGAAGCGCCCGGTGGGGCGATGGCGTCTTCTATTGCAGCGCAGCGGTCTGCGCACAGGCCGCCCGTGAAAAGCCCTCTTCCAGGCTACCGGGCGCCGCGTAGGTCCATTTCCCTTCGTGGGCGGTCTGGTAGATAACCGCACCGCTCATGTTGGGCTCGGAATAGGCGACAAGCGAGAGCTGCTTGTTTCTAAGCATCGTGCAGCCCACTTCATAGAGACCGACGGATGAGACTGGCGGGTTCGCCTCACGGTCGCCGACTGCGGGCGCCCCATGCCGTGGCGTCTCAAACCGAACCCAAATCCTACGGAACGGCGACTGCGCAACCTGTACGGCGGGACGGGTGAGCACGGCCGTCTCACCCAGGCGTGCAGCCCAGACCCATCCGTCCCGGCCGATCGGGTCGGATAAGGGCGTCTGCTGAGCGGTCGCCGAAGTCGTCGCAACGATCGCCGCCGCGCAGCCCAAGATCGCGAGACATGATTTCTTCAGGTTCGCGCCGGTGCGGACGAGGCGCCAAAAAGGATGTGACGTTGGCGATGTCATGTCAGCATACTGCCCGCTAACGCGGGACGATTGAAGTACGGGTACTACTTACTGACGGGCGTCGGCGGTCGCATTGACGGCGAACAACTCAACGCCGAGGCTAGCGATCTTGCGGTCACAGGCGATGGCGGCGAACCAGGATCCGCGGTTGTGGGGGACTTTCGGGAGGGGGGCTTCAAACCGCGCTTGCATTCACAAGGCCGGTGCTGTAGACGCGCCGCTCCGAAACGGGCATGCCCGCTTTCGAACCTGTCCGAGAACCGCGGGCCCTTTGGGCGTAAACCAGCAATGGCCGTGGGGAGATAGAGATGATGGCGCAAAAAGCCTCAGAGACGCCGTCGGCGTCCTGGCTTTGCGCCTGTTCCTTTTCTCCCAGTCCTGGATCGGCGGTCGCTGTTCGTTGCCGGCGCGCGTTGTCGCGGATCGGTCCAACCAAGGAGAGTGCTCATGGAGCGCGCTAAAAAGGCCGAGTCGATCGAGACTCTTAAGGGCGTCTTCGCCAACGCCGGCGCCGTGGTCGTCACGCACTACACCGGGTTGACGGTTAAGGAGACGGAGGATCTCCGCGGGCGGCTGCGGGCTGAGGGCGCGAAATTCAAAATCGTCAAGAACCGCTTGGCGCAGAAGGCGCTGAATGGTGATGGCGGTGACGCGGCCTACGACCTTTTCAAAGGACCGGTGGCGATCGCCTATGGCCCCGATCCGGTCGGGGCGGCGAAGGTCGCAACGGCCTACGCCAAGGATAACGACAAGCTGATCATCATCGGCGGGCTGATGGGCCAGCAGGTGCTCGACGCCAAGGGTGTCGACGCCCTGGCTAAACTGCCCTCGCTCGACCAGATCCGCGCCTCGCTCGTCGGGCTCCTGCAAACCCCGGCGACGCGGGTCGCTGGCGTCCTGCAAGCCCCCGCTGGCCAGCTGGCCCGTGTGTTTAACGCCTACGCCACCAAGGAAGCCGCGTAAGCGCGCGACCATCGTTTCCCTGATCCACGCATCACATTGATCTAAAAGGACCTAAACCCATGTCGAAACTCGAAAAACTGGTCGAAGACCTCTCCGCGCTGACCGTTCTGGAAGCCGCTGAACTCTCCAAGCTGCTGGAAGAAAAGTGGGGCGTTTCGGCCGCCGCTCCGGTTGCGGTCGCCGCGGCCGCTCCGGGCGCCGCCGCTCCGGCCGAAGCTGTCGAAGAGCAGACTGAATTCACCGTCATGCTGACGGCGGCGGGCGACAAGAAGATCAACGTCATCAAGGAAGTGCGTGGCGTACGTCCGGACCTCGGCCTGAAGGAAGCCAAGGACCTGGTGGATGGCGCTCCGCAGCCCGTCAAGGAGAACGTCTCCAAGCAGGAAGCGGCCGACATCAAGGCCAAGCTCGAAGCCGCCGGCGCGAGCGTCGAAGTAAAGTAGGTCGGCGTCATCACCGAGCCGGCGGTTCGCCGCCGGCCTCGGGACACCGTTTACCAAGGCGATCGAACACGGAGGGGGCTGAGGCCCGCTCCGTGCCGAAGCGCGAAATAAGCCGAATTATTCTCTTCCCATTGACGGCGGAACGCTCTAGATACGCGTCCCTCTCAAACCATCAGCACTGAACATTGCGCGCGCGCGTCCCGCAAAGGGTCGCATGCGCTTTACGCCCCGAGGCGCGGTTTACCGCCCTCTGACCAGCGCGAAGGGGCGCCGTGACGGAAGACGTCATGGAAACAACTAGGCGTCCGACGGATGGCGCGAGGCCGATCATGGGCCCGCCGTCCGGTCCGAGGGTGGACGCTTCCGACCTGAAAACTCCGCGCGAGGTCGCTCGCGCGCGCCCACTTGAGGAGCCACAATGGCGCAGTCGTTCACCGGCAAGAAGCGTATCCGCAAAACGTTCGGTCGCATTCCCGAGGCCGTGCAAATGCCGAACCTGATCGAGGTTCAGCGGTCTTCCTACGAACAATTCTTGCAGCGTGATGTGCGGGCCGGCCAGCGCAGGATCGAGGGTATCGAGGCGGTTTTCCGCTCGGTCTTCCCGATCAAGGACTTCAATGAGCGGGCGATGCTCGAATACGTGTCCTACGAGTTCGAGGACCCGAAATACGACGTCGAGGAATGCGTTCAGCGCGATATGACCTACGCGGCGCCGCTGAAGGTCAAGTTGCGCCTGATCGTCTGGGAGATCGACGAGGAAACCCAGGCCCGGTCCGTCAAGGACATCAAGGAGCAGGATGTCTACATGGGCGATATCC
>Ga0075030_100000393_pt1 | contig 37739 bp, 38 predicted proteins | sample LitLauG_LLR_2012_FD_71393 | JGI IMG/M metagenome (GOLD analysis project Ga0075030, IMG submission 71393) | Freshwater sediment microbial communities from Pennsylvania, USA - Little Laurel Run_MetaG_LLR_2012 | ecosystem: Environmental > Aquatic > Freshwater > Creek > Sediment | place: USA...
CATCGTGGTGACGTTTCTCGAAGTGTCCAAGGAAAGTTATGCTTCCGGCGGCGTGCTGATGGCGGACAAACAGTAACAACGGAAAATGGGTTTTCTGAGAACTGAGAACCGGGAACGAGAACTCTACCGTCATCCCAGCGGCTCGAACAAATGCCCCTCTGTGCGGTCGGCGATTTTGGGCAGATCCTTTTTTGCGTGCTGCAGAAAATGCGGGGAAGCGCGGTGCGCTTCAAGCGCCGCGTCGTCCTGATACTGCTCGTAGATAAAGAATCGTCGCGGATCGGTCTTGTGCTTGTGAACCTGATACATGACGCAGCCCGGCTCTTTGCGCGATTCGGCTGTGAGTTTTTCAAAGATTGCCGCCACTTCGGACTCGCGTCCGATCTTTGCCATCCAGGTTACGGCCAGCACCACCATCCGTCGCTCCGTTCTGTCTCTCTCGGTTGAAATAGTCTTAAGCTGCCGGGCTCGTCAGCCCCAACTCGCTGACGAAGTCGTCCACCAGAATCGTCTGTTCGCGATCGGGCCCCGTGGAAATCAGCCCCACCCGCGCCCCTGTTTCCTTTTCGATGAACGCCAGGTACTCGCGGGCGGCCTTGGGTAATGCCTCCAACGTCCTAATCGCCTGCGTCGGAGTGGCCCAACCCGGCATGTTGCGGTAGATGCCTTCGATCTTTTCGTACCCGCAGGCCTGAGCCGGAACTTCGTCCGTCTCCTTGCCGTCCACCTTATACCCCACGCAAACAGGAATCTCGGTCAAGTGATCGAGCACGTCGAGCTTTGTAACCACCAGCCAGGAGATTCCGTTAATCATGCCAGCGTAACGGAGCAGAGGCAAATCGAGCCAACCGGTGCGGCGGGGACGCCCGGTAACCGCGCCGAATTCGTTGCCGCGCTTGCGCAGGTCTTCTCCCTCCGGGCCAAGCAGTTCACTAGGGAACGGGCCGCTGCCGACACGGGTGCAATAAGCCTTGGTGATGCCGATAACCGTGTCGATCGACGTCGGTGGCACGCCGGTTCCGGTTGCCGCGCCACCGGAAGTAGAACTCGAAGAAGTCACGAACGGATAAGTGCCGTGATCGATGTCGAGCATCGTGCCCTGCGCGCCTTCGAAGACGATCGACTTGCCTTCGGCCAGCGCGCGATTCAGCAGCAGAGCCGTGTCGCGGACAAAGGGCGCGAGTTGTCGCGCCGCATCGGAGTATTCGCGGAACATCTTGTCGGCATCGAGCGGTTCGGAATTGAAGAGCGCGTGCGCAATCGTGTTTTTCTCGCGGCAAGCGTTCTCGATGTGCGTGCGCAGCAATTGAGTATCAAGCAGGTCGGCGACGCGCAAGCCGCGGCGTCCCATTTTGTCTTCGTAAGCTGGACCGATGCCGCGCGATGTGGTCCCGATCTTCACGCGCCCGGGAGCGTTTTCCGATCCCAGCTCCATCATACGATGGTAGGGAAGAATGACCTGGGCGCGGTTGGAGACAAAAAGATTGCCATCCACTTTCACTCCGGCGGCGCGCAGCGAAGCGACTTCCTTCAAAAAGGCCAGCGGATCAATCACTACGCCATTGCCAACGACGCTAATGCACTCGGGCCGCAGAATCCCGCCCGGCACGAGTTGCAAAATAAACTTCTTGCCGTTGATGATGACTGTGTGTCCGGCGTTGTGGCCGCCGGCGTAGCGGGCTACCACCGAAAAAGTCTGAGTAAGTACATCGACGATCTTGCCCTTGCCCTCATCGCCCCACTGGGCCCCGACGATGACCGCAGTTCTGCCTCTGCTCGTTCGACTCAATGAAAACTCCGCTGTGGAATACTGCCCCGGGGTCGCACACACTAGTCGCGCCGCTGCTGCTGAATAAGACTGGAAAACTGGGAAGATCGGCGGCGCTTGGTGTGTACTCCCTAGCATACCGAATCGCACTGAGGAGGAGCAAACCGGAATTCAACGAGGGCTCGCATAGCGACAGCCGCCCTCGGCTGTCGGCCGGTTTGCAGCACGGCCAAGCCGATCTTGTATCCTGACAGCGTGCCTGAACTTCCCGAAGTCGAAACGATTGTCCGGGGCCTGCACAGTCGGGTCGCTGGAGACACCATTGAATCGGTCTGGATCGGTTCGCGGAAGCAGCCGCTCAAGTCGCCAGCAGCCGTCATCGCCTCCGCCCTCGAAGGCAAGCGAGTCGTACGCGTGCGCCGGGCCGGCAAGCACATCGTGTTTGATTTGGAGGGAGAATTGTGGGGCTCACGGACAGCACCGAAGAAAGGTAAACGCGCAACTCGCGGCCAGCCGCGGCACGCCGCGGCTCTACAGACGCCCCAGTGGATTGTCCATCTGGGCATGACCGGCCGCATGGTGGTTAGCGAACCTGCGGCGGAAGTCATCAAGCATACTCACCTGATTGCCAAGCTGGCCTCGGGGCGTGAGCTGCGGTTCATCGATCCGCGGATGTTCGGAAAAATCAGCGTTCACAGCGGCGGTTTCGACCCTGGAGGCGTGGAGCCGCTGGAGGTAAGCGAAGAGCGCTTCCTAGCGCTCTTTCGCGGGCGCAAGACTCCGATTAAAAGCGCGCTGCTGAATCAAAAGCTGCTCCGCGGAGTGGGCAACATCTATGCCGACGAATCTTTGTTTCGCGCGGGCATCCGTCCCCGCCGTCGGGCATCAACAATCACGCGGGAGCAATTGCGCAAGTTGCATGCGGCCGTGCAAGAGGTGCTGCGCGAAGCGATCGCGCTCGGCGGATCTTCGATTTCCGACTACGTCGATGCCGATGGAGAAGAAGGATTCTTCCAGCTGGAGCACCGGGTCTATGGCCGCGAAAGCGAGCCGTGCCTGGTATGCGGGACCGCCATCCGGCGCGTCGTGCTGGCGGGCCGCAGCAGTCATTACTGTTTACAATGTCAAAAATAGACATAATGGAGCGCCATGAATAAATTTTCCATCGGAGTAGACCTCGGCGGCACGAACCTGCGCATCGCCGCCGTGGACGAGCAAGGCAAACTGGTCGAGAAAGTCACGCTCGGCACCAAGGTTTCCCTGGGACGCGATCACGTCATCGGCGACATGTGCGACGCCATCCAGCGCATGTCGGAGAGATTCAAGGACTCCGCTCCTCTGCTCGGGATCGGCATCGGCGTGCCCGGCATCATCGATATGCAGACGGGCCTGCTGCGCGAGTCGCCCAATCTGCCGGGCTGGGCCAACTATCCGGTTCGCGCCGAGATTGAGCGGCGGCTGAAGACCATTGTCATTCTTGAGAATGACGCCAATGTCGCCGCGCTTGGCGAAAAGTGGCTGGGCGCAGCGAAAGATTTTTCCGACGTGGCGATGTTGACTCTGGGCACAGGCGTGGGCGGCGGACTGGTTCTGGGCGGCAAGATCTGGCGCGGCGCCAACGGCATGGCCGGCGAGTTTGGGCACACGACAGTCGAACCGGAGGGCCAACTCTGCGGGTGCGGCAATCACGGATGCCTGGAGCAATACGCGTCGGCGACGGCGGTGGTCCGGATGGCGCGGGAGGCGATCGCGAACCATGGCGCGTCGGCGCTGGCGCGGGCTGCGCACGCCGATCCGGAGTTCAGCGCGAAGTCGATTTACAATCTCGCGATTCAAGGCGATGAAGATGCGCGCCGCATTTTCCGCTACGTGGGACGTTGTCTGGGCATTGTGCTTTCCTCGCTAGTCAATTCCCTGAATCTGCCGATTTATGTGATCGGCGGGGGCGCATCGAGCGCGTGGGACGCCTTCTCGCCGTCGATCTTTGAGGAATTGCGGCGGCGTTCCATAGTGTATGCCGCGACCGCGCCGCCCGATGCGGCGGCGGCCAATCAAGGAGCATCAGCGCGGGTTGAAGCGGGCCCCGGCCAAAAGACCATCATCACCCGCGCCCTGCTGGGAAGCGATGCCGGCCTTTACGGGGCCGCCCGGCTGCCGATGCTTGCGGACGCGAACCGCTAAAAGAACGGAGTGACGGGCGTCCGCACTCGGCCGCCTGCAATGCGGTCGAACATTGGCAGGGTTAGCGGCGCTTACTCTGCGGCGCGCGCGTCGGCTTCGACGAATGCGGCTTTGACGAACGCGGAGTCGGCCTGCGCGCGCGCGGCGGTTTCCGTGCGTACAGCGGAGCGGGTACATCGGGCGGGAGTGTGAGTTTCGGTCCCGACGCAGCCGTTTTCAGTTTCGCTACTTCCAGCAGAGTAAGGTTGCGCCAGTCTCCCGGCGGTACGTCGAGCGCCAGGGGTCCATACTGCACGCGCCGGATCTTTTCCACGTGGTGGCCCACCTCTTCAAACATCTTTCGGACCTGGCGATTGCGACCTTCGATAATTGTCACTTCGAGCCACGGATTGTCGCCTTCGCGGATCAGTCGAATCTTGGCCGGAGCCGTGCGCACCCGCCGGCCGCCTTTTTCGGCGATGGAAACACCGTGGCGCAGTTTGTCGAGCTTGCCCTCGTCGGGCTGGCCGGCGACTTTTACAACGTACGTCTTCGGTACATTCGAAGACGCCTTCATCAGAGCATTCGCCAGCGTGCCGTCATTAGTCATCAGGAGAAGGCCTTCGCTGGCCCAATCCAGACGCCCCACCGGATACACACGGCCTTTCACCTTCTGCCCCTTGACGTTTTGAATCAGGTCCATCACGGTGGGACGCTTCTTCTCATCGCTGACCGTGGTCACATATCCCTTGGGCTTGTTGAGCACGACGTAGGTGTAACGCTCGGGCCCCTGCAGCAGTTTGCCATCTACGCGGATGTGGTCGTGTTCGGGATCGGCCTTGGTGCCGAGTTCGGTGACCACCTGACCATTAACGAGAACGCGGCCAGCCGCGATCAACTCTTCGGCCTTGCGCCGGGAGGCGACACCTGCCTCTGCGATGATTTTTTGCAGTCGTTTTAGCATGAAGGGATTAAAATGAACTCGACAGAATTGTGTTCGCACAAAGACGAACTAACTATAGGCGGTCACTCGGCCCGCGTGTAAAATTCCTCAGCAATTAGCCTCACCCACGATATGAATGATAGTCACGCCGGAATGATCGTAAGCCTTATCGGACGCGGAGTCTTTACTGTCGTTTTTGTCCCCTTGGTTGTGATCCTTGCCCGGATTCTGGGGAAGTATGGTAAGCGTTTCCTGAACCACACTTTCAGATCCAACGAGGATGTTGTTCAGTCCGTGCATGTGTTACTGAACTTAGGATTCTATCTCCTCAGCGCTGGTTTGTTCTTGTGGAACATCGGCGTTGGAGGGAACGGTTATGTGCCTCCGGGAAACTTGACGATTATAGGACTCGAAGACGCCGCTTTGCGGCTGGGTGTCTCCATTTTTGTGATTGGGGTGTTTCACTCGATCAATATTCTTGTGATTGCTATATTGAATCGGAAGAATAGTTAGAATCCATCCGGAAATCTCGTCTGATCGACCTCTCATGCTGTTTCGGCGGATGATGCAGCCTCTGTCCCTTCCGATATTTCTGCCTCGTCCGCATTCGGTGCGGTTGCCACCGGACCCTCTGTTGATTGTTTCGTCTGTTCTTTCCCCGCCAGTAAGTCGCTCTGGAACGACTCCGCCAGCAGCTTCTCGAATTCTTCCATGCTGGGCAATTCATTGATGTCTTTCAGCCCGAAGCGCAGCAGAAACTCTCTGCTGGTTTTATAAAGAATCGGCCGTCCGATTACGGCCTTTCTGCCCGCGGTCGTGATCAGCTTGCGGTCGAGCAGGGTAGCAATGACTCCGCCAGAATCGACGCCGCGAATCTCGCTGATCTCGGGCACGGTGACCGGCTGTTTGTAGGCAACGACGGCCAGCGTTTCGAGTGCCGGAAGCGACAACCGGAAAGGCGGCTTCAGGCTCTTGGCGAAGGCGCGCACCACGTCGTGTTGCTCGGGCTTGGTGGACATGCGGTATCCGCCGGCGACCTGGCGGATTTCGATGCCGTGGTCTGCGCCGGAGTAATCCGCGATGAGTTCTTCGAGCGTGGCCCGGATGCGCGACCTGATTTCCACCGGATCAATCTCGGGAGTTTCCGCGAGCACCGACTCCTTCACGAGGGGAACAATCTGATCAAGCGAAATAGGCATTTCCGCCGCGTAAATGATGGCTTCGAGTTGGGGTTTAAGACTCATAAAGTCAGTTCCAGTTGCCAGTTGTCAGTGGCCAGTAAAACCAGTGGAGCGGAAGACCTTACACTGGCAACTGGTCACTGGCAACTGCTTTTCACTTCCAATCATCGCGCACCGCTGCGTGCTCCGTCATCACTTCTTCGAAGTGCGAGTGCTTTCTCACCAGCACCTCACCGAAGACGTGGTCCTGCCTCACCTGGATTGCCTGCAAGCGGACCAGTTCGAGCAATGCCAGAAACATGCAGACCAGCGCCGGCCGCGACGGGACATTGCGGAGCATCTGCTTCAGGCGGATGGGCCGATCTTCAAGCGCCAGCCGCCGATGCAAGTACTGGATCATCTGCCCGACGGTCACGGTCTCCTCGTCTACCTCAAGAATCGGCCGATTGCGCGCCCGGTCGAGTATCTGCTGGAAAGTTTTGACCAGGTCGATGACGTCGGCGGCCAGTTCGGGCTCAGTGCCCTCGGCGTCCATAAACTCACGAATCGCCGGATTGCTCAGCACTGCATCCTCAATCTGTTGCTTCTGCAAAAGCATTTGCGCGGCGGATTTAAACTTTTCGTGCTCCAGCAGGCGGTTGACGAGTTCGTTGCGCGGATCGTCCAGCGCGTCGGCGGGAGCGAGCGGATCGCGCGGCAACAACATCTTCGACTTGATGTGAATCAGCACCGCCGCCATGTAGATGAACTCAGAGGCGACGTTGACGTCGAGTTCGCGGATGCGTTCAACATAAGCGAGATACTGCGCCGTGATTCGGGCGATGGGAATGTCGTAAATATTGATGTCCTGTTTGCGGATCAGGTCAAGCAGCAGGTCGAGCGGACCCTCGTAGATTTCGCCGAGCGCGATGGCAAAGGGGAAATCGCTGGCGTCGTCCTTAGCAGACTTGGCCAAAGGGGTCTTGCTGTCAATGGAAATGACAGGAGCCGGGCCTTTTCTGGGCATCTCGGCCGGCGTCTGTTCTGAGATGGGTTGAGACAAATCTGTCACTTCGTAGAACCCTTGGCTGGCCCGTCGTTCGAAACGTCGTTAGGACTGTAGTCCAGCCCCATCGATTTGCGAACCTCGTCCATGGTGCCGCCAGCAATTTCGCGGGCGCGGGCCGAGCCTGCCTCCAGAATATCCCAGGCGAGGCGCGGATTGTCCTCGTATTTTTTCCGACGCTCCTGCATGGGATTGAGGATCTGTACGATGGCGTCCGCGACCCAACCCTTGCACTCGATGCAGCCGATCCCGGCCGACCGGCAGCCCTCGTATACCTTCGCCATCGTCTCTTTGTCGCTGAATATTTTGTGCAGGTCGCCGACGGGACAAACATCCGGGTCGCCACGATCGGTACGCTTGATGCGCCTGGGATCGGTGACCATCGTCTTCAGCTTCTGCCGCACCACCGGTTCCGGGTCCGTGAGCATGACCGCATTGTCGTAGGACTTCGACATCTTGCGGCCGTCGGTGCCCGGCAGGCGCGGAGCAGGCGTGAGCAGGGCCTGCGGTTCCGGAAAAACGATTCTGGGGAAGATGTAATCCGTATCGGGCGTTATTTCCGTGCCATTGGAAATCAGCACGTCCTTTTGAGCCTGTGTCAGGCAGGCCGTGTCGGTGACCACGGGCTGCGCGAAAGCGTAAATTCCGTTGAACCGCCGAGCAATCTCCCGCGTCAGCTCCACGTGCGCCACCTGGTCTTCGCCCACCGGAACCAGATCCGCCTTGTAGATCAAAATGTCCGCCGATTGCAGCACGGGATAGCCCAGAAACCCGTATGTGCCCAGGTCTTTTTCCTTGATGTTTTCCTTCTGCTCCTTATACGTCGGGACGCGCTCCAGCCAGCCCAGCGGAGTGATCATCGAAAGCAGCAGATGCAATTCCGCATGCGCCGGGACGTGCGATTGGATGAACATCACGCACTTCGCCGGATCGAGCCCCGCCGCCAACCAGTCCAACAATACGTCAACCGAATTCTCTTTCAGGCGCGACGTGTCGGCGTAGTCGGTGGTCAGCGCGTGCCAGTCGGCGATAAAGAAAAAGCAGTCGTATTCGTCCTGCATGCGGACCCAGTTTTCGAGCGCGCCCACGTAGTTTCCCAGGTGCAGCTTGCCGGTCGAGCGCATTCCGCTCAGCACGCGTTTCTTGGAAGGAGTTTTCATTCAGAACTTGCTTTCAACGGTTCGCGGCGTCCTCAGTGATGGATCGGGTGAACCTGATTCTAACAAAGCCCGGAAAAATGCGGCGCGAAGAGCAAGAAGATCCGGCGGTTTTCCTTCGTGTCCTTAGTGGTGAACGGTCTAGAGTGGTGAACGGTTTAGCGAAGTCGAAGCAATGAAAACGAACGAGAAAGGCGATGTGGCAATCCAGGCTCTACTGCCCCGCGCGCACCGGCGACACCACCAGCGGGCTGGCGCCCCGATTCTTGCTGTCGCCCTTGTCGTGCTGGTAGAGCAGCGAAAGCGCGCCCTCGGCGGAGGTAGTAGCGCCCGCCAGTTCCGCCGCCAACGCCTGATACGACCGGCCAAGTTCGTGGTTCCCCTGCGAGCCCACCGGGCTGCCCTTGTCAATCGCTGGTCCAATCACCTGGAAGTTGTTGGGCACCTTCCACAGCACTTTACAGTTGGTGGCTTTCTCCACATCCTCGTCGGTAAAGCCGGGAATCTTTTTGTACCGGTTGAGCACGATCCGCAGCCGTTCGCGCCCCGCCCCCTCCTGCAGAAACGCATGGATCCGCCCCGCGCTCCACAGCGAAACCACATCGGTCTGCGTCACCAGCAGCACCGCATTCGAAAGGTCGCAGATCATCTGCATCGTGCCATCGATCCGCCCCGAGCAATCCAGCACCACAAAGTGATACTGCCCCACCAGCAAGTCGAACAGGCGCGCCAGCTCCGATCCCGTCGGCACCGCGTTGTGCGGCTGTTGCGCCCCCGCCAGCAGATGCAAGCCGTTGCGATACGGCGTCATCAGCCCATCCAGCAGCGAACCATCCATGCGATGCAGGTTCTGCAGAGCATCGATAATCGTGAATTGCGGCCGCAGATTCAGTTGCAGGGCGGCGTGCCCGATCGGCGCGAAATCCACCAGCACCACCCGTCCATGCGTCTCCTGCAGCGCGACCGCGGTATTCACCGCGGTGGTGGTTGCGCCTGCTCCGCCCTTGGCGTTAAGAAAAGTAAGAACGCGAGCCTTGCTCGAACTGCGCTGCGACCGGCTCAGCGTGGCCGAGAAGCGCGTGAACGCCTCAATCAAAGCCTCGCGGCTGGCGTTATGGTCCAGAAACTCCCGCGCCCCCGCCCGCATCGCCGAAACAATATTGGTGGGCGCATTCATTTCGCCCACCGCAAAAATCGTGACCTCGGGAGTGCTGCCGTGGATCAGTTCAATCGTCCTAATGGCCCGCGAAGGATTGTGCGGATCGATATCCACCAGCACGACTTCCGCCCGCTGGTCCTGCAATTGCCGCAGCACCGCATCGCTAGCTCCCGTAGGGAACCCCACATGGCTCAACACGGTGCGGGCCAGATTCGTGCTCTCTACGCGGCTCTGCAATACGACGGATTGTTCGCGGTCCTCGGTCAGGATGGCGACGGCGATCCCGGGCATGGGTCGTTTCTCAGTGTTCATTGCCATGCTACGAACTTCCAGCGTCCAGGCCAAATGACCTTCGTAATCGAAGGATATGGACCACAGACGAAGCGGCAGGTCGCGGGCGGGTACATCGGAGGAGGAATCCCGTCAGCTGCTGGTTTCCCTAATTGTAAGACAAACCCCGGCGCTTGAAAAGACGCCGGAAGTGCCGGACAGTGGCCCGGTTTCGTATCAGGGCATCGCTTGAGCGATGTCAAAGCTTCTTAGGGATTAGATTAAGTCGCTCTTGCGGTTGCTTTTGGGTGGCGCAGCGGTCCACCCGCTGCGGTCAGTGGCTTGTTTTCGGAGCCGGCTGCACAGTTTGCTGAAAAACTCTGATTCATCCAGGTTTTTGGGAAGGGCACGGGCTGCGGAAAAACTCCCGATTCCTGCACCGACGGAGAGGGTGCAGCAGCGCCTGCGCGAAGTCTTTCACCGCCCGCGGATTGGCCACCATGATCTCGATCCGACGGTCGGCCTGCAAGGCCAACGCCGCATCCAGACCATACTGTCAGGTCTATTCCTACGACACTCGCGACGACTTGTCCCCGCGGGACGGTGCACTCTGCACTTTTTTTCACTTTCCCATTTCCGCAATCGGCAAGTAGGTGCAGCCGTAGCCGCAAGTTTGTTCACCTATTGGTATCGCGGTTGCACTTATACATCACGTTCCTGCTAGGCAAGTCTTAGCGAATTCGAATTTGGGTTTGGAGGGTCTATGGTGTCACAGAACCGCTTTCTCTTGTCGCTGGTTGCAGCCCTGTTCCTCTCGGTGCTGGCTTCAGCCGATTCCACTAATGTCAGTCTGGCGTTGTTGCACTCGGGTACTAGCGCCCCTGGTGCCAACTCCTATGATCGCGTCAACAACCTTCCCGGCCATTTCTCGAGTAGCGCAGTCAAGAACGCGTCGGCGAATTTTGTGGCATACAACAGCCATATCCGGAGCAGTGAAGGTGCGAGCTTTCAGGGCAGCCCGCTGCTTCCTCGACAAGCCATGTTCGGCAGCGGCGCTGCGGACCACAACTCGGCGCCCATGGCTTTTCAGGATGGGAAACGTATGACTAGCCGGTACAGAGCCGACTCCATCGTTTGGAATCGGGGAAAAACGCTGTCCACCCCGGAACCGGGCAGTCTGATGCTGCTCTCGACGGGCTTGATGGGCATCGCAGGCATGTTGCGGCGCAAGCTGCGGCTCGGTTAGTTCGGCCGACATACGTTTTCGCAAGACAAGTCTTCCTCGTGCTCCGGTAAACGCCGCCATCAGCGCAAAGCTGATGGCGGCGTTTTTCATGGCGTGGGAGAAGCAGTAAAGCCTATTCCTGATATTCCGGCTCCCGCTTCCATCCCGAAAGCATGGAGAAGAAATTCGACCAGCCATGCAACAGAACCATGATCAGGTGTCCAGGAATGAACGCCAGGAATCCGCACATGGCGAAGAAATGCCAACCGCGTGTGAGATGAAACCCGCCGAATAGAAATGCCAGCCATGAAAACTGGGCAGGCTTGTAGAGGACGATCCCGGTAAGCAGCGAGAGCGCGCCCAGCCCGATGGTCGAGGTGTAGGCCAGCTTCTGCAGCGGGTTGTACTGGCCCGACGCCGGGGGCCTGGGACCAAAAAGAAAATAGTGCCGCGCCATCGGCCACACGCCGCGAATGTCGCGGGGCATGAAGAGCATGGTGCGATAGTGGCCGCTGACGACCTGATACGCCACGTACACTAATCCGCTTGCCACAAAAAACCACATAAACGTGAAATGCCACTGCAAGGCCCCGCCCAGCCATCCGCCGAGCGTCAGCGCCTTGGGAACATCCAGCAGATCCTGTTGAGGAATCTTCGGGCCAAAGCTGGGGAAGGCGCGGAAAATCCGCAGCCCGCTGGTCACCATCACGAACAGGCTGATGGCGTTGACCCAGTGCGTGATACGAATCGCCAGTGGATGCTCGTAGGCGGCCCGGACCAGCTCGGGCCCTTCGCCTTTTGCCGCCGGCTCGACCGGCGCAGGCTCGGCGGCCGTCTCTGCTTTGATTTCGGTGACTTCCATCGCGCAAGACTCAGCGACCGGCGCAGGCTCCTGCGCGGCATCTTTCTTGTCTTCATTCTGGGCTTCGTTGTTCGGTTCGTCGTTCGGATCTTCGTTCGCCATCACAATCCTCCGAACCAGCTATAGCCCTGGTCCTCCCAGTAGCCGGTCTTATCGGGCTTCAGAACATTGGTCACCCGGATCGTGTCCAGGTACTTGGCCTGTTTGTATCCGAGCTTGGTCGGCATCTGCAGGCGCAGCGGCGCTCCGTGCTTGCGATCGAGCGGCTGGCCATACATCTCGTAACACAGCAGCGATTGCGGATGCAGCGCCGAAGCCATGTCAATCGACTCGTAGTAGTCGTCCGCGCATTCGACTTCCAGAAAATTCGCGCCGGTGTTTGCCTCCACCAGCCTGAGGAAGTCGGAGATGCGCGTCCCGCCAAAGGAGCCGATCACATCCCAGCCTTCCACGCAAATGTGGCGGGTGTTCTGGCTGATTTTGGGTAACGCCTGAACCTGCGCCAGCGTGTATTCCCCCGGATGCCGCACGTCGCCTTCAACCGTCAGCGTCCACTTTTCCAGATCGACTTCCGGATCGAGAACGTCGTAGCCGTTGTAAGGAAACTTCTCAAACGGCGCCACTTCGGAATTCGAAAACGTCTGCGCCAGGTGTTGCGAACGAAACAGCGCGTCCGACGTCCAGTCGCTGAAGCGAACTCCGGCTGCGACCAGCCGGCCGCTTACTTTGGGAACCGCAAAAACGCCCAGCACCGCCACAGGCGCCAACTTTAGCAATTGCCGGCGACTCTGCCGTTTGAGGTCTTTGTCGTCGAGTCGAGTGATCATGTTGGTCCTTATGAGCGTGATTAACGTGCGGAGGAATTCGCTCCAACTAATTGGCGGCAAGACGATTTGTCGCGCCTACGGCTGCTTCTCTGCCGTATACGTCATAGTCCCTCCCCTTTGCTTGTCGGTCGATTCCACCCTCATCGACTTGCCATCCTTGGAAACCGTCATTAGTGCGACTCTTGTGACCGCACCGTCTTGTTTGTCGGTCTCCTCGATTTCGTACTCACTGATCCGCTTCAGCGTTACATGTTGGCTAGGGTTTCCCTGTACCGGATAGTCTTTGCCGTCAAACTTGGCCTCAAAATGTTGGGAACCAGTTGAGATTTTCAATCCATCCTTTATGGTCTGGTAAGTAGTGGTGGGGCCTGTGCTGGAGACATTTTTTACTGTCCGCATTTCCCATGATCCCGAGAGCGCATGGGAACCAACCGGAACCCGCGGCTACTCGCTTGAACAGCGCATGTCCGGTTACCCGCTGCGATGCCGGCGTCTCGGTGAACTCTTCCGTCATTGTGGTTCCGTTGGGTGACACAGTTTCGGTACAGGCAAAAAGGAGCTTGCCCTCTTTCTTGAAGGCGAACTCGACTGAATTGGGGTCCACCACACGAACGGAAATCGTGTCGAAGTGTAGCTGCCCTGTTACTTTCTGCTCCCCTCCGTCGGCTTTCACATCGACTCTCGGGACGCAGCTCAAGCAATGGTACATGCCCTCGTTCAGCACGTACTCTTCGGGTGGTCCAGAGAACTCCAGCGTGTCCATCTTCATCTCCCACGTTCCGTCGAAGCGACTTTGTGCGAATAGGAGTGAGGACGCAAACACCAGCACGACAAGGAAACTCTTCATAGAACGCTTCAGACCTTAGCACGAAATGGGATGCGGAACCGGAGGCGAAGTTTCAGGTTCTGAGCGCTCCAGCGTAACGCCACTGTCAATTGGGGGGCTGTGTCACGGGCAACACACATGAACTCGTAGAGACACAGACTCTCAGCAATCCTCTGTAATAACTCCCGTAGTTTCAATGCCGTATCAATGGTCGCGCACGTGCTTTTTCTTCGTGCGAAGGCAATCAGCAACAAGTGGGGGCGGCGCGATGAAGCAGGGGAACGACAAAGCGACTGATCAGAAGAAAGCGATCTGGGTTCTGGCGGTTGTCCTGGGAATGACGCTGGCCATGACGGCCAACAGCGCGGCATTGCAAGCGTCCGTTCCTGCGCAGTCGAGTCCCCAGGCTCCCGAGCTTGCCAAAACCATGTTCGCCAAAACGACCGTGCGCTGGGTCCTGGTCAGCATCCCCGACCGCAAGCTGGCGCTGTTTGAAAACGGAAAGGTCGTCCGCATCTACCGGGTCGCGGTCGGCAAGACTTCCACTCCGAGTCCGGTGGGCCAGTTCAAGATCGTCAATCGTGTCACCAACCCCACCTACTACCACAAAGGGCAGGTCATCGGCGCCGGCAAGAGCAACCCGGTAGGCACGCGCTGGATGGGACTGAGCGCGAAGGGTTACGGGATTCACGGGACCAATCAGCCGAATTCGATCGGCAAGGCGGCATCCACGGGATGCATCCGCATGGCCAAGCGGGACCTCGAAGAACTCTTCACGATCGTAGACGTAGGCGATGCGGTCGAGATTCGCGCCGAACGCGACCAGCAAATCGCCGCAGTTTTTGGAACTGGGACCGGAGCCGGTGCGGAGACCGAGACCATCGCGCAGGCTGAGACGGACTCGAACTCGGCCAACGGGCAATAGGTGCCACATTTTCTGTGGGAGACGAGGCTGGCCTCGTCTCCCACTAGTTAAGTGATACGGGAGCGAATCATGGAAACGATGCTGCAAGCTCTGGTAATCATCGGCGGCCTGACCTTCTCGCTGGCCGCCTCGCTGCTGATCGAGGAACTCATTTTCGGACAGATTGTCCGCGTGGCGTTTGCCCGCCGCGCGGAGATTCCTAAACCCGTTTCTGAACGCGCGCGAAACCATTGAAAGGAGCACGACCATGCTGCTATTGAAGTACTTGCTGCTAAGCGCGGGAATCGCGATGTTTGTGATTGCCGCCGGAATTCTCTCCTACGACGCTTACCTGCTGCTTGCCTGGCAGCGGCGGCGTTTACATCCGGATCCCGAGAGCGGCTCGCTCGGACCGGCCCCAGCGATGCGCTGGCGAACTACGGTCGCTCTCGTAATGCTGGCCTGGGCGCCCCTGTTGATTTCGGCGGGGATCGTGATCGTTCCCAGCGGAATGGCCGGCGTCCGCGTCAGCCAGACCAAAGGCACCCTGGCCGGGACCCTCTATCCCGGCGTGCACTTCGTTGTGCCGCTGATCGAACGCGTCGAGATGTTCAACACACGCGACCAGTTGTTCACCACCGGCATCAACGAAGATTCGTTGGCGAAAGGCGTGGCCAAAGGCGATGCCTTGCATGTCCAGGCTAAAGAAGGACTCACCCTGGGCCTCGCCATCACCGTGCGTTACCAGGTCGACCCCAAGCGTCTCGACTACATTGAAGCGAATCTGCCCCAGCCTCTGGAGAAAGAAATCGTCCCGCCCGTGGTTGCCACCGCGTGGCGCGAACTGGTGCCGGGCTACACGGTTCGCGAAGTTTTCTCTAGCAAGCGCGAAGAGGTTCGCCAGCGCTCTGCCGAAATAATTCGCAAACGTCTTGCCGCCGACGGCATCGTGGTCAAGGAAGTCATGCTGCGCGATATTGAACTGCCGCAGGAGTATGCCAAGGGCCTGGAGTCGCTTCTGCTGAAGGAACAAGAGAACGACCGCATGGGCGTCGAGACCGAGATCCACCAGAAGCAAGTGAAAATCGCCGAAGCCGATGCCGACGCAGCCAAGGTGCAAGAAGTGAAGCAGGCTGAGGGACAAGCTGCCGTCCGCGTACTGCAAGCCAAAGGCGAATCCGACGCTATGCAGTACACGCTCCCGCTGAAAACGAAACAGATCGAGCAATCGAAGCTCGAAGCCGAAGCGCGCAAGGAAGCTACGGTGAAGAATGCCGAGGCTGCCGGCGAGGCCAAACTCATCGACAGCAAAGCCGAGGGGGAACGCCGCAAACTGCTGGCGCAGGCTGAGGCCGAACGCATCCGCCTGACCGCTTCCGCCGATGCCGAGCGCATGACCAGCGAGGCCGCAATCCTGAAACAGAATCCGCTCCTGATCAACAAGATCGTCGCCGAACGCCTCTCCGACAAATTGCAAATCATGATGGTCCCGGCCGACGGCAAATTTTTCTTCACCAACGACGTGCTGCGCGGCATGGGCGCTCCCAACCATGTGAGCCAGGCGGAAGACGTGGAAAACGAGGGAAAACAATAAAAGCAGTTCCCAGTTCTCAGTTCTCAGTAAAGTTCGTTCTCAGCAAAAGTTCGGTAAGAGTGCTGATTACTGAATACTTGCTCTTACCGAGAACTGGGAACTGAGAACCGAGAACTTTCCTATGACCAAGGCGCCTTCCATCCCGCGCTATAATCACCGCATTCCACAAATGCGAGCGCGAACCTCCAGCGGTCTGCGGCTTGGTTGGCTGACTCTGTTCTTGCTCGTGACGGTTTTTCTTCCATCTTCTTTATTCGCTTACAGCTTGGGAGATACCGCCCGCCAACTGGCATATAAGATCGCCGCCGCTGCGGGGCCGGGCGCCGTCGCACTCCAGGTCACCAACCGTTCGTCGCTCGACGAGAAATCCGTGCGCGAAGTGCGCAGCGCCCTCGAAGCCGAGTTGCACGCCAAAGGCGTCCACGCCGCCAAGCCCGAGCAAGCCATGGGGACCGTCGAGGTCGTACTTTCCGAGAGCCTGCGCGAATACGTTTGGACGGCCGAGATTGTCATGGGATCCGACGAGAAAAAGGTTGCCATGGTCTCGCTGCCGCGGCCCGCGTCGGGAACCTCCTTCGCTCCCGCACTCCCCATCGTACTGAAAGCGGCGCGAATGTTTGCGCAAGAACAACCGATACTCGACGTTGCCCTCATCGACGTCGTGGGCGGATACCGCCCCATCGTGCTCGGCGACGGCGTGGTCTCCGTCTATCGTCAGCAGGGCCTGAATCCAGCCGGGAATTCCATCGGGACTTCCACCGGACGATGGGAACTCGAAGCGTCGTTGCCCATCGCCCATTCCCGCACCTTTCCCCGCGATTTGCGAGGGCGCTTGCTGCTGCGCCGCGATCACCTGTTCGACGTCTATCTGCCGGGAACATTCTGCCGGACAATCTCCAGCGCAACCGCCGCCTTGACGCTCGCCTGCAACGATAGCGACGACCCGTGGCCCCTGACGTCGTACGACGACGGCGTGCGCGGCTTTTTCGCGGCTTCGCGCAATTTCTTTACCGGAGCGCTCTCCCCGGGTATCGGAAAAATCTCCAATGTTCCCTCCTTCTACTCCGCAGGTGAATTTCAGAGAACCGGCTACAAGCTGTGGGCCTTCGCGGCAGTCGATGGAACACTGCACTTGGTGGATGGGGTGACCGACCAGGCCGTCCGCGGCGGAAAGTGGGGCAGCGATTTGGCCGCAGTGCATTCGGGCTGCGGCTCGGGAACACAGTTGTTGGTTTCGGATACTGGAAATCCGGAGCGCGACGCTCTACGCGCGTTCGAGATTCCCGATCGCGATCCGGTGGCTGTCAGTTCAGCGCTGGAGTTCGAAGGGCAAATCGCGGCGCTGTGGCCGGAAACCAGCGGCAACAGCGCAACCGCTATCGTAAAACGAAAAGACACGGGATGGTATGAGGCGTATCGCGTATCGATTTCTTGCGGCAATTAGCCTGCTCGCCGCCGCTACCGGCGCGGCGGCAGCGGAGACCCGTCCACACTACGGCGGGACCCTCCACGTCATGCTGCAATCAACCCCGGAATCGCTCGTCCTTCCCGCGAGCGCCCCGCCCGCCGACTACTGGGACATGGCGCGCACGCTCTCGCTGATCGCAGACACACTGGTAAAACTTGACGCGCAAGGCCGCCCGCATCCCGCGCTGGCCGTGGCATGGCAGAGCGACGCGAGCGCCCGCCATTGGCAATTCACGCTGCGCCGCGGCGTGAAGTTCCACGACGGCAGCGCGGCATCGCCCGCGGTCGTCGCGCAGATTCTGGGCGCGCTCCATCCCGGCTGGAGTGTACGTGCGGCAGCGGATTCGGTGACGATCGATATCAACAGCGAAGCGCCCCTGCCTTCGCTGCTCGCCGAACTCGCGCTGCCCCGCAATCTCCTGCTCAAGCGCAGGGGCAATAATAATGACAATGACAATGACAATGACAAAGCCAATCGAGTTCCCATCGGCACCGGCCCTTTCCTCGTCGCCGGGTGGGAGCCCGGCAAGCTCCTCCGATTGGCCGCGAGTGAAGAAAGCTGGGCCGGGCGTCCTTTTGCGGACGCGGTCGAGATCGAATTCGGAAAATCGCTGCGCGACCAGGCGATCGCGTTCGAGCTGAACAAAGTCGACATCATCGAAGCGTCGCCGGAAGCGGTCAACGGACAGCGGCGCAGCACGTCGTCAGCGCCGTCGTTGTCCTTCTCCTTGCCAGTGGAGTTGCTGGCGCTGGTTTTCTCCGCCAACTCCAAAGCGCAAGACCCTCGCCTCCGGGAGGCGCTGGCTCTGGCCATCGACCGCAAGCCCATCCAGTCCGTGCTGCTGAAGGGCGCGGGAATGCCCGCCGCCAGCATCCTTCCCAACTGGATGACCGGATACAGCGCGGTTTTTTCCACGCCGGCGAACCCGCAACGCGCCCGCACACTACTGACCGACTCCCGGCAGCCGGCGCTCAATCTGAGCTACGATCCCAGGGACCCGCAAGCCCAACTGATTGCCGAGCGCATCGCACTCAATGCGCGCGAAGTCGGCATCACGGTGCAAGTAACGTTGTCGGGAGCGGAGGACATCCGCCTGATGCGAGTCGTGCTGCCCAGTCCCGACCCAGCGACGGCGCTCGCTGAAGCGGCGCGGCAACTGGGATTGCCGCAGGCTTCACTCCCGCCACGTAGCAACTCCCTCGACGGTCGTTCTTTGGACGGTCGTACTCTGGACGATCTCTATCAATCCGAGCGCGCCTTGCTCGATGGGTCCACGGTCATTCCGCTCTTCCATTTGCCCCTGGCGAGCGCAGCCAGCGCCCGGGTGCGCGGCTGGGAGGCGGACCGACTGGGGCAAGGGAATGAAGCCGGGTTTCCCCTGGCCGATCTTTGGTTGGCGGATCCCTCGTGGACGGTTAACTCGCGACCCTATGGTCCCCAGCCCGAGGCGGGCTCGCGATGAGCTTTCGCAAAAAGCTTCTCCTGCTGTTTGCGGCGACCGTCCTGCTCTGCGTCGCGGTCATTTCGGCATCCGTTTACAGCACTATCCGGCGCTCGTTTGAGCAGGCGGATCAAGACCGCGCCAATGCGGTCGCCGCCCAGTTTCGCTCCGAGTTCCAGCGTCGCGGGTCCGAGGTGGCGCGCAAGGTCGAATCGGTCGCCGCCGCCGAAACCGTGCAGCATATCGCTCTCGATATGAACCGCGGACTCACGGACTCAGGCGACTATGTAAGCCAGGCGCACCTGCTGGCCGGGCAGCAGCAACTCGATTTCCTGGAACTCGTGGACAGCCGCGGCACCATCCTCTCCTCCGCGCAGTGGCAGGCGAAGTTTGGATATCCCGAAGCCGCCATTCCCGCCGCCGCTGTTCCCGCCACCGCCTTCCTGAAACGCGAGGAGTTGCCGGAGGGCGCGACCCTCGGCCTGTTTGCCGTCCGCGTGGCCCGCGTCGCAGAACAGCCTTTGTACGTAATTGGCGGCGAACGGCTCGACCAGGGTTTTCTCTCGACGCTCGACATCCCCGCCGGAACGCGGGTACTGCTGTATCAGAATCTGGACATAAAGTGGAATCCAAAGTCGCTGCTCGATTTGAACGGGCCGGCTGCGGGCGCCGATCAGATCGCGCCGCTGGTCGCCAAAGTACGCGACACGCTGCAGGAAGCTCAGAGCGTCGTCCATTGGACTGCGGACGCGGCCGACGCCGAGGTTTATCACGCCATCCCGCTCACCGGCCCAGTCTTCAGTGCCGCAAGTCAGAATACGGCCAATCAGCCCGCTGCAAATCAGCAACTGCTGGGAGTGTTGCTCGTAGGCAGTTCACGGCGTCCGTTGATCGAATTGCAAAGGCAGGTCATCTCCACCGCCCTGCTGGTGGGCGGCATCGGAATCCTGGTAGCGGTTCTGGCCAGCCTGTGGTTCGCCGCCCGCGTCACCCGCCCCGTCGTGTCGCTAGCCGAGGCCGCGCGCCGCGTCGCCGCGGGCGATCTCAACGCCAAGGTCGAGGTGGAATCGAGCGATGAACTGGGAGAGTTAGCGGCGTCGTTCAACCGCATGACCGAAGATCTTGTGCAGCAAAAAGACCGCACGCTACAGGCCGAGCGCGTGGCCGCGTGGCGCGAACTGGCCCGGCGCTTGGCCCACGAATTGAAGAATCCTCTTTTCCCCTTGCAGGTCACGGTTGAAAATCTGATGCGCGCGAAACAGAAATCGCCCGAGGTGTTCGAGGAAGTGTTTCACGAAGGGACGGCGACCCTGCTGGCGGAAATCGACAATCTGAAAACCATCATCGGCCGCTTCAGCGAATTCTCCAAAATGCCCCAGCCCCAGCGCCGGCCGACGCAGCTAAACGATGTCGTGCGCTCGGTGCTGCGCGTCTTTCATGCGCAGTTGCGAGCCAACGATAAAGAGAAGTATCAGATTTCAGTACACACTGAGCTGGCCGAAGCCTTGCCCGAAATTTCCGCGGATCCCGATCTCTTGCACCGAGCTCTGCAAAATCTGGTGCTCAACGCCATCGACGCCATGCCGCAAGGCGGAGAACTCGCAATTTGCACCGCGAGCCTGGGCGATCGGATTGAAATTTCAGTCTCGGACACCGGCTCCGGCCTGACGCAGGAGGAATGCGGGCGGCTGTTCACACCGTATTACACGACCAAGCAGCACGGCACGGGGCTGGGTCTCGCGATTGTGCAGTCGGTGGTAAGCGATCACGGCGGCAAGATTTCCGTCGAGAGCACAAAGGAAAAAGGGACCACGTTCCGCATTGAACTGCCGTGCGATTTCTCGGCGCACTCGGCGTCTCTGCGGTAGATTTGGGTTTGCATTTCAGTTGAGGTCCGGGTTGAGGTAAACAACCGTGGCGCAAAAAGCGCACTTGCTGATCGTGGATGACGAGGCCAACACGCTGGCCTCGCTGTCGCGGGCGTTTCGTCTGGAAGGCCACGAAGCCGCCGTCTGCGACAACGCCAACAAGGCCCTGGAACTGGCCAAGTCGCAATCTTTCGACTTGATCCTCTCCGACGTGGTCATGCCCGGCAAGGATGGCCTGACGCTCCTAGAAGAACTCAAAGCGCAGGGCGTGCCCACTCCGGTAGTCATGATGTCGGGCCAGGCGCACATCGAGATGGCAGTGCGGGCCACAAGGCTTGGTGCCCTCGACTTTCTGGAGAAGCCGATCTCCACCGAAAAGCTTCTGCTCACGGTCGAGAACGCGCTGAAACTCGGCCGCCTCGAGCGCGAAAACCGCGACCTGGCAAGCCGCCTCGGCAAACACGAAATCGTCTGGAAAGGCGAGACCATGCGCCGCGTAATGACGCAAGTGGAGCGTGTAGCCGCCAGCGAAACGCGCGTCTGCATTCTCGGCGAAACCGGCACTGGAAAAGAGCTGGTGGCACGCACGCTGCATGAGCGCAGTCCACGGGCCGGCGCGCCGTTCGTCACGCTGAATTGCGCTGCGGTTCCGGCCGAGCTGATTGAATCCGAATTATTCGGTCATGAAAAAGGATCGTTCACCGGCGCCGCCGGCCGCCATCTCGGCAAATTCGAGCAGGCCCAGCACGGCACCATCTTTCTCGACGAAATCGGCGACATGCCGCTCACCATGCAAGCCAAGCTGCTGCGCGTGCTCGAAGAAGGCGAGGTCGAGCGCATCGGCGGCGAGCGCGCCATCACTGTCGATGTGCGTGTAGTTGTCGCCACCCACCGCGATCTCGAAGCGCAAGTGCGCGACGGCAAATTCCGGCAGGATTTATTTCACCGCGTCTTTGTCTTCCCCCTGCGGTTGCCGCCGTTGCGCGAGCGTCGCGAAGACATTCCCGCGCTGATCGAGCACTTCGCGCTGCAAGTGAGCGCGACCAACGGATGGAAGCCCATGCGCTTCACAGCCGACGCGATTGCCGCCCTGCAAGAGCATCCGTGGCCGGGAAATGTTCGCGAACTCAGAAACGCAGTCGAGCGCCTGATGCTGTTGGCAACATCCGACGAAGTCAGCGCCGAAACCGTCGCGCTGGCGCTACCCGCCTCCGCTGCCGCGCCCGATTCCGCGTCTGCCGGCACCGGCCCGCTCGCCGACCGCGTGCGCGCTTTCGAGAAACAAACCATCTTGGCGGAGTTGAAACGCAATCACCACCAGATCTCGAACACAGCGCGGGCGCTCGGACTCGAGCGTTCGCATCTTTATAAGAAAGCCGAGCAAGTGGGGATCGATCTGAAAGCGGCGAAGAGCGAAGGCAGCTCCGGATAGGATATTCCGAAAAGCGCGAGAAAGTGGCGCGCCTCCAGTTATTTCGTCTTCCACGAACGATGTGGGCCATCCGGGAATGTGGGGTGGCCCAGCCCCGAGCGCGGATGGTCTTGCTAGGCCGCGGCGATATTGTTATCGTTTTGTTCGATGTCGGGAACAGCTACGGTCGGCGCACCCGAAACAGGAGCAAGAACCCGCAGCCTTCTTTTCGACGTTAGGATGGGATTCCCACAAAAGTGTGAACTCGGATTGTCCTGGACGGCAACGGCCCAGTGATAATATCAAGACTGCTGTCGGCAGGAGAGCATGAGCGGAGCAGACAACCAGGGTGGCAAGTTTAAAGAGCGCATCGTGCGCGACCGCCAAATCTGTGGCGGAGAGCCGGTGTTCAAAGGGACGCGTGTCACACTCCGCACCGTGCTGGCAAGCCTCGCGGCGGGCGATTCGGCTGAGGATGTGTTGGCGGCCTTTCCCAGTCTGAAACCAGAAGATGTCCAAGCGGCGATCGCATTCGCAGCGGCGTCGGCTGAAGAGGATCTCCCGGTTCCGGCCGTTCCCGACGTCCGATGAAACTTAAGCTTGACGAAAACCTGCCTTTCCAAATTGCGTCCGCCTTGCAGATGCTAGGGCACGATGTTCACACCACAAGCGAAGAAGGACTCTCAGGATGTAATGACTCTGAGCTTTGGACGGCAGCCCAGCGGGAGGGACGCGCTCTCATCACGCAAGACCTCGATTTCTCTAATGTCCGGCGTTTTGTTCCAGGAAGCCATCACGGGATCGTCCTGATCCGGCTGAGCTCGCCCAGCCGTCGTAGATTGCTAAACCGCGTGGTAGAAGTGTTCCAATACGAAAACGTCAGCGTATGGCCTGGCTGCTTTGTTGTTGTCACAGAGCAGAAAGTACGAGTGCGCCGAGCGCCAAAGCAATCATAGTCATAAGCAAGAGTCCCAGAAGGTAACGCCGCGCGCGTACCCAGACTTCCGTTTGCAATTTCAACCCGCAACAGACGACAATCGAACCGTGCCGAGCACTAGCTTTTATCAGGACCCACAAGTCGTCAGCCCCTTCCGTCAGGGTGCGCTGGTGATCGCGACCTTGACTAACCCGCGCGAGAAATTCTGGGGCGCGATTCTCCATCTTTCGGGCGAGGGCCTCAGCCTGCGCGGCGTGGATGTCTCTTCTTTCGACGATCTGGCCTCGCAGATTAAGAACGGCGAGCCCTTCACCTCGGGCGTCGTCTTCTTTCCCATGCACCGCGTGGAACGCATGGAACTGGATCTTCCCGAGGGCAACATCCTTTCGCTTGCCCAGCGTTTCGCCGAGAAAACCGGGCAGGACCCGGCCCCGCTTCTGGTCAGCGAATTTCTCGGGCATCCCGGAGGACATGCGGCCGGAGAAAGGCCGCGGTGAATCTCCGGCAGATCCTGACCGCGCCCAACCAGCTCACGTTGCTGCGCATGATCTTCCTGCCCTTCATCGTCATCAACCTGGTCAAACACGATTTCAAGTGGGCGCTGGCGCTGTTCGTTCTCGCCGGACTCAGCGACGGCCTCGACGGCCTCCTTGCCCGCAGACTGCATCAGCAAACCCTCCTCGGTCAGTACCTTGACCCCATTGCCGACAAGCTGCTGATGAGCACCATGTTTCTGGTGCTCTCGATCGACCAACGGATACTGGTTCCGTGGAAGTACACGATTGTCGTCTTCAGCCGCGACGTCTCCATTCTGCTGATTAGCGGCGTCCTGTTCATGATCGCCGGCCTGCGCGATTTTCGCCCCAGTATCTTCGGCAAGGCCAACACTTTCGCCCAAGTGGCCGCGATTTTCTTCGTGCTGCTGTTCCTGGTCGAACCGATCGCGCCCGTCCAACTCGCCGCCAAGTTCTTCCTGCGCGCCACCTTTATTTTCACCATCGTCTCCGCCATTCACTACGCATTCCTGGTTCAGCACCGTCTGCATGCGCCTCCGCCCATCTCCGCAACCGGCTCTTAGCCACCACAACCAAGGCTTTGCGCCCCCTTAATGGGTCGGGAGAACCGCAGGCCACGATCCGGATGAAAGTTGTTTCACATTGACGCGAACCGGGATTGGGAGGACAATGGCCCCTGTTTTTTGGGGGGTCTAAGAATTTCCGATGAAAATCCTTGTGCTTGATATCGGCGGTACCAACCTGAAAATCTATGCCACCGGGCATCTGGAAGCGGTCAAGGTGCCATCCGGTAAGACATTCACTCCCGCGAAATGCGTGAAGGCGGTGCAGGAAATGACCGCGGGATGGGCTTATTCGGGCATCTCTATCGGCTATCCCGGCCCGGTGCTCCACGGCAAGCCGGTGCACGACCCGGCCAATCTCGGCCCCGGCTGGATCGAGTTCGATTTCAAGAAGGCCTTTGGCTGCCCGGTAAAGATCATCAACGACGCCGCCATGCAGGCGCTCGGCAGCTATCGCGGCGGCCGTATGCTGTTTCTCGGCCTGGGCACGGGCTTGGGCTCCGCGTTCATCGTGGACGGCGTGGTCGAACCCATGGAACTGGCCCACCTCCCTTACAAGCACGGCAAGTCGTTCGAGGAGCACGTCGGCGCCGCGGCCCTGGAGCGCATGGGGAAAAAGAAGTGGAACAAAGCCGTTCATGACGTGGTCGCCCAGTTGAAGACTGCGTTGCAGGCTGACTACGTCGTGCTGGGCGGAGGCAACGCCAAACGTATCGCCACCCTGCCGCCGAGCACATTTGCCGGAGACAACACCCATGCGCGCGAGGGCGGCTTCCGCATGTGGCAGACGGAGAAGCAGCGCAAACAACTGGCCGCTGTGGGTTAAACTGAGCGCCAATCCTCGAATTCAATGGGCCAGTCGTCCTCTGGCGCGGCAGCCCTTTGCCTAACCTCGGGCGGCGTGTTCATCGCCATCAGGAAGTTCATTCCGGAGTAAACTTTTCCGTGGGAGTACCGTGGACCGAATTCCAGACCTGAAGTTCTGGCAGCAAATCACGATGCCGTCCAAAGCGGACCAAGTTTGGCCGATCCTCGCAGTCTTCCTCGTGCTGGCGGCGATCGTCACGATTGCCCGCCCAAAAGAACGCGGCGAAGTGCGCACGGCCGCCGGCCTGTTCGCTCTCTCTCTCGTCCTGTTGCTGGCTTCCAACACATGCTATTACTTCGCTCTCCTGTCGGCAGGCACCGCCCTCCACGGAGCAGCGTTACTGATCGGCGGAGTGGCTGCCGTCAACCTGCTCGCGGCGCTTCTGTTTGGCGTGGGAGTGGATCTCTTTCGCCCCCAGACGCCCCGCATTCTGCGCGACCTGTGCGTGGCCATGGGCTACCTGGGAGTCGTCTTCTGGCTCCTTTCCCGCGCCGGTCTGACGCTTTCCAGTCTCGTCACCACTTCCGCCGTTATCACCGCGGTGATCGCGTTTGCTCTTCAGGACACCCTGGGCAACATCATGGGCGGGCTTGCCCTGCAACTCGAAGGCACCATCCGAGTGGGAGACTGGATCCGCGTAGATAAGACCGAGGGCAAGGTCAAAGAGCTGCGTTGGCGTCACACCGCCATCGAGACCCGCAATTGGGACACAGTGGTGATCCCCAATAGTGTGCTCATGAAAGCGGAAGTCACGGTCTTGGGCAGGCGGAGCGATCAGCCGGTACAGCATCGCCAATGGGTTTACTTTAACGTCGATTTCCGGGTAGCGCCCCCGGAAGTCATCTCCGCCGTCAACGATGCTCTGCAGTCCATCGAAATCGAGGGCATCGCCGCCGAACCGAAGGCGCATTGCATCGTGACCGAGTTCAAGGAAAGTTACATTCAGTACGCGGTCCGCTATTGGCTCACCGATCTGGCGCAGGACGATCCCACCAACTCGCGGGTCCGCCATCGCATTCTCTTTGCCCTGAAGCGCGCCGGAATTGCGCCCTCCATCCCCGCCCAGGCCGTCTTTGTCACCGAGGAAACCGAAGAGCACCAAGGTCTCCATCAAGAGAAGGAGATCAACGCCAGAGTGAAGGCCCTCCAGGGAGTGGAACTGTTCCACACCCTCGACCACGACGAAGTGCGCATGCTCGCCGAGCGCTTGCGCTTCGCCCCTTTCGTCCACGGAGAAGCCATGACGCGGCAGGGCGCCGAAGCCCACTCGCTCTACGTGATCACGCGCGGTTCCGGTGAAGTGTTCATTACTGAAGATGGCCTGCGCCGCACCGTCGCCACTTTGCACTCGGGCGATTTCTTCGGAGAGATTGCGCTCCTGACCGGAGTGCGGCGTACCGCCACCGTGATCGCCCTCGAGGATACGGATTGCTACCGCCTGGATCAGGAAGGCGTGCATGACCTGCTGCACAGCCGTCCGGAAATCGCGGAACACATTTCCCTTGTGCTGGCGCGCCGCCAGGTGGAACTGGATGCGGTGAGGCAGAACCTGGACGCCGACGCGCGGGCCCAAATGATGGCGAAAGCACAAAAAGACTTCTTCGCCCGCATTTCGCTGTTCTTTGGCCTCGGCAGCGCCCCAGCCAAAACCGCGAAACCGACTTTCATACGCCGTCCCTCGGGGCTCTGATCGCACCCAAGAAAAGACTCTGAAGGGAAGAACCTTCGTGGCCTTAGTGGTGAACGATTTTTGTCCGCCCTATTGCGAAACCGCGCCGCTACCAAAACCAACGTTGAACAATGCACGCATTCGCACGGTGCTATGATCGACCCTTCAATTCGAAACTCACAATTCCCTCGCTTCGAGGAGGTTCGGGGATGCGCACTGTGGCGTCAATCCTTATTCTGCTAATGGCGCTGCTGACGGGCTGCACCGGTAATCCAGGAGGCGCGCCGAGTCCAGCGGTGACGCAGCCGGACCCTTATCAACCCATGCCCTACGTCAAACTCAAGCATCCCGAGTGGAGCAAGAACGCCACCATCTATCAGATCAACACTCGCCAGTTCACGCCCGAAGGCACCTTCCGCGCGGCCGAGCAGCAACTGCCCAGACTGAAAGAGCTGGGTGTGGACATCCTGTGGCTGATGCCCATCAACAAAATTGGTGATAAGAATCGCAAGGGTACGCTGGGCAGCCCCTACGCCGTGCAGGATTATTACAGCGTGAATCCCGAGTTCGGCACCCTCGACGATCTCAAACACTTCGTCGCCGCCGCGCACCAGCAGCACATGTATGTCATCCTCGACTGGGTCGCCAACCACACCGCCTGGGACAACGTCCTCGTCCGCGAGCACCCCGAATGGTACGCCCGCGACTGGAAAGGCGACTTCACCCCGACGCCCTGGTGGAATTGGACCGACATCATCGATCTCGACTACAGCAGGCCCGGCCTGCGCAAGTACATGACCGACGCCCTGAAATACTGGGTGAAAGAAGCGGACATCGATGGCTATCGCTGCGACGTGGCCGGCTTCGTCCCGGTGGATTTCTGGAACAACGCGCGTAAGGAACTCGACGCCATCAAACCCGTCTTCATGCTGGCCGAATGGGAATCCCGCGACCTGCACGCCGAAGCCTTCGACATGACCTATGCCTGGAGTTGGTACGACGAAGTCCACAACCTCGCCACCGGCAAAAAGAAAAATCTGGATGGACTCTTTATTTACTATTCCTGGAACGAGAGCGCCTACCCGCCCGACATCATGCGCATGACCTTTGTCAGCAACCACGACAAGAACGCGTGGGACGGAACCGAGTTCGAGCAGTTCGGCAAGGGCCTCGAACCGGCCATGGTGCTCTCAGCCCTGGGCGACGGCATGCCTCTGATCTACAACGGGCAGGAAGCAGGCAACCCGAAGCGGCTGAAGTTCTTCGAGAAGGATCCGATCGTCTGGAAGCCGCACCCAAACGGCGATCTCTACAAGAAGCTGTTCGCTCTCAAGAAAAAGAACACCGCCCTCTGGAACGCGCATTGGGGAGCGACCATGATCGGCGTGCCCAACAGCGTCCCCGACAAAGTGTTTAGTTTTGTACGAAGAAATGATACGGACAAGGTATTTGTGGCGATCAATTTCTCCGGCGACCTGCAGACCGTGACTTTCAAAGATAGCCTCTATCACGGCAAATACACAGATTACTTCGCCGGCCGGTCCGTCGATTTGGACGCGAATACGAAACTCAGTTTGAAGCCGTGGGGATACGAGGTTTTCGTTAAGTGATCCGTTTGAAGCGGTATTAGAGACTAGGCGTTTTGCTCCGCCCCGCCTCCAGAGTTACTCCCGACGGAAGGTCAACGTCAGCGCTTTAGCGTGGCATGATCTCCGATTTGCAGACATTGCCGTAGACCAGCGGCGTCCCCTGTTCCCACGGCCTATAGTTGTTGGCGAATTCGATCCGTTGAGCAATGGAAGGATGCGTCGCCTGGGAGATTAGGAAGAAAGTATCCCAATCGGGCGCAATACCGGATTGAACATCCTTGACGAACACCATCGCCGCCGCGTGATTTTGATGAGTCAATTCCAGGCCGAAGCGGTCGCCCTCAAGCTCAATATGGCGGGCAATCAGATTGAAGAACGGCAAAAATGCAAGCCAGAAAACGCTCAGCATCAGCACCATCAGTGGAAATGATGCCGGATCGGAAAGGTCCCGAACCCCCCAGCGCCGCGAGAACCGGCGAATGGCGGCGCGGCCCAGGCGGTCGGCGAGCCAAAATCCGGCCAGCAGAAAAGCAGCGACGATCGCCAATGCCTTCCAGTTGTCGCCCATGACGTAATGCTTCAGTTCGTGGCCGACGGTGAATTCGATTTGGTCAGGCGTCTCGACTGACGTCAGGTTGCTCTGCAGAATGATGCGATTGGTCGGGCCGAGGCCGGTTACCCTCGTACTGTTGCCACCGACAAAGACGGGGACGTGCGGGATGCCGCACCGCGCGGTCAGCGCTTCTATCCGCGCTTCGAGCGGGGGATTGTCGAGAGGCTTATAAGTGGTCGTCACTGGATCGACCCATACCGGCCAGGCTACAAAAGCAAGAAACGCGAACGGAATCAGCGCGAGTGCGCAATAGAGCCACCAGCGTCGCGGGCTTCTGGCGATCAATCGATAGGGGAGCCAGATCAACAGCGATGCGGCGAACAATCGGACTGCAAGCTGCACCCCTTCGCCTGCCAGCCAATTCGGCAAGGTCTGGTCCGACCGTCCAGCGGCATGTTGCTCCACATAGCCGACATAGAAATCGAACGGCAGCGCAATCAGCGTAGCCAACACCAGGTAGGCGCAGACGAAAAGCGTGACCGTCCAGAACCAGCGGCCGCCGGTGATGGATTCGCACTTCCGGCGCAGGCGCGCTCCGAGACCGGTGAACAGAAAGAGGAGCGGAATTGCCAGCTCAAGAAGTCTGAACTCCACCCAATGAATGTTTCCGTCCCGCTGCTGGGCGAGTTGGGCCACCGTTATTTGTGGCACCGCCACCGCCAGCTCGGCATGGGCGACTGTTGCTGCCAGGATTGCGCCCGCGATGCAGGCGACCACGGTTTTCCATGAGATTGTCCGCAGCCAGGCCGGGTATGCCGGCACCAATCGAAGGTTCGTCATTGTCTTGAACTTCCTCTCAGATGTCTTCATGGACCTTACCGATGACAGCATCCTGGCCGCCCGCTGTCTGTCCAAGATTGCTCATGTTGGAGGGAGGGTGCGCGCTCGTTGGCCCCGGGGCTTTCGAGATCGAAAGGCTGAGTAGCGCGATTCGTCTCCGAAGGAGCGGGAGCGCAACTCAGTTTGAAACCGTGGGGGTACCAAGTCTTCGTGAAATGATCGCATTTGACCGCTTTTTGTTGCGCGCACCCGGAATCCACCCCTAAAATAAAAGATTCGCGCAGCACTCGCGAACTCGTCATCATCCATGCCCCTGCGCCTCTATAACACTCTCTCCGGAAAGATCGAAGACTTCCATCCGCTGGACGGTAACCGCGTCCGCATGTATGCCTGCGGCCCCACCGTCTATGACTACGGCCACATCGGCAATTTCCGCACATTTATCGCCGTCGATCTTCTCTATCGTTACCTGCGCCAGAGCGGGTACGACGTCCGCTACGTCATGAACATCACCGACGTGGACGACAAGATCATTCGCAATTCGGCGCGCGACGGCGTCACCGTGCAGCAGTACACGGCGAAGTTTACACAGGCCTTTCTGGAAGATTCCGCGACATTGAGCATCGAGCAGCCGATCCTGGTGCGCGCCACCGAACACATCCCCGCGATGGCCGACTTCATTGCCGAGCTCGTAAAGAAGGGATACGCCTACCGCACCGACGACGGCTCCTACTATTTCCGCATCGCGAAGTTTCCCGAGTACGGCAAGCTTTCAAAGAAGGACTTTGCCGGCATGACCGACGGCGCGCGCGTCGACGTGGACGAATACGAAAAAGACAGCGCCCGCGATTTCGCCCTCTGGAAGGCTCCGAAACCCGGTGAAGCTTCGTGGGACACAGCGATCGGTCCGGGACGTCCGGGCTGGCACATCGAGTGCTCGGTAATGTCGATGGAGGAGCTAGGCCCAAGTTTCGACTTGCACGCCGGCGGCGAAGACCTGATTTTTCCGCATCACGAAAATGAAATCGCGCAATCGGAAGCGCTCAGCGGCCAGCAGTTCGCGCGCTACTGGTTCCATTCGCGCTTTCTGCTGGTCGAAGGCCAGAAGATGTCGAAGAGTCTCGGAAATTTCTTTACCATCCGTGACCTCGTGCTGCGCGGGCACAGGCCGTCCTCGATCCGCTGGCTGCTGACGCAGGTGCCTTATCGCAATCAGCTGAACTTTACCTTCGAGGGCTTGAAGTCGGCAGCCAGTTCGGTGGAGAAACTGCGCAACTTCCGCTTCCGCCTGACCAGCGGCCAGTTTCCCGCCGGTGTGAGTACGCCCATGGCGCAACTGGCCGAGGAAACGATCGCAAAGCTGACAAGCGCACTCGACGACGACTTGAACACCGCCGAAGCGCAAGCCGCCATGTTCGACATGTTGCGCAAAGCCAACACGGCCCTCGACGCCGGAGAGGTTCGACAAGATGACATAAAGCCGCTACTCACAGTCCTGAACAAATTCGACGAGATATTCGGTGTACTGAAAGACGACGACCAGGCCAAAATGAGAGCCATCCTCGACTGGGCAAGAGCCGAGGGCGGGGAAAAAGCAAAAGAAATCAGCCCGGAATTACTGGAGATCGCTGGCTCCGCCCAACTCGCCGACGAGCAAGTCAACCAGAAGCTGGCCGAAATGGAAGCCGCAAGAAAGTCGCGGAACTTCAAAACCTCCGACGCCCTGCGAGCCGAACTGACCGCCGCAGGTATCATCGTGGAGAATACGAAGGACGGAGTACGCTGGAGAAGAAAATAAGTATCCTAATGTCAAGTGTCATCCTGAGCGAAGCGAAGGACCTATGTATTTGCTCGCTGCCCCGGAGTGCATGGGTCCTTCGCTTCGCTCAGGATGACAGACCTTACCGCGATTGCAAGAAACCATGCCATCGTTAGATGATTATCTCCGCGAAGCCGAGGTCGCCCACGGCCATCTCTGCGCCGGCCAGGTTCTGGGCGTGCGCATGGCCATGTTGGGCCTGGAGAAGCTGGGTATCGAAGACCCGCGAGGAAAAGATCGTAAGCGCCTCGTCACGTTCGTGGAAATCGACCGCTGCGCCACCGACGCCATCGCCGTAGTCACCGGATGCCGTCTCGGAAAGCGCGCCCTGAAATTTCGCGACTGGGGAAAGATGGCCGCAACCTTCGTCGACGTGACAACCGGCAAAGCCATCCGCATCGCCGCGAAAGAATCGTCGAAGGCGCTGGCGCGCTCGATGCACCCCGAAATCGAAAGCAAGAACCAGCAGCAGATGCTGGCCTATCGCGAGATGGCGGAAGACGACTTATTCACCAAACAGTGGGTAAAGGTCGAACTCCCCGCGGAAGAATTCCCCGGATACAAAGGCGAGCGCATCGTCTGTACCGAGTGCGGCGAAGGCATCAACTTCCGCCGCGAAGTCGTGCGCGACGGGCAGATTCTGTGCCAAGCGTGCGCGGGCCAGCGGTACTACGAAGTGATCTGAACGTCGCGAGGGACCTGTAATGTTTTCTATCGTAGACGATTTTTCAGAATCCGTTCTACGTCACGATGGCCGTGAAGAATGGAAACAACTTGCAAAGGCTTGGTTTCTGGCCGATATACGATGAGGTAGGAATAGACCGGAAAGAACTTCACCGGCTCGTCCGTCAAATCCTTGTTCCAGTGTCCGGCGCCCGGCGTTCTTGCCAGGAACACAATTCTCGTGCGGATAACGGATTCCACGCGGTCGGCGACTGCAACGCTGCTTTGTTTCTTGATATACCGCCAGATTTGGGCGAGATCGAGCGCGGCCTCTGGCGCGAGCACGTAGCGCACGCTCATTCAGGCTTGGATTTCAATTCCGCCAAATAGGCGTCGAGCCGATCCTCGGGAATGCCCTCGCCCCGGTCGAGTTGCTTGATCCCGCGCCGGATCTTGGCGTTGTTCGTCTCCCGGTTTTCCAGGAGCCAGCGGTCCTGTTCCTCCTGGGTCTCGAGCAAGCGGAGCAAGACCTCCTCGACGCTGCCGGAACCGGTTGCCTGTATCTGCCTCTGGATTCTGGCCTCAAGGGCCCGGTCGCGAATTTCGATATTCATCCCCGGCTCCTGTGTCCCGGTGATTCCAGCTTTCCCTGTATCCTAGCCGACGGGCCGGGAATGTCAACAGCAGCTTGTCATCCCTTCCCCGCAATATACAAGGACAAAAACTTGCGGAGCGATTGGAGAACCTATGAGTCTAAAGTCTACCCCTCACGGCGATAATCTCAGCCACTTTCGTGGTCACGCTGGGGAAAATGTACGTCAGTGCCGAACTGATGCGTCGAGGCTGGCTCGCAGCGATGACGGCTCGCGGGTCGCGGTCGTTTGACATCCTAGCGCGACGGGCCAACAAGCCCATGTTCATCGCCATTCGCGTGAAAACGGGACACGGCAGTTTCTTGTGGATGGCCAAGAAGGACGGCACTATATTTCTGGACATGACGGACACTGGCGACTTCACCGTGATAGTTGATCTCCCAGATGCCGGTACGCCAGTCTACTATGTTGTCCCGACGGTAGCGGTTGAGGCCGAACTGAGTAAGTTGCATGCAACCTGGCTGCGGACCCCCGGCAAGAACGGGCGGCCCCACTCTTCGACCGCCAAGACACGGGGCCTGTGTCTTGACGAGGACACCGCCCGATTCGGGCGCGGTTACGCGGTGAAATGGGCCGACTATCGCGATGCGTGGCACCTGCTGGACGCTGGACCCTAATCGACTATGATCCTGACGCGGGTTTTCTCACCTGCTCATACGCATGCGCCACTCGCAGCAGCGTGGCCTCATCAAAGTGCCGGGCAAACAGCTGCAACCCAATCGGCAGCTTCTCGTGATTCTCGCCGCAAGGAACCGAAATCCCCGGAATTCCCGCCAGGTTAGCAGTAACGGTGTAGATATCGGCGAGATACATGGCCAGTGGATCATTCACCTTCTCGCCCAGCCGGAACGCAGGTGTAGGACAAGTCGGCGCGGCGATCACATCCACTTTTTTGAACGCCTCGTCGAAGTCGCGCGTCAGCAGCGTGCGCACTTTCTGCGCCTTCAGATAGTAAGCGTCGTAATATCCAGCGCTCAAAGCGTAAGTGCCAAGCATGATGCGTCGCTTGACTTCCATGCCGAACCCGCCGTCGCGGGTGAGCCGGTACATTTCGGAAAGCGTTCCCGACTTGGCCCGAAAGCCGTAGCGCACGCCGTCATAGCGCGCCAGATTCGCCGACGCTTCCGCCGTGGCCACAATGTAATACGTGGGAATCGCATACTCGGTGTGCGGCAAACTCACCGGCACAGCCTCGCACCCCAATTCGGCCAGATTCTGGATCGCAGCCTCAACCGCGGCGCGCACTTCGGGATCAAGCCCCGAGCCAAAGTATTCTTTAGCGACGCCGACTTTTAGGCCTTTAACAGGTTTTTCAAGTTCCGCCACATAGTCAGGCACAGGAACCTCTGCGGAGGTCGAATCCATCGGGTCGCGCCCCGCAATCGTGCGCAGCACCAGCGCGACTTCTTTCACCGTTTTCGCAAACGGCCCAATGTGATCGAGCGACGAGGCAAACGCAATCAGCCCATAACGCGACACTCGTCCGTAGGTTGGCTTCAATCCGACCACGCCGCAAAACGACGCGGGTTGGCGAATTGATCCGCCGGTATCGGAGCCGAGCGTCGCCACCGCCATCTCCGCCGCCACCGCAGCCGCCGAGCCGCCCGAAGATCCGCCCGGCACTCGGCTTTTATCGCGCGGATTGTGTACCGGATGATATGCCGAGTTCTCGGTGGACGAGCCCATAGCAAACTCGTCGCAGTTAAGCTTGCCCAGAATCACCGCGCCCGCCGCTTCCAGGCGAGCTACGGCTGTGCAGTCATACGGCGGAATGAAATTGTCGAGAATCTTCGAACCCGCGGTGGTGCGCACGCCGCTCGTCACCATCACGTCTTTGATGGCGACGGGAACTCCCGCCAGCGGCGGCAAAGGTTTGCCTTCCGCGGCCAGCGCGTCGATACGCCCGGCCTGCGCCAGCGCGCGCTCCTCGCACAAAGTCAGAAACGCGCCAATCTCCGAATCTTCTTGCCGGATACGCGTGTAGAAATCGTGAGCCAGAGCGGTCGCAGTCGTCTGCCGCTCAGAGATCGCGCTCCGTATGCCATCTATCGTTGATGCCGCCATCTATCTTTCATCACCTATCTCTCGTCACTATCTCTCAATCACCTTCGGCACCTCGAAGAACGTCCCGTCCGTGTCCGGAGCGTTCTTGACCGCAACATCATGCGGCAGTGATTTCCGCAGCCCGTCTTTCACATCCTCGCGGATGGCGTACGCGAAACGCTCGCTCCCCTGTCGCGACTCGTCCACGCCGTAGCGGTCGGAGACTTGAGCCATGGGCAAGACCTTGTCAGTCTCCAATTCGCTGAGCCGCTCGACATATTCAAGGATGGAATTCAGGTCCCGCAGCATGCGAGCGCGCTCTTCCTCGGTCAACTCCAGGTTGGCAAGATCGGCCACGTAGGCGACGTCTTTGTCGGTAACTTTCATAGGCCTGCGCGAAACCACCTTTCAAGTTTGTCATCCCGAGCGAAGCGAGGGATCTGCAGTTTGCCGCAAGATGCAGATCCCTCGCTTCGCTCGGGATGACAAGTTCAACCAGACTTCGCAGTCTGCGCTTTCACCACGAATTCAATCCGCGTCACCGAAGTCGCGGAGTACTTGTTGATCAAGGCCACATAACGCGGCGCCAGGCTGGCAAGTTCCCGCCGCCATCCCGCGTCGGCAACTTCCACCCGCAGGATTCCGTCGCCAAAACTGAGCGCCCGCGTCCGCTCGGCCACTGCGCTGCCGCAGGCGAACGGCCAGGCCAGCAACGGGCTCTCACCAGTGGGCGCACGATGCATGGCCTTGGCGATGATGGCTTCGAGGCCTGCGGAAGCACGGTTCAAGGCTTAACTCCAGAGTCGTGAGTTCGGGCCGCAACGGCAATCGGCACTCACGATGAGAACCACGATCGGAAAGAGACGATCGGGAAGAAACGATTGTAGCATCGGAAAATGCTGCGCTTTTTATGAAGCAGCAGAGGCCGCCGCAACCTTGGCGCGCTTCTTGGCGAGCTTGCGCAGATGTGACTTGGAATACAGACTGCCCCGGCAGCGCGATGCTCTGCAGTAGCAGGGCGCATCGTCCTCGCCATCGTAGAGATTGTAGTCGTAGGTCAGCTCTTCTCCAGGCTCAATATCGCGCAGCGCGATGATCCACATCTTGCCTCCGATCTGGTCGGTTTCGCAGTTCGGTTTGCAGGAATGATTGACGAAAGCGGCCACGCCGTAGCCGTCAATGATGCGTTTGCCGCCGTCCAATCCGAACAGATAAGTGTTCGGGAAGTCATCGTAGAGTTCGTCGGCCTCGTCGTAAGTGAGATGCTCCCCCACATACTCCACGATCAGCGATCCTTTGCGAATCGGCCGCGTGGTATAGCAGCCATAGGAGTGAATGCGAGACTGCCGAATGATAAGCGTCATAGAGCTTTCCTTATCTTTAGCACACGAGGCACGGGATCAGGCAAGAGGGAAGTGAAGCTCTCGGCTCTCAGCTCTCGGTCTAGGGCCTTTAGAGGCTCAGGCAAGCCCCGCGAGATTTTCCTGCGAGCCGGGAGCTGACAGCTGAGAGCTGCTCCGCAACCTGCTAATATTCTCCCCGGAGACTTCACGCTATGGCTCAGCAACATCCACCGCGCTTTCTGAAAATCGTCGACGACGCCAAACAGCGCGTCCGCGAAACCAATGTCGACGAGATCAAGGCGCGGCTCGATCGTGGCGACAAGTTCGTTCTGGTCGACGTCCGCGAAGACCGCGAATTCGACGCCGACCACTTGCCTGGAGCCGTGCACATGGGCAAGGGCATTATTGAACGCGACATTGAGGCCAAGTATCCCGATCTGCAAACGGAACTCGTACTCTATTGCGGCGGCGGGTTCCGGTCTGCGCTGGCCGCCGACAATCTGCAAAAGATGGGATACACCAATGTCATTTCCATGGACGGCGGCATTCGCGACTGGCGCCAAAGAGGTTACCCGCTGGAGAGATAGCGCTAGGCCTCGACTCGTTAGGCCCGACACGCCGCCAGTGTGGCCGGATTTCCTGCACAAAATTGTACCTCCGAGCGCCCGGCAGATTGCGTAGCGCCCGCTTCTCTGAAAAAATACGATTACAGACACAAATTGGGGTTCCCCAGCGATGTCTACAATTGGAAGCTTTGCGCTCATCGCAGCACTCGTCTTGAGTGGGTATTGTTTTCTGGCAGGCTTTCTTGCTCTATTCGGCAAGGACGCCGCCTCCGCCCGTCTCGGTGAGACCGCCCGCCGCGCCGGAATCGCCACCTTCGCCGCCGTGCTCCTGGCCGCCATCGTTCTCGTATTGGCCGCGTTCAACGACGACTTCTCCATTGCCTACCTTTACCATCACAGCAACCGCGACTTGCCCGCCGCCTATAAGTTCGCCGTGCTGTGGTCGGGCCAGGAAGGGTCGCTCCTGTTCTGGTCGCTGCTCCTTGCCGGCTACGGATTCGTTCTCCGCTTGCGCTACAAGACCGATCAGCGCCTGTTCGCCTACGCGTCGGTAATCATCGCCTCGGTGCAGGTTTTCTTTCTGCTGATTCTGAATTTTGCGGCGCATCCCTTCGCGGAAATGCAGGGCGCTCTCCCGGCCGACGGCACCGGACTCAATCCGCTTCTCCAGTATCCCGAGATGGTCATCCATCCGCCCATGCTCTATCTGGGATACGTAGGTTTCACCGTTCCGTTCGCCTTTGCGCTTGGCGCGCTGATCATGAAGTATCCTGGCGAGAAATGGATTCACATTACCCGCCGCTGGACCATGGTGACCTGGTGCTTCCTCACCATCGGCGTTTTTCTCGGCGCGCACTGGGCCTACGCCGTCCTCGGATGGGGCGGCTACTGGGGATGGGATCCCGTCGAAAACGCCTCGCTCATGCCCTGGCTCACCGGCACGGCCTTTCTGCATTCCGTCATCATGCAGGAAAAACGCGGCATGTTGAAAGTCTGGAACATGGCCCTG
>Ga0075030_100000399_pt1 | contig 37306 bp, 27 predicted proteins | sample LitLauG_LLR_2012_FD_71393 | JGI IMG/M metagenome (GOLD analysis project Ga0075030, IMG submission 71393) | Freshwater sediment microbial communities from Pennsylvania, USA - Little Laurel Run_MetaG_LLR_2012 | ecosystem: Environmental > Aquatic > Freshwater > Creek > Sediment | place: USA...
CAACAAGGGTTGAAGTACCGGCAGCAGGGCAACTGCTTCGTGTGGATCGAGGACTACGAAGAAGCTCAGAAACTGATGCAGCGGCAACTGGAGATCCACTGGGCCGAGTTCTTAAACGGTTTGGCGGGCGAGTTGAACCCGTTGCACGCCAGTCTCTTCGAACACTATCCGGCCAGTTATTACTGGACGTGTCATCAGTCCGAATGGGCCACCGACATCGTGTTTCGTCAGGCGGAGTTTTTGCCGCGGCTGATGCCGCTGCTGGTACGACACGGCATGCTGACGTATGCCAGCGCCGACGTGATGCGCTACTTCGGCCGGAAGGTAAACCAGTCGGGAGCCATTCCGGCCAATTTCGGCGGGACGCTGGAAACGGATCTGAAACGCCGCCAGGAGGGCGAGCGAGTCAAGTATCGGATGAATGGCAATTCGGCCAAGTTCTACGACAAGGCATACAGCGAGATGGGCAGTGTGCTGCGAGGAGCGGAAACCACCATCAACACGGTCCAAGACTTCCGGGCCTACCGGTCCAAAGAGGGAGGGCCGGAAGAGGATCTGCAATGGCGGAGTATGCGTAAGGGGATCGCCGATCTGCATCGCCGTGCCGAGGTGTCGCAGAAAGCCAACGAGCGATTGCTGAACGCATTGGCCAGCGTGGACGACAGCCGCAGCGTGGAAGAACTGACGGCGGGCATTCAGAAGCCTACCCCCTGGGGTGGGCGGAAAGTACGCGGCCTGCGGCCCTGGGGCGATGACAAGGAACTGCTCACGGCCATCAACCGGGGAGAGTTCTTGATCAACGGTTTCCGCAATCGCGATCTGCAGAAACTGCTGAACCCCACCGAAGCCCAGTCGCCCGAGGATCGGCGGCGCCGTTCCTCGGCCATCAGCCGAAAGCTCCGCTTATTGCGGGCTCATGGACTGATCCAGAAGGTACCTCGCACCCACCGTTATCAGGTCACGGAATCGGGACGCGCCATCCTGGTGGCTGTTTTGACCACGGCTCGAGCCAGCGTCCATCAACTCAATCAGCTCCACAAAGCGGCATGAGAGAATCGTCGCACTGCGCAAAGAAACAAAGATTTAGTAGTACAGTTGGCCCAAAGTCCGCCTTCTGGGAGATTGCCGCTCACAACCGCGGGTGAGCAACCCTGCTATCTGCACGAGAATCAGACTAGGCCGGTGGAGCGCCCTTTCTCTGCTCGTCCACCGGCAGAACGCAACGCGACGTCAGCGTATACTGAGTGGCGGGGAAGCAATTGGCTACCGTTACCAAACAACGACGGAGTCCCGCTGCGCTGGCGAGAGGGAACGGATCGAAGCCCCGCGATGCTGCAGAGTTCGCCGCCGGCTCGCTGGAGGCTGAATTGGCAGCCATTGGAAAGGCAGTGCCGGCGGGAGAATGGGCCAAAGTTCCCGTCGACTATTTTGCCAACCTCGATCACTATCTCCACGGCGCGCCGAAAAAGAAGTGAGGCTGGTTTTCGCGGATACGCTTTACTGGGGCGCGATCCTTCATCCACTGGACCAGTACGGTGCACAGGTGATCCAGGTGCGGGAGGCGCTCGGGGATCCGACTGGTCACAACCGATGAGGTGCTAACCGAACTACTGGACGGCTTAGCTGAGCGCGGCCCGCACCTCAGAGAGGCGGCCACTCGGGCGATCCGTACGATATTGAGCGACCGGAGGGTGACTGTCCATCCGCAATCGCGTGCGTCTTTCCTGGCGGGCTTGCGTTTGTACGAGCAACGCAACGACAAGGGCTACAGTCTGGTCGACTGCATCTCCATGACGTCTATGCGACGCCACAGAATTTTGGAAGTTCTGACCAACGACCACCATTTCACACAAGAAGGCTTTGAGATCATCCTGCGTTGAGCGCCGCCTGCAACCCCGCAATTCTCCGTTGGAGACGCGCCACAGCGAACGGCTCAGCAACGCCCGCGAAGTCGGCTTGGGGGACCGGAGGCCGCGGATCACGCCTCCGCCAGATCGATACCGTCGTTCACGGCCGAGTATCGAATGGCGTTCTCCCAATTGCGCCGCACCCTTCGCCCAAGATCCTACATACTGAGGGCGTGCAGGCATGCTGGAGAGAGACTACGGTCGGCGAACATGGCGAACTTCTCTTGGATGGCCTTGCATTCGATCCCGGCCAGCCCGTTGAAGTCCTGGTGATTTCGAGAGCGGCAAGTTCGACGACGGTTGCAGACCGAAGCCTCCGAGACTCGGTTGTGGAGTACCGTGAGCCGCCGGAGCCTGTAGCGAGCGAGGATTGGGACGCCCTGCAGTGATTCTCCTGGACACCCACATTTGGATCTGGTGGGTTTCCCGGTCTGAGCGCCTGCAGCCCAAGCACCTCGTGGAGTATGGAAGGCTGAAACTCGATCGGCCAGTGGGGCGATGCATAGAAACTGCCCTGGCTGAACCGGGCGTGTCCCTTCTGCGCCTCTCTCCGTCAATCGTAGTGGAATCCGCGCCGGCCACGGAAATGGCCCTCCGCAAAGCACCCTCGGCCTCGATCATCGCGCGGGAGCCCTTGGCCCCATCACGCGCAAGCCGCGAAACCGACCCGCCACCACTTGTTGATATCATGGCCCCTGAGGCCAACCCTATGTCAACCTCTTCCCGACGGAGTTTTCTCGCCGCTACGGCGGCATTTTCGGCGGCGCGGGCGATGGGCGCCAATGACAAAGTCAACATCGTGGTGGTCGGCGTCGGCGGACGCGGCAACGACCACATCGGCGCGTATGCCAAACTGCCGGAGTGCCAGATCGCAGGCGTCTGCGATGTGAACCAGACCGCCATGGAACGCGCCGTCGCGCGCGTCACTACCCTAACCGGGCGCCAGCCGAAGGGCTACGACGACATGCGCAAGGTCTTCGCCGACAAAGACGTCGACGCCGTCTCCATCGCCACGCCCAACCACTGGCACGCGCTGGCCACCATCTGGGCCTGCGAGGCCGGCAAGGACGTCTATATCGAAAAGCCGGCCTGCTACAACGTCTACGAAGGCCGGCGCATGATCGAGGTGGCCCGCAAGACCGGCCGCATGGTGCAGGTGGGCTCGCAGAGCCGCAGCCAGCCGCACAAAGTCCAGGCCATGAAGTTGCTGCACGATGGCGTCATCGGCAAGGTCTATCTGGCCAAGGGCCTGTGCTTCAAGCGCCGCCCCTCGATCGGCCACAAAGCGGATGAGCCCACGCCGCTGGGTCTGAATTGGGACATGTTCCTCGGGCCCGCACCCCTGCGGCCGTACAACGAGCTGCGCTTCCGCTACAACTGGCACTGGTTCTGGGACACCGGCAACGGGGATATCGGCAACCAGGGGGTACACGAAATGGACATCGCGCGCTGGGGCTTGGGTGAGGTCACGTGGCCGAAGTCGGTGGTCTCGACCGGGGGCAAGTTCGGCTACATCGACGACCAGGAAACGCCGAACACGCAGTGGGTATCGTTCGATTACGGCGACAAGGAACTGATGTTCGAGGTGCGCGGCCTGCCCACCGGGGACGAGGGCGGCATGGCGAAATCGGGCAACAACTACGTGGGCAACCTGTTCTACGGAACCGACGGATGGATGTGCGTCGACGGCGCCGGCTTCAAGGTCTACAAGGGCGACCGCAGCGAGCTGGCGATGGACGTGAAGTCGGATCAATCCGACACCGCTGAGCACATGGCCAATTTCCTGAAAGCCTGCAAGTCGCGAAACCACGCCGACCTGACCGCGGATATCGCCATCGGCGCGATGTCGGCCGATCTGTGCCATCTCGCCAACATCAGTTACCGCACCGGACGAAAGCTGAGCGTGGATCCCGCGGGTGGCCGCTTCACGGGCGATGGCGCGGCGGAGGCGAACGCGCTGTTGACGAGGAAGTACCGCGCGCCCTATGTCGTCTGAACCCGCGATTCTGACTACCACCGTCGGCTCGTACCCGATCCCCGACTGGCTGGCGGCGCTGCCCAGCGAGCAGGCGCGCGCCGACGCCACCCGCGTGGTGTTCGACATCCAGCGGCAGGCCGGCATCGATCTGCCCACCGATGGCGAACTTTACCGGTTCGACGTAAATCACCCCGATACCAACGGGATGATCGAGTACTTCATCCGGCCGATGGCGGGCATACGCGCCCAAGTGGGCCGGAGCGATCACGAAGCCTTCGCGCACAAAAACACCATGCGGTTCCGGCGCAAGGCGGCGGGCGTAGTGGAAGCGCCGCTGGGCGAAGGCTCGCTCAATCTGCTGGCGGATTGCGAACTCGCGGCCGGCGTGGCGGGCGGGCCGTTCAAGTTCACGGTCACCAGTCCGTACATGCTAGCGCGTACGCTGCTCGACCGGCATTACGGCGGCTTCGAGGAACTGCTGATGGCCGTGGCCGGGGTGTTGGCGCAACAGGTGGCCGGGCTGCCCTGCCGATGCCTGCAAGTGGACGAAGCCAACATACCGGGCAATCCGCCCGACGGCCCGATCGCCGCATCGGCCATCAATCGGGTGCTCGATGCGTTCACGGGAACGCGGGCCGTACACCTCTGCTTCGGCAACTACGGCGGCCAGACCATTCAGAAGGGCGAGTGGCGGGCACTTACCGATTTCCTGAACCGGTTGCATGTGGACCACCTGGTGCTGGAGATGGCGCATCGCTCCGCTGCCGATCTGGAGGCGTTGAAGGATGTGGACTCGCGCATCGGGCTGGGCATCGGCGTCGCGGATGTCAAGGTCAACCACGTGGAGACGCCCGAGGAGATCGCGGGCGCGTTGGAGCGCGCGGATAAGGCGCTGGGGCCTGGCCGCGTGGGCTGGATTCATCCCGACTGCGGTTTCTGGATGCTGAAGCGCTCGGTGGCCGACCGCAAGATCGCGGCGTTGTCCAAAGGCCGCGACCTCTACCTGGGACGCGGATGATCGCTTACCGGGACCGCGCCACCGGTGCACCCGTGATGCAGGTGACCGAGGGACAGGCCATCAGCCACCCGACCTATTTCCTGCAGAGTTCGTTCCTTCCTGGCGGGCGCGAGATGTTGGTGACGTCGTACCGCACCGGCTCGCCGCAGTTGTTCGAAGTCTCACTCGAGTCGGGCGTGATGCGGCAGATCACCAGCGGGGCGGCCATCCATCCCTTTTCGCCGGCGCTGCATCCCGACGGGGAAACTCTGGTCTTCACGCGCGGGGGCGGATTGTGGGCCATCCACCGACAAACTTTGGCGGAGCGATGTATCGCCGATTATGCGGGCGCGCAGTTGGGCGAATGCTCGATCAGCCGCGATGGCGAGTGGCTCACCGCAGCCTTCAAATCCGGCGCGGAGTGCGGCCTGGTGGCGGGCCGCTTCGACGGCTCCGGCTGGCACGCGATCCCGTTCCCGCGCACCGTGATTCATCCGCAGTTTCACCCGCTCGAGCCGGAGTGGATCGAGTTTGCGGGCGACCCGGCGCCGCGCATGCATCGCGTCCGCCGCGACGGCGCGGGGCTGGAATGCCTGTACCAGCACGGCAACGACGAGTTCCTGGTTCACGAAACCTTTCTCGGCGACACCGGCGACCTGGTCTTCACCGTCTGGCCCCGCGCCCTCTGCCGCATGGATTGGACCACGCGCGAGATCCGCACCATTGTGGGGTACAACGCCTGGCACATCGCACCCGATCGGCGCGGCGGGCGCGTGCTCTGCGACACCAACCACCCCGATGAAGGCTTGCAGATCATCGATGCCGCCACCGGCGCGCGGCGGCAGCTCTGCCTGAGTGAATCCAGCAATCAAGGCACGCAGTGGCGCCGTTCGCGCTATGCGTTAGCCGAGGATTTCGCCGAGGCGCGCCATACGCTGAGCTGGATGGAGAACGCCGCGGACACTGTATACGGCCCGCAGTGGAGCCATCCGCACCCTTCCTGGTCAACGGATGAAACCAAAGTGGCGTTTGCCAGCGACCGCAGCGGGACGGCGCAGGTGTACGTGGTGGAAGTAGCGGCGGGCGCGTAGCCTCGTTACCCTTTGCCCTTAGCCGCGCCGTTGCCCGCCAGGCGCTTCAACTCGGCGTCGATCACCGGCTTTATGGCATCGAGGGCAAGCGAGCCATTGTACTTTTGGCCATCGATGTAGACGGTGGGCGTGGCGTCCACGCCGATACGGTTGCCGTCCTCCATGTCGCGCCGTACGGCCTCGCGAATCGCGGGGGATTCCAGGTCGGCTGCGAAGCGCTTCATGTCCAGCCCAATTCCCGAGGCCCATTCGAATATGGCATTGCGCGAAAGGCGGCCGCGGTTGGCGAACATCAGGTCGTGCATTGGCCAGAACTTGCCCTGTTGATGGGCGGCCAGAGACGCGGCGGCGGAGATGGCGGCCGCCGGGTGGGAATCCACCAGCGGAAACTGTTTGAAGATGAGCTTAATCTGGGTCGGGTACGCCTTCAGGACCGAGTTTAGCGAAGCCACCGCTTTGTAGCAGTAGGGGCACTGGAAGTCGGAGAACTCCACCAGCGTGATGAGCGCGTTGGCGGGACCGGTCACGGGGGCGTTGGCCGTCGGGATCGTGACCGGATCCTCCAGCAGCTTGAACTCGGGGCGCTGGCCGTACTTCGACGCCTTGGCCTCGGCGATTGCTTCCGCCTCCGTCTTGCCCTTCTTGATGGCGGCCACGATGACGGAAGCCAACCCGGTGCTGTAACTGCAGCCCGGATCCTTGATCCGGCACTCGGCAATCTTCATGCCGCAACCGCAGGAGCATTCCTGGCTGCGAAGCGCCTTGAGGACATGAGTGGTCTGGACGGGCGTCAGGCCGCTCATATCGACCGCGGGAAGGGTGGTAGCCGTTTGCCAGTCCTGGGCGAACAGGAGCACGGCTCCGAACAGACAGAATCCCGCTAAACGGCGAGTGCTCCGGGGAAAACTATACATTCTCTTATTGTAGTACCGGTGGGACGGGGGCCCTATTCTGGGCGCTTCGGGCGCGGAGACCCCGTCGCGATTACAATAAAACTTCAATGACGCGTCTGGTCTATCCCGCCGTACCCGCGGCTGCATCCGCCTTTATGGCTTGGGCCGTGCGGGGGCGCGCGTCGACGGTGTTTGGGCCGTCAAGGTGGCGCGGACCGCACGACCGCGCGGCGGTGGCGTTGACGTTTGACGATGGGCCTAGCGAATCGACGCCGCGCATCCTGGAAGTGCTGGCGCGGCATGGCGTGCCCGCCACTTTCTTTCAGTGCGGGGCCAACGTGGAGCGCTTGCCAGAGGTGGCGCGGGCGGTGGCCGGGGCCGGACACGCCATCGGCAACCATAGCCATACGCATCCGTACCTGTTCACGCGGACGCCGGCGGCCATCGAACAGGACTTGCGAAGGGCGCAGGAAACCATCGAAAACTGCACCGGCATCCGGCCGGAATGGTTCCGGGCGCCCTTCGGTGTCCGCTGGTTCGGACTCGCCAGGGCGCTCGAACGGCTCGAATTGGTGGGCGTGATGTGGACCGCAATCGGCTATGATTGGAGTCTGAGGGCGGAAAGGGTCGTCGAGCGTCTGGCGGCCGGGGTCTCCAACGGGGCCATCCTCTGCCTTCACGATGGACGGGAACTTCGCGCCAGGCCGGATATCGGCGTGACCGTGGAGGTCGTCCAACGCCTGGTTCCCATGCTGCTGGACCGGGGGTATAAACTCGAAACGGTAACTCGATTACTATGTCCGACGACTTAATTCAACGCGTTCTGAACGTGATCGCGACGTCCAAGCGAATTCCCCTCGAAACCGTCACGATTGACAGTGAATTCCAGCAGTTGGGAATCGATTCCATGGATGCCGTTGAAATCCTTTTTGCGCTCGAGAACGAATTCGACATCAGCATTCCCGACGAAGAAGTACGGAGTGTGCGCAACGTCCGCCACATGTGCGAGGGCGTGGAAAGGCTGATCGCCGCCAAGTCCGCCGGCGCCCAGGCCACCCAATAGCGCATGCGGCGCGTTGCTATTACGGGAATCGGCGCGATCAGCGCCCTGGGCCGGAACATCGCCGAGTTCGCCGAATCGTTGCGCGAGGGGCGGTCCGGGATCACGCCCATCGAATCCTGCGACATGACTGACATTCGTTTTCGGAATGGCGCCGAGGTCAAGAACTACAGCCACCAGCCGTACTTTGAAGACCGCCGCGCCGATTTCATGGACCGGTTCGCCCAGTTCGCGGTGATCGCCGCGCGCGAGGCCGTGGACAGCGCGGGCGTGGTCTGGACCCCGGAACTGCGCGAGACCGCGGCCATCATCACCGGCTCTTGCGTGGGCGGGCAGAGCACCGAAGACCTCGGCTTCGTGGAGGTCTACAAACTGCGCCACAACCGGGTCCACCCGCTTACCATTCCCAAGACAATGGCCAACGCCGGCGCCAGCCACATGTCGATGGAATTCGGCATCACGGGACCCAGTTACACCATCTCCACGGCGTGCTCCTCGGCGGGACATGCGATCGGGCAGGCGTTCTGGATGGTGCGGTCGGGCGCCACGGACCTGGCCATCACCGGCGGCAGTGAGGCGCCGTTCAGCTTCGGGATTCTGAAAGCCTGGGAAGCCATGCGGGTGGTCTCTCCCGAAACCTGCCGGCCGTTTTCCAAAGACCGCAAGGGGATGATTCTGGGGGAAGGCGCCGCCATGTTCGTGCTGGAGCCGCTGGAGGCGGCAGAAGCGCGCGGGGCGCGCATTCACGCCGAGGTGGTCGGCTTCGGGATGTCGGCCGACGCCTGCCACATCACTCAGCCTTCAGCCGAGGGCGCCGCGCGGGCGATGCGCGCCGCCTTGCGCGATGCCCGCCTGGCGGCGGAGGAGATCGGCTACATCAACGCTCACGGCACGGCGACCCTGGCGAACGACCCTACCGAGACGGTGGCGATCCGTTCTGTCTTCGGAGCGCACGCCGGCCGCCTGGCGGTCAGTTCGACCAAGTCGATGCATGGCCACGCGCTCGGGGCTGCGGCGGCGTTGGAGTGTCTGGCCGCCACCCTCGCGCTTCGCGACGGGGTGTTGCCGCCCACCGCCAATTACAACGAGCCCGACCCGGAATGCGACCTCGACGTGATCCCAAACCAAGCCCGCTCGAAGCAGGTGGCGTACGCGCTCTCCAACTCCTTCGCGTTCGGGGGACTCAATGCCGTGCTGGCGCTGGCGGCGCCGCGGTAGGGAAAGCTTTCGGCGATCCGCATCCGCTTTACGGCGTAGATCGCTGCCCGCGCAAAGACCAACGTCCAGCCGACACCAGACGTCCAACCAACACCAGTCCGGCGAATCCGGCCAGCAGCGGGAGACTCCAGGCCGGCGGTGCCTCGGCCATCACGGTGTAATTCAATGTCAGGCGGTGCTGCGCATAGTCACGCCGCTGATCTGCGAGCCTGATCCGTGGATTCGCCGGGACCAGCGCGTTAACCAGGTACACGCTGGATTCGGGCCGGTGTGTGTTCCAGTAGGAAACCTGATGAAGTCCGGCGCCAACGGCCGGAACTTTGGCGGTGGCCCGAAGCCGGACGGTCCCAATGCCGAGGCTCATGTCGCTGAGTTGGGGGAAGCGGGTCTCAACCAACGCGATCGGCAGGGACTTGCCGTCGACTGACAGCACCACGGAACGGAGCATCTGTCGCGCATACGCTTCGCCCTCGGCCTGGGAGATCTCGCGGTCCTGGTCCGTATCAATCCATGCAAACACCTCGGACGCGATGGCGACGCCCGCCGTGAGGTCAATCTCCAGATCCACATGTTCGATGTCGATGGATAACCTGGTAGCCTGAAGATATTCATCCAACCGGTGCGCGGCGGCTGGAGGGACGGCTGCCAGGCAGGCGGCCAGGACTGCGAACGGGATCGAGAGGCCGTGTACCTTCATGGTCTGACGAGCTTCGCGCCGTAATCGTTGGTCGGATCGCGGTAGATAGTGTGGATATGGTCAATGTCGCCCTGCTGCGGCGCATATTCGATGACAAGCGTTGGTCCCTGGACGCGGTAGTACGCCAGCCCGCCGTTGTTCGTGGCTCCGCTCCAGGCGAAGTACGTTCGCGACAGGTTGGCTTTGATCTCCGCCATCTTCACTCCGGCAGCCTCGTCGTTGAGGATGCCAACCCACTCATGCACGAGGTCGAGCAGCAACGCCTGCTGACCGGCGTCCAACTCAGAAGCGAGTATGCCTTCCGGCTGGATTACTTTTCCATCCGCGCCGGGCCCGAGCACCAAATCCCTCACCTCATAGTTCAGGACAGCCTGCTTCTGCTGCCTGGCGTTGAGCGCGTTGATCAGCGCAAAACCCTTGTCGTTTTCGTGACCGAGCGGTCGAATGGTTTGGCCGTTGAGTGTGTATTTCGCCGGTTGGGCGGCGGGCAGGCTGGGGGTCATCACGCTGTTCGGGCCGACTACCGTGACATTGATGGCGAGATGATGGCCGCCAAATTGAATCATCCACGCCCCGGTTGCCGAAGGAGTCCCGAGGAGCGCTATGTAATACTCGTCGAGTCCGAACCGCACGCCGCCGCCGGGTCCGCCGGCCCGTCCGGGACCCGCGGGGCCTCCTTGGCGACCGCCGGTCCGCCCGCCTCCGGCTTTCTTCAGGACCTCATCGCCGTTCATGATGTCGGTGACCTTCCGGTAGCCCTCGCGGCTCAAAGCCGCGCTAACGAGCCGGAGCGCCGCCTCGCGTTGCCGCGCGGTCATGTCGCCGAAGCGCAAGCCATTCCGCTGAAAAATTCCGGTGGGAAGGTTGGACCAGCCGGTCCGCTGGCTACTCGTGAAGTCGAACGTGCATTTGGTCCGCTCGGCGACGCTGAGCGTCGCGAGGAACGCGTTGGCCGCTTCGACGACGCTCGCCGTTACCGTTCCTTTCGCAGCGGACGCAATCGGCGGCGGCGAATCAGCTCGCTGCTGGGAGCCAACCACAACCGGAAACACGAGCGCGAGCCGCAGGAACGCTGGACTCAACGCGGCCAGGGCGAAGGCTACCGGCAAAGCGCTCCTTTCGCGTCTAACTATTGGCATAGGGGTCCCTCTGGGTGGCGAGTATATCAGTTTTCCACGTGGCGCCTTGTCGTTGGCCTTCCCGTCTGACGCGGGTTCTCGTTAGGCTTAAAGTTACCCATGGTCGAACCTCCAATCTGGACGCCGCACAAAGATCGCATTCAGGCCTCGCTCCTGGCAGCTTTTCGCAGCGCGGTCCACGCGCGCTGGGGAGTTAGCCCGGGCGATTATGCCGCGCTGCATCGCTGGTCCATCGAGCGGCCGGAGGAATTCTGGCCGTCGGTCTGGGACTTCTGCGGCGTTGTGGGCGAGCCTGGCGCCACGGCGCTCCTGAATGGCGACCGGATGCCTGGGGCGCGCTGGTTTCCGGACGCCCGTCTGAATTTTGCGGAGAACCTGCTGCGCTGCAGGGACGATTCCGATGCCGTCGTCTTTTGGGGCGAGGATCGCGTTCGCAAGCGGCTCTCCCACGCGGAGTTGTACCGCGAGGTCGCGCGTATGGCGGCGGCGTTTCGGGGCGTAGGCGTGGGCGCAGGCGACGTGGTGGCGGCATGGATGCCGAATCTTCCGGAGACGGTAATCGCCATGCTTGCGGCGGCGAGCTTGGGCGCGGTTTTTTCGTCCTGCTCGCCGGATTTTGGCGTGCAAGGAGTAGTCGACCGGTTCGGTCAGATCGCGCCCAAAGTGCTGGTGGCGGCCGACGGTTACTATTACAACGGCAAGGCCATCAACTCGCTGGAAAAACTGGCGGCGATTCGGGCGCAGTTGCCTTCGGCGGATCGAATCGTGGTGGCGCCCTATGTCCGTGCCCGTATCGATCTGGCAGCCATTCCGCAGGCGCAGTGGATTGCGGACTTCGTCGCGCCGCATGCCGCGGACCGCGAAATCGAATTTGCGCGAATGGCCTTCGATCATCCGCTGTTCATCATGTACTCCTCGGGCACGACGGGGGCGCCCAAGTGCATCGTGCATGGCGCGGGCGGCACGCTGTTGCAACACCTCAAGGAACACCAGTTGCATGGCGACCTCAATCCCGGCGACCGGCTTTTTTACTTCACCACCTGCGGCTGGATGATGTGGAACTGGTTGATGTCGGGACTGGCGTGCGGCGCCACCTTGCTGCTGTACGACGGCTCGCCGTTCGCCGTGCAGGGCCGCATTCTGTTCGACTACGCCGAGGCAGAGCGGATGACGCACTTCGGCACATCGGCCAAGTTCATCGACGCGATCGGCAAGGCGGGTCTGCGGCCGCAAGAGTCCCACCGCCTTTCGGCGCTGCGCACGATCTTCTCCACGGGCAGTCCGCTGGCGCCCGAAGGGTTCGATTATGTCTACCGGAACGTCAAGGGGGATGTGAGCCTGGCGTCGATCTCCGGCGGGACGGACCTCATTTCATGCTTCGCGCTGGGCTGCGCCATGCTGCCGGTTTGGCGCGGCGAGATCCAGTGCCGGGGGCTCGGCATGGCGGTGGAGGTGTTCGACGACGCGGGCAGACCGGTTCGCGGGCAGAAGGGCGAACTGGTTTGCACCAGGCCGTTTCCCTCGATGCCCCTGGGATTTCTGAACGACCCCGGTGGCGCGAGGTACCACAAGACTTACTTCGAGAAGTTTCCCGGCGTTTGGGCGCACGGCGATTACGCGGAAATCACGGCTCACGATGGGGTGATCATCCACGGCCGCTCGGACGCGGTGCTGAACCCAGGCGGAGTCCGCATCGGCACGGCGGAGATTTATCGCCAGGTGGAGCGGCTGCCCGAGGTGATGGAGGCGTTGGCGGTGGGGCAGGAGTGGGCCGGTGACGTGCGCGTGGTGCTGTTTGTGAAGTTGCGGGAAGGCATCGCGCTCGAGGGCGCGCTGGCCGCCAGGATCAAGGACGCGATTCGCCAAGGCGCCAGCCCGCGTCATGTTCCGGCCAAGGTGTTGGCGGTTGCCGATATTCCGCGAACCAAGTCGGGCAAGACGGTGGAACTGGCGGTGCGCAACGTGATCCACGGGCGTCCGGTGAAGAATCGCGAGGCGCTGGCCAATCCGGAAGCGCTGGAGTTGTTCGAGAATCTGCAGGAGTTGGAAAGGGAGTAGGCTCGCAGTCAGGCAGTTACAATTGAGTTCGAGGTCCTTCTTGGAGAACAAGGAAATTGCGCGCGTGCTTTTCGAGACGGCCGATCTCATGGAGATTGCCGCCGAGGATTCGTTCCGCATTCGCAGCTACCGGAACGGCGCGACGGCGGTGGAAGGCTACCCGGAGCGCATCTCCGACATCTTGCGCGACCCCGCGCGCAAGGTCACCGACATCCCCGGCATCGGCAAAGGGCTGGCCCAGGTTCTGGCGGAAATCGTGGAACGCGGCTCCTGCGAGCGCCGCGACGTGCTGCTGTCGAAATTCCCGCCCACGGCGTTGGAGTTTCTCAAGATTCAAGGCCTCGGCCCCAAGAGCATCGCGTTGATCTTCGAGCACTACCGCATCAGCACCATCGACGAACTGGAGCGGCTGTGCCACGAGCAAAAGCTGCGGGCGCTGCCGCGCATGGGCGCCAAGCTCGAAGAGAAGGTGCTGCGCTCGATCGCGCAATACCGCATGCGCACCGGCCGCTACCTGTTGAGCTACGCCGACGGCATGGCGGCCGAATTGATGGCCGAATTGCGGCAGGTGCCCGGTGTCGAAGCCGTCACGCCCGCAGGCAGTTTGCGGCGCGGGCGCGAAACCGTTGGCGATCTCGACCTGCTCGTCACCGGGCCCGACGCCACCGCCGCGCTGGCCCGCTTCGTGGCCTATCCGCGTGTGGAAGAAGTGTTGGTCCGCGGCGAGAACAAGGCCAGCGCCAAGGTGGGCCGCGAAGGGTTGCAGGTGGACGTGCGCGCGCTGCCGCCCGATACCTTCGGCGCCGCCATGCAATACTTCACCGGCAGCAAGGATCACAACGTCGCCATCCGCCTTCGCGCCGTGAAGATGGGGCTGAAACTCAGCGAGTACGGCCTCTTTCGCGTGGAAGGCGACCTCAAAGTTGCCGGGGATACCGAGGAGGGCGTCTACCAGGCGCTGGGATTGCCGTGGATTCCGCCGGAACTGCGCGAGAATAGCGGTGAGATCGAAGCCGCCGAGGCCGGCCGGCTGCCCGAGCTGGTGGAATTGAAACACATCCGCGGCGACATCCACATGCACACGACCGAGACGGATGGCCGCGCTTCGCTGGAGGAAATGGCCGAGGCGGCGCGCGCTCGCGGATATGAATACGTCGCCATCACCGACCACTCGAAGGCGCTGGCCATGGCCAACGGCCTGGACGAGAAGCGAGTGGTGGAGTTTGCCAGGCGGGTGCGCGAGATCAACCGAAACGGTCTGGGCATTCGCGTGTTCTCCGGCCTGGAGTGCGACATTTTGAAGGACGGCGCGATGGACGTGGCCGACGACGCTCTGGCCGAACTCGACTTGGTGATCGGCAGCGTGCACAGCCACATGAACCTGGAATCGGCGGAAATGACCGACCGCCTGATGCGCGCGCTGGAATGCCCGCACCTGCGCGTGATCGGCCATCCGACGGGCCGCATGCTGCTGCACCGCGACCCGTTCCCGTTGGATTTCGACCGTGTGGCGGCCGAGGCCGCGCGCCGCGGCGTGTGGCTGGAAATCAATGCCAGCCCCGAGCGGTTGGATTTGCACGGAACGCTGATCCGCACCGCCAAGGCCAAGGGCGCGCGCTTTACTATCTCCACCGACGCCCACCACCCCCGGCATCTGGAGAGCATGAAGTACGGCGTGCTGACGGCGCGGCGAGGTTGGCTCGGCCCGAACGATATCCTGAATACGCTGCCCGTGGACGAATTCGCCGCGGCGCTTCAATCGAAGAAATGAAAATCACATCCTCCAGGGAAGTCTACAATTGCGGTCTGTTCCGCGTTACCGAAGACGAGGCGGTAGAACCCAAGACCGGTTTCCACATCAAACGGTCTGTGGTGCGCCACATCGGCTCCGCGGTGATGATGGCCGTCGACGAAAAGAAGCGGGTGCTGCTGGTGCGGCAGTTCCGCCTTCCGGCGGCAAAGTATCTGTGGGAGCTGCCGGCGGGCCGCCTGGACGCCGGCGAATCGCCGCTACAGGCAGCCAGGCGCGAGTTGAAAGAAGAGACCGGATATCGCGCCCGCAAGTGGACGAAGCTGGCCAGCTTCTTCCCCAGCCCCGGATATGTGCAGGAGCGAATGACGTTGTTCCTGGCCGAAGACCTGACTGCCGGCGAAGCCGCTCCGATGGACGACGAACGCATCGAGACAAGATGGTTCCGCAAGAGCGAACTTGCGGAGATGATCGCCTCGGGCAAGATCGACGACGGCAAGACGATCATCGGGTTCTTGCGCTGGCGGAGTTTGCGGCGGGGGTAGAAGCAACTCATCGGGCCGGGGAATTTCAGGCGATCTGCCTGGTTGTGTCTCGACCGGCTCCACGCGTGAAACGGCGCCGGGTCACTGGCCACCGAAGGGCGCCATCAACTCCGCCACCGAATACAGCCTGCCGTTCTTCATCACGAACTGAACGTTCGCCGCGTCCTTGATGTCTTTTAGCGGGTCGCCGGAAACCAGCGCCAGGTCGGCCAGTTTGCCGGGCTCAATGGTCCCAAGGTCGTTCAGCACGCCAAACGCTTTTGCCGGAAGCATCGTCGCGGTCTGCAGCGCCCGCCACGGCTCGAGACCAAACTTCACCTGCGCGCGCAGATTGAGGTGCAGCGCAGTGGCGACGTTGTCGAGCGGAGAATCGGTGCCGGCCAGCATGATTCCTCCGCCGTGCAAAATGGCGGCTACCGTGTCCTCCTCCCGCTTGAGGCTTTCCAGCGTCACGGCCGGATCGGCGCCCAGCGCACGCAGTCCTTCGGGCATCATGGCGGGCTTCCTGCCCTCCGCCAGATCGCGCTTGGCGCGCAGCACAGCCTGATCCCACGGCGTGTTCAGCTTCAACAGGCGCTCGTCCTCCACCATCTTCGGATCTTCGGCGTAAAGGGGCGAGGAGGCAAACGGCGTGGAAATATCGAACATGCCCGAGGCCTGGAACAGCGACCGCATGTCGGCATAGCTGACCCCGCCCGACGAGCGCGTGTAGGCGAAGCCCAGGCGCGCGGTGGCACTGACGTGGGTCATGCCGTCCATGCCGTAGGCGATGCCGGGCAGCATGTAGTGCGAAGCCGCCACCACGCCCATCTTCTCGTGCGCGAACTTCACCGCCTTTTCCTGCAGGGCGTGCGGCAGCCGGACGTAGGTCTTCAGCAGATCGTAATCCAGCTCTTTGGCCCGCGACAGCTCCAGCTCAAGCTGCGCCTCGCTCAGGATGGGGCGCATGAAATTGTAGTAGACCCGTTCGCCGTCGAGGGCTTCCCCGCTGGCGAAAAAGCGCGGGCCCACGCGGTCTCCAGAGCCGAACGCTTCCCGCGTTTCCACCACACGGTAGACCGGGTCGCCCTGCGACTGCAATTCCGTAATGCCGTACGCCATCCACAGCCGGCCCAGCCGGTCGCCATAGAACTTGCCACTGATCCATTCATGGGTATGCGATTCCCACAAGCCGGGAATCACCGTGAGCTTGGACGCATCCACGAACTGAGCGCCCGTCCCGGCGCTCCCCCGCTGGCGGTGCGGTTCGATGGCTTGAATGCGGCCGTGGGCGACGATGACGTCCACGTCCGTGCGCACGTCCGGGCCCAGTCCTTCCCACAACCGCCCGGCGTGGATGATCGTCCGCTCGGGCGGGGTCTCATACTTCCAGGTGAGCGCCAGCGGAACGGTGGCCGGGTTGCCGCCCGTGGCGGGAATCGTGTGCAACTGCCCGTTCGAGAGGTACAGCAGCGTTTTCGAATCGCCGCTCCAGGTGGGCGCGTCGGTCACTTCGCGATTGATCTGCCGCGCCGGCCCCGCGGGCGCTCCGTCCTTATCCACGGGCCGGATCCACAGCACGCTGCCCATGACGAACGCCATCGACGATCCATCGGGCGAGTAGATCGGGCCATCCTCGCCGCGCGTGCTCAGCGATTGGAACGGCGCCGGCTCGGTATAGGCGATGGCTCCGCTGGCCACATGCACCGTGAGAATCTGGCTGGTGCCTTCGCGGAAGCGGTGCGTATACGGCTTGAGCGCGCCGATCGCGATCGTCTTGCCGTTCGCCGACCAACTGGGTTTCGAAGGCGCGAACAATGGGCCCACCACCTGCCGCTTCTTGCCCGTGCTGAGTTCGACGACGTAGGTAGCGCCGTTCTGATCCTGGTACGCAAGTTGCGTGCCGTCGGGCGACCACGCCGGCGAAACCTCGGCCGAGTCCGACGACGACGTGACCCGCTTCTCACCCCGGGTGGCGAGGTCAAGCACGTACAAGTCTGGCGTGCCCGACTTGTCGGAAGAGTAGGCAATGCGCTTACCGTCCGGCGACCACGTTGGGTCCTCCTTGTAGTACGTGTCCCGGGTCAGCGGTTCCGGCTTGCCGCCAATGTCCATGAGCCAGAGTTGATTCAGCGCCTCAAAGACGATGCGTTTGCCGTCGGGCGAGAGCGCCGGGCTGACGATTCCTTTGACTGGGCGCGCGCCGCCCGAGTCCAGATCGACTCGCTTGTGGGAATAAGTGGGGCGATGGAGAGTGAACTGTGCCTCGAACGGAATCTCCTGCGTCTCGCCGCTCTCCACTGCAGTAATGTGGATCTTGCCGTTGGCGGTGTACAGCAGCCGATCGGCGGACATCCAGGTGGCCGGGAACGGAAAGACATCGTCATCGGCGCCGGCTGGCGAGCCCGAAACCATCAGCCGGCTCTGGTTGCGCTGGAACTGGGTGTACGCGATCTTCTTGCCATCTGGCGACCAGGAAGGCGAATTGAAGCGCGCGCCCGCGGGCGCCGTCTGGAGGGTTCTCACCACGCCCTCTCCGTTGACGGCTTGAATGGCGGTCCCGTTGATGCCGGTTCCGCTCACGAATGCGATCTCCGAACCATCCGGCGACCAGGCAGGCTCGTACTCGTCGGCCGGCGCGGAGGTCCATTGCTTCAGAGTGCCGCTGGCCACATCGACAACCCAGATGTCGTAACTTCCTTGGAAAGCGCGGTCCGATGCGAACGCGATTTTGGTTCCGTCCGGCGAGAAGCGTGGTTCCCGATCGTCGCCGTGGCCGTCGGTGATCCGGCGCAATCCTGCGCCGTCCGGCTTCATCGTCCAGATGTGAAAAGTGCCGCCAAGGTAGGCCTGGAAGGCGATCAGGTCGCCCTTCGGCGAGTAATCCGGACGCGCCGGTTCGAGTAGCGGGTCAGTGAGGCGCGTGGCTTTCCCGCCCTGGACCGGCAGCGCCCACAGCGCACCCTGCAGATCCATGACAATGCTGCGGTGGTTTGGCGCGACGGTGGCGGCGATGTTGGTGCCCTCCTTCACAACGATGGTCTGATCCGCCGAAGCGGCAGTGACGGCCACGAGAATCCAGAGAGCCCTCATGTTTCGTTTTCCTCCAGCACTCACTTTACCGGTAGTTTTGCCAGAGCGGCCCGTAACGCGGGAGAGTCCTGTACGGCCAGCGCGCGGCGGTACAGGTCGGCCGCTACGGAATAGTCCTGGAATCTCGTCTCGATATATGCATAAACGGACAGCGCCTCAAAACTGTCGGGCCGCACGGCCAGCACGCCGCGCACGCGCTCGCGGGCCGCGTCCAAATTCCCGGACAGGGAGTCGGCACGCGCCAGTTCGATTTGCGCCTCCTCCGTAACGCTCTTGCCCAGCGAAGCCTGCAGGCATTGGCGCGCTTCCGCCAGTTTGCCGCGCAGCAGCCACTGGTGGCCGAGAAACGCGAGGCGGGACGCCGGCGCCAGGTTGGCATTGAACGAAACCACGGCCGGATCGACAGGCGACGGCGCGGGCTTCGCCTGAAAATCGGCCCAGCGCGATTCGTTGGCGGCCACGGCCTCCAGCTTGTACGCCGCCAGATCGAAGCCGCCGGTGGGCAGTTCCACCATCGCCAGGGCGGCGCCTTCCGACGTTGCGCGCCAAATCACTTCCATGCCGCGCCGAATCATCCAGGTCACCTTACCCGGCTGCCCAGTGGCTACCACCGCGTATCTGCCATCGGGTTTGAGGTTGAGTTGCCGACCTTCGAATTCCAGCGGTGTCTGCCGGCCCACCACGTCAGCGCCCCAGTCGGCGCGGAGAATCTCGCCCATCTCGGGCTTTTCCGCAACCTGGACGACGTACGGATGGACCTTGCCGTCTACCGTAAACAGGAGCCGGTACGCGCCGGGTAACAGGTCAAGGCGGTGCATGTATAGAATCGGCCCGGCCTTCGCCCACTTCAAATGGATTTGATTCTGATAGACGGTAACCGCGTCCTCGATGACTTCCAGGTCCACCTGCTGCCGGGCCTCGGTTGTGAGCCGCAGATCGAGTTGCGATCCGCCATACGGCGAGGCGGTCTGGAGGACGTCCAGCTTCGGGTGGGAGGTGACCATCCGCGACCGTACTTCGGTCCGCGGCGGCTTTCTCAGCACTGCCTCGGGGGAAACGATGCGCCCCAGGATTTCGTCATTGCCCGTGTACTTGATGCCCGTGGCTACGCTGACCGAGGCCGTGATCACTTCGTCTTCGACGGGGCCCACGCCGAGCTTTTGGCGGATGGCCGATTCGGTGATGCTGTCGTTCGGTCCAAAGAGGCTGCGGGTGGCGGATTGGGGAAGGAGCAGCGCGCGGATGGTGTCCAGGGTAGGGGAATAGAGCTTGGGGTAGAAAATCAGCCGCAGCTCCGTGTTCAGTATACCGGTTACGTTGTCGTAGTACCAGATTTCCAGCGGCACAAAGATGCGCGACGAGGGAAGACGGGTGACGCGGGTGGGAGGGCCGAGCGAAAGATAGACCCTGCCCTGGTCGGTGTTCGCGCCCGATCCGGGGCGGTTAGAGCCGAAAGCGGAATCGATGTAGGCTACGCGCTTGAAGTACTCCTCGGCCGTGATTGCCTTGTCCGCCCAGAAATCCTCTTCGAACTTGCGCCGCGCTTCGGGCCGAAGCGCGAGGTAGGTGCTCTTCTCGGCAGCGCTCATCACAGGGGCGACGCGGTCGAGCCAGACGGGCGCGTCGGCGTGCAAGGCGCCGGCGCAGGCGCCGATTAGAAAAAATACGCGCGGGAGAGGACGCCCCCGCCACCATTTAGAACTCAATTCGCCCCGCAAACTGCAGCATGCGCGCTGCAAAGGCCAGGTCGGTATTCTGCGTCGGCGCGCCGTAGGTCGCCAGGTTGACCACAGTCTGATAGCCGCCGAAATTCGAATGGTTGAACAGGTTAAACGCCTCCACCATGGGCACCAGGCGCACCCGGTCCTTCAGCGTAAACGTCTTGGAGAATCGCAGGTCCACGCGCTCGATCGGGTTGCCCACCAGCGAATCGCGCGACACGATGTTATAGCCCGCCACGGTGGCCGGTTTCACATTCGCGGGCGAACCATAATAGGCCGCGGTGGCCAGGAACAGCCGGTCGGTCACACCGGTGGCGTTGTACGGATTCTGGTTCGCGGTCACCTGGAAGTTCTGGCCCGATCCGAAGTGGAACGAGCCGCTCAGCGAGATCCCCCACTTCCACACGTACGCGCCGGCCAGATTCATGGTGTGGGTCTGGTTGTCCGGCGACACCGCCCATTCGTCGGCGATATTGAACTGGTTGTTCGGGTAGTAGAACGGACCGGTGGTGGAATCCTTCAGGTGCGACAACGTGTACGCCAACGCCACCGAGAAGCTCTGCGAGAAGCGGTGTTGCACACCGGCATGCAGGCCGTCATAGAGCGAGCCCGCCGCGTTCGGCGTGGTGAAATTCAGGATGCCGACGAAATTGGCGTTCGGCCGCCCGGCCGTGCTCGGGTTCGAGGGGTAACCGGTGGCCGGGTTGAAGAACAAGTTGGCGTCGGTCCGGATCCAGTCGCGGAAGACGCGGAAGTGGATGTAGTCGAGGGACGCGTTCCACGTCTTGGACACCTGGCGCTCCACCCCGATGCTCATCTGCAGAGAGTAGGGCGTGTGGACTTGCGGCCCTAGCGGCTGGATGGTCTGCGCGTTTACCGGCGCCGCGCCCGAGAGAAACTGGTCGCCCGTCACGCTGCCGAACGGGGCCACCAGGTTAATTGGATTCGCCGCGGTTCCCTGAATCGCCGGCGAAATCGTGGTCTGACCGTTGAAGATCTGGCCGTCGATCGTCTGGTTTGCCTGAATATCCGCATAGAACAGGCCCGCGCCCCCGCGGATCGCCGTCCTGCGGGAACCGGTCGGGTCCCAGGCGAAGCCGACGCGCGGTTGAAACAGCAGATTGTCGTTGTAATGCGGCGTCTGGATGCCGCTCTTCAGAGTCAGGTTGGGATTAAAGATGCCGAGATCGTTGTCATAACGCAGTCCCAGGTTCAGGGTCAACCTGGGCGTGATCTTCCAATCGTCCTGGATAAAGGCGCCAATTGCGTTGGTGGGAATGCTGTAGAGGTAGCTGCCGAAACCCTGCGTGAACGATGTGGCGTAAGGGCTCAGCGCCGCGATGTTCCAGGTGGAGGGATCCTGCCAATTGGGGAAAATGGCTGCCAGGTTCAGCGCGCTTACCCCCGACGAGAAGGCCAGCACTGTGCCGCGCACATTTTGCCCGAAGTTGCCCGAGTAAATGTTATGCAGGTAGTCCACGCCGGTCTTGAAGCTGTGGCCGCCCTTCAGCCAGAAGACGTCGTCACGGAACTGGTAGTCATTCTGGCCAAGTTGCTGCGGGTAGTTGTAGGGTGCGCCAACGGTGATGGTTGGCAACCGATATTCCTGGCTCCGAATCAGCGGCGTATTTTGCCAATCGAAGTGGTTGAAGCCGACGCGCGCCTCGTTGACCAACGCCGGCGTGATGGTGGACGTCAGCGTGCCCAGCGCCGCATACGCCGTCCTGGTGGAATCCGTGGCCCTGGTGGGAGACGAACTGCCGCTCACGTTGTTGAAGGGCACGGCCCAGGTATAACCGGTCGCCCGCACGGAAAACCGATGGCTGCCGTTGATCGCCCAATCCGCGTGCAGCAGGTAGCTGTTGGTGCGCAGTGAATTGGCGAAGGTGTACGTCAGCCCGCCGAACCCGGTCGGCGTGTCGAAAATGGTGCTCGGCTGCCGCTCGCCTTCGTAGGCGAAAAAGAAGAAGAGCTTGTTCTTGCGGAGGGGCCCGCCAAACGTGCCGCCGAATTGCTGATCGGAAAAGGGCAGCACCCGGTGCGCCACCGAATCGGAGGCGTTGAAGGCGTCGTTGCGGAAGTACCCGTACAGGGTGCCGTGGTACTGGTTGGTGCCCGACTTCGTCTGGACATTCACCTGGAGGCGCGACGACCGGCCCAACGTGGCATCGAAGCGGTTGGTGATGATCTGGAACTGATCAATTGCGTCCTGGCTGTATTGCGGCTCGCCGAACCCGTCGCCTGCCGAGTTCTGTGTTACCTGCTGGCCATCCACGTTGATCTGGAGCTTGCCGCTGTCAGTGGCGCCGAGGGGGGAGTTCGTCACATCGTTGCTGGTGATGCCAGGCACCAGCATGGCCAACTGAAGATAATTTCGCCCGTTCAGCGGCACCTTGCTGACCTCGGCGGGGCTGACGTTTCCGGCGACGGTGGAGGTGGCGGTATCTACCGCCTCCGCCGCTGCCGCGACGGAAACCGTGGTGCTGGCCGATGCCACCTCCAGCATCACGTCGACGCTGGCCACCTGGCCGACCAGCAGCGCCAGTGTCCGCTCGGCCGGCGCGAAGCCTGGCGACTGGATCCGCAGCACGTATTTTGCCGCCCGAAGCGCGGGCAGTTGATAAATGCCCTGCGCATTGGTGACGGTGTCAAATTTCGATCCGTCGTCGCCGGCTGCAGTCACCGTGGCGCTCACCACGCTCGCGTTCGATGGGTCAGTGACGCGCCCCGTAATCCCGGTTTGCTGCGCCAGGGCCAACCCCGCCGCAACGGCAACACCCAAAGCCAGTCGTTTCATCATCGGAAGCTCCTCGGTGGTTATTTCAGATTTAGTTCTGGTACCTCCACAATCTTGGTGGCGTCGCAAACCATGCACGGCCGCGTGGGCGAGAAAGTGCAGTTGCGCGGACAAATGTAAAACTGCGGCCAACACGATCCCATATGAGTGCATTGCCGGGAGCGAGTATGAGCGAAAAATGGGTTCAGCTTACCATAAACGCGGAGGCGGTAGCAATTTGGATTTGGGCCCTGTCAAGCGCCCGGCGCAACGCCAACGAGGTATTTGTTAACAGAAAAGTCGCAGGTTATTCATATTCTTTTCAATCTCAGGGTTTACGATTATGGTGGAGAGGAAGTCCTCAGGGAGGCTCTCATGCTACCGCGATCGAGCCATATCGCCCACACCGTGTTTGACACCACCCTCACCGGATGTTTCCTGATCGTCTGGCTGCTTTGCTGGCCTTTTTACCGGCTGTATCGCAGCCACACACTGCATGGCTGAACAGAAGTCGCGCAGCGGGCCGCGCCCGCCAGGTAGTTGATTCCTGCCGGTGTCGGAAACCGGCCCAGAGGCTTCCGGCCGGAAGTAAACTGGCTAGATATGATTCAGGCGACGGTCCTGCATTCGGTCAGCTACTCCGGCTCGTGGGGGCAGCATTTTCTTTCTCTCGAGGATTTCATAGACAAGGCGGCGGAACTCGGCTACGACGGCGTCATGCTGATGGCCAAGCGGCCGCATCTTTCGGTGCTGGATTGGAAGCCGTCCGCCCGGGAGGAGCTCCGCGCGCGCCTGGAGCGGCGTGGTTTGCGGTCCGTGTGCCTGGCCGGCTACACGAACTTCACGGCAGATCTGGAACACGCCGATATACCACATCGCGAAATGCAGATCCAGCATGTGGCGGAACTGGCGGAAATGGCGCGGGACCTTGGCGGCAGCCTGGTGCGCGTATTCACGGGATACGAGAGCCCGGCTGCCGCTCCTGGCGCCCAGTGGATGACGGTCGTGGACTCGCTGCGCGAGTGCGCCCGGCGAGCCGCGGAGTTCGGAGTGACTATCGGGGTTCAGAACCACCACGACATCGCCTGCGGTTTCGAGACCCAACACGATCTGATCGAAGAAGTGAATGAGCCTAACTGCCGGGCGCTGTTCGATGCATGGGCGCCCGCGTTGCACGGTGCGGACCTGCCGGCAGCCGCTGCCCGGATGGCACAGATTACGGTTCACACGACCATCGCCAACTACCAGATCAGGCCGCGGTACAGGTACATACCAGCCCTGGTCAATTACGAAAAGCTCCTACCCACGGTACAAGCCGTCCCCATCGACGAGGGGTTCATCGACTACCGCGCGTTTCTGGCCGCCATGCTTGCCAGTGGCTTCAGCGGCTCGGTGGCCTACGAGATGTGCTCACCGCTTCAGGGTGGCGGCAGTTTGGCAAATCTGGACCGCTATGCGCGGAGGTTCCTCGAGTTCCTGCGTACCGCCGGCGCTACGGCGCGCCGGGAAGTGTCGTAAGGCCGTGCGGCCTCGTGGCCGTCGCCAACACCACGAAATTCGCGCACACCTTCAGAGTGCCCGCCAGGAGACGTGCCTTTCGGGTTCGTATCCTTGGCGAAAGCATTGAACCAATGGTCGCGGGGTCAAGACTGTGACCGTCAGGGAGCTTGGCCGGCTCTCCCTTTTCTTGTAGCGTTCCGGCGTCCACAGAAGCAGCGCGTCGTCCCAGACCAAGTAGGCGGATCCGTCGATCCGCACAAAACAACCGTTGGGCAATGAGCTCAACGCTGCCTCCCAGGTGAGCTTCCTTCCCCGGCTGTCGACCCGATTCCGATGCAGTTCCGTGTCGATTTCAAGCACGCGGAGAGGCGCCTCTGTATCCGCCTCAACCCGGCGCTGCCAGGCGCTCTTGAACGCGGTGAATCGCTCTCGCCGGCACTCGGCACACGGCCTGTGGCCGACGGCAAAGGCCACGGCTTCGTCCAGGAAGAAAAGCTCCGTATAACTGCCCGGAGACATCACGGAACGCTGCCGGCCCTTGGATTCCAGGAGGCAAGTGATCCAACGACGGCTCTTGAACTGGCGCACGATCTCGCGGCTATCGTTGTGCAGGGCGCCGCCCCGGTTACCCATCAATGTTCCACGGGCGGGCGAACGAAAGATCGCGCCGGCCGGGTCCACCCGGTTCTGCAATGGCACTGGAGTTCCGAAGCTCACATGATCGCACGGCGCGTGCCATGATGATGGGGAGTAACTGCCGCGGAGCGAGACCATGAAACTGCAACCAGAACTGCTTCTAGCGGAAGACCGGCGTGCCGGCCGGCTGTCGCGCCGGGACTTCCTGAAGGGCGCTGCGATCGTTGCCAGCGCTGGGAGTTCACCGGCGCAAACTGGCAAACAGCGTGGGCTGCGACAAGCGCCGCTGGTGTATGTAGGAACCTTCAGTTCGCCCCAAGGGCCGGAAGGGAGCAAGGGATACGGCGAGGGAATCTACCTGTTCGAAATGGACCCTGCAACCGGCCGGCTCTCACGGCGCGCCGTGTTTCCGCATACGGAAAATCCCTCCTGGTTGGCCTTCGACCCTGCTCACGCGCACCTCTATGTGGCGAATGAGATAGCCACCTACCAGGGTACGGACTCAGGGTCGGTGAGCGCGTACGGGATCGAACCCTCTAGTGGGAACCTGAAGTTGCTGAACACGCAGAGCTCAGGGGGAGCGCGTCCGTGCCATGTGAGTGTTCACCCGTCGGGCAAGTATGCCTTCGCGGCGAACTACGCCGGCGGAACTGTGGCGGTCCTACCCATCCGGCCGAATGGCGAACTGGGTCCGGCGAGCGACGTGAAAAGCGGTAGCGGGCCAGCCGGATCCATTCACGCCGTCAGCGCGCCTGTTGGGAGTTTCGCCATCAGCGGCCACGATCGGCCCCATGCGCATATGATCCAGGCCGACCCATCGGGGCGCTTTGTGCTGTCGACAGACCTGGGACTAGATGAGATTCTCATCTGGCGGTTCGACCTCGAGAGGGGATTGCTCCTGCCGAACGACCCACCGGCAGTCAAGCTGCCGCCCGGCGACGGACCACGTCATTTTACGTTCCATCCGGCTGGCCGCTGGCTGTATTGCTTGCAGGAGGAGGCCTCGACCCTGGCGGTGTTCGACTATGACGCCGGCAAGGGAACCCTCGCGGCCAAACAGACGCTTTCGACTCTGCCGAAGGGATTTGCCGGCACGGACTTCACATCCGAGGTGGCGATCTCGCCGGACGGCCGCTTCCTCTACGCCGCCAACCGGCTGCACGACAGCATCGCCTGGTTTTCCATTGCGCCCGGGGGAACATTGACCTGGGCTGGCGAGGAGTGGACCCGCGGAGACTACCCCCGCAGCTTCACCATCGACCCAAGCGGAAGATACTTGTTTTCCTGCAACCAGCGAAGCGATGCGCTCGCGTGTTTCCGGGTCAATCAGCAGACGGGGGCGCTAACCTTCACGGGCGGCTACACGCCGGTTGGAACGCCGGCCATCGTTCTGTTTCTGACCTGATGTCAAAACACTGGCGCGGCGTTGGGTGCTGACACGCTGTCGGGATGGGGCGCGGTTTGTACGTGGGCATCCTGTAGGAGATCTCTTCCCTGGCTGGCCACGGTAAAGCACTCCTTTAGGCGTATTGGCAACGCGCCGCGAGCAGGCCTGTCGCGTCGGCCAGGTTGACGTCCGCGATGAGCAACCCGCGCTGGCCGTAGGGCTGGCAGGCGAGCAGCGTCCCATCGGGGCGAATCACCGCCGAAGTGGTCGGCGCCCCGGCGCTGGCGCAGTTTACGGTTGCGAAAAAGCAGGTGTTTTCGGCGGCGCGGCACAAGGCTGCTTTCTCATGGAACGAGTTTGCTGGGTCGGCGAAACTCGAAGGCCGGTACCCGCCGGGCTCGGCTTCATGGAAATGAGGGTGGAACACGATGTGTGCGCCGCGCCGGGCTGCCCAGCGGACCGTTTCCGGATAGCGCCACCCTTCATGGCAAATGGCGACTCCGAATGTCAGCGGTCCGCTCTGGAAAACACGCCGGCCGGATCCGGACGTATAGGTGCTCTCCTCGCTGGGGTCGAGCTGGACTTTGTCTTGGAAGCCGGCGATCGTTCCATCTCGATTGACGACCATGGCCGTGATCAGGAGCGCATCGTCGACGATACGTTCAGTGCCGAGAACCACCGTGAGATTCGCCTTCGCGGCGGCTGCGGCAATCGCCGACCGGGCGCGTTCGAGAAATACCGGATCGGGGGGCGGCACCCTCTTTCCCATGCCTCGGTAACCGGGGACAAAGCATTCCGGAAAGCAGATGAGGCCGGCGCGCTCGTTGGACGCTTGCGCGATGGCTTGTTCGGCCAACGCGACCGACTCCTCGGGAGTCGCCGGAAATTGGATGTTGGCCAGCGCGATTCGAAATGTGCTCATTCGGCATCCCCATTTTATCGCTCGCGCGATTCCACCTTCTCTATGCGTTCTCCGCTGCCTCCGTGGCCGAACCTCGATCCAGATTCTATCGCCCCGATTCGATTGGGCTCTGCCTTGGTTTTTCTCCGCGTCTCCATAAATCGGGCCGCTTCGGCGGGATCGCGCGTGGATCTCGGCAGCCGCAGTGTACTATCTTGGAGGCAGACGATCATGACCCGCGCCATCGCCACCGCAGCCGCCTTGCTGGCGCTGGCGCCGTTCACGCCCGCTCAAATCCTGGTCCACCCGACCAAGAGCCCATCGGCGACTACGGCTGATGTCGATCTGGTCGACGTGCTTTCCAGCGTCCGCGACAAGCGGGGCGCCTTGATCAAGAATCTGGCCAAGGCGGATTTCGCGTTGAAGGTGGATGGCCGGCGCCAGGAGATCACGCATTTCGCGAGCGAGGTGGACTCGCCCTTAACCGTGGCCCTGCTGTTTGACGTGAGCGGCAGCGTGGCTAACATCATCGGGGCCGAGAAAGTGGCGGCGGGCCGCTTCTTCGCCGAAGTCCTGCGGCCCAACGACCGGGCTCTGCTGGCCGGCTTCGCTCAGGATGTCGCGGTGTGGCAGGATTTGACGCCGCCGGGCGCGGATCTTCAAGAAGCGCTCGGCAAGGTCCGTCCGTTTGGCCGAGCCTCCGGCCCAAATCGGAAAGCACGGCCCAGAGGCGGCACGCTGCTGTTCGACGCGGTGGCCTTGGTGGCGGGACAGAAACTCCAGAAACGGCCCGGCCGCAAGACCATCGTGTTGATTACGGACGGCGAAGACAACGGCAGCCGTGTGAACCTCGAAGCGGCCCGCAAGGCCGCACTGGAAGCCGATGCCATAATCTATGGCATCCACTACGATGACCCTCTCGTGGGCCCGCAAACCACACGCTCCGGCATGCGGACGCTGGAACAGCTCGCGGCGCCAACCGGCGGGCGAGCCTATGACGTGAGCCGGAAGACGACGCTCGAAGCCATCTTCGCTGCCATCGGCGAAGAGATGCGCAACCAGTACGGCCTCGAGTTCACGCCTCCAGGCGGTGGCAATGTGGGCATATTCCACCGTGTGGAGGTATCAGTGAAGAAGGACGGGTTGAAAGTGCAAGCGCGCGACGGGTTTTACCGGTGAGTGGGGAAGTGCTCCGGCGGAGGCCCACCCCACATGACTTCGCCGGCCTTCATCACTTAGCGCACCTTGCCTATGGCGACGTCAATGTCGGCCAGGAGACCGGGCCGCAGCGCACCCAGACGGGTATCCATCCCCAGCAACTCAGCGCCGCCGGCGGTTGCGGCCCGCAACGGCGGCTCCGGTGTCATCCAGGCCTTGACGACGAGCCGAACTCGCGCGTATTCTCACCGAACGTCGTGTAGACCGCGTCCGACCCCATGGCAAACCGCGCGCCCGCGCGAAAGGTCTTGCGCCGCGCCATTTCGGCAATCGTCTCATGGTCCATGCCGGTAGTATGTTCCAGAAAATCGGCGCGGGCGCGGATGGCATCACGCACACCCTCGGGGCCACATGAATGAATGGCGATCCGCTTCCCCGCGCCACATGAGCCGCATCCACCGCCGCCTTCATCTCTTCGAAGGTGTACGTCTGGACGCCGCTGAGATCCTGGCCCGACCCGTGGCGCCGTAGGTTTGTTATGCGAGTCCGCGATGTAGAGTGCGCCGGAACGATCCACGGCAAGGCCGGCGGGATAGGCGAGTTGCGCCAGCGTGGCCGGCCCGCCATCGCCGCTGTACCGGCCACACCGGTACCGGCGGCAGTCGCGATGCGGCCGTCGGGCGAGACCTTGCGTACCCGGTGGTGGAAATCGTTGCGGACGCGCTGGTTGTCGGTGTCGGAGATGTAGAGGTTGCCCCACGGCACCACGCGCGAAGCAAAAATGCAAAAACCGGCGTTAACCACCGGTTTCGCCTGCCGGACTACGCCGGCGGAGGCCTCCCGTGATCCCCATCTTGGCATGGCGTCAAGGCGGTTCTGCCGAAGGAGGCAAGGCAAACCTTTCAATGAGCCCATGTCCAGGGGATTGACGGGAGCCGCGCGTGCTCTAATCAGAACGCCATTATCGCCAGGATCCCGTTTTTCAATTTCTTCATATTGATGAGCGTCGGGTCCGGCATTTCCTTCCGCAAACGGTCTGATACATCAACTAGTCCCCGAGGCCCGCGCTCCTCCTATGGCGGCTCTTCAGCAGCGGCCTGTTCAATCGTCACTCCCTGACGCACCTCACGGAAAATGCTCTCTGTTTCTCGCCACCGGTTTGACGATGGAGAGCTTGCCCGCCTTTACCAAAGTTGTAGAACCATCCACTGGCCGGATCGCTCTCTGATGCCGTCCAGTAGAATCCGTGGGCTTCCAATCGTGCATACTGGCCATCATCGGAACGGCCGCCGCCGAGCAAAGCCTTGAATCCCGACCTGCCTTCGGCCAGGAGCGCCTGGTACGCCGCTCTACCTTTGTCATCCGAATCCTCGCTGACCCCACCGTAGTGCTTCGTCATCTGCCGCCATTGGTCGTCCGTCGGCAATCGCCATCCATCGCCCAATGATTGACACACTCGAAGCGCCGACTCCCACGTGTACAAACGGCCATACCGGCGGCAGTTCAGTTCCGCATCGTCGTAGCAATAGGAGGGAAAAGCGTTGACGTCCAGATTGCGGGTCGTCCACTGTTTGCCGTCGGCCATCCGCTTGGAGGAATTCAGCGTACCGGACGCTTTCCGGTCTTGCGCTGAAAGGCGCTCCAAGGAGGCGCTACCAGACCCAAACGCTACACACAGCACGATCGATACCACCCACACTCGAATCGGCCTGGTCCTGTCATTAGCGCTGGTCATGAACGCCCCCGCGCCAACCATTCTACATGCGTCGCTGCGCTTCTCACCAGCCTACCTACGCGTCAACTACGCGTCAGCAAGACGCGGCTGTTTGGTGCTACAGCCTCACCAGGCAGCCTCACGAAATTTTCGGATGAAGCAGGCTCGGCACTGACTCACCCTCGCACAAACAACAGCCTCTCCGGATCGAGATGCACGTGCCACGGCTGAGACTGTCCGGAAAGGTCAGCCCATTGTTCCCTCGATACTTCTGCCTCCAGGTGTGCCTGGTCCCCCTCTTCCGGACGTGCGTGGAGGCGCAGATACAGCGTCGTCTCGAAGGGTGAGTCCACCGACGCCACCAGCCAGCATCGGAACGTGTTCTCCGCACCTTCGGTTCTCACCAGTCGAAGGTCATGCGCGCGGATGCCTACATATTCCGCTCCCTCTGGAAGAGTTCCCGGCACCCTCAAGGTGCAGTGCCAGCCTTCAACGTGGATCTGCTCCGGCCCCGCGTCTCGCATCGGGGCGAAGTTCTTGCATCCGGTCAGCCGTGCCACCGCGAGCGACTGGGGCCGTGCGAAGATTTCGCTCTTCGGACCGTCGGCCGCGACTCTTCCTTCGGACAGCACCACCAGTTTCTGGCAGAACCGGAACGCCTCGTCGCGGTCATGGGTCACAAACAGCGTCACGCCCCCATACGATCCCAGGGTTCGGCGCAGTTGTTCCTCCATTTGCCGCCGCAAGTGGGGATCCAGAGCGGAAAGTGGTTCATCCAGCAGCAGGGCTTCGGGCTCCATGGCCAGCGCGCGGGCCAGCGCGACTCTCTGGCGTTGCCCACCAGAAAGCTCGCCGGGACGGCAGTTCAGCAGAGAATCGACCTGCATCAACCTTGACCAGTGCGCAACCCGCTGGTCCTGCTCTTCCTCCGTTTGGCCGTGGAGGCTGAACCCAATGTTGTCGCGAACCGTCAGATGAGGGAACAGCGCGTAATCCTGAAACACGATTCCGATCCGCCGTTTCGCCGGAGAGAGATCGATCCCGTTGCTCGTGTCCAACAGGACACGGCCGTTCAGCAGTACGCGGCCCTGATCCGCCCTTTCCAACCCGGCGATGCAACGCAAAGTCATGCTCTTGCCGGAACCGGACGCTCCCAGAAGGCCTGACGCCCCCCCTCGCGCGGAAAATGCGGCGGAGAGCTCGAAGCCTGGATAATGCTTGCGGAGATCCACCGTCAGACCGGACCCGTCGCCGCCTGCCCTACCCTCTGGCGCTGGCCCGCGGGCTATGATCGAGGGCTGGCTGAGTATTCGCTCGGGCATCCGGCCGGCGGCATTCCCTTGCCGCCGCGGCCTCCCCTGCCCCGGCGTCCAGTAGTTCAACGCGGCGATCGTGACCAGCGATAGGATCACGATCGCCAGTACCCAGTCGAGCGCCCGCCCCATGTCGCCGCCTTCGGCCGCGAAGAAGATCGCCACCGGCATGGTTTGGGTCTTCCCCGGAATGTTGCCCGCCAGCATCAAAGTCGCTCCAAACTCGCCCAGCGCTCTGGCGAAGGCCAGCACCGTGCCTGCCATCACACCGGGGCGGGCCAGCGGCAACAGGACTTGGCGGAACGTCCGCCACTCGCTCGCTCCCAGCGTGCGTGCAGCCCCCAAAAGATTCGGGTTGACTTGTTCAAATGCTCCCAGGGTGGCCCGGTACATCAGCGGAAACGCGACGGCGGTTGCAGCGATTACGGTGGCCGGCCAGGAAAAAGCAATCCTCAGTCCGACTTGCTCGAGCGCCTGGCCGATCGCACTGCGTCGCCCAAACACCAATAACAGGAAAAAGCCGACCACCGTGGGCGGCAATACCAGGGGCAGGGCCAACACGCCGTCCACAAAGCCCCACGCGCGGCCTCTGTACCGGTTCATTGCAGCAGCCGCGGCGATGCCGAGCACGAAGGCCGAGCCCGTTGCGGCGGTCGAAGTCTTCAGCGAAATCCAGAGCGGCGAAAGATCCGAAGGAGTCACGGCGATACCGTTGTGAATCCGTGGCGGGCGAAGACGCCGCGCGCATACGGTCCGGTCAGAAATGCCACTAACGCTCGCGCGGCGGGGATGTTTCGGCAGTCCTTCAACACCGCTACCGGATAGACCACCGGCAGATGACTGTCATCGGGTGCAATCGCCGCCACTCGCACCTTGTCCGATTCACGCGCATCCGTTGCGTAAACAATGCCGGCATCGGCGTTGCCAGTCTCGACATAGCTGAGCACCTGGCGCACATCTTTCGCGAGCACCAGCTTTTCCTGCACCGGGTCCCAGACGTGCATCGCCTGAAGGACCTGCCGGCCGTACTCGCCGGCCGGCACGCTACCCGGATCACCAAGCGCGATCAGCTTCACGCTGCCATCGGCCAGCGCCCGGAAAGAGTTCGGCCCGGCGCTGTCCTTCGGAACAATCAGCACGATTTCACCGCGTAACAGGTTGCGCCTGGTGTCGGGCAGGATGAGTCCATGTGCCGCCAGCCTGTCCATCGGTTTCGACGCTGCCGAAAGATACACGTCGGCCGGGGCGCCGCGCTCGATCTGCTGTTCGAGCGTGCCGGAACCGCCGAAGTTGCAATTCACTTTGATGCCCGGCCGCGACCGCTCGTATGCCGGCGCAAGCTCATCCATCGCATTCCGCAAACTGGCCGCCACCGAGACCGTAATGGTAGCGTTTTCCCGCCCTCCCGGACGGGAGCAACCGATCATTGCCCAGGCGAGCAGAACCATGCGGATCATAGCCCAGGCTGGTTGGATCCCGCCACCTGGCTTCCGCCGCCGCGGACACTGATGTAGCGTATTCACGATACTGTCTTGTATGCAATATATCAGGGTTCCCTGCCAGCCGTCGTCTTTTGTTCATCCCTCCGCGACCGCGACCTCCTCTGCGGCCGAACCTCGCTCCACGCATTCTACCGAGCGTGGTCTTTTATTGCCTTTCTGCGCGTTTAGCTCAGCGTCTCCGTTGAGAAATCCCCTTGGCCACGCCGCCATCCAGGCAACGTTGACGCGCCGCCTGGCGGTATATTGAGCGTGTGATTTTCCGTTTTCTCGCGGTAGCCACTCTGGCCGTGGCTCCGCTCGGCGCCGCCGATGCGCGCCGGATCGCCTTGGAAGGCACCTGGGGATTTCAGCTGGACGGCGCCAACGCCGGCCACACGGAGGGACGGTATGACCGCGGACTGGAAGCGAACGCGATTTTCCTGCCAGGCAGCACCGACCAGGGAGGCTACGGCGCCCGCGTGACCACGCCCGACAAAGGCTGGCTGACCCGGCCGTACAAGTATGAAGGGCCGGCATGGAATCAGAAACAGGTCGTGATCCCGGGAGCCTGGCGCGGCCAAAGAGTCACGCTCCTCCTGGAGCGGCCCCACTACCAGACCGAGGTCTGGGTCGGCAGCAAGCCGGTCGGTAGCCAAGACAGCCTCTCCACACCGCACGAGTACGATCTCACCACGGCGCTCGAGCCCGGCTCGCACTGGATTACGATCTGCGTTGACCACACCTACCGCATCGAAGTAGGCCGCGACGCGCACAGCATTACGGAGCACACCCAAACCAACTGGAACGGAATCGCGGGCAGAATCGAGCCGCGCGCATCGCCACCGGTGTGGGTCGACGATGTGGCAATCCACCCGGACATTGCCGCCATGCCCTTGCGCGCCACCGGCGCGATCCGCGGCCTGGGTGGTGCGGCCACGGCGGGTGAACCCACGGCCAGCGTGCCTGGAATGGCCCAGGCGGTTGCATCCGCGCGCCTATCGCGGACGTTTAACCTTACGGTACCGGTGGCCGAGGCAAAGTTGTGGGATGAATACGATGGCGTGCTTTACACACTGGTGCTGCGCCTCGGCGCCGACACGGTGGGGACGCCGTTCGGGATGCGCCGCATGGCAACACGCAGCACTCAGTTCGTTCTGAACGGGCGCCCGATCTTTCTCCGCGGGACCCGCTCCAACGGGCTCAACGCGTTCCGCTTCCAGTCCTATTGCCCGCCCGAAGCGGCGTTCCGTGCGTGGGACGGCGGCGGTTTCCTGCTGCACGTCGAGTTGCCGGTGTGGAGCCGTGCTGCCGGAAAGGACCCGGCACTCAACGACTACATGAGCGCGAAGGGCCATCGCATCCTCAAGCACTACCGCAACCATCCGTCCTTTTCCGTGCTCTGCCTGGGCAACGAATTGAGCGGCGACGACGTGTTCCTCGATGGCCTCGTCGCCGAGTTCAAGGCCTCCGATCCGCGCCGCCTCAACACGTGCTCCGCCGACCACCGGCTCCGTGTGTCTGGCCCGGCTTCGGACTACTACGTCACTCAGCAAACCTCCACCGGACGGCTGCGCGTCAACGGCACCGGCTTCGGACAGATCCAAGACGGCACCGATCACGATTCCACCGCCAGCGTGAAGGCCGTTCCGGTGCCGCTGGTGGCCCACAAACTGGGCCACTGGGCTGTGTATCCCAACTTCGACGAGAGCGCCAAGTACACCGGCGTGCTCCAGGCGCGCAACCTGGATGTCTTCCGCGATCAGGTAGCCGCGCGCGGGATGATCGTCCAGACGCGCGACTCCCTGCTTCAGTTGCAGGATTTTCCGGGACAGGGCGAGACGGTCCCGCTGGTGCGGATGCGGAAGTTCGTGTGGAAAGCCGGCGAGACGTTCGAGGCACGTGCAGAAGTCGCGCACTACGTGCTCAATGACACCCTACCGGAATCTCGTCCAATCGTCCAAGTCATCGACGATTTTCATCGAAACTACAAATTGGGAACGGTCTTCGAAGCGATGGTCGGGCAGGGCCGGTTGCTGGTGGCCTCATACGATCTTTCCGCCAAACTGGAACAGCGTCCCGTGGCGCGCCAGTTATTTCACAGCCTGCTCGCCGACGCGGCCGACTTCGCGCCGAAAGCCAGGCGGACGGCCCAGGATTTCGAAACCATCGTTGGCCCCAAGTGACCCATACCTACCACACGCGCTACATCTGGACCATCTCCTCCGTCGCCGCCCTCGGAGGGCTGCTCTTCGGCTACGATTGGGTGGTGATCGGCGGCGCCAAGCCTTTTTACGAGCGCTTCTTTCAACTGAGCACCGAACAACAGGTGGGATGGGCCAACAGTTGCGCGCTGCTCGGATGTCTCCTCGGGTCCATCGCCGCCGGCGCGCTCAGCGAGCGCCTGGGCCGAAAGAAACTGCTCATCCTGTCCGCTTTCCTCTTTGCCATCTCCTCGGTTCTCACGGGCTGGGCGATGTCGTTTCCGTCGTTCGTGACCTGGCGGATTGTGGGCGGCGTGGCCATCGGGATGGCATCCAACGTGTCGCCGATGTACATCGCGGAGGTCAGCCCGGAACAATGGCGGGGACGGCTGGTTTCGCTCAACCAGTTGACCATTGTAGCCGGCATCCTGTCGGCGCAAATCGTCAACTGGCTGATCGCGCAGCCGGTTGCCGGCGGCGCCACGCCCGAGATGATCCGTCGGTCGTGGAACGGCCAGTCAGGCTGGCGTTGGATGTTCACGGCCGTGGCGGTCCCGTCGGTGGTCTTCTTCGTGAGCGCGTTCTTCGTGCCGGAAAGCCCGCGATGGCTGATCAAGCGCGGCCGTTCGGAGTCCGCCAGGCGTATCCTGGCGCGCATCGGCGGCGCGCCCTATGCCGAAAGCGCGCTCGCCGCCATCTGCCGGAGCATCGGTTCCGAAAGCCGCGTGCGCGCGGCCGAGGTGCTGGCTCCCGGCATGCGCCGCATTCTCGCAACCGGTATCGCGCTCGCGGTGCTCCAGCAGTGGAGCGGCATCAACGTGATCTTCAACTATGCGGAGGAAATCTACCGCGGCGCGGGCTATGGTGTGAGCGGCATCCTGTTCAACATCGTGATTACGGGCGCCATCAACCTGGCATTCACCTTCGTCGCAATGGGACTGGTCGACCGCGTCGGACGCCGCGCCCTTATGTTGGCCGGTTGCGCGGGAATCGCCCTCTCGCACGGACTCCTCGGCCTGGCATATCGTTCGGGCCTCAAAGGCCTGCCCGTGCTCATGCTGACGCTCTGCACTATCGGATGCTACGCCATGTCACTGGCCCCGGTGACTTGGGTGCTGATCAGCGAGATCTTCCCCAATCGCGTGCGCGGCCCCGCAGTTTCGATTGCGGTCTCCGCCCTTTGGATCGCCTGCTTTGTCTTGACATTCACCTTCCCCTTACTGAACGGGGCGCTGGGTCCGGCCGGCGCATTCTGGTTCTATGCCGCAACCTGCTTTGCCGGTTTCTGGTTCGTCAAGCTGCGTGTGCCCGAGACCAAAGGGCGAAGTCTCGAGCAGATCGAAAGCGAGTTGGGTTTGTAGCAGGTGGCTCAGGCAATCTTGCCTGCAGCCGCCTTTAGGCGGCCTTGCGTTGCGGCCGTAACGCTACTTCACCGTGAACACCATGGCCGCGACGCAGTTCTCCCACGACAGCTGCAGTTTGCCCTTGTTGCCGCCCGTTCCGGATTGCGTGTATTTCAATTCAACTGCTCCACCAGGGCCGGTGGCTTGCTCATCGTCATCTTGACCCTGCCGAGATCCTGCTTGGCGTCGTAGTCCAATCCCGAGTGGCTGGTCTGCTTGTTGGCGATCAGCTCCCAGTGGTTGTGGGTCCCGCCAAGTTGATGAAAACAGTATAGTCGCCCTTGGGTACCGCCAGTCCGCCGAGGTCGAGATCGGCACCAGTACCCAGCGCCGTAGCGTCATTAGCGTCAGCGCTCCATACCGGATCGTTGGCATCCTGCCCGGAAGGTTCCGTCTTTGCCAAAGAGTTCTCCGATGCGGCCATTTACCGCAGGAGCGGAGTACGCAATGCGAATGTATTCCGTGATCGCCCGCCCATGCCGCTCCCCTGCGGACAAATTTGCTGCCAGCATTTCCGGCACAGCCGATGGGGCCCTGCGTGGCAGGACGGCCTGCCGAACCACTAAATTTGTCCGAGCTAGTAGCTGTAAATCACGGTAACTTCCGCGCTGGTCAGTGCCCGGTTATAGAGACGAACCTCGTCCAAGCTGCCATTCCATGCATATCCGCCACCGGAATAGCGGCCGATGTACAACGGATAAGTGGTGGCC
>Ga0075030_100000402_pt1 | contig 37226 bp, 35 predicted proteins | sample LitLauG_LLR_2012_FD_71393 | JGI IMG/M metagenome (GOLD analysis project Ga0075030, IMG submission 71393) | Freshwater sediment microbial communities from Pennsylvania, USA - Little Laurel Run_MetaG_LLR_2012 | ecosystem: Environmental > Aquatic > Freshwater > Creek > Sediment | place: USA...
AGGCGTCCCATCGCTAGAATCGACAAGCCGCCGCCCGTCAACCCCGCCAAACCCCAACCCAAATCCTCGCCAAATCAATGCGAGTTCAGCTATGCTTGAATTTCCCCGGACAGCCGTGCCGCAAGGGGAGAAGGGACCCCCCTATTTCACCAGCTTGGGGCCGCCCGAACGCGGTATTTCGCCTTCCTGCATCACGCCGAGGCGGCGCGCGACTTCCGTGTAGGCCTCAATCATGCCACCCAGATCCTTGCGGAAACGGTCCTTGTCGAGCTTGTTGTTGGACTTGACGTCCCACAAGCGGCAGCAGTCGGGACTGATCTCGTCGGCGACGACGATGCGCATGTTTTCGCCTTCCCACAGTCGTCCGCATTCGATCTTGAAATCGATCAGGCGAATGCCGACGCCGAGGAACAGGCCGGTGAGGAAATCATTGACGCGGATCGCCAGCGCCATGATGTCGTCGATCTCCTGGGGGGCGGCCCAGCCGAACGCGGTGATATGCTCCTCGGACACCATCGGATCGTTGAGCGCGTCGTTCTTATAGTAGAATTCAATAATCGAGCGCGGCAGCTGAGTGCCTTCCTCGATCCCGAGCCTTGTGGCAAGCGATCCGGCAGCAACGTTGCGGACGACAACTTCGAGCGGCACGATCTCGACTTCGCGGATCAGCTGCTCGCGCATGTTGAGGCGGCGCACGAAATGCGTGGGAACGCCGATATCGTTCAATTTCTGAAACAGATACTCGGAAATACGGTTGTTCAGAACGCCCTTGCCTTCGATGACCTCGTGCTTTTTGGCGTTGAAGGCAGTCGCATCGTCCTTGAAATGCTGGATCAATGTGCCGGGCTCGGGGCCCTCGTAGAGGACTTTTGCCTTGCCTTCGTATACGCGGCGGCGGCGGTTCATGGGGGTCAACCGTGGCTTGAGGAAATCCATTGCTCGGCCTTTTCTGACGCATCTCGCCGTCTGGGGCTAAAGCGAGATATAGGGATTGGGGCCGTGATAGCCAATTGTCTGAGCGACTCATCGGGATCGGGAGCCGGTCCCCTCACAGCCTAGCCGATCGTGGCGCCCGGCACAAACGCCGAGCCATTCGCCAGATCAATTCTTTGGCGCGCAGCTATAGGCGGCCGGGCGTGGCAATAGACGAAGGTTTAAGGCGACGGGGGTCGACGCGGCGCGCCAATACACCCATTATAGGGCGCAACAGATTCGTCGGCGAAAAACGTCGACAGGGGAGGAATCATGGACGACGCCACGGTCGCGCGAATTCAAAGCAGTCCCGCATTCAATGAGTTGGTGGACAAGCGCAAATCCTTTGCGTGGACGCTTACCATATTGATGCTGTTGATTTATTTCGGCTTTATCGCGCTGGTGGCGTTCGCCCCGTCGGCGATCGGCGTCAACATCGGCGGCTCGATCACTCTAGGCCTACCGCTTGGGGTCGCCGTCATCCTGAGCGCCATCCTGCTGACCGGCATTTACGTGTGGCGCGCCAACGGCCAGTTCGACGAAATGACCCGCGGGATCGCCGCCAGCAATGGAGCCGGCAAATGAGCCGCATCGCCACAACAAGCCTCGCCGCCGCCTCGCTTGCCTTGATGACGGCGCAGGCGCTGGCCGCGGGGCCCCTCGAGGCCGGAACCCAACAGGCGACCAACTGGACCGCGATCGCGATGTTCGTCGGCTTTGTCGCCGTGACCCTTGGGATAACCTATTGGGCTGCGCAAAAGACCAAATCGACCAAAGACTTCTATGCGGCGGGCGGGGGCATCACCGGACTGCAGAACGGCGTCGCCATCGCCGGCGACTATATGTCCGCGGCCTCGTTCCTGGGCATTTCCGCGCTGGTCTACAGCACCGGCTATGACGGCCTGATCTATTCTATCGGCTTCCTTGTGGGCTGGCCGATCATCATGTTCCTGATGGCCGAGCCGCTGCGCAATCTGGGCAAGTTCACCTTTGCCGACGTGGTCTCCTATCGTCTCCAGGCCACGCCCATCCGCGCCATGGCGGCGACGGGCACGCTGGTGACGGTCGCTTTCTATCTCATCGCGCAGATGGTCGGCGCGGGCCAGTTGATCGAACTGCTGTTCGGCCTGCCCTATCCCTACGCCGTCGTCATCGTCGGCGTGCTGATGATCCTTTACGTCACGTTCGGCGGAATGATCGCCACCACCTGGGTGCAGATCATCAAAGCCTGCCTGCTGCTGGTCGGCGCGACGATGATCGCGGTTATGGTGCTTGCCCAGTTCGGCTTCGACATCAACGCATTTCTGGCGAAGGCGGTGGAGGTCCATCCCAAGCACGGCGCGATCATGCTTCCGGGCGCGCAGGTCGCCAATCCCATCTCGGCGATTTCGCTCGGCATGGCGCTGATGTTCGGCACCGCCGGCCTTCCGCATATCCTGATGCGGTTTTTCACCGTCAAGGACGCCAAGGAGGCGCGCAAGTCGGTGTTCTGGGCGACGACGTTCATCGGCTACTTCTACATCCTGACCTTCATCATCGGGTTTGGCGCGATCGTTCTGGTCAGCACCAACCCCGCCTATCTCGACGCCAAGGGCGCGCTGCTGGGCGGCGGCAACATGCCGGCGATCCATCTGGCGCACGCGGTCGGCGGCGACGTGATGAAGGGCTTTATCTCGGCGGTGGCGTTCGCGACGATCCTCGCGGTCGTTTCAGGCCTGACGCTGTCAGGAGCGAGTGCGGTAAGCCACGACCTCTACGCCAGCGTCTTCCGGCACGGCCGCGTCGCGGAGGGCGCGGAACTTCGGGCGTCGCGCATCACCACGATTGTGCTTGGCATTGTCGCGATGGCGCTCGGCATCCTGTTCGAGAAGGTCAATGTCGCCTTCATGGTCGGCCTGGCTTTTGCGATCGCCGCCAGCGCCAACTTTCCGGTGCTGTTGCTCTCGATGCTATGGCGCGGGTTGACGACCTGGGGCGCGTTCTGCGGCGGCTTCGTCGGCCTGATCGGCGCGGTCGGACTGACAATTTTCAGTCCTGGCATCTGGGTCGCCATTCTCGGCCACCCCGCGGGCTCCGCGCCGTTTCCCTATACCTCGCCGGCGATATTCACGATTCCCGCCGCCTTCCTGACCTGCTACGTCGTCTCCTTGTTGGACAGCTCGCGCAGCGCGGCGGCTGAACGCCAGGCGTTCGACGCGCAATATGTGCGCTCGCAAACCGGCATCGGCGCGGAAGGGGCGGCCGCGCACTGAGGGCCCTTCTCCCTTTGCGGGAGAAGGTGTTGCGGAGCGCCGGACGAGGGGGGCGGTCCGATCGCTGCGGTGGCTTAACTCTTGCGCACCGCTCTTTGAGGCGCCCCTTCCGTCATCGCCTATCGCGATGCCACCTACGCCTCGTCGATGAACTCGATGCCGAACTTCGCAGCAATCGCACGGAAGTCGACTGCCGGGCCGGAGGCGGCGGTTCCGGTGTCGATCGGCGCTGCGGCGATTTCGCCGACGAACGACTCGAAGATCCTGCCAGGCGAGCAGACGAACAGAATGCGCCCGTCGCCGGGGCCAAGGCTCTTGAACTTGTGCACGGCGCCGCGCGGCCAGAGTCTTCTTCTGGCCGTCGACGTGGCACTGGAACGAGCCGTCAACGACGATGGCGGCCTCGTCATAGCTCCAATGCCGATGCAGTCCGCTCCCCGAATCAGGCGGCACGACCGCCTCCATGACCGAATAGGCGCCCTCCGTGTCAGCCGCGCTCATCTTGAACCGAAACGTCATGCGTCCGACGTGCACGGTCCTGCCGCCGTCCTTGGCGAAAACTGTGGCCTGAACGTTCATGGCTAGCCTCCTGGTGATGACCTACGCGTGCCTCCGAGCCCCTCGCGCCCGCTGTCTATTCGGCCGCGTCGGCAAGGGGCCGCGTCGCGCGGAACAAGCGTCGCCAAAATATCGGCGGCGCCGGCGGCTCCGTCGATTCCTTTCAGCATGGCCGCGCGGGTCCTCGCATTCGCCCGACGAGACGGAGCGGACAGGAGCCTCCGCGCGGCGTCGCGGATTGCCAATCGGCTTCCGTTTTGCACGCCGAAACACAATCGTGAGTCACAAACCCTTGCCCACGCCAACCATTTTATGGGTCCAGAGCCCAGTCCCGCAAGGGGAGAAGGCCGGTCGTTCAATCGCCTCCCGGCACCAGCTTCGCCATGACCAGCGCCGCCGGATCGGCGTCTTCCCGCAAGCCTGCGATGACCCCCGCGCGGTCCGCGGCGTTGCGGTTCTGGCTCAGCTTCCACTTGCCCTTGATCTCGGCAATCTCGATTTCCACCCCGACAATCGCTCTGATCTGCGCATCGAGGAAATCCGCCGGCGCATCGCCAACCGCCCACGGCGCCGGCCGCCCTGCCTCGTGGCGCCTTGTCAGCGCTTCAATCTGGCCGCGCAGCCAGACCGCATCGTCGATCACCCGCGGAAGCCCGCGCGCCTGCACCATCGTGTAGTTCCAGGTCGGCACCACCTTGCCGGTCAGTCGCTTGGTCTCGTACCAGCGCGGGGTGATGTAGTGGTCGATGCCGCGAAACACGACGAGAACTTCGCTGTCGGGGCTCAGATCGCGCCACTGGCCGTTCGCCCTGGCCATATGAGCCTGCAATGTGCCGAGCTTTGAGGCCGCACGATCGATGAGAAACGGCAGGCTATTGGCGATCAGGCCGGATGCGCCGTGGCTGATGAGGAGGCCGAGCGGATGCTCTTCAATCAACCGGTGCTGCGCGCCGAGGTCTTCTTGCCGATGAAGCGGGGGTTCGTACATTGAGCGCCTATGAAATACACTGAGGAGTCAATTCTATAGCATGCCGCGCCAGCCAATCGCGCTTCCTGCTATCATGACAAAAAGCCGCCTGAGATTGGTCTGGGGTGTCAACCACGGATGCGACGATGCTCGACAGGAAAATGAGCGGCGATATCGCGCCGCCGCGCGCCGCCCGCGAGCCCCGGCCCCGCTCCGCGCAGGGCTGCCAATGGCTCGACGATTATGCCTGGATCAGGGCTGACAACTGGCGCGAGGTCTTGCGCGATCCCTCCCGTTTGCCCCAGCCGATCCGCGACCTGCTCGAAGCGGAGAATGCCTACGCCGACCACATTCTCGGTCCGCCCCGGGCATTGCAGCGCGAGCTTGTGCGGGAAATGCGGGCGCGGCTGAAGGAGGATGACAGCGAGCCTCCGCAGACCGATGGCCCGTTCGCCTATTACACGCGTTTTCGCCACGGCGGGCAGCATCGGATCTTTTGCCGGCGGCCGCGCGACGGCGGAAAGGAGCAGGTGCTGGTCGATAGCGACGCTTATGCCGAGGGCAAGGCGTTCTTTCAATTGCGCAGCGCGCGCCATTCGCCCGATCACGCGAGGATCGCCTGGAGCGCCGATGAAAAAGGCTCGGAGCTGCATACGATCCATGTGCGCGACATCGAGACGGGCGCCGAACTCGATTCTGCGGTCGAGAATTCCACCGGCGACGTCGTGTGGACGCGCGACTCGAATGCATTTCTTTATGTCAGCCTCGATGAAGAACACCGTCCCTGCAAAGTGATGCTGCATCGGGTCGGCGCCCCGGCCGAGGCGGACGCACAGATCTTCGAGGAGAGGGATCCCGCCTGGTTCCTGACCATCTCGCCGACGCGTCTGGGGCGGCGCGCCATCATCTCGGTGCATGGGCACGACGCGTCCGAGGCGCATCTGATTGATCTCGATTTCCCCCTGGCGAAGCCGCGTATCGTGGAGCCGCGCCGACCCGGACTGCGCTACGATGTCATGGATCACGGCGACGAACTCTTCATCCGCGCCAATTGCAACGGCGCCTATGATTTCATGATCGCCCGGGCGCCCTGCGAGACGCCGGACATGGCGCATTGGCTTGTGTTCATCGGTCATCAGCCTGGGCAGCTTATCGAAGCGGCGGCGTTGTTCTCGCGTCATCTTGCGCGTCTGGTGCGCTGGGATAACGTCCCCCGCATCATCATTCGCGACCTCGACAGCGGCGAGGAGCATGAAATCGCTTTTGAGGCGGAGACCTATTTCCTCGGCTTCGAGAGCGTGTTCGAATTCGATACGCCGCTGCTGCGTTTTGCCTTCTCCTCGATGACCACTCCGAGGGAAATCTATGACTACGACATGGCGAAGCGCGTCAGGATTCTGCGCAAGACGCAGATGGCGCCTAGGGGTTACGACCCCGCCAATTATGTGACGCGCCGCGTTTTCGCCGTGGCGCCGGATGGCGAGCGGGTGCCGATTTCGTTGCTTTATCGCAAGGATGCCGCGATCGATTCGAGCGCGCCGCTGCTGATCTATGGCTACGGCGCCTATGGCCATGTGATGGATGCAAACTTTTCGACCAATCGGTTCTCGCTGGTCGATCGCGGCTTTGTCTTCGCCATCGCCCACGTTCGCGGCGGCACGGAAAAGGGTTGGCTCTGGTACGAGAACGGCAAGCTCGCGCATAAAGCCAACACGTTCAGCGATTTTCTCGCCGCGACGCGCCATCTGATCGACGCGGGGTTCGCGGCCGGCGACAAAGTCATTGCGCAGGGAGGCAGCGCCGGCGGCATGTTGATGGGCGCCATCGCCAACCGCGCGCCACAGCTTTATGCAGGCATCATCGCCGACGTGCCTTTCGTCGATGTGCTCAATACGATGCTCGATCCGAGCCTGCCGCTGACGCCGCCCGAATGGCTCGAATGGGGCAACCCGATCGTCGACGCCGACGCCTTCGCCGCGATCCGCGCCTATTCGCCCTACGACAATGTCAGCGCGCAGGACTATCCCGCCATTCTCGCGCTTGCCGGCCTGACCGACCCGCGCGTCACCTATTGGGAGCCGGCCAAATGGGTCGCGAAACTGCGCGCGACAATGACCGGGGGCGGACCCATCCTGTTGCGCACACATCTGGAAGCTGGCCACGGCGGCTCCTCCGGCCGGTTCGACAAGCTTGACGATGTCGCGCGCGCCTATGCTTTTGCGATTGCCTGCGTGGAGGGACGGCTGGGGGGCGGAGGGGGAAGGGCGAAGGCCAGCTGACGCTACAGTTTCGCGGTTCGATCGTGACGTCGAATCCACAAGGCGTGTTGGCGCGCCCGGCTTGCCAAGACCAGCCGATCGGAGCAGTTTGCATCGAAACGTGACGTCATCTGGCGAGGTGAACAGCGCCCCGACCGCATCAATCGTGCCAGGATGGTTGTTATCGAAAGGGAGGTGCGTCCGATGGACAATCTGCTGATGGATCTTTCGACCGCTCAATCCAGCGCGGCGGGAATGCACGCATCGGTGGCGCAGACAGGCAAAGTTCACCTCGGCTCGGGCGCTTATCTCTTCGAAGGCTGGACTAATATCGATCTGGACCCCTTGCCCGGCGGCTTTATTCAAGACTTGACCAAGACTTTGCCGATGGACGACAAATCCGTCCAATTCATGTTTTCCGAACACTTCATCGAGCACATCACGCGGCCGCAGCTCGTGGCGCTGATGCGCGAGTGCCGGCGCGTGATCCGGGACCATGGCGTGGTGCGGCTTTCAACGCCCAACCTTCGCGCAGTGATCGCGAATTACGTCCTGGGCCGCTTGGATGAGTGGCGTGATGTCGACTATATCGCGGAAACGCCGTGCCTACTGATGAATGATGCGATGCGCAGGTGGGGCCACCTGTTCCTCTACGACGAGCCCGAATTGACGCGCGCCCTCCTGGAAGCGGGCTTCGGACGGATCGAGGCGAAGGCCTACCGCGAGAGCGCATACCCTGAGCTTCAGGGCCTCGAAGTCAGGCCTTATCACAACGAGATTATTCTCGAAGCGCGCCCCTGAAGCGTTCGCGGCGACATCCGGTTACGGCGCCTGACGCCGAAACGCGCGCCTCAGCTTTCCTTGTCGTCCGCGCCGCCGCCGGCCTCGCCTTCCTCGCTGGCGGGTATGACGTAGGACCCTTTCAACCAGCGATAGAGGTCGACGTCGGAGCACCGGCGCGAGCAGAACGGCGTGTATTTCGCGTCTCGCGGCCGCCCGCAGATCGGGCATGGCGCGGCCTTGGCGTTCCGGTTGTCATTGGCGGGATTGGTCGTTCCCGGGTCCTCGGTCATCGCGGCCTCAATCTTGCGCGGACCAGTTGAGATAGGGCGCGAGACCTTCGCCGGCAAGCAGCGCCGCGGTCTCCGCCAGAGGCAGTCCGACGACATTGGGATAGGAGCCGATCAGGCGCAGCACAAACGCGCCGGCAAAGCCCTGGATCGCATAGCCGCCCGCCTTGCCGCGCCACTCGCCGCTGGCGAGATACGCGTCGATCTCCGCGCGGCTCAGTCGCTTGAACCGCAACCGCGTCTCCACCAGCCGGCGGCGCGCGGCGCCGTTGGCGGTCAACAAGGTGAGGCCGGTATAGACCCGATGAGCGCGCCCCGACAGCAGCAGCAGGCACGCCTCGGCCTCGTCGGTGATTTCGCATTTGGGCAGGATGCGGCGTCCGACGCAGACCACGGTGTCGGCGGCCAGCGTCAGGCAGCGGCCGATCTCTGGCCGCTTCGCTGCGACGCCCGCCGCGATGCGCGCCTTTTCGGCGCTCAATCGCTGAGCCAGCGCGCGCGGCGATTCCGAGCGCAGCGGCGTCTCGTCGATGTCGGCGGGAATGACCGCGTGCGGATCGATGCCGATCTGCGCCAGCAGCGCGAGACGCCGGGGCGAGCCCGAGGCGAGCACCAGTCGCGGCCGGGCATCAGGTTCGCTCATGCAGCTTGTCTCAGGTCGGGAAGAATGAAATCCGCCAGCGGCAACGTTACTTGAATCGATAGGTGATGCGGCCCTTGGTCAGATCGTAGGGGGTCATCTCGACCAGAACCTTGTCGCCGGCCAGCACGCGAATGCGGTTCTTGCGCATCTTTCCGGCGGTATGCGCGATGATTTCGTGCTCGTTCTCGAGCTTCACGCGAAATGTCGCGTTTGGAAGCAGCTCAACCACGAAGCCGGGAAACTCCAGCAATTCTTCCTTCGACATTGTCGCCTTTCTCTGCTGCTCCGAGGCTCCGACAGGAGCGCCCGCGCCGCCGCCCGACGTCAATCGTCGATGCGCGGCGGACCCTATATGATATCGGGAAAAAGAGGCAAATCCTTTTCCCCAATTCAGGTCGCCGCATGCGGCGGACCGCTCTGGCCGAGCTTGAGCTGGCGAAAACGCTGCACGCTGAACGGAATTGTCGCGAGATAGGCCAGCGTCAATGCGACCAGCGTTTGCAGCGGAAAGTTGGCGAGCAGCAGGACCGCCGCCGCCAGCCCGATCAGCACGACGGCGACATATTCGCGCGGCACCCGGCCGATCAGCTTGCCGGAAAAATGCGGGATGCGGCTCGCCATCAGCAGCGCGACGCCGAGGACATAGACGATCTCCAGCAGCGTAAACGCCGAGCCTTGCGTCGGAACGGCGAGCGAGTTTTGCAGGTAAACCGGCAACAGCCCGACAATCGCCCCGGCCGGGGCCGGCATGCCGACAAAGAACTGGTCGCGCCATGGCGGCTGATCGGGTTCGTCAATCATCACGTTGAATCGGGCGAGCCGCAACGCGCAGGCGATCGCGAACACCAGCGCCGCAAACCACCCCAGGCTGCGCATGTTGTGCAGCCCCGAGACATAGAGGACGATTGCCGGCGCGACGCCAAAGTCAATGAAATCGGCGAGCGAATCGAGCTCCGCGCCGAAACGCGACGTGCCCTTCAGCGCCCGAGCGATGCGCCCGTCGAGACCATCGAGCACCGCTGCGGCGGCGATGGCGATCACCGCCCATTCGATCTGGCCTTCAAAGGCAAAACGAATTGCGGTCAGGCCCAGGCAGAGGGCCAGCAGCGTGATCAGATTGGGAATGAGCACGCGTATCGGCACCGCGCGAAAGCGGCGCGGGCGCGGCGCAAGTTCAGGATCAGCGTCCCCCGCTCCCGATTGTGACGACATCGCCTCAGCTCCGATGGAAGACGCGCATCGGCTCGTCGATCGCGGTCTCGGCGATAACCGTCTCGCCTGCGATGGCGCGCGACTGAACGCCGACCAGAACGCGCGCGCGATCGGGCAAATAGACATCGACGCGCGAGCCGAAACGAATGAGCCCCAGACGATCTCCAGCGCTCAGGTTCGCGCCCTCGCTCACGAAGCAGACAATGCGGCGCGCGATCAGACCGGCAATCTGCACGACGCCAAAAGTTCCCGAAGCCGCTTCAAGGACCAGTCCATTGCGTTCGTTGTCTTCGCTCGCCTTGTCGAGGTCGGCATTGAGAAACAGGCCCGGCTTGTATGCGACGCGCGTGACCCGCCCGGTCACCGGAGCGCGATTCACGTGACAGTCGAACACCGACATAAAGATCGACACGCGCTGCATCGGTTGTCCGCCAAGTCCCAGTTCGGGGGGCGGCGTGGCGCGCCCGACGAAGCTCACAACGCCATCAGCCGGCGATACAACCAGGCCCTCGCGAAGCGGCGTGACGCGCAGGGGATCGCGGAAGAAGTACGCGCACCATGCCGTTGCAATCGCCCCGAGCCAGCCCAGCGGCGCCCATAGCCAGAACAGGATCAGCGCGGCAACGGCGAACGCCGCAATGAAGATATAGCCTTGCGGATGCACCGGGGCGAACTGGCGACGGATGGAGTCAATCACCGACATGAACCAGCGCCCTTCCAAGCCAAAGGCGGCTTTTCGCACCGATCAACGCAGAAGTCACCAGCGCCGCCCGCTGTCAGGCGCTTACCGCCTGCTTCGCCTCGATGGCCTCGAGCTCGGCGCGGCGCAGCGTCTCCTGCGCGGCGTCGACCTCGCGCTGGCGGCTCCACAGCCCGGCGTATATGCCGCCCTTGGCGAGCAACTCGTCGTGCGAGCCACGCTCGGCGATAAGACCTTTGTCGAGCACAAGAATTTCGTCGGCGTGAACGACCGTCGAAAGCCTGTGGGCGATGACCAGCGTCGTGCGCCCTTCCGACACCCGCTCAAGCGCCGCCTGGATCTCGCGCTCAGTGAAGCTGTCGAGCGCCGACGTGGCCTCGTCGAGCACGAGGATCGGCGGACCCTTGAGGATGGTGCGCGCGATGGCGACGCGCTGCTTCTCGCCGCCCGACAGTTTTAGCCCCCGTTCGCCGACCTGCGAGCTGTAGCCTTGCGGAAGCGAGCGTATGAATTTGTCGATCTGAGCGCTTTCGGCCGCGGCGGCGATCTGCGAATCGTCCGCCCCGTCGCGTCCGTAGCGAATGTTATAAGCGATCGAATCGTTGAACAGCACTGTGTCCTGCGGCACCATGCCGATCGCCTCCCGGAGCGAGCTTTGGGTGACCGCGCGGATATCCTGCCCATCGATCGTGATCCGGCCGGCTGAAGGTTCATAGAAGCGGAATACCAGCCTGGAAATTGTCGACTTGCCCGCTCCCGAGGGGCCAACGATGGCGATCGTCTTGCCCGCCGGCGCTTCAAAGGAAATGCCGCGCAATATTTTGCGCTGCTGGTCGTAGCTGAACTCGACGTTCTCAAAGCGGACGTTGCCCTGCGTGACGACGAGCGGCCGGGCGCCGGGGATGTCCTGAATCTCCGGGTTCTGTTCGAGAATGTCGAACATCAGCTCGATATCGACGATCGCCTGCTTGATGTCGCGATAGACCATGCCCATGAAATTGAGCGGCTGATAGAGCTGCAGCATCATCAGATTGATGAGCATGAAGTCGCCGACGCTGTTGCGCCCACTGCGGATTCCGTTGACGCACATGACAATGACGACGACAAGCCCGATCGTGAAGATCACCGCCTGACCAGCATTGAGCACCGCAAGGGACGTATAGGTGCGGGTGCTGAGCCGTTCGTAGCGCTCCATCGACTTGTTGTAGCGAAGCGCCTCGCGTTTCTCCGCGCCGAAATACTTGACGGTCTCGAAATTCAGCAGGCTGTCGATCGCCTTGGTGTTGGCGTCGGTGTCGCTCTCGTTCATCGAGCGGCGAATGCCAATGCGCCAGTTGGTGGCGATCGTCGTGTAGATGAGATAGGCGGCTATGGTGACGCTGATCGCCACGACGTAGCGCCAATCAAAGGTGATCAGGAACGCTGCAAGAATCAGCGCAAATTCGACGATGGTGGGCACCGCGACCAGCATCGACGTGCGGATGATCGTCTCGATGGCGTTGCGGCCGCGCTCAAGAATGCGCGTCAGGCCACCGGTCTTGCGCTCGAGATGAAACCTCAGCGACAACTCATGCAAATGGACGAACACTTCGACCGCGAGCCTGCGCACCGCGTTCATTGCCACCGAGGCGAACAGCGCATCGCGCCCCTGCGTCGACAGGGCCATCAGGACGCGCATGGCGCCGTAAATGACCGTTAGAGTGATGACGCCGGTCAGCATCGCGGGCAGCGGGATCCGTTGCGCCTGGGAGTCGCCGACGAGCGCGTCGGTCGCCCATTTGAAGGTGTAGGGCATCGTCACTGTGACGACCTTCGCCGCGAGCATCAACGCGACGGCCATCAGCACGCGAAGTTTGAGGTCGCGTCGGTCGGTCGGCCAAATATACGGCCACAACTGGCGGACGGTCCCGCTCAAAGTGCCTTTGGCCGCCCCGTTTGCGCGGGCGGCGATGAAACTCGACGTCTTTTGGTGTTGCATTGCGGTTGAGCGCCCCTTTGCGGGAGATATAGGACGATTTTGGCGGCTTAACATCCCTGAAGTCACGACAAAATCGGGTTTTGAGGGAGTCTCGCTTCTCTGCCGACGACGGCGCCGGGGCAAACAGCGCTAACAGCGACACTTCTAGCGCCCGATATTTGTAAGACTACATGGGCAATAGTTACGATGTGTGTATCGCGCAAGAATTGATCGATTTAAGATACGAAATAGACTTGTTTCCTGAGCCGTGGATGATTATTGTTTCGAATCGTCAGGCCGGCGCGCGAAGATTGCAGCGTCATTACGCAGCGGCCGTACGTAACTGGGGAAAGAAGATTAAAGCGAGGAAAATTATGTCTGATTCTTTGAATTATGTTGAACTTGCTGCGGAAATTGTCTCCGCTTATGTTTCGAACAATTCTGTTCCCTCCAGCGACTTGCCAACGCTCCTGAGCGATGTGCACGCGGCTATAGTGCGGGTTTCAACTGGCGTTGCAGTCGCAGCGCCGGAAGCTGCGAAACCAGCAGTCGCGCCGAAGAAATCGATCACTAACGAACACATCATTTGTCTTGAGGACGGCCGTAAGTTCAAGTCTTTGAAGCGCCATTTGCGCACTCAATACAATCTCTCGCCTGACGAATATCGCGAGAAATGGGGCCTCCCGCCGGACTACCCGATGGTTGCTCCCGCCTACGCCAAGGCGCGCTCCGCCCTCGCCAAGCAGATGGGGCTGGGCCAGCAACGTCGTCGGCGCGCCAAGTAAGTCCGCTCAATCTGTGACCGGCGGCGCCCGCGCGCCGCCGTTTTTTTGCGCCAACCGCGGGCGATGCCGCGATTGGCGGAGCCGTCGGCCCCGCGCCAGAGAGCTTGATGAACGCGATTCGAAATATTTGCGTCTACTGCGGCTCAAGCCCCGGCGCTGACCCGCGCTTTGGCGAAGCGGCCGACGCGCTTGGCGCCGCGATGGCGCGGTCCGGATATGGGCTCGTGTTTGGCGGTGGCGAAGACGGACTCATGGGACGGGTCGCCCATTCGGTGCTCGCCAATGGAGGCAGGGTCACCGGGATCATCCCGAAATTTCTGATCCGGCGCGAGCATCCGATGCTCGAAGCGCAAGAGCTGATTGTCGTCGACGATATGCATACGCGCAAGCTTATGATGTTCGAACGCGCCGATGCGTTCATTGCGCTGCCGGGCGGGATCGGCACGCTGGAGGAGCTGGTCGAGCAGCTCACCTGGGTTCAGTTGCAGCGCCACGCCAAGCCAGTCCTCATTGCCGATATCGGCGGGTTCTGGCGGCCGCTGCTGTCGTTGATCGCGCACATGCACAATCTTGGCTTTATCCGCGAGGGCTTCGATCTTCATTATCTTGTGGCCGAGAAAATAGCGGATGTGTTGCCGATGCTCGAAGCGGCGGCAGAAAGAATCTCGTCCCCAGCAACTTTGGCTTGATGCGACTCGCAGGCTTTCCCTCGGTGTTGGTTAATGTCATGCTCGGGCTCATCTGCAACGGGTCAAGAGAGCGCCCGGCAGGAGGGAGCGGCATGAATAAATCAATGAAAAGCGCCATTTCGCTTTGCGCGGCAGCGGGATTCCTCATCGCAGTTTCGAGCGTGGCAAGCGCGCAAACCGCGCCTGCGACGGAGACCGCCCCGGCCGCGGATGCGATGGCCAAACCGGCCGCCAAGCCGCACAAGAGGGCCGCGCCAAAGGCCAGCAAAGCGGCAATTGTGGTCGTGACCATCACCAATAAACGCGCGGTCGCGCTGACCGGGCTTGATGGGAGTCAGGCCGGCGGCGAATTGGTTACCATCCTGAGTTCACTCGCTCCGGGCAAAAAGGCGACGGCGCGCGTGAAGCACGGTAAGGATTGCGTGTTCGACCTGCACGGCTCCTATGAAGACGGTTCGACAACCGACATGCCGGGCGTCGATCTGTGCAAGGAAAAGACCTTCAATCTGGTCGACTGAACGACGCCGCGCTTCGAGCCGACACGCCCGCTTGTCGATTTCGAACAAGCGGGCGGCGCCGAGCCGTTACTTGATCGCCGCAGCATGCAGTTCGGCGACATATTCCCAATTGATGAGGTTTTCGACGAAGGCCTTGAGGTAGTCGGGCCGTCGATTGCGGTAGTCGATATAGTAGGAATGCTCCCAGACATCGACGCCGAGAATCGGGTGCGCGCCGCTGACCAGCGGGCTCTCCCCATTGGGGGTCTTGGCGACGATGATCTTGCCGTCTTTGACCGCCAGCCAGGCCCAACCTGATCCAAACTGGGTGACGCCGGCCTGAATGAACTCTTCCTTGGCCTTTTCTACAGAGCCGAGCGAATCGACGATCGCTTTTTCCAGCGCGCCCGGAATTTTGCCGCCGCCATGCGGCTTCATCCATTTCCAGAAGTGCATATGGTTGTAGTGCTGCCCCGCATTGTTGAACAAAGGCGCATTCTTCCCATGCGAACCTTTGACGATTTCGACCAGCGACTTGCCCTCCCACTCGGTCCCCTTCAACAGATTGTTGCCGTTGTTGACGTAGGCAAGATGATGCTTGTCGTGGTGAAACTCGAGTGTTTCCTTGGACATGTGAGGCCCCAGCGCATCATAGGCATAAGGCAGGTCGGGTAGCGTGAAAGTCATGGCTAGGGCTCCTTGAACTCCCTGGGAATGTCTATCGTGCGGGGTGGGAAAACTCCGCAATCGACGTGGCCTACTGATAGACTGGCCAACGCCGGGCGGCAACAGCGGCTCCCGGCGCTTGCCCTCGCCGCCCCGCTCACTAAACTGGGCTGGGGCAGAATCACGCCGCAAACGTTGATCAGGATGCTTGATGAGCTGGTTCGCTTCTATTCTCGGCCTTATTCTCAGTATTGCGGGCGCTGTGGCGCTGGCGGCCAGCTTCGACCTGCGCGCCACGGAACTTGGCCTTGAATATGCCGTATGCGGAACGGTGGCGCTTAGCGGCGGCTTTGTAACTCTGGCGATCGCCGCTCTGATCCGCCGGATCGACGCGCTGGCGAGGCAGCAGCCGCCGCACCCGGAATATGTCTACTATCCCCAATCGCCGCCCGTTCCCGCGGCGCCTCCTGTCGAGGCCTATGCTCCGGCAGAGCCTCGCACGGATGCGCCTGCGGAGGGCGTGGCCGAGCCCGAGGAGCCGATCAATGAAAACCGGGCCGGCCACCTGCCAACGCTCGCCGATCTCGAAACGCCCGAGCCGGCGGCGACGCTGGTTGGCCGCTACAGCGCTGGCGGCGCACATTACATGATCTATTCCGACGGAACGATCGAGGCGGAAACCGAGCACGGCGCGATGAGGTTTGCCTCGATGGATGATTTCAAGACCTTCCTGTCGGTGCGGCGCACGTAAAAAGGTGCAGTGGTCATCGCGATTTAAGCGATGTCGCGATGTGGAAATCGCGGTGAAGTTTTTGTTTGAGCGCCAGACGCCGCCTTTCGAACAATCCGCGCGTCGCCGCGCCGGCCAGGTCAAATCAATAAAAAACGAGGCCGTCTCTATCGGTGCGGCCAATGTTTGTCATCGGCGTCACCGATCGGCAATAATGAGCTCGCAGCGTCACAGCTTCAAGATAATAGCGATCCAGGTGATTACTATCGGCACGTTCGATGCTTGCTATCTCATTAATTGAATGAGCGTCATCAATACGTTGAAAACCTCTGACTTTAGTCAATTCATTGTTATTGTGCGCCGCAATATGATCGTATTTCAAACACATCACAGTCTGTCTTGTGAATTAATCTCCTTTGCATCGGATCGGCGTTGAAACAGCCGCCGCATCCCAGGACCCGGGTACGCGCCCGGGGGCCTGAAAACCAATGGAGAAACCAAAATGTTGAGTGCAACTCGCAAGACGACGACTGTGCTGGCCGCGCTGGTCCTGGGCCTCGGGGTCCTGGGCGCGGCCGCTCCCTCCTACGCCGTCACGGGCGGCGGCAACGGTTCAGCAGCTTCGCCGGCGTTCCCGCCCGACGGCGTCGTGAGACTGGGCCTCGGCGCACAGGTGCCAGCTGAGGGATATTCGGCTTACTACCCGTCGAACCCCGGCAGCGCGCCGGCGCAGTCGAATTTCGATGACTATAATTCCCGCACTCAGAATGGCCATCATTTCTGAGCGCTAACTCCACTGTCGGGACGGCCTGAAGGACCGGATGATCCGGCCTTTTCGGGCCGCGCCTGATGTGGAGCCCATTAAGCAGGGCGATCAGTACGCCAGACCATGCAGGCGCGCGAGGTCCTTCAGGCTGACCTCGGGCCTTGGACCGATGTGCTGGATGATTTCCGCCGCCGCCAGCGCGCCGAGCCGCCCGCAGGTGTAATAATCGGCGCCGCGCGCCAGACCGGAAAGGAACCCGGCGGCGAACAGGTCGCCCGCGCCTGTCGTGTCGACGAGACGCTCGATCGGAAATGCCGGCACCTCCAGAGTTTTCTCGCTCTCGACGACGACACAGCCTTTCTCCGAGCGCGTCACCACGCCGAGTACGCCCTCGGCGCGCAGCGCCTCAAGCGCGGTCTTGAAATCGGATGTTTGATAAAGCGAGTGGATTTCCTCGGTGTTGGCGAACACCGTATCGACCAGACCGCCACGCATCAGGCCAAGGAACTCGTCTCGAAAGCGATCGACGCAAAACGAGTCGGATAAGGTAAGCGCCACTCTGTTTCCGCCCTCGTGGGCGAGGCGGGCGGCCTTCTGGAACGCCTCCTTCGCCGCGGGCCGGTCCCACATATAGCCTTCGAGATAGGTGATCGGCGTGCGCCGGACCAATTCCTCATCGACGTCGTCCGGCGATAGCAACTGGCTGGCGCCCAGATAGGTGTTCATGGTGCGCTCGCCGTCGGGCGTAATGTAAACGAAGCAGCGCCCGGTCGCCGGCCCGTCGATTGCGTGCGGAGTATCGAAAGTGACGCCCAAGGCCCGAATGTCCTGGGCGAAGGCGCGCCCCAGGGCATCGTCCTTGACCTTGCCGATGTAGGCGCTTTTGATGCCGAACGAGCCGACGCCGACGATGGTATTGGCTGCGGAACCGCCCGATACAATTGCCGGCTTTTGCCGCGCGGCATAAAGGCTTTCGGCGCGCGGCTCGTCGATCAAGGTCATCGCGCCCTTACGCATTCCCTGCGCGAGCAAATAGTCTTCCTCGGCATGGGCGAGGATGTCCACCAGCGAATTGCCCAGACCTAGAACCTCGTGCGGAACCATCGTCATACCGTCCTGCCCCAATCAAACGCGCCCTCCTCGCACTGCCGAGCGGGCAGGTCAAATGACGACAGCTTACCGGATCGATTGAGGGCGACCGTTAGTCGCGATCCGGCGCTCCCAACGGGAACAGCTTGCGATAGGGCCGCGCTTCGTCAACCGTGCGTGCGATGGATGGCCGGGCAAGCAGTCGGGCGCGATAGGCGCGAACCGCCGGGAATCTTTCGCCGATTGGATGCGCCCAATCCGCGTAGAAGAGAGCTGGCGCAGCGGCGCAATCGGCTAGCGAAAATTCGCCGCAGGCCGCCCAATCCTGGCGCGCCGCGCGTTTTTCGAGCCAACCATAAGCGACGTCCAAGGAGGCCCTCGCTTCGGCGACTCCTTTCGCGTCGCGCTCGCCCTCTGCTCGCAGATGGTCCGACACCAGCTTCTGTATCGGCGTATGAACGTAAATGTCAAAGAACCGATCGAGGAAGCGCACCTCGAGGGCCGCGTCGATGCCGGCGGGAATCAACCCCCGGGATGACGATGCATCAGGTATTCAACGATGATGCTGGACTCGATAATCACTGAGTCGCCGTCCTTCAGAACGGGAAACTTCTTCAGCGGCCAGAGGGATTCCAGTTCGGCAAGCGCTGTTGCATTGTCGATCACACGATAGCTGAACGGCGTGTCATTCTCGTAAAGAGCGATCAACGCCTTCCAGCAATAGGATGCGAACGGGTGCGCGTATAGAATTGGCGACATCTCTGGTTGCCCTTATCGCTTGACCGCTCCGCTTGCGGAGTGCGGCTCCGATAAAGCGACCGCAAGCAATGTGTTTCTGAAAATCTAAATTAATGCTAAGCTATTCGAATGGTCAGAAAATCGTCGCTGAGCCAGTCGCCGCGCGCCTACAACAGGCTTTCGTGGCGCGGCAAGAAATGGGTTCGTAACCGCCGGCGGCCGGCTCTTCCAGCGGCCTCGCGGCTTGAGCCGCCACGAGCGTCAAGACGGCGGAAAAATGCCTCGCAACACATTGATATCATGGATTCGTGTTGGAAAATGGCACAGGCGCCGCGTCCTCGTCGCAAGCTATTCCAGCGGCGCGTAGGCGAGTGGCTGGCCAACTTCGCGCAGGGTTTGCGCGGCGGTTTCCGGCGGCTTGGCGAGCGCCACCGCCTCGGGCGTATTGGACAGAAAAGCGGCCAGATCATCGGCGCTCTTGGCGGCGACGCTGGCGAGCGCGGCTTGGCCGACGATGGTCCAGGGGTCTGCGCCTTCGCCTTTGACCTCCAGCACGTCATTAACTCGTTGCGCGCGTTGCTTGTCCCGGGTGAAGACATCCCAGACATATTCCAAGGCGGCGCCGTCAGCGGTTCGATAAGCCGAGAGATAGCCGCGCACCAGATAGCGCGCCTTCTTAGCGTCGAGCATAACGATTTCGTGTGCAGCCGCCTGACGCGACATTTCCTGATTGAAGCTCATGGCGACCGCAGCAGGCGGACCCTCCACCGACACGAGCGCGACGCTCGCGTTGGCGATACTGACATCGGGTCGGCGCACGATTTGGGTATGGCCTTCCGACTTCGCCGCAAAATCGGCCGCGTCGTCGATGCAGCCCGCCAGAGCGAACGCATAGGCGAGCGCGACAGCGGCCCGCCAGCGGAACGTTCGATTGAGCACCACGCCACTCCTGCTCGAGGTCATTGCCCCGAATTTTATTCTTCCCGCGCCAAACGCCTATCGCTATTTCGTCACAAGGTCCAGATCGCCCGCATTCAGCGGCTCGGCGGCGCTGTCGCCCACCAGATAGGTGCGGCCGAGGCAAAGCGCGGTGCGGCTGTCACTGTCCATCAGGATCATATGGAGAAAGAACACCTGCGAGGGCGCGATGAGGAAATCATTGCCTTGATAGAACATTGGCGGGTCCATCCAGGACGGGGTGAACTTCGCTCCCAGCGAATAGCCGCAGGCATTGAGGCGATGGCGGGACAGGCCGAGGCGTTGAAATGTCCGCTCGTGCGCCGAGAAGACATCGCCGGCCGTTCGCCCGGGCCTCAGTTCCGCCTCGCACGTGAGCAGCGCTTCGCGCGCGGCGGCGTGGTAGCTGGCGTGGAGCGGCCGCGGCTTGCCAACGATGTGCGTACGCATGATCGCCGCGTGATAGTGGCGCCAGACTCCGGCGAATTCAAGCGTCAGTTGATCGCTGGCGCTGAGCTTGCGGCGCCCGCTTTTGTAGCGACAGAGGAGCGCGTCATCGCCGGAGCCGATAATGAATTCATTGCCGGGATAGTCGCCGCCAGCGGCAAAAATGGCGTGATGCATCGCCGCGAGAATGGAGCCCTCGTCCGCGCCGACGCGAGTTTCCGCCATCGCGACGGCGTCGGCGCGGTCGGACAACAGCGCCGCCTCGCGTACGTACGTGATTTCCTCCGCAGACTTTGTCGCTCGAAGGAGAGGAATCAGCCGCGAAGCATCGACCAGCGTTGCGTAAGCATCGAGCGCCGCCTCCAGCCGGCGTCCATTGTAGTGCGTCAGCCCATACGAATCGTACTCGACGCCCAGCCGACCGCGCACGCCGAGGTCTTCCAGCATGATCCGCAGGTCGTTGGCGGGGTTGGCATCCTGCCCGTCTTTCCAGATGCGGATGTCGGCAATGTCCGAGGTGAGTTGGGCCTGACGCAGATCGGCCGAGCGCGTCAACAAGGCCAACCGGCCGTCTGCGCCAAAATACAGGCACTGGAAGAAGCAGAAGCCGAATGTGTCGTAGCCCGTAAGCCAATAATCGCTTTCCTGAGCAAACAGCAAAATCCCGTCAAGGCCATGCGCGGCAAGCGCGGCGCGCAGACGTTGTTTGCGGGCGGCCATTTCGGCAGCCGAAAAATGCGCGGGCATGGCGCCTCTTTGCTAACGTGGACCAAAGTGTTTCAAGAGAGCCTGCCGTTTCGCATGGACGCCGGAAAGCGTCAAAACGGCGACAACAAGGAATTACCGCATTCCCCCCGAGACTGATCCCAGTGAATGGCTGCGCGTGAGTGAGGCGACGGCGCAGACAGCGCCAGCGCCACCCGATATGCCGCCTCCGACTCGCGCGATCGACCGCTCTTTTCCCGACTGGATGCGCGCGCTTGTGCGCACTCGCGAAAGCGCGCTCCTGGCAGTGGCCGGCCTGATCGGCATCGTCAGCGGTCTCCTGGTCGCCGCAATGCGCCAAGCCGCGCAATGGCTCCACGAGGTCGCCTTCCAGATCCCCTCTGGCGCGCCGCTCAGCATCACGATCCCTCATGATTCGTGGCGGATCATTGCGTTCCCAACGCTAGGGGGAGCCATCCTCGCCGCGTTGACGCTGTGGATCGGCGATCGCTTCCGCGGCCGGCTGGCCGATGCGATCGAGGCCAATGCGCTTCACGGTGGGCGACTGTCGACATCCGGCAGCCTCTATATCAGCTTGCAGACGATGATCTCGAACGGCTTCGGCGCTTCCGTCGGGCTTGAAGCCGCCTATACGCAAATCGCTGGACTGCTGGGCTCGTTGGTGGGTCGTGGCCTCGGCGCTCGCCGCGCGGATATGCGTCTGCTGCTCGCCTGCGGCGCCGCAGCGGGCATATCGGCGGCATTTCATGCGCCGCTGACCGGCGCGTTCTACGCCTTCGAGGTGGTCCTCGGGGCCTACGGCGTTGGATCGCTGGCGCCGGTCGCGGCAAGTTCGGTGCTCGCCGCCATCGCATCGCAGATCATTTCAGGCCAGGAGCTCATCTCCCCCGAAATGCTCAAGACCACCTTGAGTCCCAGTCTGGCGGCCCATGCGCTGCTCATCGCGATCCTGGCGGCGGGCGCCAGCATCGCCCTCATGCGCGGCGTCGCCCTGGTCGAGCAGGGATTCGAACTTCTGTCGATCGATCGGATGCTGCGCCCGATATTTGCCGGTCTTGCTGTGGGCGGGCTGGCGCTCATCGGACCCGAGGCGCTTTCAGCGGGACATGGCGCTCGTGCGATGGTTCTGACGATGCATCCCGTGGCCAGCCAACTGATCGTGTTGCTGGCGATCAAAGGTCTGGCTTCAGCGATCTCGCTTGGAGGCGGGTTTCGCGGGGGGCTGTTCTTCTCCTCGCTGCTGATCGGCGCCGCGACAGGGGCGCTTTACGCCCAGGGGCTCAGCGCGATTTCGCCTTCGATTGCGGTCGATACCGCCGCGCTCTCGGTTCTGGGCATGGCGGCCGTGGGCGCGGGCATCATCGGCTCGCCGATGGCAATGACCTTTCTGGCGCTGGAAACCACCTGGGATTTTCGGCTTGCGGTCGCCGCGCTGCTGAGCAGCGCCATTGCCGGGCTTATTGTGCGCGAAACGTTCGGCTATTCCTTCGCCACCTGGCGTTTCCATCTGCGCGGCGAGGCGATTCGCGGCCCGCAGGACGTCGGCTGGGTGCGCGATTTGAAGACGGCGCGCCTGATGCGCAAGGATTTTCGCGTCGTTGCACCGGACCGCACCATTGCGGCGGCGCGCATCATGTTTCCCGTCGGCGCGGCCAAGGAGCTGTTTCTCGTCGACGAACGAGGCGCCTACGCGGGCGCCGTGCTGGTGAGCGATCTGCATGCGGTGGAGGGCGACGAGGCGCGGACCGTCGCCGATCTCGCACATTGGCGCGAAGACTTCCTGTTGCCTCAGACCACGATCCGCGAGGCGCTCGATATTTTTGACCGCTGCGAGGCCGACGTGCTGCCGGTGCTGGCCGATCCGCAATCGCGGCGAATCGTCGGCACGCTGTCGGAAGCGCATGCCCTGCGTCAGTATGGGCGGGAGCTCGAAAAGCGCAATCGCGACCTGATCGACCGCTAGTCAGGGCTTCGGCCTTTGCAGCCCGCGCCGAAGCCATTAAATCAAGCATGACATGTCTTCTCCCGTCAGACCACCGATCGAGGCGCCTATCCAGGACGCCGAGCAGCCCTTCGACGACATGGATGACGGCGTCGACGAGGCGCCATGGGCTCACGACCTCCATCTCGGCGAGGAAGACGCCATCCCGGGATCGCTGGCGCGCGGCGCCGCCGTCGTCAGATCCTTCTGGCGCCATGCGCCGATGGGTCCCGGCGTCTATCGCATGTGCGGCGCCGACGGCGAGGTGCTCTACGTCGGCAAGGCGCGCTCGATCAAGAAGCGCATCGCCAGCTACGCCAAGCCCGAGGCGCAGTCCACGCGCATCGCGCGGATGGTGGCACAGACCGTCTCGATGGTGCTCGTCACCACGGGATCGGAAGCTGAGGCGCTGCTGCTGGAGGCCAATCTCATCAAGCAGCTCAAGCCGCGCTACAATGTGCTGCTGCGCGACGACAAGAGCTTTCCTTACATCCTCATCACCGGCGGTCACGAGGCGCCCCAATTAGCCAAGCACCGCGGCGCCCGCAATGCGCCGGGCGATTACTTTGGTCCGTTCGCCAGCGCGGGCGCCGTATTTCGCACCCTGAACGCGATGCAGCGGGCGTTCCTGCTGCGCACCTGCTCGGATAGCTATTACGAAAACCGAACCCGCCCCTGCCTGCTCTATCAGATCAAGCGCTGCTCGGCGCCTTGCACGCGAGAAATTTCGATCGAGGACTATAACGGGTTGGTCGGCGAGGCGCGCGACTTCCTGTCGGGCCGCAGCCGGACAATTCGCGACCAACTGGCGCGCGAGATGACCGAGGCGTCGCAAGCTCTGGCCTTCGAGAAGGCGGCGCGGCTGCGCGACCGCATCGCGGCGCTGTCGGCGATCCAGGGCGAGCAGGCCATCAATCCGCGCAGCATTCCGGAGGCCGATGTCTTCGCCATCGCCGAGGAGGCCGGGCAATTCTGCATTGAAGCGTTCTTTTTCCGCACCTACCAGAACTGGGGCAACCGCGCCTATTTCCCGCGCGCCGACCGTTCGCTTGGACCGGCCGAAGTGCTCGATGCGTTTCTTGCGCAATTCTATGTCGAGCGGCCGGCGCCGCGCCTGGTGTTGCTCTCGCATGAAATCGAAAGCCGCCCCGCACTGTGCGAGGCGTTGAGCAATCGAGCGGGGCATCGCATTGCCATCGGCGCGCCGCGACGCGGCGAGAAAAAAGAGCTCGTCGACAACGCGCTGCGCAACGCGCGCGAGACTTTGTCGCGCAGGCTCGCCGACAGCGCGACGCAGGAGAAGCTGCTTGACGCCTTGGGCGCGGCGTTCGGCGTCGAGCAGCCGATACGGCGCGTCGAGGTCTATGATAATTCGCATATCATGGGGGCCAACGCGATCGGCGCGATGATCGTGGCGGGGCCGGAAGGGTTCGTGAAGAATCAATACCGCACCTTCAACATCAAGAGCGCCACGCTGACGCCAGGCGACGACTACGCGATGATGCGCGAAGTGCTGGGGCGGCGCTTTGCGAGATTGGCGGGTTCCTCCCACCAGCCGCGACCTGACGATGCAGGGCGGGAGACATTTCCCGACGCGCCCGATCTCGTGCTGATCGATGGCGGTCGCGGGCAGTTCGAGGTGGCGCGGCAGATCTTCAGCGAACTCGGCATTTCGGGCATTCGGCTTGCCGCCATCGCCAAGGGACCGGACCGCAATGCGGGCCGCGAGACGTTCTTTGTCGAAGGACGCGAGCCGTTCAAGCTGGCGCAGCGCGACCCGGCGCTCTACTTCGTCCAGCGGCTGCGCGATGAGGCGCATCGCTTCGCCATCGGCACGCATCGGGCGCGGCGCAAGAAGGATTTCGTCAAAAGCCCGCTCGACGAGATCGCCGGCATCGGCCCGGCGCGAAAGCGCGCGCTGCTGCATGCGTTCGGCACCGCGAAGGAGGTCGCGCGCGCCGGATTGGCCGACCTTGAGAAAACCCCGGGCCTCAACTCGGCGACGGCGAAGCTGGTCTATGATTTCTTCCACGATGTCGACAGGGGTTGAAGCCGCGTGGTAGCAGGCGCGATGCTCGAAGGCCTGCCCCCCAACAACGCCGCCCATCTGATGCGCCTCGTCAGCGACGAAAAGCGCGCCCGCGCCATCGCCGATCTGGTCGTCGAGAGCTTTGAGCCGGCGGAGACCGCAGCTTCCGCCTTCGAGACGGAGACGGCGTGGCCGGGCGGCGGCAAGGCCTGGATGGTCGAAGTCTATTTCGGCTTTCCGCCCGACGAAGCGGCGATGCGCGAACTGGTGGGCGCCGCCGCGGGCCCGGAGGCGGCGGCCGCGATCGAGTTTGGCCGCACGCCGGAGAGCGACTGGGTCGCCAATGCGCTCGCTGGTCTGGCCCCGGTTCGCGCGGGGCGATTTCTTGTCCATGGATCGCACGATCGCCACCGTGTGCGCGCCAACGATGTTGGCATCGAGATCGAGGCGGCGCTGGCGTTCGGCACTGGCCATCATGGCACCACGCGCGGCTGCCTGCTGCATCTCGAGCATGTCTTGCGCCGGCGGCGGCCGCGAGCCGTTCTCGATGTGGGATGCGGCACCGGCGTGTTGGCGATCGCCGCCGCCAAGGCGCTGCGAAGGCGCGTGGCGCTCGGCGATATCGATCCGGTCGCCGTGGCTGTCGCCAACGAGAATGCGCGGCTGAACGGCGTCGGGCCCTACGTGAGGGCTATCGTCTCGAAAGGGGCCGAGAGCAGCGCCTTGCGCGCCGGCGCCCCCTACGATCTCATCTTCGCCAACATCCTCGCCAAGCCCCTCCGCGCGCTCGCGCCATCGCTCAGCGCGGTCATCGCGCCGGGCGGAGAGGCGATCGTCTCGGGCCTGCTGTATGCGGATGTTCCCGGCGTGCTGACCGCCTGGCGCGGGCAGGGATTTTATCTGGCCGAGCGCATCGACCTTGAGGGCTGGGCGAGCCTGCGGCTGACGCGAGGGTAGCGCTTCGCCCTGCGCTGTCTTCCCGCGCCCAGGGGGCGCCCTTTTCCGACACGAGTCCCTGATTTCAACGACTTGCAATGCAATTTTCCGCCACCCCGCGGCAGGATGAGCGCGCGGCGCAAACGTACGATCGGAACGTCTGGCGCAGAAGCTTTTCGGTCGCACTGAAGCCATCCCTTAAGAACGATAAGTCAGAATTACACAATACATTATTTTTGTGTTTTTCGGAAAGACATTGTTGTGCGGCCCTGTGCAACAAATCGCCGCCATGCAACCGCCCCGCTCAAAATGCAAACGCGTAAACCGTCCCGTCCGCCGCGACGTAAAGCCGGTCTTCTGTGGCGATCAGGGTCTGGAAATGATGCAGCCCACGCATGGCTTCCGCGGGCTCGGCGAGCTTTTCGCCGGTCTGGCCGTTGAAGGCGTGCAGCCGGTTATCGCCTTCCGCGCCGACGACGAACACGATCGGATTGGCGCGACCGTCGGTGGTGGTCGCGATGGGCGAGCCGTTGCCGGCGAGCGAACCGCACCAGGCGGTTTCGATCCCGGGCGAAGGCTCGGCGTGGATCTTCAGCGCCAAAAGCCCTTGCGCCTGCCCGCCGGCCGGGCAGCGCGCGCCTTTGCCCTGCAGCGCGACAAAAACACTGTCGTCGCCGTTCCAGACCGCTGGCGAAACGACGGCGACATTACTGGTGACGCGCCCGCTCGCCAACGCGCCGCCGATGCCGCCAAGGTTATCGCGATCGAGGAGGTAGGCCACGCCGTTCTTGCCGATCGCCAGCATCAGTTTTCGCGCGCCAGCATCGATTGGGATCGGCGCCGTCCCGCCAAGGTCGGCGTCGCGATTGTCGAGTTCGCGCCAGTCGGAGGGCGCGAAGAAATCGCGCGCGTCCGTCGGCCGGGCGAGTCCGGGCGCGAGGCGCAGCACGGCTTCGCCATCGCCCCAGTCGATCGCGCCAAACGTGTTGCCGGTGGCGGCGAACAAAGACTTGCCATCACCGCTGACGCCGCCCTGCCCCCAGATGCCGCCGCCGCGCGCGCGGGTGGCAAAGCTGGAGACTGCCGCCGCCGGATCGTCTTTCGCGACGCCAACGACAATGCCGTGGTAGGCGCCGCAATCGCCCCAGTGGCCGCTGAAGGGAATGAAAACCTTGCCCACGAACAAGGCGAGCGCGCCGCGCTGGTTCTGCAATTCGGGCAGGAATTTGCCGCCAAGCGCCTTGCCGACGTCGAGCGGCCAGCCCGGCAGGATTGCGCCATCGGCGAGCGACAGCGCAAAAATTTCATGGCGCGGCGTATCGCCTCGCATGACCATGGCGTCGAGGTAGAGCGTTCCATGCGCTTCATCGATGACGGGCGTACCCGTCACGCCGAGCGGCGAAATGTTGCCGCAAGGCAGGGAGGAGCGTGCGACCGGCGCGCCGAGCGCGCGCTTCCAGATTTGCGCGCCGGTGTTCGCGTCGAGCGCATAGACTTCGTCCTCCTCGGTCGCGACGACAAGCATCCCGGCGGAGGAGCCAGTCGGGCGCCAGTAAAGCGGCTGCGCGTAGACCGCGCCTTGAAAGGCCGAGTGAAAAGAGGGGTCGAGATGCAGTCCGCGCGCGCGTTCATAGGTGAGGCCGGGCACGATGTAGCGACCGCTGCGATCGAGGGCTGCGTGATAGGTCGATACGGATTGATCGGCTTGCGCCCAAGCGGGCAGGACCAGGGCGGCGGCGAGCGCGCCGGCGAGCAACAGATTTCGCATAGCGACCTCGCAATGGGAGTTTCCGCAGGGCTGCAATCATTGACTTATCGCGCGAAAGAGCAAGACGGCGTCTGGATTTTCAGCACATGCGAGTCCAGGATGCGAAGCGCCGCCTGCGGCGGCGAACCTGCGGCCGGGCGTAAGCGCCGCGTGACGTGACGGGAAATCCGGGAATGACGACCCGGGCGAGGGGCCATGTCGTATGATGCCGCCCGAGACTGGCGAGCCAATAAAAGGGCACCGTCACTGTGACGACCGAGATAAGGCGCTGTGCACGCTGCCCCGTAACTGCCGTAGCTCCTGTCTTGTTATGCAGCCGCTCACTCAAGGGGCCTTTTGCTGAAACTTTCGAATTTGGTCGTCAATAATTTTTGTAAGCTGATCATAGCTGATGCCGAGGGGAAGGTCGTCGATGCATCTTTCATGCGACTGCGGCCCTAGGAGGTCGGCGGGGTCCCAATCCCTTTCCTCAGGATGTCCTTTGAACTCCATCCAAGCATGGTCGAGGAGTTGCCGTGAAAGCGTTAAGTCAAACTCCGCTTGGCGATTCGAGCACGACAGGGCCTCGTTGACGGATTGGAAGATGAAAGTGTCGAACTGGCCGATCCGGGTCAAGACGAAATTTACGTCTGCTGAATCTTCGCGCGAGGCGCTTTCCAACATTGGATAGAACGCATCTTGAAAGTTACACTCCTTAATGTGAAAACTCTCGCCTCCGGAATGGAGCGACTCCATCTTCGAAAGAGCGATCGATTCACCTTCCGTATTTGGCTTGCGCGCGACAATATGAGCGCCCTCTGCGTAGATCGTCTCTGCATCATGGAGTAGCGCTTCGACTTGGGCGCGAATCGGCTTTTGACTTGCCGCAGAGGATTCGAGCGGCGATAATCCGCTCATGTCGATGCAATAGCTTGCGTGGCAAGGCGACGCGGCGAACATCACGAGACACGCGGCTAGTCTTCGCATTCCTTATAATCCCCAATCATACGACTAACGGGGACGCCATATTACAAATCCCGCAACATCGCCGCCAGCTTCTGCAAGTCGCGCCACGCAAGCTTCTTCTGCGCGGGCTGGCGGAGGAGATAGGCGGGGTGGAACATCGGCATCGCCTTGATCACGCGGCCCTCGGCGACTGGATAGTCGAAGAGCTGGCCGCGCGTGCGCGTTATGCCCTCCTTCAGCCCAAGCAGCGTCTGAGCGGACGAATTGCCCATGCAGACGAGGATGCGCGGGTTTGACAGTTCGATCTGGCGACGGATGAACGGCAGGCAGGTCGCGGTTTCCTGCAGGGTGGGCGTCCGATTGCCGGGCGGGCGCCACGGCACGACATTGGCGATATAGACCCCGGTGCGGTCGAGGCCGATCGCCGCGAGCATGCGGTCGAGCAATTGGCCGGCGCGGCCGACGAACGGCTTGCCGATGCGGTCTTCCTCGGCGCCCGGCGCTTCGCCCACCAGCATGACCGGCGCTCCGGGCGCGCCATCGGAGAACACGAGCTGCGTCGCCGTGTTTCTGAGTCCGCAGCCGGTAAAACTCTCAAGCGCCGCACGCAGCTCGTCGAGCGAGCGCGCCGCTTGCGCCAATTCCCGCGCATTGCGCGCCGCCTCGTCGGGGGCGGTTACGGGGGGAGCGTTCGCTGGCGCGCGGGTCGGCGCGGGAACGCTCGCGGCGGCCGCGGGCCTTGGCGCCTGCTGCGCGAGGCGATCGTGCGGCGTCTCATCGACCGCCAGATCAACCCCGGCCTCGAGCCACCAGCGCAGCACGGCGGCGGCGGCCTCGGGTGTGAGGGTTTTTGAGTCTGTCGCCACCGCGCGGTCTGGTCCCTTGGTTTAGTGCGAACCCTTCTCCCCTTGCGGGAGAAGGTGGCGTCGCGAAGCGATGTCGGATGAGGGGTCGGCGCCGGAAGAAGCGCTGCCGCTCAAGCCGCCGCGCATCAGATTGGACCAACCCCTCATCCGGCGCTTCGCGCCACCTTCTCCCGCAAGGGCAGAAGGGTTCTCGCAACCGTTACCACTTTCCGCCGCCGCCCTAAACCCATGTCGACAAGCGGCTCGCCCTTGTGCGAAATATCCGCGATAGCAGGCCGCAGGAAACCTCATGCCCGATGCTAAACTGCCTCCGCGCGAGGCGATGGACTATGACGTCGTCATCGTCGGCGCGGGGCCCGCGGGCCTTGCTGCGGCCATCCGGCTTAAGCAGCTCAATGCGGAGCGGACCGTCGTCGTTGTCGAAAAGGGCTCGGAAGTCGGCGCGCATATTCTGTCGGGCGCGGTGATCGATCCCGTTGGCCTCGATCGGCTGGCGCCCGACTGGCGCGCCGATCCGCACAGGCCGCTCAACACCGAAGTGCATGCCGACCGGTTCATGATGCTCGGTCCCTCGGGCGGCTTGACCTTGCCAAATTGGCCGATGCCGCGGCTGATGAGCAATCACGGCAATTTCATAGGCTCGCTCGGCGCGGTGACGAAGTGGCTGGCGGCGCGGGCTGAATCGTTTGGCGTCGAGATCTATCCGGGCTTTGCCGCATCCGAGATGCTGTATGACGCCAATGGCGCGGCGGTGGGCGTAGCGACGGGCGACATGGGCATCGCCCGCGACGGCCATCACAAGCCCGGTTTTACGCGCGGCATGGAGCTGCGCGGCAAATATGTGCTGTTGGCGGAGGGTGCGCGCGGGTCGCTGACCAAGCAGATCGTGACGCGCTTCAAGCTCGACGAGGGGCGCGATCCGCAGAAGTACGGGATCGGCCTCAAGGAAATATGGCAGGTGGACCCTGCGAAGTTCGAGTTCGGTCTCGTCCAGCACACTTTCGGCTGGCCGCTCGGCCGCGGCTCCAGCGGCGGTTCGTTCCTCTATCATTATGACGACAATCTCGTTTCGGTCGGCTTTGTCGTCCATCTCAACTATTCGAACCCGACCCTGTCGCCGTTCGACGAGTTCCAGCGGTTCAAGACCCATCCGCTCATTTCCGGCGTCTTCGCGGGCGGCAAGCGCCTTGCCTATGGCGCGCGGGCGATCAGTTCTGGCGGCTGGCAATCGGTGCCAAAGCTCTGCTTCCCCGGTGGCGCGCTCATCGGCTGCGCGGCGGGATTCGTCAATTTCGCCCGCATCAAGGGATCGCATAACGCAATTCTTTCGGGGATGCTGGCGGCGGAAAAGGCCCATGAGGCGCTTGCCGCCGGCCGCGCGCATGACGAACTGACTGCCTATGAGGCGGCGTGGCGCGATTCGGACGTGGGCCGCGACCTTCGGAAGGTGCGCAACGTCAAGCCGCTGTGGGCGCGTTTCGGCCTCGGCGCGGGCGTCGCGCTCGGCGCGCTCGATATGTGGACCAACGAACTCGCGGGGATTTCGCTGTTTGGCACGCTCAAGCACGGCAAGCCGGACAGCGCGACCTTGAAAAAGCTTAGCGAGGTCACTCCGATTCAATACCCCAGGCCAGACGGGCGGATTTCGTTCGACAAGGCGTCGTCGGTGTTCCTGTCCAACACCAATCACGAGGAGGACCAGCCGGTCCATCTCAGGCTGAAAGACCCGGCTATCCCGATTCGCGACAATCTGCCTGAATATGGCGAGCCGGCGCGGCTTTATTGCCCGGCGGGCGTCTATGAAGTCGTCTATGACGACGAGCAGGCGCGATCCGGCCCGCGATTTGTCATCAACGCGCAGAACTGCGTCCATTGCAAAACCTGCGACATCAAGGACCCCGCTGGAAATATCGAGTGGACGGCGCCGGAGGGCGGCGGCGGCCCCAATTATCCCAATATGTGATGCTAGCGGCGATTCGCTTGTGTATGTGAGCGCTGCTTTGCGTGAGCGGCGATTTTCTTATACTGGGGGTCGCTCCCCATGACTTGCCGTCCAGTTCTCGACGGGCGGCGCGAAGGAATGCCGATGATCGCCTTGTTGCCTCCTGTGAAATCCGCTCCGCGGGCCAGTTTCGCGGCGCGTTTTGTCCTCTCCAGCGCCCTGGCGCTCGCTCTGGCCGGCCCGGCGCTCGCCAAGACCAGCATCGCGGTTCCCACCCCATTCGAAGTGGGCCAGAGCCAGTCGGGCAACTACCTGGCCGCGCTGGTCGCCAACGCCGACCGCGACACGAATGCCGCCGCTACGTTCTTCCGCGAGGCGCTGCGCGCCGATCCGCGCAACCCTGAATTGATCGAGCGCGCCTTCGCCGCAGCGCTCGCCAATGGGTCGATGCCCGACGCGTTCCAGCTCACCGACCGGCTGATCGCGCGCGATCCCAACAACAGCCTCGCCCGACTGACGATGGCGGTGCGGGCGATTGGCGATAACCAATATGCCGCGGCGCGCCAGCAGCTGGCGGCGGGCGACGCGGGGCGGGCGCATGACGTCACGACGACCTTGCTGACGGCCTGGTCGTTCGCTGGCACGGGCGATCTGCGACGCGCGTTGGAAATGGTCGATCATTTGCGTGACGCCTCGGTGGCGACATTCCGCGACTATCACGCCGGGCTCATCGCGGAGCTTCTCGGCAATGCGCCGGAAGCCGCCAGGCGGCTGAAATCCTCTTATGAAGGCGACAAGAAGACATTGCGGATCGTCGATGCCTATGCCCGCTATCTCGCCCGGCGCAATGACCGCGACGGCGCGAAGAAGGTCTATGACGATTTTTCCAAGGTGATCCCGCATCATCCGCTGGTCGATGCCGCTCTGGCGGATCTGGCGGCGGGCAAGCCGCTCGACACGCTGGTGCACAGCGCGCGCGAGGGCTCGGCCGAGGTGCTTTACGGGCTTGGCGGCGCCGGCAGCAAGCAGGGCGACGAACTCGCCGCGCTCGTCTACTTGCGCATGGCGCTCTATCTGCGCCCCGATCACGCGCTGGCGGCGGTGACCGTCGCCGACCTCTACGAGCAGCTCAAGCAGGGCGCCGCCGCGATCGATTCGTACGAACTCGTGCCGCCCGGTTCCTCGATGCGCGAGAGCGCCGACATTCAGGCGGCGCTGACGCTGGAATCGCTGGATCGCTCTGAGGAAGCGATCAAGCGCTTGCAGGACCTTGTCGCCAAATATCCCAGGGATGTTGAAGCGCTGAGCGCGCTGGCCGGCCTGCAGCGCTCGGCCAAGAAATTCGGCGATGCGATCGAGACCTACGACAAGGCGATCGATCTCATCGGCGCGCCCGAGCGCAGCAATTGGACGCTGTTCTACTTCCGCGCCATCTGCTTCGAGCGGACGAAGCAATGGCCTAAGGCGGAGGCGGATTTCAAGAAGGCGCTCGATCTGTTCCCCGAGCAGCCGCTCGTGCTCAACTATCTCGGCTATTCCTGGGTCGATCAGGGCATCAATCTCGACGAGGCGTTCAAGATGCTGCGCCGCGCCGTCGATCTGCGCCCCACAGACGGCTATGTCGTCGATAGCCTGGGTTGGGCGCATTTCAAACTCGGCCATTACGAGGAGGCCGCGCAGCAGCTTGAAAAGGCCATCGAGTTGAAGCCCGCCGATCCCGTCGTCAACGACCACCTTGGCGACGCCTACTGGCGGATCGGGCGTAAGCTCGAGGCGCATTTCCAGTGGAATCACGCGCGCGACATGGGCCCGGAGAAGGAAGACCTGCCGGCGATCCTGAAGAAGATCGACGACGGCCTGCCCGACGACAAGCCTGCCGCCGCGGCTGCCGCCCCGTCCGACACGGCGCCAGTCGCCCCGGACGCCGCCGAGCCCAAGAAGGACGGCGGCTGAGCCGCGTGAGGGGCGGCGCAAGGCTCTGGCGCGCGCCGGCCAAGGTCAATCTGACGCTGCACATCCTTGGGCGCGACGACGGAGGCTGGCATGATCTCGACAGCATCGTGGCGTTCGCCGGCGTTTCCGACTGGCTGCGGTTCGAGCCGGGCGACGGGTTTTCGCTGACCATCGATGGCCCCGGCGCGGCGGAGGCGGGCGGCGGCGCGGACAATCTCGTGCTGAAGGCCGCCCGGGCGCTGGCGACACGGGTTCCGGGCCTGTGTGGCGGGCGCTTTCACCTCACCAAGAATATCCCTGTCTCGGCGGGCCTGGGCGGCGGTTCGTCGGACGCGGCGGCGGCGCTGCGGGCGCTCTCTGACGCGAACGGCCTGGCGCTCGGGGACGAGCGGGTAAGGGCGGCGGCGATCGCCACCGGCTCGGATGGGCTGGTGTGCCTCGATCCGCGCGCCAGACTTATGCGCGGACGCGGCGAGCGGGTCGGCCCGCCGCTGCTATGGCCGCCGGTCTTCGCCCTTCTCGTCAACCCCGGCGTGTCGGTGCCCACGCCAGCAGTGTTTGCCGGGCTCGGACTGGCGCGAGGCGAGACGCGTGGCGCGCCGACGCCGCCGCCCGCAGGTCAGGAGTGCGAATCCATCCTTGCCGCGCTGGCCGCCGGCCGCAACGACATGGAGCCCGCCGCCCGCGCGCTGGCGCCGGAGATTGGCGAGGTGCTGGCGGCACTGGCCGGGATGCCGGGCGCGAGAGTGGCGCGGATGTCGGGGTCGGGCGCGACGTGCTTTGCGCTGTTCGACGACAGGCGCGCGGCGGCGCGGGCGGCGCGGGTGATGGCTCGGGAGAAGCCGGGCTGGTGGGTGCGGGCGACTGCGCTGAGGTGAGGGGGCGCGAGGCTGACCTGCGCGCCGGTGGAATAGGGTTGAGCGCTTTGCGGATCGGGCCGTTCCGGCGAGCCCGCACTTTGTTCAGGCAATGGTGAATGTCAAAGGCTTGCGCGCCGAAACGCGCCCGTTTTCACGGGCTCCCCAATCCGGCGGACCTTAAGGCGGCGAATCGAATTTGAGCAAGTCCCGCTCCCGGATCGTACGGGGGTTGAATAAAGTGTCCTGTAATTCCGGGCACGTGCAGCGCGGGATCGCGTTCGACAGCGTCGGGGCGAGGTGATCCGGCTGCCCAATTGCCATGGATAAGTAGAACGGCGATGCTGGCGAGGCGGCAGCGATTGGTTGGGAGCGGTCAATGAAAAGGTTTCTGCCATTTGGAGCAATGTTGGTCTTGTGTGGCCTGATGCCGTCCGAGGCATCCGCATGGTACTGTCGGGCCACCAGCGCGACGGGCGGCTGGGGCTGGGGTCAGAGCTATTATCGCGGCAACGCGAGTTCGATCGCTCTCAACAATTGCGCGGTGAACACCCCCCGCGGCTACGCCTGCTACATTCGCTACTGCAACCCGTATCGATAGACCCGCGCGGCGGGCGCTTTCACCTCGCCAGGAACATCTCGCGGCGGGCCTCGGCGGCGGTTCGTCGGACGCGGCGGCGGCGCTGTGGGCGCTCGCCGATGCGAACGGTCTGGCGCGTCTGTCGGGGGCGCCCATTTCCGGCGCGATCAGGCGTTTTCAAAGAGTTGCGCGGCAATTCTCCGCCGCCTCGCCGCCTTGATGGACTGAGGGCCGAGCGGAGCGCGGCGCGGTTTCGACCGCCCGGTGCGGCGCGCTCTCCGGCGCGCCGGAGCCATGACCGCGCTCCCGCTCGTGGACGAAGGCACCGGGAAAAGCGCATTCCTGGCTGTGGGCCGATCGCGCAGCGGATTGGGATTGTTGGGGCATGCGTAAGCTGTCCATACCTTATCTGTCAGAAGTGTAACCCTAGCACAAATTCTGTTATTCCGCAATATAAATCGTCTATGTCTTTGATATGTATCTAGAATTTACCAGTAACGATGGTTGGCCTAGGGAAGATTCGTCCCCGCGCTCCGGGGGGCGGCGGCGGATGGGCTCGGGGTTCGCGCGGGTGTAAGGCGGGGGCGGTTCCACCTCACTCATAATTTGCGCCGCCGCCTTAAGGTTGAGATCGGCGTCGTGGCAATCGAAGGCCGCGCGATCGTGAGACTTGGCGATGGCGCGTCGTTGTAGGCGATGGCCGTCACGGCAGAGTGAAGCCCGCCTTTGCGGCGCGCGCCAGACGGGCAGAAGCCGCCGAGCTTCCTTCCAAGAAGAGCAAAAACAAGTCAAGGCGAACGGGGGGTTAAGTAAAGTGTCATCGTAACCACACCGTAACCATAAAACGCGCCCGTTTTGACGGGCTCCCCAATCCGGTGGACCTTAAGGCGGCGAACCGAAATTGAGCAAGTCCCGCTCCTGGGTAGTATGGGGGTCAAGTAAAGTGTCGCCGCAAATCCCCGTGAAAAAAGTCGCATGTACCGCACTATTTTGGATGCATTACCATCGGGAGACGATGCAAAAGTTCCTATGCGGCTGCGGCCTCATTTCCTTCTTTTCGCCCTTGATAACTCCACACTTCAGCAAAACTCGATTCCCGTAATTATCCATTGCCAAAGATCGAGAAGATTCGGTCAAAAAAGGATCTATGTGCGAGCACAATACTAGTCAGTTTGCTGACCGTCACCGGATCACTCGACAATACGATTGCCGCTATGCGAGTATAAGCCGTTGGGTCCGCAGGAGAATAGGTCTTGATAACCACTCCGACGAGTCCAGGCGAACGATTAAATACCGCGCCGACCACGGACGACGGGATCGTTTGTGAAAACTCGGAAAACCGATAAAGACGATAGTCAAGGCTACGGCCGGCTATTGCACTGCGATTTACGATACCGTTATCCGTTCGAAATTGCACACGCGCATCCCAACTATCCTTATTTCCTCCCTCGGGAACACCGTGAAACTGACCTAGACCCGTGCTCCCGAGGGCACGCTCGAAGGCGCGCCGACGAGGCGTTGTTGATAGGGGATCGTTTGGATCTTCTCCTGGTGCGTAAAGTTGGTGGTAAGCATCAAAATCAGCGATGTGCATTCCAGTATTAGTAGTTGCGTCATATATCACTTTGTCAGATAAGTAAATTCGATTATCGGCCGAATTGTAGATAAAAAATCGGCCTTTTCTTATTACTGTAACAGTATCAACATTACTAGTATCGTACAGACCCAAAATCTGTATTGCCATATATGAAGGATCCGTAGTTTCTCCGCTTTTATTCTTCGTATTGATTATTATTTTCAAACAGGGAGAAGCTTTTTCAAAAACAGCTACCGGCTCAGGCACAACGTAGATATGCCTCCCAACCACGCTGCCCTCGCTGCAATCCTCAGTCACAATCGCGAGCGTGCCCTTGGTCGTCCCGTCGAAAAATTCGGGCCCAACCCAGGAAGGATTGTTCAAAATATCTTGCTGTTGCGCAACGACTGCGCTCCCCGAGAGTCCATACATCGTTAGGATTGCTAAGATGCTCGCGCGCATTTGCTTATTTCTCCACCTGCTGACTGCTGATGAAAAAGGGTATTGCAAGGGTCACTAGTATTAGAAGAACTCCCATGCTAACCGGGGGCAGATTGGGCAACCTAGGGAGCGAAATATTGAAAGCCCAAATTGGAAAACATAACGTTGAAAATATGGTTTGGATACGATTCGTCACGTTTTGCAAGCGATCAAGATATAGAAAGCAGAAAATTGTGAGAACAACCAAGCTAACCCACATGTTAATATCAAATCCATAGTGCAGCGGCACGAAAGAATTTATTGACAAATACGCTGCCGAAACCTCAGCCGGAATAAGTTTAAGCAACTTCGTCGAATAAGAATCTATTTCCGGATCGATCGTTCGAGCCATTCCAACCCCCCCCGCTTGGGCAATCAGCGCGATATAAATCATACATACTATCTGCGATTTACCCACACTCCGCGATCACGCGCCGGACTATGGCCGGCTTTGGCGTTCGCGCGCGGGGACAAGGACCGTTCCTTTCCTAGTTAGGATGTTATACTAGCAAATATGTCACCCCACAAGGCGCGACCAGCAGGCGCGATTAGCGGCGACAGCCATCCTGTCCTTCGAAACCTCGCAGCGGGTTAACTGGAACTCTCCATTCGCACCATCCCCCCGTCACCAAAC